>Ga0224558_1001799_pt1 | contig 21284 bp, 18 predicted proteins | sample 714S32024metaG_FD_180682 | JGI IMG/M metagenome (GOLD analysis project Ga0224558, IMG submission 180682) | Peat soil microbial communities from Stordalen Mire, Sweden - 717 S3 20-24 | ecosystem: Environmental > Terrestrial > Soil > Wetlands > Peat | place: Sweden: Norrbotten County, Stordalen...
AGTTGCGCCGGTTGACCCAGTTGCGCCGGTCGCTCCAGTCGCGCCGGTTGACCCGGTTGACCCAGTTGCGCCGGTAGACCCGGTAGCTCCGGTCACTCCCGTTGCTCCGGTTGCTCCAGTTGCGCCGGTAGACCCGGTTGCTCCCGTTGCGCCAGTTGGCCCAGTTGCGCCAGTTGGCCCGGTCGCTCCAGTCGCGCCGGTTGACCCGGTTGCTCCCGTTGCGCCGGTAGACCCGGTAGCTCCGGTCACTCCGGTTGCTCCAGTCGCGCCGGTTGACCCGGTTGCTCCCGTTGCGCCAGTTGCCCCGGTCACTCCCGTCGCCCCAGTCGTCCCGGTCGTCCCCGTCGCTCCCGTCGCTCCAGTAGCCCCAGTTACGCACTTGGCGCAATGTATGGGTACCCACTTGTATCCGTTGCAGCGATAGAGAATATTGCTTCGGATATCCAAGAAAAGGGCACCCGTTTTATCTACGCAGCAATCTGGCCTTTCCCATATCTCATCCTCCTGGATGGAAGGCGCTCCTCCATGATTTTTTACACAGTTTTCATTGCAGTCAGGGCAACATTCTGTTGGTTCTTCACACATCTCGCTCACCTCTCTCGATATTAACTGGGCTGTTGAAAAAGGAATCGGCAATGTAAGGTAGTCATCAACCTTGTAATCCAAGGAAGATCCGCCTTAATATGGTATGATATGGATATAAAGAATGTTACATCACATTGTTGCTTCAAATTCTGTCGCCCCGATCATTAAATAAAAAAACTGCGGGCAATGAGCCTGCAGTTCTGTTTTACGGAGCCGGAACGGTTACCTGCGCCAGGTAAATTTGCTGTTAAGAATTCGAATGCCGGTGCAGCAGTTTACCGATTCCCCTGTACCTGAGTTCGATGGCGCCCTCTGGGCAGAGTTCCTGGCAACAGAAGCATCTGATGCAGTTGTCCATGTTCCAGCGGGGCATGGATTTGCCGCTTTTCTCGATCATGCTGATCACTTTTGGCTTTAAAGGGCAGACATCGAAGCACCGGCGGCACCCGATACACTTCTCCTGCCGCAGGGCGGGTTCGGGAACCATGGCTCCCCGGAGCAGCGGCGCCATTAAGCCGAATATTCTGTTCGAGGAATCGGAAGCGCTTCTTGCCAGCTTAAAATGGGTGGTTTTCAGGCGTTCGATGCTCTCGCCGAGCACCGCTATCTCCTGTGGCAGAACCGCTCCCCACTTGCTCTCGTGCGCTTCTTTCAGGGCGGGAACATCCAGTGGATCGCTGTAACCGATCAGCCTCGCCGCTACAGAATCCACAGCACTGAGGCTCTGCCCCATGATCAGCGCGTTCAACTGGAACGGGCTGCCGTTGCGCGGCCCGTTCCCCTCCATGGCGGTGATCCCGTCTAGGATCGCGAAGTGGGTGCCTAACGCAGTGTTCAGGTCGAGCAGCATCCGGCTGAAGTTCCGGGGATCGGTCATCCTGGTGTGCCAGGCCGCTTTCTGGAGTCCGGGCACGCACCCGAACTGGTTCTTGATCGCCCCTGTCATAAAAGCCAGGCCATGAGTCTTGAGCCTGGGCAGGGTGATCAGCACGTCGGCCTCGTAGGGCGCCCTGGCAATCTCCCAGGACTTGCACAGCAGCGCATCCTCGCACTTGACGTGAAGGGACTCCCTGAAGTCTTGAAACTTCACTCCATAGCGCCCGGCCACCTCTGTGAGGCCGGCTTTTTCAACCGCCCTCCGGGGATCGCCGAAGCCTGGGGAGTCGCCGAAGGAAAGCTTCTCCGAATAGTCCCTGACAATCCGCACCACAGCTTCAAAGACGGCGTGATGGGTGACCACCAGAGACCCCGGCGCCTCGACGCTTAGCAGGTTGGGCTTGAGCAGCACAGAACTTCCTGCGGGGATCAGGCGCCGCAGGAAGGACTCGCCCCCCAGCAGTTCGAAACCCTCCCTCAATTTTTGCTCGACCAGATCGACGTCGTACGAGGGACATTCTATCAGGGCAACCTGTTCCATTCGTAGCACTCCTTTCGCCGCGCTGAGAGTGGTCTTTTTCTCAGTAGTGCGGCAAATATTTTACCATAGATGACTACCCGCTCTGATACCCCCGCTTCCTCCGCATCCGGGCTAAAAAAGAAGCACTCAAGTATTGGTTCTGGCAGTTTATTCAACACTGCTTACCCAAACCCCTGCCGGGGGCAGCGATTGGTCACGATCCGGGGTACCGTGCGCAGGCGTTGGGCAACTGCTTGTCTTGCCTGGCAGCTTATGCTAAACTTAAGCAAAAGGGCTTATGAAAAGCGAGCGGGAGGGTACAACCGGTGTACAAGGCCCTTCTCTTTGATCTGGACGGCACGCTGCTGCCGATGGATATAGATGCCTTCACGAAAGCCTACTTTCACGGCGTCACCCGCAAGTTTGCCCACCTGCGACCCGATAAGCTGATCGGCGATATCCTGCATGGAACCGCCAGCATGGTCAAGAGTTGTGACCGGAACTCCACCAACAGAGAGGTCTTCTGGGCAGATTTCGCTGCCCGCGTCGGCTCTTCGGCCGTGGCCCTGGAGCCGATGTTCGATGAGTTCTATGACCGGGAATTTGCCAGTCTCAAGCAGGCCACAGGGGCCAATCCCCTGGTCCGTCCCCTGATGGAGAATTTATTCCGGAAGGGGTTTCGAGTGGCGATTGCCACCAATCCGATCTTTCCGGAGCGGGCGATCAGGGAGCGGCTGCGCTGGCTGGAGATCGACGATCTGCCCTATGACCTGGTCACCACATACGAAACGATGCACTTCTGCAAACCCAATCCGGATTATTACACAGAGGTGCTCGAACTGCTCGAAGTTGCTCCCGGAGAATGCCTGATGATCGGCAACGACGTGGAAGAGGACCTCAGCGCCGGAAACCTTGGCATTAGAACATTTCTGGTGGATGATTGCCTCCTGAACCCTAAAAACCTGCCTATCCAGGCCGATTATCGAGGCTCCTTCGCAGACCTGGCGGCCTACCTGGGCGATCTCTGCGTGCCTGCCAATTCTGTGCCTGATTGAACAGGGCTGTTGCCATTAAATGGTAGAGGCCGCCCGGATAGAAGATGTTCGCTCGAGCGGTAGTCATCTGTGGTGAACGCTCTTTAGTGCTATGAATGAGATCTATATTTTTCTTAACCGGGGTGTATACAATGACGGCGCCGGATTTTGTTCATCTTCATGTGCATAGCGAGTACAGCCTCTTGGACGGGGCGGCCCGGCTCAAGGACCTGGTGGGGAATGCCGCCGCCCAGGGCATGACCTCGCTCGCCCTGACCGACCACGGGGTCATGTACGGCGTGGTGGATTTTTACAAGCTGTGCAAGCAGCACGGCATCCATCCGATCTTGGGCTGCGAGGTCTATGTGGCCACCCGCGGGCGCTTGGACAAGACCCCTCACGTGGACTCGTCGCAGCATCACCTGCTGCTGTTGGCGGAGAATGAAACGGGCTACAAAAATCTCCTGAAGTTGGTCTCGGCGGCGCACCTGGAGGGTTTTTACTACAAGCCCAGGGTTGACCGGGAGTTGCTGGCCGAGCACAGCAAGGGTCTGATCGCCATGAGCGCCTGCCTGGCAGGTGAGATTCCCGCCGCCCTGATGGCGGGAAACCGGAAAAAGGCCGCTGAGGCAGCGGGGGTATACCGGGAGATCTTCGGGCAAAACAACTTTTTCCTGGAGATGATGGACCACGGGCTGAAGGAGCAGCAGCCGGTCAATTCCGGGCTCAGGGAGCTGTCCCGGTCTTTAAGCATTCCCCTGGTGGCGACCAACGACCTGCATTACGTCCGCAAGGAGGACGCCTCGGTCCAGGATGTGCTGCTCTGCATCCAGACCGGCAAGACCATCAAGGAAGAGCACCGGATGCGCTTCGAATCCCAGGAGTTTTACCTGAAATCGGCGGCGGAGATGGCTGCTGTCTTTCCGGATGACCCGGAGGCGCTGCGCCAAACCCTGGAGATCGCCGAGCGCTGCCAGGTGGACTTTGATTTCAACCACCTGTACCTGCCCGAGTACCAGGTTCCCGAGGGCGAGAGCCTGGACTCATACCTGGTCAAACTCTGCGAGGAAGGTATAAACCGGCGCTTCCCCGAGGTAATCCCGGCGGTGGCCCGGGAGCGTCTGGATTACGAGTTGTCGGTGCTCCGGCAGATGGGTTTTGCCGGCTACTTCCTGATCGTGCAGGATTTTATCACCTGGGCGCGCCAGCACGGAATTCCGGTTGGCCCCGGTCGCGGTTCCGCTGCCGGTTCGCTGGTTTCCTATGTGCTCGGCATCACCGACCTTAACCCTTTGAAGTACGGCCTCATCTTCGAGCGCTTTCTCAACCCGGAACGGATCAGCATGCCGGACATCGATATCGACATCTGTTACGAGCGTCGGAGCGAGGTGATCGATTACGTGGTGGGCAAGTACGGGGCCGACCACGTGTCGCAGATCATCACCTTCGGCACCATGTTGGCTAGAGGCGCCATCCGGGACGTCGGCCGGGTGCTCAATGTTCCGCTGGCGGAAGTCGACCGCATCGCCAAACTGGTGCCGGAGGAGCTGGGAATCACCCTGGACCGGGCGCTGGAGACCTCGCCGGAGTTGAAGCAGCTTTATGACGAGGATGAGCAGGTACGCCAGTTGGTAGGCCTGGCGCAGGCGATCGAGGGCATGCCCCGCCACGCCTCCACCCACGCCGCCGGGGTGGTGATCACCAGGGAGCCCCTGACCCACTACCTGCCACTGCAACGTACCGGTGATGTCATCACCACCCAGTTTCCCATGGAGACGGTGGAGGGGATCGGCCTGTTGAAGATGGACTTCCTCGGTCTGCGCACCCTGACGGTGATCAGCGACACCTTGAAGATCATCGAAGAGCGGGAGAAGATCAGGCTGGACCTGGACCGGTTGCCGCTGGATGATCCGGCCACCTACACCATGTTGAGCGCTGGCGAGACGGTGGGCGTGTTCCAACTGGAAAGCTCGGGCATGCGCCACATTCTCAGGAATATGAAGCCGCAGCGTTTTGAGGACCTGGTCCCCCTGGTTGCACTGTACCGTCCGGGCCCCCTGAAGAGCGGTATGGTGGATGACTTCATCAGCCGCATGAACGGCCAGACCAGGGTGGAATACCCGCACCCGGTGCTGGAGTCGATCCTGAGCGAGACCTACGGGGTGATCCTGTACCAGGAGCAGGTGATGCAGATCTCCAGCGACCTGGCCGGTTTCAGCATGGCCAAGGCTGACACCCTGAGAAAGGCGATGGGGAAGAAGAAGCCCGAGGTCATTGCCAAAATGCGGGAGAGCTTCGTCCAGGGTGCTGCTGGACGCCAGGTGGACCCCAAGACCGCCGGGTCGATCTTCGATCTGATGGAAAACTTTGCCGGTTACGGTTTCAATAAGAGCCATAGCGCCGCCTACGCCCTGATCGCCTACCAGACCGCCTATTTCAAGGCCAATTACCCGGTTGCCCTGCTGGCCGCCCTGCTTACCAGCGTTCGGGGCAACTTCGACAAGGTCTCCTATTACATCCAGGAGTGCCGGCGGCTGAACATCGAGATCATGCCCCCGGACATCAACGAGAGCCTGACCGACTTTACCGTGGTCGGCGACAAGCGGATCCGGTTCGGCCTGGGGGCGGTGAAGAATGTCGGCGAGGGGGCGGTGACGGCGATTATCCAGGCCCGCAAGACAGGTAGCGCCTTCTGCTCCCTGGACGATTTCTGCGAGCGGGTGGACCTGCGCCAGGTAAACAAGCGGGTGGTGGAGAGCCTGATTCTGTGCGGGGCGTTCAGCTCGTTGCAGGGGCGCCGCTCCCAGTTGGTGGCGGTGCTCGACGACTGCATGGAGACCGTCCAGGCCAACCGCCGGAATCAGGGCGCCCAGGCTGATGGCCAGGTCTCCCTGTTCGACCTTCTGGATGAACCCGGGACAGATCACGCCCGGCGCTCCCTGCCGGATGTCCCGGAATATCCGTCCCGGGAGTTGTTGACCTACGAGAAGGAAATGCTCGGCTTTTACATCAGCGGCCATCCCCTGGAAGGTTTCCGGGATATCCTGGCCGGGCGGATTACTTATTCCATCGGCGAACTCTCCCAGTGCAAGGATGGGGACCGGGTTACCCTGGGGGGTATCGTCTCAGGCTTGAAGCGTGGTACCACCAGGCGGGGTGATGGCAAGATCACCTTTGCTCTCGAGGACATGGGTGGCAGCGTGGAGGTGGTTTTCATCCAGAAAATTGCGAATCCAGTTGCGGAGCGGAAGCGGAGCAACAGCAATTTCCCACAAAGCAACGGCAAGAACTCCCACCCACCTGAGGATGATGCAGTGGTGCTGGTGACGGGGAGACTCAGTCAGCAAGAAGAGACCTACCGGATCTTCGCAGACGCGATTGCTCCCCTGGAGATCAACAAACCCGTTAAAACCGATCATGTCTTGTATATCCGGATCAACCCCCAGGCGGGCAACCCGGAGGTGGTCGAGAGGCTGCAGCTACTTTTCATCCAGCACCGCGGGCCAACTCCGGTCCTACTCTATTTTGTGCGGCAGAAGAAACTGATCAAAACCGATGCCTCTTTCTGGGCTGACGCCACCCCGGATCTCTGTTACCAGATCGAAGGGTTATGCGGCCCGGGCTCCTGTTTCTTGCTTGACAGGGAGTCCGAGTTGCTGTCGCAAAAGGCGGCGGTCGGTCACAGCCTATGAGATACAATATTTTGAAAGATCAGACAGATTATGGTATCATAGACGTAAAGGAGGATGTGTCTTGGAAGATGATGTGCGGTCCGAATATATTGCCATAAAAGCCCTGGAGAACGGAGTGACCCTGATCGGCCTCACCCGGGGTCGTGAAACCAAGCTCAGCCATACGGAGAAGCTGGACAAGGGAGAGGTCATGCTGGCCCAGTTTACTGAAAATACGTCGGCCATGAAGATCAGGGGCAAGGCCATCATCTATACCCGGTTTGGAAACATTGAAACATTTACAGAATAGCTCCACATAGCCCCAGGATTCAAACGGAGCAAAGCGGAGTTTGAATTAGCCATGAACCCCGCCATCTGTAAGGGCGGAGAACATTAAAGAAGTTATTACAAAGAGGAATCCTTCTCTGCCAGGTCGAAACACTACCTGCCATACTGGTTGTTGGTGGTTGTTAGAAAAATCTTTTTATCGGTTGTTGAAATAAAGTCGTCTACAAACAACCAAAGTTTTTGTTTCTCCAACCATCAACCACAAGTCACTAATAGAATGGGGATGGGCAGCAGGTGTGGACAGTGGTCTATATTGCACCAAACAGGACTGAGGCTGAAATGATTAAAGAGCTCTTGAGTGCCGAGGGGCTTTTGGTAATGCTTCGCCCGGCCGGCATTCCACAATTCGGCGCCGGCGGTACCTTCGAAGTCCTGGTTCCGGAGTCTGAAGCGGAATCAGCGCACGAGATCTTGAGTGACACCGACCCTATCTAGTGCCCGCTTGGCGGGCACATGTACTCCGCATTCTTTCCTCCGCATCCAGGCCTTCCTCCGCATCCGGGCTACGCCCGGCCTGAAGAATGCGGAGTACAAGGCCGGGCTTCAACTGGGTCTTGGCTTCAGTGGGAGGCAATCCCCCACTGAAGCTTAGAGCCAGTTAATACAGTGATGTAGCCGCTCTTATCCCACCGCTTCGGATGTACTCCGCATTCTTCCTCCGCATCCGGGCTACGCCCGGCCTGAAGAATGTGGAGTACAAGGCCAGACCGAAGGTCTGGATGCGGAGGAAGCTGGGGCATTAGAGCGGGTAGTCATCTGTGGTTAGCCCGGATGCGGAGGAGACCGGAAACAAAAGGTCAGAGGTTAGAAAAAGCAGAAGGCGATTTGGTAGGGAGTGACTACATGTTCAAGGACTTGTTCCGCAAGCCACAAAGGTATATTACGGTGCACTCCGACGCTATGCCCCAGGAAAAGGAGACGCTGTGGATCAAGTGCCCGGAATGCGGAGAGATACTCTATGCGCGTGAGCTGGAGAAAAACTTGAATGTCTGCCGCAAATGTAGTCACCACTTCCGCCTATCAGCTCCCGAGCGACTGGCGATCACTCTCGATGAGGACAGCTTTCTGGAGTTGGATGCGGACCTGGATACGGTTGATCCTCTATCCTTTCCGGAATACAAGGACAAGCTGGCTCGCGCTCAGGAAGCCACTGGTCTGCAGGACGCCATTCTAACAGGGGCGGGCGCGATACATGGCTGGCCGGTGCTGGTTGGGGTGTTCGAACCCCATTTCATCATGGGAAGCATGGGGAGCGTTGTCGGAGAAAAGATAACCAGGCTGGCTGAGCGGGCGATTGAGAAGAAGTTGCCGTTGCTGCTGATCTCCGCTTCCGGTGGCGCCAGGATGCAGGAGGGGGTCTTCTCGCTGATGCAGATGGCCAAAACCTGCGCAGCCATCGCCAGGCTGAACGAGGCCGGAATTTTGTACATTTCGGTACTGACTGACCCCACTACCGGAGGGGTCACCGCCAGCTTCGCCACCCTGGGTGATATTATCATCGCCGAGCCTGGCGCCCTGATCGGCTTTGCCGGGCGGCGAGTGACGGAGCAGACCCTGAAGGAGAAGCTTCCCCCCGACTTCCAGACTGCGGAATTCTGCCTGAAGCACGGCCTGATCGACCTGGTGGCGCCGCGGCAGGACCTGAAGCCGACTCTCGCCCGGATTCTCTCATTGCACTCCGGCCAGAAACCTTCCCTCCAGGTTCAAGGCTAGAGTGAGATTCGATAACTAAGAAAGCTCATATAAGGTGGAAATAATCGAGCATCGAGCTTCGAGAAGATGGCATTGACTGTTTTATTTGAAAGGCGGCCTGGATGGCAAAGATGCTGCTTGATTTTGAAAAACCGCTGGTAGAATTGGAAAACAGAATAGCGGAGATAAAGAACTATACCGGGGAGAAGGGGATCGATCTCGGAGTGGAGATCGAGAATCTGGAAAAGCGCGCCCTTGACCTGAAAAAGGAGATCTACCAGAACCTCACGCCATGGCAGCGCACTCAGTTGGCCCGCCACGCCGATCGCCCAAACGCCCTGGATTATATAAAGATGTTGTTCACCGACTGGCTGGCATTGTCAGGTGACCGGTTTTTCGGTGATGACCCCTCTATTGTGGGCGGTATCGGCAAATTTGAGGGTATTCCGGTAACGGTGATCGGGCAGGTGAAGGGCCATAACACCAAGGAGAATCTGGTCCGGAACTTTGGGATGACTCATCCCGAAGGTTTTCGCAAATGCCTGCGCCTGGTGCAGCAGGCAGCCAAGTTTCACCGACCGGTGATCTCATTCATCGACACCCCCGGCGCCTATTCAGGTATCGATGCCGAGGAGGGTGGGCAGGCCTGGGCGATCGCCAGCAACCTCCAGGCCTTTGCTCAAGTAAAGACTCCCGTGATCTCCGTGATCAACGGTGAGGGCGGCAGCGGCGGAGCCCTGGCCCTGGGGGTTGGGGATGCCCTGTTGATGTTTGAAAACGCTATTTTTTCCGTAATCTCCCCTGAAGGATGCGCCGCCATCCTCTGGAAGGATGCCAGCAAGGCGCCCGAAGCGGCTGAAGCCATGAAGATGACTGCTTCGGAGTTGTTGCGCCTGGGGTTGATCGACGGCATTGTTCCTGAGCCGTTGGGCGGCGCCCACCGCAACCCCCAGGGAAGCGCCGACGCCTTGCGCCAGGAGTTGAGACAGGTCTTGCAGGCGCTGCAGCAGGTCGACCCGGAAACCCTGGTCGAACTGCGCTGGAAACGCCTTCGCAGCATAGGGTCATCCAAGTAGGGCACAATAATCTACAACTTTGCTTTGATGCCCCCACCTTTACAGTTGTTTGAATGTAATGGGGTGACTTGATGCGTCCTGTGAACAGGATCGGGGTCTTGACCAGCGGCGGCGACGCCCCTGGCATGAATGCAGCAGTTCGGGCTGTGGTGCGCAAGGCGATCTACCATGGGCTGGAGGTCGTCGGCATTCAGCGCGGGTACTACGGCCTGTTAAAAAAGGAGTTCATTCCTCTCAACCTGAGGTCTGTCGGCGACATCATCCAACGGGGCGGAACGATGCTGCGCACTGCCTGCTGCGAGGAGTTCAAGCACCAGCAGGGTGTGCTCGAAGGGGTGCAGAACATCCAGGAGCAGGGGATTGAGGGTCTGACAGTGATGGGGGGGGGACGGTTCATTCAGAGGAGCGCTGGCTCTGGCTCATTACGGTGTGCCAGTGGTCGGGATACCGGCCACCATCGACAACGATCTGGAAGGAACTGATTACTCCATTGGCTATGACACTGCTCTCAACAATGTGGTGGATGCTATCAACAAGATCAGAGATACTGCCACTTCTCATTAACGTACCTTTATCGTCGAAGTGATGGGTCACAAGTCCGGTCAGATTGCCCTGATTGCCGGCCTGGCTGGAGGGGCGGAATCGATCCTGATACCGGAGGTCCCCTACGACATCTATGAGCTGATCTTCAAGTTGGACCGGGGAATCAGCCGGGGTAAGCTGCACAGCATCATCGTCGTCGCCGAGGGGGCGGGCAGCGGGATGGAGATCGGTGAGCAGATCAGGCAGCGCACCGGTCATGAAATCCGGGTGACGATTTTGGGGCATGTGCAGCGCGGCGGCACTCCAACTGTAGTTGACCGCCTGCTGGCCAGCCGCATGGGGGCAAGGGCAGTTGACATGATCCTTCGGGGCGAGACGAACAAGATGGTGGGGGTAAGGGCACGGAATCTGGTGGCGGTTGACCTGGAAGAAGTGCTGCAGCAAAAACGGGAGCTGGACCTGGAGCTTTACGAGCTGGCGGGTATCCTTTCCATTTAATCAAAACCGGACGCCGGGATGAATAATTCTGTAAGACAATAACTCCAGCGATAAATCAGAAATGACACACTTCGTGCTCAAACTCATTCCACCCGCGCCCAATTTACTCAGGATATGACAGAAGAAGAAACTGGCATCATGCAACAGCACGGTGCATAAAGTTCAAGACGATTCTATTGCCGGCAACGACCTTGCGATTAAGTCCGGGCCTGGGAGGATAGAAATCTATTTGATGTGTGCAACTTGTGCAGATGTTGCGCAAGTAGTGGATCTTTGTAACAGAGGAGGCGACGCTGATGAAAAAAACCAAGATCGTCTGCACTATTGGTCCTGCGAGCGGTTCCCCGGAGATAGTCAGGCTACTGCTCAAGGCCTGCATGGACGTGGCACGCCTGAATTTTTCCCATGGTTCCCACGAGGAGCATGCCACCCGACTGGCAACCTTACGGTATGCGGCAACGGAGCTGGATAAGACCCTGGCGATCATGCTGGATACCAAGGGACCTGAGATCCGCATCGGTTTTTTAAAGGGAGGCAAGGTCAACCTGCAGGATGGCGCCCGGGTGACCCTGACCACCGAGGAGATCGAAGGGGACGAGAACAGGATCTCCGTCACCTACAAAGACCTGCCTCACGCAGTGCGGTCAGGCAGTAGCATTCTTCTGAATGACGGAAATATCGGGCTCAGAGTAGTGGATGTCGTCGACCAGGATGTCCTGTGCGAAGTGTTGTTCGGCGGTGAGTTGGCCGACCAGAAGGGGGTCAACCTGCCGGGTGCGCACCTGGACCTACCGGCGGTGACCGACAAGGATATCGCCGATATCAACTTCGGGATCGAGCACCAGGTTGACTTTATTGCCGCCTCTTTCGTGCGTCAGGCGGCGGACGTGATCACCATCAGGCGCCTGCTGGAAGACAGGGATGCGGATATCCACATTATCGCCAAGATCGAAAGCCAGGAGGGGGTCAAGAACCTCGAAGAGATCATCAAAGTGGCCGACGGGGTGATGGTAGCCCGGGGCGATCTGGGAGTTGAGATCCCCGCCGAAGATGTTCCCCTGATTCAGAAGGAGATTATCAGAAGGTGCAATCATGCCGGCAAGCCAGTGGTCACGGCCACCCAGATGCTGGAATCGATGATCTATAATCCGCGGCCAACCCGGGCGGAGGCCAGCGACGTGGCCAACGCCATTCTGGATGGCACCGACGCCGTGATGCTCTCGGGTGAGACTGCGGCCGGCAAGTATCCGGTAGAGTCGGTCAAGGTTATGGCCAGGATCGCCGAGCGCACCGAGGAGTCGCTGAATTACGCCGAGTTGCTGCGGCAGCGGGCAGCTTCCACCGGCCATACCATCACCGACGCCATCAGCTATGCTACCTGCACAACCGCTCAAGACCTGGGGGCGGCGGCCATCATCACTTCCACCAAGTCCGGCTTCACCGCCCGTAATGTTTCCAAGTACAGGCCCAAAGCCCCGATTGTGGCGGTCAGCCCGAGCGAGCAGGTATCCCGCAAGCTGTGCCTGGTCTGGGGGGCGCAGCCCCTGAATGCGCCCATGATCCACAACACCGACCAGATGATCACGGAGGCCGTGGGTATCAGCCTGACCAAGGGGTTGATCAAGTGCGGCGACCTGATCGTGATCACCGCCGGTGTTCCTGCAGGAGTGACTGGTATGACAAACCTGCTCAAAGTCCACATAGTCGGCGAGGTTCTGGCGCGGGGGACCGGCATCGGCAACCGGGCGGTGGTCGGGACGGTGCGGATCTGCAAAAGGCCTGAGGACGCCAAGGCGAAGGTGGGCACCGGCGATGTTCTGGTTGCCATCAACACCGACCGCGACTTCATCCCCGGCATGCAGAAGGCTGGGGCGATTATCACCGAAGAGGGCGGTATAACCTCCCATGCCGCGGTGGTCGGCATCAACTTGGGTATTCCCGTGGTGGTGGGAGTGGGAGGCGCCACCGAGATCCTGCGTGACGGCGGCACGATTACGGTTGACAGCATGCGAGGGCTGATATACAAGGGTGTTACCACGGTTCTCTAGGGTATGTACTCCGCATTCTTTTCTCCGCGCGAGTCGGGTGCGTCGCTTCTTGCATCACATAGGATTTCCTGGTTCCGATATCCGATGCCGGTGGTAGTCGTAAATAATCTTTGATATCCGGGCGATCTCCTGGAAGCCGGACTTCACCTCGGGCTGATCGCGGGAGAGTATCGCCAGCAAATAGGGGCGATCCGGCAGGAAAATGATGCCGACATCATTGGCGACTCCATCCAGGTCGCCTTCTTTGTGGGCCACCCGGACCGAATCCGGAAGCAGGAGTGGCAGACCATAGTGCCAGACCGGGTGGGCCATGTCGTCCAGCAGCCTGGCGCCCAACTCCGGCGCCCTGGCAGCGAAATTCAACACCCCACGCAGACAACAGGCCATGTCCCCGGGGGTCGTGCAGTGCTCCCCGTTTGGTTGGGGATGAAGCATTCCCATTTGCTTCATGTAGCGCAGAACATTGGGAGCCCCCAGGAAGCGCTTGATCATCCGGTAGGCGATGTTGTCCGACAGGGTGATGGCCATCCCGGCCAGGGTGCGCAGGGTAAAGCGGTCACCCTCTGCCGCGAAGTATTGCAGGTAGCCCGAACCGTCGCTATAATCGTCAACGGCCTGGTAGGCCAGCCGCTGTTCCAGGATATATTGCCCGGCAGCCACCTGTTCATACAGGTAGAGCACATAGGCCAGCTTCAGGCAGCTTGCCTGAACAAATAACTCATCCTCGTCAATCCCGAAGCTCTTGCCGGTATTCACATCCTGGCAGCAGATTCCGTAGCTTCCCGGCTTCTGCGCCAGGTAGCGGCGCAACTCCCCGGCCAGGGGGGTGTAGTCGATGCCTTTGGCGGAGTTCATGATGCCCACTCCCCTCAATGAGGCTACCAATCGAGCCCGGCATTGCCGAGCATGGTTCAATGACCACCATATGCGGGCGCCCCGAAGAATATGATTGCGGCATGCGGCAGACGATGGGCAGATGCCAGGAAAACGGCAGGGCCGCGTAATTTGTGCTTTGGCCGGGATGATGCTATAATTAGCGTATTATCTAGGTCGACGGGCAAGCAGTCTGGATGGTCGCGCCTGCAAGCGCCGAAAGGCGGCAGGTGAGGAAAGTCCGGGCTCCATAGGGCAGGGTGCTGGGTAACGCCCAGTGGGGGTAACCCTAAGGCAAGTGCCACAGAAATGTGAACCGCCCCGCGTGATTCACGCGGAGCAAGGGTGGAACGGTGCGGTAAGAGCGCACCAGCGGTCAGGCGACTGGCCGGCTAGGTAAACCCCACCTGGAGCAAGACCGAATAGGGGGGCAATGGGGTGGCCCGCTCCGCCTCCGGGTAGGTTGCTGGAGGCCTCAGGCAACTGGGGTCCAAGAGAAATGATCATCACCCTCTGACGAGGGAACAGAACCCGGCTTATAGGACTGCTTGCCCAGACGATAAAGCGTGGATACAGCGTTGTTGCTGTCCACGCTTTTGTTTGGCCCTGGGAGTTGCCATTCTGATCGGCTATGCCACTACTGAGGGGAGTTTGCCGAGTCACCTGTGAAGAGGGACTGGAGGCGGCGCAGGGCCTGCAGCTTTTCCTCGCGCCCCAGCTTGGCCTCCTTGATGGCCTGCTCCAGGATATCGGTCGTCCGGTCATAAGTGGCGCGGTTCACCGGGTAGGGATAGCCGTCCTTGCCGCCGTGGGCAAAGCTGAACTTGGCCGGGTCGGTGTAGCTGGGACGCTTCCCGTAGGCCAGTTCGGCCAGCAGCGAGAGTGCCCGCACCGTCTTCGGGCCCACTCCCTTGATGGACAACAGGGCTTCAAAGCCTTGGGGATGCCGTTCGTAGGTCTGCACCAGGACGCGTTCCAGGCTGGAAGGCCGCAGGTGCTCCTCGTAGAGCGAGTGGCGTGATGGCAGCACCAATTGGGTGTACTCCCGGGTCACCGCCTCCGGAGCTAAGGAAGTCAAGGCGGCAACAGTGCTGCGGTTTTCCTCGCTCTCCCGGGCCACCAGGTTCAACACCGTCTTCTCCTTACGGTCACAACAGATGGCGGCGTGGGGCTCATTCACAAAATCATCGACCTTGTCGCCGAGCCAGTGGTAGCGGCGGGCGCGCTTGGTGCCGGTGTTCATGCCCTGCTGGACCACCGCCCAGTTGCCCTGGGTGGTGAAGATGAAGGTGTGGTGATAGAGCTGGTAGCCGTCCTGGACGGCGGTGTTGTCCACCTTGGCGCTCATCCTGCTGGCATAGACCAGCTTTTCGGCACTGCTGGGCAAAGCGTACTTATCCGCATAGTTGAAGATGTCCTGGGGAGTCTTCAAGGCGGTTTTGCCCTTGCCTCCGGCGATAAAGATACCCAGTTCCCGCTCGCAGCCGCGAGAGGCCTCCTTGAGCGCTCCACAGACAGTGGTGGTCAAGCCCGAAGAGTGCCAGTCGAAGCCCAGCAGACAGCCCAGGGCCTGGAACCAGAAAGGGTCGGCCAGCTTGGTCAGAACTGCCTGGCGACCCTGCTCCCGGACCAGCAAGACAAGGATCGCCCGGCTGAGCTTGGTCATCCGCTCGAAGAGCCAGGGCGGGCACTGCCCGGTATGCAGGGGAAGGTCGACACTGCCGGTGCGCATCCAAATCACCTCTGCTCTATTGTAAGTGTTATATTTAGCCGCAACAAGGGTGTGGTAGAATTGGATCGGCAGAAATGATCGGGAGAGCGGGGAGCATGCTTCAACTGCTGTCTGTTTGGCCTTTTCCAAAATAGCAGTGTACGAAGTGGTATCCTTCAAGTTTGAAATCGAGGTCTGTTTGGGGGGGTTGACGGCATGGAACTGCCCCTTCCCGAGGCGGTCAGGATGGCCTGCGCCTTGCTGGCGGCAGACGGCAGGCAGGCGTATGTGGTTGGCGGGGGGATCAGAGACCTGATCCTGGGAATTACTCCGACGGATTGGGACCTGGCCACTGATGCCTCACCCCGCGAAGCAACCGCTATTTTCGCCAGGGCCGGCTGCAAGGTGTTGCCGACAGGGGTCAAGTACGGCACGATTACCGTATCGATCGGGGACTTTCCGATCGAGGTCACCACCTTCAGGATCGAAGGCGGGTACGGCGATCGGCGACGTCCGGATGATGTCCGCTTTGTCGGTAAGATCGAGCAGGACCTGGCCCGGCGGGACTTCACCATCAACGCCATCGCCTACGACCCGCTACGGTCGCTGATCAGCGACCCCTGCTCCGGGGTGCGGGACCTGGCAGCGATGCGGCTCAGGGCGGTAGGCGATCCGGAGGCCAGGATCGGCGAGGATGCCCTGCGGATCATGAGGGCGGTCCGCATCGCCGCGGATTACGGTTTACAGATCGAGTCCGGAACCTGGCACGCCATTGTCCGGAATGCCGAACTGATCATCAAGATTTCGACCGAGAGAACGAGGGATGAACTGAACCGGACCCTGCTGGCCGCCAACTACATGGATGGGCTGGGGCGCCTGTTACAGGCCGGGCTGTTGTTCCTGATCATCCCCGAATTGAGCGAGAGCTGGCTTTTTCCCCAGTTCCACCCCTCCCACCAGTACGACGTGCTGAACCACACCCTGGAGGCCATGCGCTACACCCCGGCTGACCTGGAGCTGCGTCTGGCAGTCCTGCTGCACGACGTTGCCAAGCCCCGCTGCTTCAGCCGCGACGCCGACCGGGTGTCCTCCTCCGCATCCGGGCTAACGCCCGGCCTGAAAGAATGCGGAGTACATGGGCGCGGGCATTTTTACGACCATAACCTGATGAGCGCCCAAATGGCGGAGGATATCCTGCAGCGGTTGCACTACAGCATTCGTACCGTCAGGCAGGTCTCCCTGCTGGTGAGGGAGCACATGCTGAATCTGCAGATGCGCCACCCGGCCATACGCAGGCTGATCTCCAGAGTGGGGCGGGCAGCCATTCCGGGCCTGCTGGCCGTCAAGCAGGCGGACCTGCTGGCTCACAGCACCGATCTCATCCTCCAGACCTTGCCTGAGTGGGATGCTTTTCGAGCCCGCCTGAGCGAAGTCCTGGCGGAGGATGCAACATTCAATCTGAGCGACCTCGTCATCAACGGGACGGACCTGTTGGATTCCCTGGCTTGCCAGCCCGGACCGCTGATCGGAGCGGTCCTGAAAGCCCTGTGGGACGAAGTGCTGGTGCAACCCCAAAAAAACCAGCGCAGCTACCTCCTGGCCAGAGCCGGGGAGATCGCAGCCAGCCTTGCCACCCAGCGTTAAAAAAGACCACCGCTTGCGGGTGCTCCTCACTTGGCCGAATAACCTTCTTTGGGGCGAGACGCTGAGTTTTAAGCTCATATGCCGGACGAGTATTTCAGAGGGGGTGGGGTGTTACAATCCCAGCCCCAGGCGCTCTCCCAGCATGACAGGGAGGCCCGCCCGGGCTACTTTCTCCCGGGTCAGGTTGAAATCGTAGGGAACGTGCCTGTAGGTGACGGTGTTGCCGTCCCCGTCATAGATCAGGTATGATGCCCCCGGCTTGCCGTCCCGGGCCTGGCCGATGCTGCCGGGATTGATCAGGTACAGCCTGTCATTATGCAGGCTGAATTCAAGAGGCTCGCTCTGATCCAGAAGCTCCCGGGTCGTCCTGTGGTCATATGAGTATAGGGCGCGTTGGTGGGTGTGGCCGAAGAAACAGAGGGCCAACCGGGGATGCTGCGACACCAGGACGTCAAAGGCGAAACTGGCGCTGGCCGGGGAAAAGATATAGTCGTACGAGTGGCTGGGAGAACCGTGTACTGCCAGGAAAAGATCGTCGACCAGCGCCTGTTCCGGCAATTGTTTCAGCCACGCCTTGTTGCTGTCGGAGAGGTGGCGTTCGGTCCACAGGAGAGCGTCCTGGGCAAGCGGATTAAAATCTTCGATGCCGCAGATGCCGGTCACGGCGTCATCGTGGTTTCCTCTCAGGCAAAGAAAGCCGCGGTTGCGGCAGAGTTCCGTGCACTCGTCGGGATTGGCATAATAACCGACAATGTCGCCCAGACAGACAACCTTCTGAACATCCTGCCGATCAATATCGTCCAATACTACCTGGAAGGCCTCCAGATTGGCGTGAATATCACTGATTATTGCATAGCGCATCCGGTTACCGGCTCCCTTCCGGATTTGCCAGAATCTCCAGGGCACCCTTCTATTTTCGGAGAGATGCCTACCTTTGTCAACCTTAAAGTTGGTTTTATGCAGCTCTATTCCTGAAAAAACCCGGCGTGGCGCGGATCCTGAGCTCTCGATGGGTGCCGGGGCACCTTCAAAGCGCTCACGCCGCGGGACGCGGCCTGATAGCCGGAGGCTATCAGGCCGTACCCTAATGTTCGCTCATGCTCACCATTTAGGAAGCAACCGGGGGCAATGGTGTCATGCACGAGGGGAGGCGCCAGACTCTTAGCTGCCCACCCTCATCGGGGAGGTATGGCGAAGAGGCTGGCCACCGGTGAAGATCTCTTCAACTGCAGGATACCACGGCATACCGTGTGCCCGACGGGCACCTGCGAGCAGTCAGAGGACCAAAGGGTGTCAGATCAGTTCCTCGTCTACCGGATAGGTCATGCTTCCGTTGCACTGGGGGCACTGCAGCAGGTGGACGCACTGGCCGTCTCCGGTGACGTTCTTGTCCCGGACGGTTTCGACATCCGGTCCTTCATAGGGGCCATAAGGATCGCAGTAACTCTCCAGCCAGCCGTAATCGATCATCTTGGCGCCACAATCCGGGCAGTTATGCTCAAGTTGTGACAATCCGTTGCAAACCGGGCATCCGGTGTCCATGTCTTACACCTCACTTTTTAAAGCGTAGACTGGCAACTATAGTGTCCGATGATCTCCTCAGGCTTATGCATCCCTGACACTAAAGAGGCGATAGCATTGTATGGTGAATACATCTCGGAAAATTGAAAAAACCCAGTTGGAAATATTTCCGACTGGGTTAAAAAGGCGGCCTGGAACTCGTAGCTCTGAGGCGCGCCTTGATTGTGAATATGGGACCGTTGTACAGGTTTTGCACTGCCGCGAGCGCCAGCAGGACCACCAACAGTGTGACGTTACGGAATCTTGTGAAGCGTTGAATGCGAGATATCCCACCTTTCTGGTGTCAGATTTGCCTATCCGTTTCCTTGAAAAGAAGTCGGAAGCCAAAAGTAGGATGTAGGGCAAAGGGTTTAACAGAGATCGGAATTCTGGAGCCATACACCGCCAGCGTGCAGCATAAAAATAGAATTACACACACTACAGTCAATAGTCTATCACGCAATTGTTACAAACAGTCGTTCATTTGTTACATCCGTGTTAACTAAGCCGTAATTTTATGGTACTATTAAAATTGATCTACCCGGTTCCCAGTAATTGATAGACGTAACCTCGGGTGGGAGGAGTAATGTTCAGGAAGACTATCCTGATTGTGGATGATGATGCGGATATCAGGAGACTGGCCGAGTCTGCTCTCAAGCAGGAAGGATTTGACGTCTTGCAGGCTGATTCGGGGGAAAGTGCCCTGGAGATCCTCAGGACCACCGAAGTGGATGCCGTAATCCTGGATGTCTTGCTGCCAGGGATGGGCGGCCTGGAAACGTTGCGCCAGATCCGTTCGGACAGGGTGTTGGGTTACGTGCCCGTGATCATGCTTTCGGTTAAAAGCAGCGAGATAGACAACGTGGTGGGGTTGGAACTGGGGGCGGACGATTACATAGGAAAGCCGATCCGCTACCATGAACTGATCTCGAGAGTCAAATCCGTTTTACGCAGGACCAGGATGGAACAGGCGGCAGTTGCCAATGCTGGCAGGCTGCCTTTCGGCGATGGGGAGATTGACCTTGTCACACGGGAGGTTTTCTACCAGAGCCGGAAGATTGCCCTTACCTTCAAGGAATTCGAACTACTCGCCCTGCTTGTCAAAAACCCGGGCCGGGTCCTTACCCGCAACGAGATCCTGGATGCGATCTGGGGCAACGAATATGCGCTGGAAACCCGTACCGTAGACGTCCACATCCGGCGCCTCCGAATGAAATTCAAAAAAGCCGGGAGCAATGATTTCCTGATCGAATCCATCAGATACGTGGGCTACCGGTACAGAGGCCATAGCCCGGAACTGGCCTGAAGCAAGTTGCCCTTGCTGAGCTATACTATAACTTCTCTTCATAACTTAGGCAACTGGCGCCAGGACAGAGGCGGCCCGGTGTTTTTTTACTCCGGGCCGCCTCTGTCCTAGTAATGCTTACCTGAGCACGCATCTTGCTTGTGCCGGGCTGGCGCCACCATACGAGCGCTAGCAGGATTACCAACAGCTCCTCCCCAACTGCTTTTTATGGTTGAGAAGGCAGGTTCACGTTGGTCATATCCCTGATCGTTATGCCGGCCGGCACGCTGAAGGTGTCGCTGGGCAGCGTACCCACCGTGATGTTCGTGTAATCCATCGTCGTGGTATTGCCGTTCGCGTTGGTGCTAATCATTTGGACAGGAAAGTCCAGATCCTCGCTCAGCCACATTTTTATCGTCGTAGTCGGCGCGCTTGCCATGGTGTATTGAATAACGCGGCAGGTCTCACCATTTATGACTGCCGTCCCGAGGTCCTGCACAGTGCTCGGGTCGACGCCGTTCAGGTAGCTACTAGCGTCCTGGGACGTGGATGGCAGCTTCATTTTCACTCCCATGTTGCGGGCTGGCTGATATTCAATCATGGTATTGTCGGCATAGTTGATGATCATTACAGACTGCTGGCCATTGACAGTGGTTTCGATCTTCGCCATGTCCTTTTGCTTCCATATCGTTCCGTTGGCTGTACCTTTGGATGTGGTAACGGTGAAGTCGGCCTGTATGCTTCTCCCCTGCTTGGACTTTGCAATTAAATCTGCTAACGTCTGGCTGCCGCTCGACTGGCCCTGAGTGGTAGCCGTCGGGCTCTGAGTGGTAACCGACTGGCTGCCAGCCGTCGGGCTGCTGCCAGTGGAACTGCTTTTGCTGCAACCTGCAACCAGGACACCGACAACAATCAACGACGCCAACAAACACCAGATCATTCTCTTCTTCATGCTTTCGCCTCCTAATATAGTAGTTTCCATGAAACACCATCTGCCCTTTGGCCAGGCCTTTCCCCGACAAGACGGCTTTGCTCAATCAGATGCTTGTAGTTCCGTTGAAACAAGGCTTTTTAAGAGTCATCCATTAAGCCTGACGCCTCCCAGTTCAAAAAATAAGGGGCATTAGTTCTGGAGCCATACACCGCCAGCGTGCAGCATAAAAATAGAATTACACACACTACAGTCAATAGTTTATCACGCAATTGTTACAAACAGTCGTTCATTTGTTACATCCGTGTTAACTAAGCCGTAATTTTATGGTACTATTAAAATTGATCTACCCGGTTCCCAGTAATTGATAGACGTAACCTCGGGTGGGA
>Ga0224558_1001801_pt1 | contig 21274 bp, 17 predicted proteins | sample 714S32024metaG_FD_180682 | JGI IMG/M metagenome (GOLD analysis project Ga0224558, IMG submission 180682) | Peat soil microbial communities from Stordalen Mire, Sweden - 717 S3 20-24 | ecosystem: Environmental > Terrestrial > Soil > Wetlands > Peat | place: Sweden: Norrbotten County, Stordalen...
TGTAGTCCGTGATCCGGGCACCCGGAGGGAGTTCCGCAACCGTACGCGCCACCTGTGGCCTCCTGTCCTTGCTGCATACAGAATGCCACAGATTTCATTAAGTGAACAGTATTAGGGCTAACTCGCTAACTCGCTAACTTGCTAATGCCGCGTCAGCGGCGCTAACTTGCTAACCTGCTGACTTGCTCAAAAGCTTACTTCCCAGCCCCCGCCGGCTGCGCCTGCTCTTTCTCCTGCGCCGGCACCGCGACAATCACCTCGTTGGCCTTGGCGTAGTGAAGCTTTTCCCTCGCCACAATCTCGATCGCGTCCGGGTCGGACTTCAGCCGCTCGATGCGCTCCCGTAACCGCGCATTCTCCTGCTCCAGGTCTTTGATCTCCCGCCGCAACTGCTGGTCTTCGGCGCGCTTCTGCTGCCACACTTGCAGCCCGTGTTTACCGTTGATCACGTGCCAGGTCAGCAACAGCGCCAGCCCCACCGCCACCACCGTGCCCGCCGGACGCCACACCCGCAGCGTCCAGTCCAGCGCCCGTCTGGGCATCGGACCGGCAATTGCCTCCCCCGCTCCCTTTTCGCCTTGCACCTTCTCGTCCGCCATCCCGCCTCTACACGCCCTAAGACAGCACAAACTTCTCCGCCGCCGCCTTCAGCGCCTCCATGTCCTGCTCGCTGCGCGCTTCCGTATAAGCCCGCACCACCGGCTCGGTCCCCGAAAGCCGGTAGCACACCCACGAACCATCCTCCAGAATCAGCTTCAGCCCGTCGGTCCGCACCACCTTGCTCACCTTGCGCCCGCCCAGCTCAGTGGGATCGGCCTTCATCTTCTCAGTGAACGCGGCCTTCACCTCCGGGGTCAAGCGAAAGTTCTCCCGCACCGGATAGAAGGAACCAACCTTGGCAAACAGCTCCTTCAGTTGGGTGCCCAGGCTCTTGCCCCGCGTGGCCACCATCTCTGCCACCAGCAGCCCGGCAATCACCCCATCCTTCTCCGGAACGTGCCCGCGGATGGTCAGCCCCGCCGACTCCTCGCCGCCGATCGCGATCTTGTCCTCGATAATCAGCTCGCCAATGTACTTGAAACCCACCGGCGTCTCAAACAGCGGAACCTTGTGGTACTCGGCCACTGCGTTGATCAGGTTCGTGGTCGCCACGCTTTTGGCCACGCCGTTCTTCCAGCCCCGCGTCTCCACCAGGTAGTCGAACAGCAGCGCAATGACGTAGTTCGGCTGCAGGAAAGTCCCGTCCCCGTCCACAATCCCGAACCGGTCCGCATCCCCATCCGTCGCAATGCCGATCACCGCGCCAATCTCCCGCATCTTCGCCTTGGCGTCGCCCAGCAGCTCGTCGGACGGCTCCGGCGCATGGCCCCCGAACAGCACGTCGCGGTAGTCGTGAACCGTCTCCACAGCCACGCCGGCCTCGCGCAACAGATCGGAGCTGTAACCCCGCCCCGCGCCCCAGAACGGATCGTAGACCACCTTGATCCCCGACTTGGCGATGGCCTTCAGATCCACCAGCTCTTCCAGCCGCTTCAGAAACGCCGGCTTCACGTCCGCCGTCTCAAACCCGCCGGCCGGAGCGTTCGCGCTGATAATGCTCCCGCCGTCGCCAAGCAAATCGATCGCCGCCTCAATCTGCTTGGTCACCTCGGGCAGCGCCGGCGCCCCATCGTGCGTGGAGAACTTGATCCCGTTGTATTCCGGCGGATTGTGTGAGGCGGTAACGTTGATCGCCCCTGAGGTCTTCAGCGTGCGCACGGCATAGGCGATAGCCGGTGTCGGCGCGGCCTCTGGAATCACGATCGGCGTGACGCCGGCCCCGGCCAGCACCCTGGATGCGACGTCCACAAAGCTCTCGCCCAGAAACCGCGGATCGCGCCCCACCAGAACCCGGTGCGGCTCCGGTTGCGTCTTCACATAGGCGGCAATCCCCGCCACTGCCAGCCGGATGTTGGCCACCGTAAACTCGTCCGCCACAATCGCCCTCCATCCGGAGGTGCCGAACTTGATCCCAGACTCAAATACAATTTTCATCTCGCTTCTCCACCTCGACCGGGCTCGCCCAGCCGCAATGTCCATACTGCCCTACTCCGCCCCGCTCGGCAAGCCGCCGCAGCGCCGGAACCGTGAGGCGGAAGAAAAAGCGCTCCGTGGCGGCGGTTTCGGAATAAATTGGTTTTAGGAACCGTTCTTACCGTGGAAGCGTCCCATGCCCGACTCGACCCCGCCAGCCCGCCTCGTCCTCACCACCGCCGCCAACCCTGAGGAGGCCAGCCGCTTGGCCCGCACTCTGGTCGAAGAGCGCCTCGCCGCCTGCGCCACATTGATCCCCGACGTCCAGTCCATCTACCACTGGCAAGGCCAGGTCGAATCCTCCACTGAAACCCTGCTGCTGCTCAAGACCGGCCCCGATCAACTGCCCGCCCTCGAAGACCGCCTCCACGAACTGCACAGCTACCAGACCCCGGAATTCCTGGTCCTGCGCGTCGAAGCCGGCAGTCACCCCTACCTCGAATGGCTGCAATCGTCCCTTCGCCGCGTCTGAAGCCCGCCAGCCTGAGGCCCTCTGGTATTCTGGCCTACAGCGGTTCTCGAATTGCCGCAAACCGGGCAAAACATCAGCACGGCCACACAATCTGGATAACCGCTCCTTTATTTGCCATGCGCTGGTTGATGATCGGACTTCTCGTCTCGCTTGGGGCCCTGCTGTTCGCAGCCGGGGCCGTGGCGCGTCACATATGGCTCCAGCGCGCCAGCCTGCGCAGCAATCCCGACGCCGGCCCCGGCCCAGTCCCTCGCCCGGCACCCAACGCGGCTTTTGACCCCGTCGAGGAACCCGACCAGGAACTTGAACCCTGAAGGAACTCCCGTGAGCAAAGAACTCTCCGCACAGTTGATCCCGGCAGCCGTCCCTATCGCCCGCCGCTCCGCCTGGCTGCGTTCAACCGGCATCGTGCTCGCCGGCAGCGCCCTGGTCGCCCTCTGCGCCCATGTTGCCTTGCCCCTCTACTTCACTCCCGTGCCGCTTTCCCTGGCCACCTTCGCCGTCCTGCTCCTCGGCCTCCTGCTCCCCCCGCGTCTGGCCGCGGCCACCCTCTGCGCCTACCTGGCCGAAGGCGCCCTGGGATTGCCCGTCTTTGCCCCCACCCCGCTTGCGCCGGGCGGCTTGGCCCATTTCCTCGGGCCCGCCGGCGGCTACCTGCTTGCTTATCCGCTGGCTGCTGCCCTCATCGCGTTTCTCTGGCGCCGCACACGGCGCGGATTTGCCGCAGCCCTGATCGGCGCCGCCGCCGGCAGCCTCGCCATTCTCACTTTCGGCGCTCTTTGGCTGGCCGTCCTCACCCATGCTTCGGCGCAGTCGGTGCTCACCCTTGCAGTGCTGCCCTTCCTGCCCGGCGACGCCCTCAAAATCGCCGCTGCCGCCGCACTTGCCGCCGGCTTCGAACGCCTGCGCCACCGCACCGCCTGACCGCATCCAAGATTCGCTGCTGTCTTTCCCTGAAAGGATCGTTGCCTACCGTGAGTACCCAGAAATCCGGAACTCCTTCTCCCGCCGCCCGGCTCGATATCTCCATCGCCCATAGTCCCGACTCCGATGACGCCTTCATGTTCTATGGCCTGGCCACCAACAAGATCCGCGTCCCCGGCTATCGCTTTTCCCACACCCTCTCCGACATCGAGACCCTCAACCGCCGCGCCCAGCAGGATGCCTTCTACGACGTCACCGCCATCAGCTTCCACGCCTACCCCTACCTCCAGAACAACTACACCCTCATGGGCTGCGGCGGAAGCGTCGGCGAGGGCTACGGCCCCATGGTCGTCTCCAGCAAGCCCCTGGCTCCCGGGGACCTGGGCCGCATCAAAATCGCCGTCCCCGGAACCCTCACCACCGCCTATCTGGCCCTCAAAATCTTCAATCCCGCCCTCCAAACCGTCACCGTCCCCTTCGATCGCATCATCCCCGAGATCCTCGCCGGAAACTTCGACGCCGGACTCATCATCCACGAAGGCCAGCTCACTTACTCCTCCAGCGGCCTCTACAAGGTTCTCGATCTCGGCGTCTGGTGGCGCGAATTCACCGGCCTGGTCCTGCCCCTGGGCGGCAACGCCATCCGCCGCTCCCTCGGAGCCGATTCCCTCCGCATCATCACCAAAGCCGTCCGCGACAGCATCCAGTACGCCCTCGATCACCGCGAACAGGCCCTCGAATACGCCATGCAGTTCGCCCGCGACCTCGACTCCCGCCTCGCCAACCGATTCGTCAGCATGTATGTCAATGACCGTACCCTCGACTACGGCCCCGACGGTCGCCAGGCCATCCGCAAACTCCTCGATCTGGGCCACGAGCGCGGCATCATCCCCATCGCCCCACAGGTCGATTTCGTCGACTGAACCCTTTTCACTGTTACTGGAGCCTGGGCGATTTCACCCTCCCTGGAATCTGGGTGCCCCATCCTTCCCGCGTTCTTTGCGGGAAGGGTGGGACGCGATCCGGCCTCCAACAACGGCTGGTCATCGCCAGTCGCGTTACCTCCGGAATCCACATTCCCTCTCACAGTCATTCAAAACACCTGAGAATCTCCCGCCGTTTCCTAAATATTTTCTAACCTCCGCCGATACATCCAGCAGTGAGGTTTATCCCCGTGCCCTTCTATACCAACGCAACCTTCCTGCTCGCGTCCCCCGACCCGGCTCTGCTGGCCGCCCTGGAACCCTTGCTCCTCGCCTCCGGCGCCCGCGTCGAAATCGTCCTCACGGCCGAGGCCGCCCTCACCTCCATCACCGGCCATCCCCCCGCTCTCGTCCTGCTCGACACTAACCTGCCCGGCATGGACCCCCGCATGACCATCGGCCAACTGCTCAACACCCTCCGCGGCGAGGACACCACCAGCCGTCTCCCCATTCTCCTGATTTCGGACACTGTCAACCAGGAAGCGATCAACCGCCTCGCCGAGGGTGTCATCGACGACCTCATCCCCCGCTCCGTCGAACTCCCCTACTGGCGCCTCCGCATCGAGATGGTCCTTCGCTCCCTCCACAAGGCACGCGAACTGGACGCCCTCCGCGAAGCCGTCCGCCTCAACGCCCAGATGGATCACCTGACCGGCGTCTACAACCGGGAGACTTTGCTCGCCATGCTGTTTCGCGAAACCGACCGTGTTCAGCGGATGAAGAGCTCGCTGTGCTTGATCCTGTTCGACATCGACGACTTTGGCCATTGGAACTCGCGCCTCGGCAACGACGCCTGCGACGAACTGCTCTGCCAGGTCGTGGCCCGCACCATCCACCTCCTGCGCAGCTATGACCTGCTCGGCCGTCCCGGCAAGGACGAGTTCCTGGTAGCCCTTCCCGGTTGCGGCACCGAAAACGCCGTCCTGCTGGCCGAGCGGCTCCGCGTCGATGTCTTTTGCTCGCCCTTCCGTGTAGCCGGCGATTCCATCCGCCTCTCCGCCTGTTTTGGCATCGCCTCCAGCCATGGCCGCTCTCCGGTGGTCGTCCTGCGCGAGGCCGAACAGGCCCTGCAATGGGCCAGAACCGCCGGTCCCGAGTCCATCCAGTGCTTCGACGGCTCCGTCAACCCCTGCGCCGCCCCAGTCACCTTTCTCTCCCCGTCCTCCGGTGACGAACTCCTCGCCTGGTAGCGCGAAAGCGGGGGCGTCCGCATAAGAACGGGTGCCCCAAAGCCTGCCCTGACCTTGCCGAGAGCCTGCCCTGAGCTTGTCGAAGGGGGTCTCATCCGCCGCGGCGGAGAGACCTCAGATTCCTTTACGCTCAGCCCCTGCGCGCTCCCGCTCTAACTTCGCCCTCTTCCCCAACCAGCCCCAGAAACTCCTGAAACACATCGTTCGAAATCAGCCGTCCCCGCGCGGTCACCCGAACCGTCTCCCCGTCCGAAGTCAGCAGCCCATCCTCCACCAGCCGCCCAACAGCCTCCATCGCCCGCCCCACCGCATCGCGGCCAAACTCCCGCTTCATCGCGCCCACCTCGACCCCCGCATTCAGCCGCAGCCCCAGAAACCAAGCCTCCTCGTGCTGCCGCGCCGGCGAGAGCCACGCCGTTTCCACCGGTTCAGGCCCTTCAAGAAATGCCCCCAGATCGTCGGTCGTTGTCGACCGCAGCACATGCCTATCTGGAGCCGCCGCGGAAAAGCTTGTTCGACCTGTAGCCCCGTTCTGGTAGGCCGGGGCTTCACAGGCTCCGGAAAAACTCGTTCCAGCGTGGATTCGCGGGAGTTTTGTATCAGGGCATGACTTCAGTCGTGCCGTAAGCGGCGCAGAATCCACGCGGGCTTTAGCCCCTGAGGCATGCTCTTCGGGTAATTCGCTCAGATATTTCCCCGTTTCCCCAGAACCCGTCTTCGCCTCCCGCAGCATCGACGACGCGTCCAGGCCCAACCCCAGGTACGGGCGCCTTTGCCAATAGCGCAAATTGTGACGCGACTGAAACCCCAGCCTGCAGAAATTTGAAATCTCATACTGCCCCAGCCCCGCCCCGCCCAGCCGCTCGATCGCCCTCTCATACATCTGCGCAATCGCGTCATCCCCAGGAACCAGCCCGGCGTGGTACCGCGTCCCACCGGCCAACATCTCCCGCCCCAGCCGCGAGTCCTCATCCACCTCCAGCATGTACACGCTGGCGTGCGGAACACCCGAGTCCACCAGCGCCGCCAGCGACTCCTCCCAAGAAGCCAACGTCTGCCCGGCCAGCCCCGCAATCAGGTCCACGTTCAGGTTGGCGATTCCCGTCCCGCGCAGCCGCTGCAAATCCTCTTCCACAACCGCGCGGCTGTGCAGCCGTCCGCTCACCTGCGCCTCGCGGTCGATGAACGACTGTACCCCCAGGCTCACGCGATTCACGCCTGCCGCCGCCAGCGCCTCCAGCGTCTCGTCCGCAATCTGTCCCGGCGCGCACTCGACAGTGATCTCCGCCTCCGCCTCGAATTCGAACTCCCCCCGCATCGCGCCAAACAGCCGCTCCAGCAACTTCGGCGCCAGCAGGCTCGGCGATCCTCCGCCCAGGTAAACCGTGTCCACCCTGCGCGGCAACTCCACGCCCATCCGTGCCGCCCACTCCCCGGCCGCCGCCAGGTCCCCGATCAGCCGTTCCACATAGCGCCCATGTTCGCTCGCCGGGTACACCCCCGAGGCAAAATTGCAATACGTGCACTTCGACCGGCAAAAAGGAATCGAAATATAAAGGCCGAGCGCGTCGTTGTGTAAACCGGACATTAAAAAGATTGTTTCACGAGAAGGAGTATTTCGCCCCTATCTTCTAACCACCGACTGCGTGACTCGCATGGCTGTCCCCGGCGTGAGCGCAGATTCCAACGATGAATCCGAATTCATACCAACGACCGTTATTGTGCGTTTCGTAGATGCTCACGCCGTCCACGAACAGGCTCACGATAAATGCGATAGGAGCGATGAACCCGTGCCAAAGCCCGCCGAGAAATCCGGCGGCCTTAGCCCCTGGCTGTTTGTATTTCGAGTTTGATCCAGCGACGGAAAGAACATTTGCCATAGTGGAAAAGAGCATAAACGGGTGTTTGCGGCAATTGCAAATTTCCGTCTTCATAAGCAGGTGAAGTGTTCGCAGGCGCTTCCCGTTTCATGCGATCATTGAACCAGGGAGATCTTTGCTTGAAAGCTTGGCCGGTCCTGGCAATCGGCTTCATTGAAGCCATTCTGTTTCTTGCCCATTGGTTCATCTATCGCACCTGGATCGTCTTCATGGGCAATCCTAGCCCGGCTGCAACTCTGGCGCTCGGGACCGCGCTCTTCCTGCTGGCCTTTAGTTTCATCGTTGCGGCCCTGCTCAGCTTTCGCTTCTCCAACCCGCTGGTCACCGCAATCTACAAGATCGCCGCCGTCTGGCTCGGCTTCCTCAACTTCTTCTTCCTCGCGGCCTGCCTTTGCTGGCTGGCCTGGTACGCGTTGCTGCTTTCCAGGCTGGTTCCAGACCCGCTCCGCAACCGGCCCTTCATCGCCGCCTTCCTCTTTGCCCTGGCGTTCGCAACCGGCGTCTATGGCCTGCTCAACGCCCGCTCGATTCGCATTCGGCGCATCTCCATCAAGCTCCCCAATCTGCCCCAGTCGTGGTGTGGCCGCACAGCGCTCCTGGTCAGCGACCTGCACTTGGGCCACGTCAACGGCCTTCGTTTCTCCCACCGCGTCGCCGCCCTCGCCGCCAGCATGCATCCTCACATCGTCTTCCTCCCCGGCGATTTCTTCGACGGCGCCAAATCCGACCCCGGCCGGCTGGCTGCTCCCTTCAAACAGCTCTCTCCGCCTTTCGGCATCTACTTCTCCACCGGCAACCACGACGAGTTTGGCGACGACGCACAGCACATCGCGGCCCTCACCCGCGCCGGCGTCCGCGTCCTGCACAATGAGAAAGTCACCGTCGACGGCCTCCAGATCCTCGGTGTCGCCTATTACGATTCCACCCACCTCCTTCGCCTGCGCGCCACTCTTGAGTCTCTGCGCCTCGACCCCGCCCACCCCAGCATTCTCCTCAACCACGTGCCCAACCGCCTGCCTATGATCGAGCAAGCCGGCGTCAGCCTCCAGCTCTCCGGCCACACCCACGGCGGACAGCTCTTCCCCTTCACCTGGATCATCCGCCGCGTCTTCGGCGACTTCACCTATGGCCTGCAGCGCTTCGGCGCCCTCCAGGTCTACACCTCCTCCGGCGTCGGAACCTGGGGCCCACCCATGCGCGTCGGCACCCACCCCGAAATCGTCTTGCTCCAATTCGAATAGCCGCCCGTGCTAGAATGTAGCTACGTTACTACATGGGAGGCGCGTTGTGGCCATCACCACTCTTTCCAGCCGCGAATTCAATCAGGACACCGGCAGAGCAAAGAGAGCCGCCCGCAAAGGCCCCGTGTTCATCACCGACCGCGGCAAACCCGCCCATGTGCTGCTGTCTATCCGGGAATATCAGAAAATCACGAAGAAAAGCGAGAGCATTCTCGATATGCTCGCCATGCCAGGAGTGGGAGACATTGACTTTGAACCGCCGCGACTGGGAGACGAACTTATTCGGCCTGTGGATTTCTCGTAATGTATCTTCTCGATACCAACGTGCTCTCTGAGATCCGCAAGGCTTCGCGAATCAAGGCCTCGAGCGCGAAAATGGACCGTCGCGTGGAGAACTGGGTCAACAGCGTTTCCCCCTTCGATCTCTATATGTCGGTGGTCTCCATTCTTGAACTGGAGCGCGGGTTCCATCTGCTGAAACCGCGAGACCCGGCACAGGCTGAGGTCATTCGCTTATGGGTGCGCAACAGAATATTGCCCAGCTTCGATGGCCGCATCCTCCCCGTCGATCTGGCCGTTGCGCAGCGTTGCGCCGCTCTCGTGATCCCGAAAGCAATCGAATATCGCGATTCACTCATCGCGGCCACTGCCCTCGTTCATGGAATGACGATCGTCACCCGGAATGTACGCCACTTTGAGCCTACCGGTGCAGCGCTCCTTAACCCGTGGGATGAGCGACCGTTATAACTCGGTTCTGTTGGTATAAACTTGCCCTTCGACTGAAATGAGGATCGACCATGTTCTTTTCAGGCAAACTCTTCCTTGCGGTCTTGGCAACTACGATTCTATTTAGCTTTACACTGGCCGGCGCGCAAACCCCGCAGTCCGCTTCCGCCGGCCCCGACCTCAGCTTTCCCACCGTCCTCTACGGCGCAGCCTACTACCACGAGTACATGCCCTACGACCGCCTCGATAAAGACGTCGCCCTCATGCGCGCCGCCGGCCTCAACGTCGTCCGCATGGGCGAGTCCACCTGGAGCCTCTGGGAGCCCGAGGACGGCCGCTTCGAATACGCCTGGATGGACCGCGTCGTCGATGCCATGGGCAAAGCCGGCATCAAGGTCATCCTCGGCACGCCCACCTACTCCATCCCCGCCTGGATGGCCCATCAGCACCCCGAAATCTTTGCCGACCGCATCCCCGACGGCCCGTTCGGCGGCAAGCCTATCGCCAGCGTCTACGGCATTCGCCAGAACATGGACACCGATTCGCCCGCCTATCGCTTCTATGCCGAGCGCCTCATCCGCCACATCGTCGCCCACTACAAAGACAACCCCACCGTCATCGGCTGGCAACTCGACAACGAAACCGGCAGCTACGACGCCGCCAACCCCGACGTCTTCATCGGCTTCCAGCACTACCTCGAAAAGAAGTTCGGCACCCCTGAAGCGCTCTCGAAGGCCTGGTTCCTCAATTACTGGGGCGAGAATCTGCACACCTGGGAAGACCTGCCCACCCGCGACGGCACCATCTCCACCGGCTACAAGCTCGAATGGACCCGCTGGAGCCAGATGCGCGTCACCGATTTCCTCCACTGGCAGGCAGCCCTGGTCCGCGAGTGCGCCTCGCCCCGCCAGTTCGTCACCACCGACTACGGCGGCATGATGAAGTCAGACGTCAACGAGGAAGCCGTCGCCCAAGCCCTCGATATTCCCGCCGACAACGTCTACCACGGCGCCCAGGATCACTTCGACGGCTCAGCCCAGTCCATCCAGGAGGACTTCACCCGCTCCCTCAAGCACTCCAACTTCCTCATCACCGAGACCAACGCCCAGACCACCGACTGGACCTCGGCCTTCCAATTCCCGCCCTACGACGGCCAACTCCGCGAGGACGTCTACACCCATCTCTCCAACGGCGCCAACATGGTCGAGTACTGGCACTGGGCCTCCATCGCCGCCAACCAGGAAACCTATTGGAAGGGCATCCTCTCCCACGACCTCGAACCCAACCGCGCCTATGCCGAGGTCAGCCGCACGGCGCATGAACTCGAAAAGATCGGCTCGCATCTGGTCGGCCTCCAGATCCACAACCAGGTCGCCATCCTCTGGAGCCGCGACTCAAACAACGCCATCGGCTTCATGCCCTTCACCTCCGCCAGAGGCCAATGGAGCTTCGGTCCTTCCACAGCCGGCTATGCCTCGCTCGTCCAGCAACTGCACCGCTCCCTCTACGACCTCAACGTTGGCTCCGACTTCGTCTTTCCCACCACCACCGACTTCTCCGCCTATAAGCTGCTCATCGTCCCCGCACTCTACATCGCCGACGACGCCCTGCTCCAGCGCATCTCCGACTACGTCAAGAACGGCGGCCACGTCGTCATGACCTTCAAGAGCGGATTCGCCAACGAAAACTCCGCCGTCCGTTGGGTACGCGCTCCCGGCCCGCTCCGCGAAGCCGCCGGCTTCAGCTACCAGGAGTTTTCCAACCTCGAACACCCCCTCGCCCTCAAGGACGATCCCTTCCACGTTGACGCAAATGACCCAGCCGCCAACAAGGTCTCTTACTGGGCCGAGTTCCTCATCCCCGAGCACGCCAAACCCATCGCCTATTACGACCACCCCTTCTTCGGAAAATGGCCCGCCATCACCGAAAACAACTTCGGCTCCGGAACCCTCCTCTACGAAGGGACTTATCTCTCCGACCAACTCCAAACCGCCGTCCTGCGCGCCAGTCTGGAAAAAGCCGGCCTCACCGGCCCCGACCAGCAGCTTCCCGCCGCCGTGCACGTCCAGCACGGCGTCAACCGCCTCGGCAAGCGCCTCCACTACTACTTCAACTATTCCAGCGCTGAGGTCAAAGTCACCTACTCCTACGCCTCCGGCGCCAACCTTCTCGACGGCAAGTCCATCCCCCACGCTTCCCAATTAACCCTCCCGCCATGGGATGTAGCTATCATCGAGGAGTAGCCCCGTCCTCTACGGTCGGCCGTTCATAAGCAGCAACATGTCTCGCCGCGGCGAGTTCCGGCAGAAATCAACGGCAAATGGTAACCAGGCTTGCCGCATGAACCCACCAACTCGCTAACTCGCTAACTTGCTAACTTGCTATCCCCGCGAAACGGGGGCTATTGATCCGGCCCTTGACGATTCGAACGAAACTGGGTGCCCCACCCTCGCCGTCCGCCGCGGCGGATTTTTGCGGCTAGGGTGGGATCCCACTGTCGCATTCCAAACAGGCCGGATCAATAACTTGCTGCTTTTGTCAAATCCGCGGCCGCAACCCGGCCCGACCGTTCACGAGGAACCAGGAAATCGATCCCAAGGAGAACATTGAATTGAGCGCAGAATCCCCGGCTCCCCCCACGCCAAACGAAAACGTCCTCCGCACCCGCCTTTCCGGCGTCGATCTTCTTCTCAATCCCCGCCTCAACAAGGGCACCGCCTTCACAGAAGAAGAACGCGACTCCTTCGCCCTCCACGGCCTGTTGCCGCCGCACATCGGAACTCTCGAGGATCAGCGCGAACGACGCAAGCTGGCTCTGGACCATCGCGACACTCCCTTCGGCAAGTACAACCTGATGCGCGATCTCCAGGACACCAACGAAACTCTCTTCTACTCCCTCATCGCCCACAACATTGAAGAGTTGCTGCCCATCGTCTACACCCCCGTGGTCGGCGAGGGCTGCCGGCGCTTCAGTGAAATCTGGCGCCATCCCCGCGGCCTCTTCATCAGCTATCCCAACAAACACCGCATCCGGCAGATCCTGGCCGACGCCCGCTATGACGACGTGCGCTGCATCGTCGTCAGCGACGGCGAGCGCATCCTCGGCCTCGGCGACCAGGGCGCCGGCGGCATGGGCATTCCCATCGGCAAAATGGCGCTCTATACCGCCCTTGCCGGCATTCCGCCCGAGCACTGCCTCCCTGTCCTGCTCGACGTCGGCACCGACAATGAAGCCCTCCTCGAAGATCCCATCTATATCGGCTGGCAGCACCACCGCGTCCGCGGCCGTGAGTACGACGATTTCGTCGAAGCCTTCGTCTCCGCCGTCGAGCTCCGCTGGCCCCACATCCTCCTGCAATGGGAAGACTTCGCCGGCGTCAATGCGCAGCGCTTCCTCGACCACTACCGCGACCGTCTCTGCACCTTCAACGACGACATTCAGGGCACCGCCGCCGTCACCACCGCCACCTTGCTCGCCGCCGTCAACTCGACCGGCATTCCGCTCAAGGAGCAGACCATTGCGCTCTTCGGATCCGGCTCTGCCGGAGCCGGCATCGCCAACCTGCTGCTCGCCGCCATGCAACAGGAAGGCCTCACTGAAGCGCAGGCCCGCAGCCGCATCTACGCCTTCAATCGCTATGGCCTTCTCATCGAGGGTGGAAGAGGCATTCGCGACAAACAACTGCCCCTCACCCGCAAGAAAGCCGATCTAGAAGGCTGGCAACTCAGTGGCGGCAAAGATATTTCCCTGCTCGACCTCGTTCGTAACGCCAAGCTAACGGCCTTGGTCGGCACCTCCGCCCAGCCCGGCGCATTCACAGAAGATATAGTCCGCGAAATGGCCGGCCACACCAGCCGCCCCATCATCTTCCCGCTGTCGAATCCCACCTCCTGCGCCGAAGCCACGCCCGCTGACCTGCTCCACTGGACTGATGGCCGCGCCCTCATCGGCACTGGCAGCCCCTTTGCTCCCGTCGTGGTCAACGGCAAGCTCATTCCCATCGCCCAGACCAACAACTCCTACGTCTTTCCCGGTCTCGCCCTCGGAATCTTGGTCTCCCGCGCCCGCCGCGTCACTGACGCCATGATCATGGCCGCCGCCAAGGCGCTTGCTCTTCTATCTCCCGCCCGCGAAGACAAGAACGCCCCCCTGCTCCCTCCCATCGCCGATTCCCGCCACGTCAGTCTGTTTGTAGCCGAAGCCGTCGCCCAGCAAGCCATCTCCGACGCCGTCGCCGCAATCTCAGACGCAGCAACCCTCGACGCCCAACTTCGCGCCTACGTCTGGGACCCCGTCTACCTGCCGTATGAACGCATTTCGTAATCCAAACATACGCGGGTGCCCCAGCTTCGGCTTGCTGGGAGCCACTATCGATTCGGCCCTTGGCCAATGCGCCATGGCAACCCGTCCGTTCCGCACAAAAACGCGGAAAGGATGGGCTACGGAGTTGTCATGCTTTCGGGCCGGATCTAGAACCGCAATCCGCCCTGGCGCAACTGCTCGTTATTGCGCCGAAACCTCATACGCGGATAGATATTGCGCCACTGCGTTGGCCACAATCTGGGCGCCTTGCGCGTTCAGGTGAACAATCTCGGTTGCCGTCACCGATACGCCGGCGGCGTGCGATGTATCGACTCCGCCAAAGTCGCGCACCACGGTCAGGGTGTCGCCGGAAATCGCGGTGATCGCGACGTTTTCGGCATTTGCCCCCGTGTCGATGGTCAGTATATCCCCGACGGCCAAGTCGTCCCTGGATTGGACGGTGATGCTGGTGTCCGCGGGGCCGATCGGGTTCACGAGCGTCGTGTATGCATCGATTGCGCGCAGCGACGTCGGCACTTCGTAGTGGTTGTAATCGGAAACGTCCGTGATTGATGTTGGGTCGTAACTGTCCACCAGCACCGTCCAGATGTCCAGATAGTGCGACCCGTAGATAGCCGCCAGTTGACTGTTCACGGCGACAATCCGCTTGTAATCGGATCCGCCGATCCATTCCGTCTGCGCGTTTTCGTTGATGATGGAAATTACCAGGTAGTTCTGTCCGGAGGGAACGGTCGCAACCTGGGCGGCTATATCGGATAGAATCTGCGTTTCCTGGCTGTAATTGTCCTCGCCCTCCCAAAAGACGGGAAGGTAGCTGGCATAGGGAGTATCGACGACAAATTGCGGACTCCCGGGCGCACTTACCGGGACCCCTGGTGTCGTGGGCGTGAAGGTATAAACACCCGAGTCGAGCGTGACCAGACCATGGACCCCCAGGATGGTGCCGGAGACCCCTGCGACCGGCCCATCAATCGTAACCGGCTCATACCCTGCGGGGAAGGTCACGGTAACTCCGCCAGTGGCCGGAATAGTCCCGCCGGCGACGGTCGCATAGGTCGGAACCCCACCTTCACGCACACCGATCTGCGTGGAGGTCTGCCCTTTAACTCCCAGGTTCTCGACGGGCAGAACGAGCAAACTCCGGAGTTCTTCCGGATAGGCTCCTTTATCGAAAGAGCCCTCCTCGCCAAAGGTAAGCGAATCGCCCCAGGCTGCTACGTCGAAAGAAGACGCCGTCAGCGTGAGGCTGGCCTGGGCCGTGGTGTAGTCCACCGTGTCCGCGGGCGTAAACGTAACAGACAGCGTCTGCGGTCCGGGCGAGTTGAAGATCGTCCCAGCTGCCGGCGAATAAATGAAACTCCCGGCCACCTCCGTTGTGCCGCCCGGCGCCGTGGCCGTTGCGTTGAGTTGCCCCGGACCCAGGGCCACACCGACAGCGATCGGAAAGGCGGGCGCCCATGCAATCCGCGGCGTCGCCTGGTTGACAGCCAGCGTCACGCTGGCGGCGGCAGCGGTGTAGTCCGTGGCGTCGGTCGGGGTAAAGGTGACCGAAAGCGTATGGGAGCCGGCAGAGAGCACCGTGCCCGAAGATGGCGTATAAGCGAAGGCGCCGGGAACGCTCGCGGTCGCATTCAACTGCGTCGCGCTCAGCGCCGTGCCGTAAGTAATGGCAGCAGGGGCGGCCCAACTCACCACCGGGACCGCTTGATTGACGGCCAGCGTCACGCTCGCGGCGGCAGCGGTGTAGTCCGTGGCGTCGGTCGGGGTAAAGGTGACCGAAAGCGTCTGTGAGCCGGCGGAGAGCACCGTGCCCAGAGATGGCGTATAAGCAAAGGCACCGGGAACGCTCGCGGTCGCATTCAACTGCGTTGCGCTCAGCGCCGTGCCGTAAGTAATGGCCGCGGGGGCGGCCCAACTCACCACCGGAACCACTTGATTGACGGCCAGCTTCACGCTCGCGGCGGCGGTGGCGTAGTCCGTGGTGTCGGTCGGGGTAAAGGTGACCGAAAGCGTATCTGAGCCGGCGGGGAGGACAGTGCCCGGCAACGGGCTGTAGGCAAAGGCGCCGGGAATGCTTGCGGTTGCATTCAACTGCTTTGCGCTCAGCGCCGTTCCGTAAGTAATCGGCGCCGGAGTTACCCAGTCGACCTGCGGACTGGATTTATTACTTCCCCCACAACCTGCCAGCACCAGGCACACCAATCCCGATCCCGCAATCCGGCGTGCAAGCGGAAAGCATGACCATAACTTCAGAACCAAGGCGGAATCTCCCTTTCCCGGCACTAGCTTCCTCGAATTATATCGCTCTTCGGAGATCGCAAGGATGAGAAAGAGAGCGACTCATCCCTCTGGGAAAGCCCTATTCTCCGTCCGGCGGCACCTGCCCCAGCAGCCGCTGCCACGTCTTCTGATTCTTCCGGAACCCTTTCTTCAAATCTTCCAGAATCCGCTCGAAGTCCGCGTTGGTGCGCAGGTTGTTCCACGCCGGGTTTATCTGGAACCACGGATAGTTCTCGTTCCCTAAATAAATCGCCCGCCGCAGCCAGTGCAGCGCCTCGCTCGAATCGCCCTCCACGGCAAAGTAAGTAGCCAGCCGGTAAGCCATCTCGCTATCCGCCTCGGCCGCGGCCAGCGTGTCGTCTTTCAGCAGCGCCGCCGCCCGCTCCCGCTCGCCCGCCTGCACATAGCATAGCGCCAGCGTCGGCACGGCGATGCGCAGCGACCTGTCGTCGCGGACCACGTCCTCCAGAATCTCGATGGCCGCGTCCAGGTTGCCCATCCTCATCTGCTGGTAGCCGGCCGAAGTCCTCAGCAGCGGGTGTCGCGGCTCCAGCGCCAGGCCCTTCGCCAACTCGTCGCCGGCCAACTCGATCTGATTCTGGTAGTGATACACGCGCGCCCGATGGTTGTAGAGAATCGGCGCGCTGGCAGGGTTCAGCTTGAGGGCGCGGCTGAACTGGCTGAGCGCTTCGTCGTACATTCCGTCGCCCCTGAGCGCCATGCCCGCCACCATGTGTACGTTCCAGTCGTTCGCCGCTCCAGCAAGCAGGTTGGCGATGCCGTGACGCGCCGACTCCTTCTCGCCGCGCGACAGCAGCATGTAAATCCGGTAGAGATTGGCCTCGGTCGACGCCGGGTCCAGCTTCAGCGCCTCGTCAAACGACCGCCGCGCGTGCAACACGTGAATCTGTCCGCCAAACCCGTGCCGCACATATTGCAGCTCGGCAATGCCCAACCCGCTCCACCCCGCGGCAAACTCAGGATCCTTGCTGGTGACGCTCGAAAACAGCGCATGGGCGCGGTCAAGATCGCCGCGAGAGCCCGTGCGCACCATGAACGAACTCAGCAGCGCCCGTGCTTGCAGATACTCTTCGCTCACCGGCCCTGGAAGCGTGGCGTCCTTGGGCCCCGTCCGCGGCGCGTCGATCTGGTCCCGGGCGCTCAGCCCGAGCAGCGCGGCAAAAACCTCGTTTGAGATCTCCGTCTGCACCGCGATCAAATCCAGCGAGGCCACGCGAATCGCGCCCCCCGAGCGCACGCTCTGCGATCCCACGTCCAGCAGTTGCCAGTTCAGATCGAATCCCTCCTCCGACCGCAAAAAGCTCCCCGCCAGCACAAACGAAACCAGCAGTTTCTGGCCAACCGACAGAGGATCCATCTGCGCAATCGGCAGCGGCATCAGCGTGCTCGAAGGCCGCACCACCAGCGCCGGAATCCGTGCCAGCCGCGCCGCAATCGCGTCGGCCAGCGCAAATCCATACAGCGGGGCCACCTCCGTTGCGCCCAGGTTCTTGAAGGGCAGCACTACAAGAGAGTTTTGTGGCGCCTTATCCACCGCCGACTCGCGGAACCGCTCCGCCAGCATCGATAAGAATCCCGTATTCCGCTTCTCCGCCTCCGCGCCCGTCGTGGGCAGGTTCGCCGCCGCATCGCCGGGAATGATCCCCGTCTCGATCTGCAGCGCCTTCATGATCGTCTTCAGCGCCTCGCGCACCTCGGCCGCCGATGCGTACCGCGCCCCGGGGTTCTTTTCAAGGCAAGCCGCAATCACGCTCTTCAGCTCCGGCGAAATCCCCCGTACAATCTCGCTCAGGTCATAGGGCTCTGAGAACTGGATGGCGCGAATGACCTGAAAATCCTCGGCATCGGGCCGCGCAAACGGATAGCTTCCGCTGGCCAGCTCATACAGAATCACCCCCAGCGCCCACACGTCCGACTGCACGCTCGACTGCCCGGTAACAAACTGCTCCGGCGCCATGTAGCGGATGGTCCCGCCGCGCGCCGTGTACGTCGCCGCCACCGATGCGCCCTTGGCCAGCCCCGGCTTCGAGGGGTCGAAGTTGGCGTCTTCGGGCGGTAGCCGCCGCGCCAACCCGAAGTCCAGAATCTTCACGAGGCCCCCGTCTGTCAGCATCACGTTCTGCGGCTTCAGGTCCCGGTGGAAGATGCCCAGCTTGTGCGCCGCCTGCAAACCGTCCGCAATTTGAATTCCGATTGACAGCACCAGTTGCAGGCTCGCCGGCCCCCTCGCAATCAGCCGGTCCAGCGACTGCCCCGGCACGTACTGCATCACGATGTAGCCCTCGTCCCCGCTCTCGCCCACCTCGTAGATGGCGCAGACGTTCGGATGCTCGATGGCCGATGCCAGCCGCGCCTCGCGCAGCACCGTGGTCCGCATCTGCTCGGCGGAAAGCAGCCCGGTGCGCAGAATCTTCAATACCACCGGACGCTGAAGCAGCGTGTCGGTGGCCAGGTACACTACCCCGCTGCCCCCGGCGCCCAGCCGGCGCTGAATCTCGTAATGTTCGATTGTCTTTCGCTTCATCTCTACCCCCAAGTGTACCGGCCCCAACGTTAAGATCGTCTCAAGAACCGGTCAAATGAGGATAAGATTCCCGGATTGAATCACTTGCAAGCCGCGCAAGAATCGTTCGGGCAGCAGGCCGTGACTGGTAGGCCAGGGCTTTACAGGTTGCGGAAAAACTCGATCCGGAGGGAGGCGGGGGTTTCAACCCCCGCATAAAGCCAACAGGATCAACGCGGGCTGGTAGGGGTGGGTTTCAACCCACCCATTTATCCCCGGAGGGACGCTTTTCGCCGATTTCGCACGAAACCCCGAGTTTTTCCGCAGCCTCTTTAGTCCCGGCGCCAATGCGCCAGAATGAACGGGGCTGGTAAGGATGGGTTTTAACCCATCCATTTATCCCCTGAGGTATGCCCTTCTGCGGTTTTTCTCGAATGATTTCCTTTTCCGCAGCCTGTTCAGCCCTGAAATCCGCACTGCCTCAATCTGTTAACTTCATACTGAGAATGAATCGCTTCGGCAAAGAGGCAACACCGGCCCTTGGGCGTCCAGCCGGCAGTTTTCTGGCGTTTGCGATGGCCTTCGCGGCAGGCTCGCTCTTTGCCCAGCAGACCCCGCCCCAGCAGCCCGCGCCCGACCCCCGGCAGCAGCCCGGCGCCGGCGCCCAGGTCCACACCGGCGTCAACAGCGGCCTCGACGCCGAGGGCCGCCTCCAGAACCTGCTCGCCGACCATCAGTTCTTCCGCATCGAGGCCCAGCTCGACCAACTCCCGCCCGAGCAGGCCCAGTTCTACCGCGGCATTCTCTTGAACCGCTCCAACGACGTCAAAGCCTCAATCAAGCTCCTCGAGCCCCTCGTCGATCAGGTCGCCGCAAGCGGTAATACATCCCAGGAAAAACTCCTCCGCAAAACCCTCGCCGAGGACTATCTCCGCTCCGGCGATCTGGCCCAAGCCGCCCAGGCCTATCAGGCCCTCGAAACCCGCCTCCAGGGCCATTTGAGCCCCGACGAGCAGGACGAAATCGAAATGCCGCTCAAGCTGCTGCCTTTGGCCGCCGCCAACCCGCCCATGACCGTTGAGCCCTACGATCCCTTCCTGCTCCAGGTCAGCCGCAACCCGCTTGGCCTCACCGACCTTCCCGTCTACGTCGATGCCCGCCCGCACAGTTGGATGCTCGACCCCACCGCCCCCTTCAACCTCATCGCCCGCTCCCTGGCCAAAGAGGCCGGCCTCAAAGTCTCCGATGAGTTTGCCACCATCCGCTCCCTCACCGGCCGTCCCATCCAGGTCCGCGTCACGGTTATTCCCCGCTTCACCATTGGCGGACGCATCACCTTCCGCAATATGACCGCCTTTGTCTTTGAAGACGCGGACTACTTCTTCGCGAAATCGAACTACCGGGTCCAGGGAGTCCTCGGCTATCCGGCGCTCTCCGCCCTCGGCAGCCTCACCGTCACCGCCGACGCCACCGTTGAAGTACAGCCCTTCAAACCGCCGCAGCCTGCGGAAAAGCCCGTCGAAAACGACCCGCCCACGCCAGGCGCGCGCTTCTTTCTCGATGGCGACCAGATGATTGTGGCTTTGGGGAGCGCTGGCCAGGAGCGCATGTACGTCGTCGATGCCAGCGGCCAGCAAACCTACCTTACCTCCCGCTATTACGACGAGCACGCCGCCGATTTTGCCGGCCGGAAGATGGAGCTGTTCTCCATCCCCGGCTCCCAGTCCCTGCCCCCGCAGCCGGCCTATATTGCCGAGACCGTCCCGCTCGCCGTGGGCCCAACCACCGTCCACGTCCACTACATCCAGGTCATCACCCAGCCAATCGGCTCTGCGGCCCTCGACGATGTCTATGGCGTCCTGGGCCTCGATGTCCTCGACCAGTTGCGCGCCTACACCTTCGACTACAGAACGATGCGCTTCAGCGTGAGGACGGAGTAGGGATTAGTGGCTTGTAGGTTCTTTCGCGGGTGGATCAGGTTGCCGCCCGCACCCACGGGGGGATTGCCATGAGTTGCCCAACCTTCGACGAGCTAGCCAGCTTCATACGGGAGTGGGGTCATATCCGAGCGAGAACGGTGGTTGCTCCAGAGACACAGATTGAGCGCGATCTCGGCTGGCCAGGATGATTGGGATTTGCTGGAGGCCATTGAGGAGCACTTCGATATTAAGCCAACGGACGCGTCACCAACCGATGAGGAAAGCTCCCGGAAGTTCTACAATCTTGGCCCCAACGAATTGCTGTTCAGCCCGGAACGATTCGTCAGCCCTAAATGGTAGAGCCTCCTCGACAGCAAACCGGAAATCACGACCCTGTTTGGCCCGCATCCGCCACCGCCCGGAGAATTTACCGTAAAGGCTTTTACAGTCGGTGAGCTACATGAGGCTATTCGAAAAGTGAGTGAAGGTTGCCTTAAAAGCTGAGCCTGCTTGCGGCTTGCTGTCAATGAGGAAGCGCGTGCAAAGTTCAACTGTGCAGCTTTGTATCAGGGCACGACTTCAGTCGTGCCGAAAACGGCTGAAAAAGACGCGGGCTTCAGATGGGATGAGACGGCTGGTCTCGCGGAGCAGCTAAGCTGACCGCAACGCACTCGAGGGTGCAAAAGGAGACCAGCCGATGAGCAAGATTAGCAAACCAGCAGGACGTAAGAAAACAAC
>Ga0224558_1001805_pt1 | contig 21199 bp, 11 predicted proteins | sample 714S32024metaG_FD_180682 | JGI IMG/M metagenome (GOLD analysis project Ga0224558, IMG submission 180682) | Peat soil microbial communities from Stordalen Mire, Sweden - 717 S3 20-24 | ecosystem: Environmental > Terrestrial > Soil > Wetlands > Peat | place: Sweden: Norrbotten County, Stordalen...
CCAAGGGGCACTGGTACGACCCGTTCAATCGCAGCCGCCTCAAGGGAGACGAGCCCATCTTCGGGCAGAGATGGGGGCAGAGATGGTTCTTTGACTTCACGGGGACCAGCATCACCGGCTTGGATGTGCGCCGCCTGCCCGTCCCCAGCGGTGTGTCGGCGGAGCAACCCGGCAGCACCGACTTCTTCGGCCGGGGTGAACAGGGCTCCGCCTCGCAAAGTTTCCGTCTTTCTTTCGATCTTTTCGAAGGCGATACCGGTTTTCGGCCCATTGATTTCCGCATTCGCTTTACGCCGGAATTCAATCTCAATTTCCTGCAAACCCGCGAGCGCGGACTGGTCAATATCGACGTTCGCGACGGCACCAACCGGTTCGATACCCACGCCGGTGTGCAGGAGGGATTTGTCGAGGCCAAAATCCACGACCTGAGCCCGAATTTTGATTTCATCTCGGTCCGGGCGGGCATCCAGCAGTTTGTCAGCGATTTTCGTGGCTTTATTTTCGCCGAGGAGCAGCCCGGTGTGCGCCTCTTCGGAAATCTGCGCTCGAACCGGATCAACTACAACCTGGCCTGGTTCTATTTTCTGGAGAAGAACACCAACAGCGGGCTGAACACGTTCGATCGCCGCCATCAACAGGTTTACATCGGGAATGTGTACATTCAGGACTTTTTTGCCAAAGGCTACACCACCGAGTTCAGTTTTCATTACAACCGCGACGACCCCACGATTCACTTCGACGACAATGGATTTCTCGTCCGGCCCTCACCTATCGGGCTGGTGGTGAATAACGGCATCCTGACGCACGGCATTAGAGCCTACTATCTGGGCTGGGCGAGTAACGGACACATCGGCCGCCTGAATGTAAGCCACGCGTTCTATCAGGCGCTGGGCCATGACACTCTTAATCCAATCGCAGGAAGACGCGTTGACATCGATGTCAGGATGGCGGCGCTGGAGTTGTCAGTAGACAAGGATTGGGTGCGCTTCCGGTCGTCGTTCTTCTGGGCTTCGGGCGACCCCAGTAACCGGTCTGCTGCACTCGGGGGCCCTCGCGATTCGAGCGCGCGCGGCTTCGACACGATTGTGGATGAAACGAATTTTGCCGGCGGAGCCTTTAGCTTCTTCGACCAGCAAGGCATTCGCCTGACGGGCACCGGAATCGCGCTCACAAATCCCGGCAGCCTGCTGGTCAGCTTGCGCAGCAACAAGGAAGAAGGCCAGGCCAATTTCGTAAATCCGGGGGTCTATGTATTCAACGCAGGCGCCGATTTCAATGTGACCCCCAAGCTGCGCGCTTTCGTAAACGCGAACTACCTTCGGTTTGACCGAACCGAGCCGTTACAATTCGTCCTGGCACAACCTGGAATTCGGCACAGCATCGGTACGGACACCGGAATAGGCCTGCAATATCGGCCGCCGTTGACCGAGAATATCGTGATCACAGCGGGAGTATCAGATTTAGTTCCGGGCGTCGGGTTTGAGGACATTTTCAACAAACGAGTGCTATTCTCCGGCTTCACAACCATAAGGCTGACGTTCTGAGATGGAACTATGCGGCGTTCTTTCAGACGACGATTAGGGCAAGTCTTATTAGTGGCGGCGTTGGTCGGCGCAGGGTTGGCAGTGTTTGACCCTATCCGCAGAACGGCGGCGTCAGAACACGCCGCGGAATTGTCGCCGCAAGCGAGCCCTGAACAAAGCTCGCCTGGGCTTGGCGACTCGCTCGAGGAGGCGCAGCAGAGGTCGGCTGGTTGCGTAAGTTGCCACAACCCGATGGACAGCGCGACCATGCACGCTACTGGAACCGTGCGCTTGGGTTGCACCGACTGTCATGGAGGGAATGCCGAGATCGTGCTGCCTGCCGGGGTAGCGCAAGAGCGAGGTTCGACGCAATACCAGGAACTGACTAAGCAGGCTCACCCGCGACCTCGTTTTCGAGAGAACGCTCGAACCTCCGCCAACCCGGTCCGCGCTTATACCCAGTGGTTGAAAGAAGACGCGGATTACATCAAATTCATAAACCCCGGCGATTTGCGCGTGGCGGAGCAAACCTGCGGCCGGTCCGGATGCCATACTTCCGAAGTCCAGCGCGTGCGCACCAGCATGATGACGCACGGCGCGATGCTCTGGGGAGCCGCTCTTTACAACAATGGCGCGGTTCCGCTGAAGAACCCGCTTTTTGGCGAAAGCTACGGCCCCGACGGAACGCCGCAGAGATTGCAAACCTTCCCGCCACCCACTCCCGAAGAGACGCGCACCAAAGGCGTCCTCCCTTACCTCGAACCCATTGAGCGCTGGGAGGTGTCGCAACCCGGCAACGTGTTGCGAGTGTTCGAGCGAGGCGGCGAAAAGAAACCTGAAGTTGGGATTCCCAGCCTCGAAGAGTCGCCGGGAAAGCCCGACGTCAAGCTCAGCGATCGTGGCTTTGGCACGCTGTTACGCACGGACCCTACCGTTCTCGGTTTGCAAAAAACGCGCTTGCTCGATCCTTTGCTGTCCTTCCCCGGAACCAACGATCAACCCGGAGATTTTCGTGCCAGCGGATGCAGCGCGTGCCACGTGATCTACGCCAACGATCGTGCGCCGGAACATTCGGGACACTATGCCTCCGGTGGCAACCTCGGGCAGACGGCAACTGCCGATCCAACCATCCCCAAGAATGAGTCCGGGCATCCCCTCAAACATGAGTTCACTCGATCCATTCCGTCGAGTCAATGCATTGTTTGCCACATTCATCCCGGCACCAACATGGTCGCGCCTTATTTTGGCTACACCTGGTGGGACAACGAGATCGACGGCGACAAGATGTATCCGAAACAGCAACGCCATCCGAGTCCAAAGGAACAACAGGACATCCAGACGCGCAATCCGGAGCGGGCCGCGATTCGCGGTTCCTGGTTCGACGTGGGTTTCCTCGAGAAGACGGGGACGCCGGAATTTAACCGGGAACTCAAGAACACACAATTCGCGGACTTCCACAGTCACGGATGGATTTTCCGGGCGGTCTTCAAGCACGATCGCAAGGGCAATCTTCTCGATGCAGAGGACAAGCAGGTTTCCTTCGACGATCCCGAGAAGTTCAAGAAGGCTGTCCACCTGAAAGACATTCATCTGGAAAAGGGAATGCATTGCATTGACTGCCATTTCGAGCAGGACAGTCATGGCAACGGAAAACTGTACGGAGAAACACGCAACGCCATCGAAGTAGATTGCGTGGATTGTCATGGCACGATCCAGCAACGAGCGACGTTGCGCACCTCAGGCATCGCGGCGCCCGCCGGCGGTACGGTGCTGGAACGGCTCCGCACGCCTTGGGGTGAACGCCGCTTCTACTGGGAAGGAGATCGCCTGTTTCAGCGTTCCATGCTGGAAAAAGACCAGCAGTGGGAAGTGGTGCAGGTGATCGACTCCATCACTCCGGGGAACGTGCACTACAACGAGAAATCGCGCCTCGCCAAGACCATCCAGAAGGATGGCAGCACCTGGGGAAGCGCGAATGCCGATTCGTCTCAGTTGGCGCACGAAAACAGCCGAATGACCTGCTACTCATGTCACAGCTCTTGGGCACCCACTTGCTATGGCTGTCATCTTTCGATGACGGCAAACCAGAAGATGCCCATGCTGCACAACGAGGGACTGACGACGCGCAATTGGACCTCCTACAATTTCCAGGTTCTGCGCGACGACGTTTACAGCCTGGCGATTGATGGCACGGTCACCGGGCATCGCGTCGCCCCGGTGCGCTCGGCATGCGCCGTGCTAGTGAGTTCCCAGAACAACAACCGCGATTGGATCTATTATCAGCAGCAAACTATTTCTGCGGAAGGTTTCAGCGGGCAGGCCTTCAGTACCTTCGTCCCCCACACGGTACGCTCCCGGGAAACCAAGGGTTGCACCGACTGCCATGTCTCGCAGGCAGGCGACAACAATGCTTGGATGACCCAGTTGCTCCTGCTGGGGACGAACCTCATGAACTTCATGGGCCGCTACATCTACGTAGCTACCGGCAACCATGGATACGAGGCGGTCGCGGTCACCGAACATGATGAGCCTCCAGCAGTAATTGGAAGCGATCTGCAAAAGCTCGCCTATCCCGACGACTACAACAAGCATGTAAAAAATAATCGTGAGCTGAAAGAGGCTTACGGGCACGCCGGGTCGGACATTCTGGATGTGCAGGCGCGCGGCGAATATCTCTACGCGGCCATGGGAAAAGGCGGCCTGCGCGTCTATGACATTGCTAATGTCGATGACAAGGATATTTCTCAACGTACCATCACTGCGCCGGTCTCGCCCCTGGGCCAGCGCTTCTATGTTCCGACGAAATATGCGATGGCGGTGGCGACTCCGACGACATTGGGCGTGGACCCATTGCGCACTCATCGCCCCGAGAACGAAGAGCAACCCATTCACTTGATCTACGGTTTTCTCTACGTCGCTGACAAAGAAGAAGGCCTGGTCGTCATCGGCGATCCCAACCTGAAGAGCAAAAGTCCCGGCGTCGGCACCTTGCTCGACGGCGATCCCCGCAATAACTTTCTCAAGCGCGCTCTGGCTTTCAATCCCAACGGTGCGCTGAAGGGAGCACGGAGGATCGCCATCGTAGGCACGTACGCTTACATCCTTTGCGACGCCGGCTTGGCCGTCGTGAGTCTCGACAATCCAGTTAAACCCGAACTCGTAGCGCAAGTTGGTGCGCCTTTTCTGATTGAGCCGCGAGGAATCGCCGTGCAGTTCCGCTACGCCTTCGTGGTCGATCGACTCGGGCTAAAGGTTCTGGATATTACTCATCTGGACCGGCCAGTTCCCGTTCCGGGGGCCGAGGTTCGGCTGGACGACGCACGCAACGTTTATGTCGCGCGCACCTACGCCTACGTTTCCGCAGGCAAGCAGGGTTTGGTCGTAGTGGATATTGAACATCCGGAACAACCGAGGTTGGACCAGGTTTTCAACGCCGATGGCGCCATGAATGACGTGAACGACGTCAAACTCGGCATGGTCTCGGCGGAGTTATTCGCCTACGTAGCCGATGGCAAGAATGGGCTTCGGGTGATTCAGTTGTTTTCGCCCGCCGACAATCCCAACTTTTCCGGGTTCAGCCCGCGTCCCACTCCCAAACTGATTGCCACTCACCACACACATGGGCCGGCACTGGCCGTCTCCAAAGGCATCGATCGCGATCGCGGCGTAGATGAGAGCGGCAATCAGTTGGCGGTGCTCGGACGCCGCGGCGCGCGCCCGTTCAATCTGCAGGAAATGCAGCGCATGTATCTTCGCGATGGCCAACTCTACACGGTTACAGACAGTCCCCCGGGCCCGCGCATTGAGACAGTACCGTGACCGACGGCAGTAACAATCACCCGGTCACGGCATTGGTCGCTACCTGGATGTTGCCGCCCGCAGTTGTGGGATCGTGAACGTTCCCTTGGTTGGCCGTTCCTTCGCCCAATCGTGATACGAATGGCACTCGGAACAGCGCCCGCTGGCGGCATCATGCCGCGGCCCTCTGTCTTCGTGGCAACTGCGGCAAGATACAATCCGCGGCAGCAGAATATCGGCGGTTTGGCGGCTTTCCGGCGTTCGATCGTGACACGCCGTGCAGGTCAGCAGGCGGTGGGAGTCGTGACTGAACTCGGCGTGCAGGAACCAGCGCGCCAGGATGGAAGACTTCGCCACCGTCGGCAGCGGACTTCCTTCAATCATGACATGGCAGAGCTTACAGCCTTTGTCGAACAACAGGCGATCGCCCAGCATGACCTGCTGGTCAATCCATTCCTGTCGAGTATGTGGAACGGGGAGTGGCAACTTCATCGTGCCCGGCAGAATCCGTTCCGGCGCGACTGCTTCCGACAGCGCTCCCGGATGAGACGCAAAGTAATCGTTGTACTTCTGAACCAGGAACGCCTGGACAACTTCCGGCTTGTCATGCGGAGCCGCTTGATCGAAGCGCTTGTCGAATTGCAAATCCTTAACGTGACAGCCAGCGCACTGATTTACGTAAAGAATTGGCACCATGTAATCCTGGGACCGCTCATGCTTCAGTTCCGCGTTCATGCCGCCCACCGAAGGTCTAGGCTGAGGAACCGGCTGAGGCATCCCATACGGCCAGGTGCCGTCCATCGCCGTCAGGCGATGGCAGTCTTGACAATCCATTTGCACCGGACCAGTCGGGCCTGCAAGATGGGGACGCAGATGTACATAATGATTCAGCTTGACTTGGCCGGGGTCGCGCGCGTCCGGCCGTAACGCCGCGAACTCTGGATGCTGCTTGTCGAAGCCTTTCACCACGCGCACGTACTGCGGGTTTCCGCCCCGGGTTAGTAAGTTGGCATGACACTGCGTGCAGCTCGCATCTTCTGTGCTCGCCAGCCGAGGCGAACCCCTGTGTTCTACGTGGCACGAACCGCAGCTAACCGTGAAGATCGCCTTGTCGGCGTGGTGAGCGGGAGCGTCGTGACACTTGGAACAGGCATCGTCACTCACCTTTGCGCGAAAACCCCCCAGCGTGGTTACATGGCAAACGTTACATTGTTTCCCCAACACGGAGTGGGCCGCTGAAAGCGGCCCGCTGCTATAAATCTTCTGGCTGCTGGCGCGCTGCGCGGCGAACCATACGACGGCGACTGCCGGAATCAGGATCGACAGCCAGAGCCGCCAGCTGCGCAAGGGATGGGCCTGCTTGAAATACTGCAAGTCCATCCGCTTGGCGAGATTCTTAGTCGTGCGTACGCGCCGCGGCATCGTTTCCCCTCAGTAACGCAACGCCATCACCGCGTGCACCGCACCCAGCAGCAATAAAGCGTAGGAAACAGGTATGTGCACGAGCAGCCAGCCGTGAAGAATGCGGTGATATTGAGTTTGTTGGTCGAGTTCCCGCTTTTCCTCGCAGATACTCTCCAAATCGTCGACCGATGGATGCAAGTTTGGCGGCAGGAGCAAGCGAAGCTGCTGGAACATGCTTTGAGACCGGTTGCGATCGGCTAACGCCATGCCCATGGGTCCGCCCTGTGCGATATAGGGCTGCATCTCGCGGCGAAAGAACTCCTGGAGTTGGTCGCTGGCCCCTTCGTCCACCTGCAAGCCGGAGGCGACTGTGAGGCCGCCGATGGTTCCCGCGCTCGCCGACGCGGCGCGCTGTTGCTCGGTGGCTTGGGAAACACTTCCTGCCAGCGCAGCAGAAGCTTCCTCGACCACGGTCTGTGCTTCCACTACCAGTTGCGAACGCACTCGTCCGATCTGTTCGTAAACGGTTTCCAGCGGAATCCTCTGCCTGGTAAGCCTCGGCATGAAATGTTGCAATATCGCTCCCACGATCCCGCTGACGAAAACCACAACCAACAGCCACATCAGAACCGTCGTCAACCCCACGCCAAAGCGGAATCCCGAATGGAATAGGATCAATGGAAAACTAAGGAAACCGAGCCAGAGGTGGCCGCGCATCCAGGCTTGCGCCCTGCCTACGCGCCAGACCGGGACCATCTTCCGTGCTCCCAGCAGTCCCGCAAAGAGCATAAATGCGAAGGCGATACTCCCGTACGTCAGCCCGGCCACCGTCCCGCCGTTCGCACCCTGCGGCGCAGTGCGGCTGTAGGGAACGTAAATCGCCACAGCGATCATCAGTACTGCCAGGCTGCCGATGAACCACTTACGATGTGTCTCATCAATGCGCAATGGTCACTGTCCCTGTTTGCGTACCGTCGGCTGCCGGAGCAGGCCGCCGAAGAACTCCAGCGGGTTCACGCGATGTGCGGCATCATGCGGGCAAGCATACACACAGCTCGGCTCCGCGTGATCCAGGCAGAGATCGCAAGATGTGGCTTTCATCTTAACGCTGGCGATCCCTCTTCCCGGATACGAGGGATCGTCCAACTCGACCGGGAAAGGATGCATATTGATATTCCCGTACGGACAATTGTTTGCGCACTGGCCACAACCAATACACCAGTCCTCTATGATCACCTCGAGCGAATTGCGGCGGCGAATCGATCCGACCGGACAGCCCACCATGCAAAGTGGATCTCGACATTGCCGGCACGATGTGGCGACCAGATACCGGTCGAAACGAAGTCCTTCACGAATCAGCCGGCTCACCCCATCGTGGGCGTCCGCGCAGGCGCGTACGCATTGATCGCAGCGGGTACAGCGGTCGAGGTCGAGGAGCAGCAGGCTTTGCGCTTCCATCAAGCCTTGATTGAGGAACTGGTCTACGGGGACATCGGCGACCTGTGTGACTCTTTGCCGGTTCTGCTCAATATGCTCCGTCGCTTCTGCCTCCAACTTCCGCCGGATTTCCGGGAAGCGATCGAGCATCAACTGGAAGTCGTCTCCGGGAATGCGCACCACCTCCACATGGTCCAGTGCCGTGCACGTGGCTATGCGCGGTGTACCCGTGAGGAAAGCCATCTCGCCAAAATACGAGCCTCGCGCCAGGTAGGCCAACACCATATCCCCGCCCGGACGATGCTGTGATACTTTCACGAACCCGAGTCGTACCAGGTAAAAGCTGTCGGCCACTTCACCCTGGGTGCAGATGACCTGTCCCGGTTGAAAGCGCAGCAGTTCGACATGCTCCCGCAAACGTTCGATGAAGTCCGCCGTCAGCGGCGCCAGCACTGGAACGCTGCGCAGGTGCGAATCCAGCGCGCGCTTCTTGTAGGTACGGTCAAGTTGTTCGCGGAAATTCTTGTTACGCTGCATGATGTCGAGAACGTTGCGTAACATCTCAAGCATCGTGCAATCGGTCTTCGCTCGCACCGTCGCCGAGCGCGGATAGTAACTCATGCAAGTCATCTCCCCGAACAGTTCGCCCGGGCCTAACTCGGCAATCGGGCTCCGATAAGGGAGATCCACAGAAGCGTCGATGGGTATGTAGGGTTGAGTGCTTTCTTCTTTGCGTTCATCCTGCTCGCGAGAGGTGAGCAGGCTCTTCAGCTTGCTCAAGAATCCGCGCGCCCCGCCCTCAGTCTTAACGTGAGCAATCGGGCTGGCAAGATATACTTCCGCGGTGCCATCAATAATGTAGAACGCTGTCGCCCCAAACTCCCCCTCACGACAAATTACTTCCCCTGCCTTGAAGCGTCTGGCCACAATCGCATTCTGGTTCAGTTTTAGAAATGTTCCCGAAACGTTCTCGAAAACCGGCAGGCCAACAAGAAAATCTGGATCGAGGTTCTCACCTTCCAGGTGGCTCTTCACGACACCCCGGTTCGTCAAAGCTCCGGTGGGGCAGGACACCATGCACTCGCCGCAGGAAACGCACGAGGACTCTCCCATCGGCAAGTTATTATCGAAGGCAATGCCCGCCTGGTATCCTTTGCCCCGCCGCGCCAGCACCCAATTGTTGCGAATGTCATCGCAGCCTCGAATGCAGCGGTCGCATAGGATGCAGGCCTCGTGGTCTACCTGGATGGCTAACGAAGAGTTATCGTTTCCCCGCGGCGTAGTGCGACTTGGGAACCGTGGCTGCCCGATTCCGGCCTGGTCGGCGAGTCGCTCCAATTCGCAGTCTCCGGAATGCTGCTGCCGCGCGCACGGCGAGGGATGGTCTGACATCAGCAGTTCGACGAGAGTGCGGCGAACCCCCAACACAGCCTCGGTGTTCGTCTTGACGGTCATCCCCTGTTCGGCTTGACGAATACACGAAGCGGCGTAAACTCTCTGGCCTACGTCCACTACGCACACCCGGCATACTCCCACTGGATTCTCATTCTGTTGGTGGCAAAGTGTGGGGATAGAAATGCCGTGGGCACGGGCAGCGTCAAAAATAGTAGTGCCCTGAGGGACGGAAACGGATGTGCCGTCGATGGTCAGTTGCACGTGTTTTGCAGGGATCGGTTGGCCTGCCACTGCATCCGGACTCATAATTCTCTAACTCAGATGTTCTAGCTCTTGATTCTCTAACTGGGGATTTTCTTAGGACTGATTGAAACAGACCCCTCCCGGACAACGGCGGTGGACGATGTGCTCTTCTACCGTGCCCGGGAAGTGCTTCATGACCGAGACGATCGGCACCGGCACCACCTGCCCGAGTCCACAAATTGATGTCTGCCTCATGGCTGTCGAAAGCTCCCCCAGAACCTGCATGTCTTCCTTGGAACTTTGCCCCGCAGTCCAGGCTTTGAGCATCTCGACCAGCTTTTGCGAACCCACCCGGCACGGTACGCACTTGCCGCAGGACTCATTGCGGTAGAAGCGAGTGGCATTAAGCGCCATGTCCAACATGCATCTGCCTTCCGCGCACACCACAATGGCTCCCGACCCGACCATGGAGCCCGCAGCCGCCACCGCGTTCCAGTCTAGCGGCAAGTTCGTCATGGAAGCCGGCAAATATCCCGAAGACGGACCGGAAGGCGCGAAGGCGAGAAGCTTGCCTCCACCCGGGATGCCACCGGCATGTTCATAGATCAGTTCGCTATAGGTGGTTCCCATTGGAACTTCAAAAATGCCGGGGCGAAGCACGTCGCCGCTGATCCCCACGAACTTCATTCCCACCGATCCATTCTTGCCCTGCGACTTATACCAATCGACACCGCGAGCCAGGATCACTGTTGCCAAACAGAACGTTTCAACGTTGTTGATGACGGTGGGCCGGTTCCACAAACCATTCGTAACCGGGAAGGGGGGTTTGTTGCGCGGTTCGGCACGCTTGCCTTCGATGGCCTCGAGGAGAGCGCTTTCTTCTCCACAAATATAACCACCAGGACTGACAAAAATCTCCAGATCAAAGGCCAAATCGCTGCCCAGGATTCGAGTTCCCAATAAACCCTGCTCGTAACAACGATCAATCTCTTCCTGGAGAGCCTCTTTGGGGTCCACGTATTCGTGCCGGATATACAGAATCCCTTTGCATGCTCCCGTGACCAGGCCGGCGGTGATCATGCCTTCAATCACGAGATAGGGGACATTCTCCATGATGCCGCGGTCTTTGATGGTGCCAGGTTCGCTCTCATCGGCATTGCACACGATGTACTTCGGGGAACCGGGCGCGTTACGCACCAGTTCCCACTTGCTGGATGTTGGAAATCCGGCGCCACCCATGCCCCGCAGGCCAACAGCTTTCAGAGCCGCAATAATTTCCTGCCAGTTGCGGGTTTCAACAAAGCGGCGCACCACCGCATAGTGGTCCTGTCCCTGGTACGGGTCGGAGACTACCGCCATTCGTTCTGCGTTGCGGGGTCTTCCCGGCAGAGGTTTGCCCGCGAGCACATCTTGTGCCATGGCGACGGCGTCCCGACTATTTACATGCGCGTAAATATTGTCATTCACCATGATCGCTGGAGCTTGGTCGCAACTGCCGAGGCAGGAAACGTCACGGATACAAACTTCCTTCGGATCGGTGCCTTGAAAGGCGGAGTCGAGAGCGGCCCGAACCTTGTCACCTCCACGAAGGTGGCAGCTCATGTCCGCACAGACGCGTGCATCCACTAGCGGTGGAGGGCTGAGATGAAAGTGGGGATAAAAGCTCGCTACCGCATGAATTTGACTTACCGGGACATTAATCGTTGCAGCAAGCGTCTTGAGCCGGTCGGCTGGCAGGTATCCGAAACTGCGTTGTATGGCCCTCAGTTCTTCGAACACGACTCCAGACACTCCGCATAAGCAATGTGAGGTCAAACCTTGCTTAAGATGGCGAGAGCGCAAATGCTATAGCAAAATGGATTGTATGTCCAGATCCGACTGTGCAGGCATCAATTGGCGAGGCGGGACACGCCCGCGCTGCTTTTCATTGATTTCTTGGTCTATTCGTCGTATAACCATCCCCCAACAAGAATCACAACCTGTGCGTTGCTGGGGGAACACGTGGCAGGCACAACCCAACACCGGATGAGGGAATAGCAAAATGCGAAAGCAACTGCTAACGGCCGCTTTGTCGCTGCTCGCGCTCGGGGGCGTGGCTGAAACGCAGACTCCTAGCCCAACCGGCCAGGCCGCATTGAAATTATCTGAAAGCACCGGGGCTTCTCTCGCAAGCGCTGCGATGGACGCTCCGCTGGCCGCGGCGCCGCTTTACAACCAGAAAACTCTCCCTGCCGGTAAGTACAACGGCCCCGGTGGATGCGCGGCCAGCAGTTGCCATGGCAGCGTGCAACCGAAGACCAATACCCGCATTTTGCAAAACGAATACACCATCTGGATCGCGCAAGACCTGCACGCGCGAGCTTTCAGTGTGCTTCGGAACAATGTTTCCCAGCGTATCGGCAGAATCCTGAATATTGGGCCACCGGCTCAAGCCCCAAAGTGCCTGGTTTGTCACGCACTCTACGTGCCTTCGGAGCAGCAAGCCCAGACGTTCGAACTCGGCGATGGGGTGAGTTGCGAGAACTGTCACGGGCCTGCGTCGGGGTGGCTGGGTCCGCATACGACAAAAAACTGGCCGCACGAGAAGTCGGTTCAGCTTGGCATGTACGACACTCGCAACCTGGAGAACCGCAGCGCCAAATGTCTGACCTGTCATTTGGGCACGGGGGAAAAGTTTGTCGATCACGAGATGATCGCCGCCGGGCACCCCGATCTTACTTTTGAGATGGGTCTATTTACGTTTGTCATGCCGCCCCACTGGAAGATGCCAGAGCAGGGCAATCCCTGGCGACAGGTGCAGGCATGGGGTGTCGGGCAGGCGGTACAACTGCGCGAATCTCTCAACCGGTTGGCACGCCGTGCAAATGGCCCGATATGGCCTGAGTACGCCGAACTCGATTGTTTTGCCTGTCACCATAGTCTGACGCGTCCCGAGGACAGTTGGCGTCAGGAGCGCGGTTACGCCGGCCGCCGTCCTGGCAATCCACCGTGGAACGATTCTCGCGCTGTCGTATTCCGCGACCTGGTTGAGGAAGTCAGTCCCAACGCTAGCAAGCAATTGGACGATGAAATCTCGCAATTGGCGATCCTCATGAATCAACTAAACGAAAATCGGGAACAAATCGCCGCGTCGGCAACGCGGGCCTCCGCCTGGGCCGGTCAGTTAGTGAAGCAGGTCGACGCTCAGGGTTACGATTCGGCGGTGACACTGAACCTTATTCGGCGCGTCGCGGGCCACGGCAATGCCATCTCCATCGAGGGTGAGCGTTCCGCGGAACAGGCGGCCATGACTCTGGACTCGCTGTTCCGCGCCTATAACCAGAATGTGAAGCCGGCCAACGGCACCGAGTTGCGCACGGCGATCGATGCGCTCTTCGCGCTGCTGCAGGATCCGTCGGGATACTCGGCGCCGCGGTTTGCAGCACAAATGCAGAGAGTCAGCCAGATCGTTGGCCGCTAGCTAAGCGGTGGGCACGGTAGCAGAACCGGCTTGACCGTTCTCGACGAGGGCTCGGCGTCACGTTGCGGGTCCCTCCGCTGGCCACAGGAGGACAATTGGTAACTCGCAAACAGCGGCCGGTACGTTCCCCACAGACCAAGAACGCCGCCGGCCCTACCAGGAAGCGTGCCCGATTAGCCGAACCATGCGTCGACCTGGCTCCGCCCTGGCGCAGATGGGGACCTTACGTCAGCGACCGATCATGGGGAAGTGTGCGCGAGGACTACAGCGCTGATGGGAACGCTTGGGATTTTCTTACCCATGATCAGGCGCGCAGCAAGGCCTACCGCTGGGGTGAGGACGGCATTGCGGGGATCTGCGACCGCTATCAACTGCTGGTCTTCGCTCTGGCGTTTTGGAACGGCCGCGACCCCATTCTGAAAGAGCGGATGTTTGGGCTCAACTGCAATGAAGGAAATCACGGTGAGGATGTGAAAGAGTACTGGTTCCACCTTGATAACACCCCCACTCACAGCTACATGAGGATGCTTTACAAATACCCGCAAAGGGAATATCCGTACCAGCAGTTGATCGAGGAAAATCGCAGGCGGGGAGCAGGATCCGAATTCGAGCTGCTGGATACCGGCATCTTCGATGACGATCGATATTTTGATATCTTCATCGAGTACGCCAAAAAATCGCCGGACGATATCTGCATCCGCGTGGAAGCGTTCAACCGCGGTCCCGACGCTGCCGAGCTCCACGTATTGCCACACTTGTGGTTTCGGAACACGTGGAGTTGGACCAATCCCCCCACGGGTAAGCCCACCATTCAGGGTGGAGCGACTGGGAAACCGCATGTGATGCTTGTGACCGACGATTCCACGGCAAAGCCGCTGGAAAACATTCAATTGCAATACGCTCTCGGCCGGCGCTACCTATACGCACCCTCCGGCGGCGAGTTGCTGTTTACCGACAACGAGACCAATGCCTCCCGTCTCTATGGCCCGTCTGCACTCAACCGTTCCCCGTATGTAAAAGACGCGTTTCATCGCTACGTCGTGAAACACGAGCCGTGCGTGAATCCGCAGCAATTGGGGACCAAGGCCTGCATACACTACCACGCCCAAGTTGCGGGGGGGAGTTCGACTGTCTTCCGTCTGCGATTGACCGATAAGGAGATGGCCAAACCACTCCACGACGTCGACGATGTTGTGCAAGAGAGAAAGCAAGACGCGGACGAGTTCTACGAATCCATCCATCCTCCCAAAGCGACCGCGGAAGAGAAACTGATTCAACGGCGAGCTTTCGCGGGCATGTTGTGGGGGAAACAGATTTACCTCTTCGACGTCGATCGCTGGCTGGAAGGCGATAGCATTCCTCCGCCGGAGGGCCACAAGAAAACTCGTAACATCCATTGGCGCCATCTGAACTCGATGCGGGTGCTTACCATCCCCGATAAATGGGAATTCCCCTGGTTTGCCGCATGGGACTTGGCCTTTCAGTGCACCACTCTCTCCCTGGTGGATCCGGAGTTTGCCAAGGAGAATCTCTTGGCTATGCTGTTCGAGCAGTTCCAGCATCCGAATGGACAGATTCCCGCCTACGAATGGGAATTTTCCGACCTCAATCCGCCGGTTCATGCCTGGGCCGTCTGGCGTGTCTATCAAAACGAAAAGGTACGCACCGGTAAAGGGGACACGGCTTTCCTGGAAAAGTGCCTGCACAAGCTGCTGATGAACTTTGCCTGGTGGGTGAACCGCGTGGACAGCACCGGAAACAACGTCTTTGAGGGCGGTTTCCTGGGATTGGACAACATCACCGTAGTGGACCGCAGCGAAAAACTCCCCGGAGGCGCCATCCTCGAGCAGTCCGACGCGACCGGTTGGATGGGTTTTTTTTGCCTTTACCTGATGCGGGCAGCCCTCGAACTGGCCAACTTCGATAAGGCCTACGAGCTCCTCGCGACCAAATTTTTTGAGCACTTCATCTATGTCGGCGCGGCCATGAAGAAGATGGGCGGCCGAAACTATCAGCTTTGGGATGAACAGGACGGGTTTTTTTATGACGTTCTTCGGCTGCCTAATGGGGACTTCAATAAATTTCGCCTGCGCTCCATGGTCGGGCTGATCCCGCTCTATGCCGTTGAGGTGATCGATCGGGAGGACTTGGATCCTCATCCCGAATTTCTCGGGAATGTCGAGTGGTTCATCAGAAATCGTCCGGACCTGGTGGGGAATGCCTGCTACTCCGTTGAGGGGCAGCGTTACGTGTTATCCATTGCGGACTCCGGCCAGTTTGCCCGTATCTTGCAGTACGTTTGGGACCCGAACGAATTTCTCGCCCCCTACGGGATTCGCAGCCTCTCCAAATATCACGAGCATCATCCTTTCTGCTTCGGGGGAGAATGTGTCGGGTACGAACCCGGGGAATCGTCGGTACGAATCAAGGGCGGAAATTCCAACTGGCGTGGCCCATTGTGGTTTCCGACGACCTACCTGTTAATTCGATCGCTCTTGAAGTTCGGCCGCGCGCTCGGCCCCGACTTCGCGGTGAGAACGCCTGGCAGCAACGGCCAGCCGATCACACCGTCCGCCATGGCGGCAGAAATCGCCGAGCGCATGATCGGTTTGTTTCGGAAAAATGAGCAAGGGCAGCGTCCTTGCTTCGGTCCGTATCGCAAGTTCCAGGAAGATCCTCACTGGAGGGATTACTTGCTCTTTAACGAGTACTACCACGGAGACACTGGGCAAGGCCTCGGAGCGAGTCATCAGACGGGCTGGTCGGGCATCGTGGCCAACTTGATCGATGAATGGCGTCGCTGATGCTTCGGAGACGGGAGGTTGTGGTGGCTTCTAGCGAAGATTTCGATCTCATCGTGATTGGCTGCGGCCCGGCAGGAGAAAAGGCTGGCGCGCAAGCCGCCTACTTTGGCAAACGCGTCGCAGTCATCGAGGGTGCCGAGCATGTGGGCGGAAGCTGCATCAACACCGGCACAGTCCCTAGCAAGACGCTTCGTGAATCCGCACTCTACTTTTCCGGTCTCAAGCAACGCGGTCTCTACGGCATCGACTATTCACTTAAAGAGAATCTCACCGTCAATGATTTCATGCACCACGAGCGGGAAGTGGTTGAAATGGAGCGCCAGCGCGTCCTGAAGAATCTCTCCCTTCATCACATCGAACTCGTCCGCGGCCGGGCTTCTTTCGAAGACGCCCATACTGTGTCTGTTTCCGGAGCGAATGGCATATGCCAACTGCGCGGCGAGGTGATTCTAGTCTCCACCGGGAGCAAGCCGCACCGTCCACCGGAAATAGCTTTCGACGACGTCCGGGTTTTTGACTCCGACACGTTCTTGCGGATGGATCGCATTCCCCAAAGCCTCGCCGTGATCGGCGGCGGCGTTATTGGCTGCGAGTACGCGTCGATCTTCGGCGCGCTCGGTGTGCAGGTCACGCTGGTGGATGGCCGGGACCGCCTGCTGCCGTTCCTCGATGCGGAGATTTCCGAGAGACTCCGCGTGCGGCTCGCCGCGCTTGGCATGCAATTCTGGTTCAATGAACGGCCAGTCAAGGTGCAAAGCACGGCGTCAGACGTGCACCTTGTGATGAAGAGCGGCAAGACGCTGCAAGCCGAATCGGTGTTGTTCGCTGCCGGGCGCCGCGCCGCGGTAAATGGCCTGTCTCTCGAAAAGGCGGGCCTGGCCGTCAACCAGCACGGATACATATCCGTCGACGAGCATTATCGTACCGCGGTGCCGCATATCTACGCCGCGGGCGACGTCATCGGATTTCCCGCGCTGGCTTCGACGTCGATGGAACAAGGCCGCGTCGCCGTGTGCCATGCTTTCGATTTCAAATACAAGCAGCGAGTCCCCTCGATGCTGCCGATGGGGATTTATACCATCCCGGAGATCTCGAGCGCGGGCGAGACGGAAGAATCGTGCAAAGAGAAAATGATCGACTACTGCGTCGGGCGGGCTCTCTATGCCAACAACGCCCGTGGCCACATCATCGGCGACACCGCGGGAATGCTGAAACTTGTCTTTGCGCGCGCCGACAAGAAGCTGCTTGGGGTGAGCATCATCGGCGAGAGCGCCACCGAGCTGATTCACATCGGAATGATGGCTCTCGACCACAACCGAACGATTGACGAGTTTATCGAACAGGTCTTCAACTACCCCACCCTCAGCGAGACATATAAATATGCTGCCTACGAAGGGCTAGGCAATCTGACCGGTCACAAGGTACGCGAAGGCTAGATCCTTTCGTCAATGAAAGCCGTGGAGTTGGCTGTGTCTTTAAGCACGGGCAGACCTATGGCCTGATTCCTCGCACCGGGGAAGCCAACCCCATGAAGTTTGTCCGGGTGAAGACTCAGTCGGAATACGAGGCGAAGATCATCACAGCGGAACAATGCTTCAAGATTTTCATGGCGATGCTTCAACCGGAGCGGACTCTCACACTCCCTTTCCGCCCGTCCACGAGCGGCGGACGAAAATCTGCTGGCTGTCGTAGTCCTGTTCTCAACAATTATGAAGTCACGGATGCTTTCTTCCGCCCGGAGCAAATGATTCCGGCAAATGCACCGCCCACCGCGCTCGGAGCAGCCAACATGCACGCGATGCCCGCGCCTCCAGCAGATGCCTCGAAGCCGGGTCGTGCTACGAACACCCAAGTTAGCATGAGCGCGCTGGACAAAAGGCCACACAACACTCCTGTGATTGCTCCTCCGACTTTCCCAAAACGACGCGACAACAACGCCACGGCCCCGACGACGAACAAACCGCAGATTGCCAGCTCAGCGATCCACACGACATCGTCCGTGCTCCAGATATGGCCACCAGTTAACGCGAGGGACACGAGGAAATAGCCGATGACACACGCCTCCCAAGCGCATACAGCAATGACTGGACACCGATTGAATGAGGGCATGTGGTGCAATTGTACTGTCGAACACGCGACTGATTGGCGTTAAATCCCCATAGCACTCACAACCCTGGAGTCGGCTCCCCACTGGGCGGTTGGTCGGCAATGCGGAAGTTAACCCGCCAGTTCTAAAGCTGGCTGCTTAGGGCCGTAAGCGACCACAGGTGTGAAATCACAGGTGTGAAATTTTGGGCTGATCGGCTAAACCATTGAAAGATATGGTGGCCAGGGACGGAGTTGAACCGCCGACGCCAGCCTTTTCAGGGCTGCGCTCTACCACCTGAGCTACCTGGCCACTTCCTGTCCGCACATCTACTGACGGCCAACTTGGCCGTGCACTGGGCGCTCTTACTGGGCGGGATGCCGCGAAGCAAAACAGCCGATGCGCTGGGACCGTGCGGAACTTTTAAATTATAACAACCCTGTGCCGTTCGCTCAAAATCGTTGCAAACAATTTTCGTAGTGCATTTTCTTTCTCACGTTCTTTTTGATTAGGAGATATGGCTGCTTGGCACGCCATTCACAATCGTCAGCGCGCAGCGATTTGCTCCAAACCAATATGGGATCTCGCGATAGTCACTCACGTCAAACACGGCCAGGTCGGCGTCTTTGCCCGCTTCCACGCTGCCTTTGCGGCCGGCTAAACGAAGCGCCCAGGCTCCGTTGATGGTCGTCGCTGCGATTGCCTCCGCCGGCGACATCTTCATATGCGTGCATGCCAGCGACATCGCCATCGGCATGCTCAGCGTTGGCGAAGAGCCTGGATTGTAGTCCGTGGCCAGCGCCACCGCTACGCCGGATTCAATGAACCGCCTCGCATCCGGATATGTCGATAAGCCGAGAAAGTAATTTGCCCCCGGCACGAAAGTTGCAACTGTGTCCGTCTGGGCGAGGACGGGCAGGTCGGCATGATTTACGTGGTCCATGTGATCGAGAGACGCGGGCCGATAGCGAAGCAGCGGCCCGAGCCGCGTTTCGCTGAGCTGCCCCATGTGTGCGCGGACGGCGAGACCGTATTCTTCCGCAGCCGTGAAAACCCGCGCGGTTTCCCCGGCGCTGAAGGCTCCGCGATCGCAAAAGACGTCCACGAATTGGGCGAGTTTGCGCTTGGCGACTGCCGGCATCATTTCGTTGCAGACCAGGTCAACATATTCCCGGGAACGTCCGCGATACTCCGGCGGGACCACGTGCGCTCCCAGAAAGGTGGGAACCACCGTCCCTGGCCACTCGCGCGAGGCAGCGCGGATCGCTTCGAGCGACTTCAGTTCCGATTCGGGGTTGAGGCCGTAGCCGGACTTCGCCTCGACGGTCGTGGTTCCGTGACGCGCCAAATCTGCGAACGTTGCGAAAACCTTCTGTGTCAGCGCGGTTTTGCTGGCCTTCCGCACGCCGTCAATGCTGGAGCGAATTCCTCCGCCCGCTTCGGCGATCTCTTCGTAGTTGGCGCCAGAAATCCGCTGCTCAAAATCCACCAGCCGTGGATGCATAAATGCCGGATGAGTATGCGAATCGACAAAACCGGGTAAGACCACGCGCCCGCGACAGTCGATCTCGATGACCTTCTTGCGATTCTTCTTGAGCCAGGGATCGCGAAGTGCGTCTTTCGCAGTGCCAACCGAGACGATCTTCCCGCCGAGGCAGAGCACGGCGGCGTCTTGAATGATTCCGAGGTCGGAAAGCGAAGCACCGCGTCGCGGCCCGTTTGCCGCCGAGCGCAGGGTGAGAAGTTGGCCGATGTCGAACAACAAAAGTGCCGATAGCCTACGCATTCCTGCTCCGGAGAAAGAACACCCGCCACCCAGACAAGGAGGCACGGAGAAATTCGTATGTCATGGGACGCGGCGTCGCGCCATCGGTACCTTGACGCCTTTCCGCTTCGCAAACTCCGCAGCCTCGTCATATCCCGCGTCCACGTGCCGAATCACGCCCATGCCCGGATCGGCCGTCAGCACGCGCTCGATGCGCTTGGCCATCATGTCGGTGCCGTCGGCAACCGTGACCTGTCCCGCATGCAGCGAGTAACCAATGCCCACGCCGCCGCCGTTGTGGATCGAAACCCACGACGCGCCCGCCGCCGTATTCACCAGCGCATTCAGCAGCGGCCAGTCGGCCACCGCGTCCGAACCATCTTTCATGCTCTCGGTTTCGCGAAACGGAGAAGCCACCGAGCCGCAATCCAGGTGATCGCGCCCGATCACGATGGGAGCTTTGATCTTACCCTTCTTCACTAGATCATTAATCGCCAGCCCAAAGCGGGCCCGCTCGCCGTACCCGAGCCAGCAAATGCGCGCCGGCAAGCCTTGAAACTTGATGCGCTTGCGGGCGAGTTCAATCCAGCGGCGCAGGCTGCGATTCTCGGGAAAAAGTTCAAGCACCAGATCGTCGGTGACCGCTATGTCCGAAGCTTCACCCGAAAGCGCCGCCCAACGAAACGGCCCGCGACCCTCGCAAAACAGCGGACGAATATACGCCGGAACGAATCCCGGAAAGTCGTAAGCATTCTTCACGCCGCGTTGGAACGCGAAGGTACGAATGTTGTTGCCGTAGTCGAACGTGACCGCGCCCATTTTCTGCAAACGCAGCATGCCTTCCACGTGCTTCGCCATGGCGTCGAGCGAGCGTTCCTGATAAGTCTGCGGGTTGCGCTTGCGCAATTCCAGCGCCGCTTCGAACGTCATGCCGTTCGGCACATATCCGTTCAGCGGATCGTGCGCCGAGGTCTGGTCGGTGAGAATGTCCGGCACCACGCCGCGTTCGGCGAGTTCCGGAATAATGTCCGCGCAATTGCCCACTAGGCCGACCGAAACGTTTTCTTTTTTGCGGATGGCATTTTTCAGAATCCGCAGCGCCTCATCCAGCGTGGTCACAAGGAAATCGCAGTAGCCGGTCTTGATCCGCTTCTTGATGCGTTCGGGATCGACGTCAATCCCCAGAAACGCCGCGCCTGTCATCGTTGCCGCGAGCGGTTGCGCTCCTCCCATTCCTCCCATTCCGCCGGAGACAATCAGCTTGCCGCTGAGATCGCCTCCAAA
>Ga0224558_1001806_pt1 | contig 21196 bp, 16 predicted proteins | sample 714S32024metaG_FD_180682 | JGI IMG/M metagenome (GOLD analysis project Ga0224558, IMG submission 180682) | Peat soil microbial communities from Stordalen Mire, Sweden - 717 S3 20-24 | ecosystem: Environmental > Terrestrial > Soil > Wetlands > Peat | place: Sweden: Norrbotten County, Stordalen...
TCAAAGCCAGCGGTATCCCTCAGAAGGACGTCCGTGTTTTACGCGAGCCGCGGGAGATGGCGGGTAGCGGAGTCATGAGTACCCCACACACTGATTTTGAAGTGGATTTGATTCGGGACCTTAGGGCAATTGGGGCCACCGAAACGGACGCGGAAGCTTACGTTCGAGGAGTACGACGTGGAGGAGTCATGGTTTTCGCAACCGGTTCGGCCGAGAAGGCGGACGCGGCTGCTGAGATCATGAACCACAATTGCGCTGTGGAGATCGAAGAACTCAGCGCCTCGGTACCGCACCTCCCCAGCACGGTCGGCGGTGACGTGGCTCCCGGTCGCGATAGCTCTGTCCAAGCTGGCAGAGTCCGCTCCCCCGGCGCCGGTGCCCGTTTGTTCGTGTGGTAGATTTTTCGCTAAAGACAAGCGTGCTGGGAAGTCAGGGCCAGACATGCACCATCTCGCTTCTTATTGTGTCTCCCTGGTATGAGGGATTTTCTTCGTTGTTCATTCTGTCGAGGGGCTTACGAGAAATGACATAAGTGACGCACAGCTACCGGCCCGCTTCGTCGCCTACTTCTTGGCTCGGTCACGGCCAAAGTACCGCAGGACACTAGTCGTTTCATCCGGTTCGACTCAGGGCAAATGCCACCGGCAGAGAGAAATCATGAGCGACCAAACGCGCGTCAGCCACCCGATCTACAACCTTCTACCGACCGAAATCGAGGGATTCGATTCGCTGGCGGAACTCGCCTTGAATATGCGTTGGTCGTGGAATCATGCCACCGATGAAGTGTGGCGGCAGCTTGATCCCATACTGTGGGAGCTCACGCATAACCCCTGGGTCGTGTTGCAGACGGTCTCGCGTGACCGGATCGAGCGCGTGTTGGCCGATTCTGGTTTTCGCAAGAACGTCGATGGCCTGGTGCAGGCCAGGCGGCAGGCTCTGGAGACCCCCGCATGGTTTCAGCAAAAACACCCGCAAGCCTCCTTGACCTCAGTCGCGTATTTCAGCATGGAGTTTATGTTGAGCGAAGCGTTGCCTATCTACTCGGGTGGACTTGGTAATGTGGCCGGTGATCAGCTCAAAGCCGCCAGCGATCTGGGTGTGCCAGTGGTCGGCGTCGGACTGCTCTACCAGCAAGGCTATTTTCGCCAGGTGATCGACAAGAACGGAGAGCAGCAGGCTCTTTACCCCTACAACGATCCCGGCCAATTGCCGATCACACCTTTGCGCCAGGCGAACGGGGAGTGGCTGCGGTTGGAGATCGCGCTGCCTGGATACTCGGTCTGGCTGCGTGCCTGGCAGGTGCAGGTCGGCAGAGTGAAGCTTTACCTGCTGGATAGCAATGACGCCGCGAACTTTCCCGCACATCGCGGGATTACCAGCGAGCTGTATGGGGGCGGCCCGGAGCTACGCCTGAAGCAAGAACTGATGCTCGGGATCGGCGGATGGCGGTTGCTCCGCGCACTCGGCCTCAAGCCGGAAGTCTGTCACTTGAATGAAGGGCATGCGGCCTTCGCCGTGTTGGAACGCGCCCGCAACTTTATGGAAGAAACCGGGCAGCCCTTCGAAGTGGCGCTGGCCGCGACTCGAGTCGGCAATCTCTTCACGACCCACACGGCAGTAGCTGCGGGTTTCGACCGTTTCGCCCCGGATCTGATCGAGCAATATGTGGGTCGTTATGCCCAGCAAAGGCTCGGCATAACGCTCCACGATCTGTTGGCGCTTGGCCGCCAGAATTCGAACGACTCGTCGGAGAGTTTCAACATGGCCTATCTGGCGGTCCGTGGGAGCGGGGCGGTCAATGGTGTGAGTCGCTTGCACGGGAAGGTGAGCCGGCACATCTTTCTGCCTCTGTTCCCGCACTGGCCGGAGGAAGAAGTCCCCATCGGACACGTGACCAACGGAGTCCATATGCCAACCTGGGACTCGGCTCCTGCCGACGATTTGTGGACAGGAGCGTGCAGCAAGGGGCGTTGGCTCGGGACGACAGAAAACCTGGGGCAGGACATTCGCCGCATCTCCGACGACACGCTCTGGAAATTTCGGACTGACGCTACCAAGTCTCTGGTGGAATACGCTCGCGGACGCCTATCCCGGGAACTAGCTGTCTCCGGCGCGTCGCCCGAGGCGATCGACGGGGCGAAACATTTATTTGATCCCGACGCATTGACACTGGGCTTTGCGCGACGCTTCGCGACCTACAAGCGGCCAAACCTGCTGCTGCACGACCCGCAGCGACTGCTTCGTCTATTGACGAATTCCGAGCGCCCGGTGCAACTCATCATCGCGGGCAAGGCCCATCCGGAGGACCGCGCGGGGCAAGCCTTGATCCATGAATGGATAAATTTCATCCGCCGGCCAGAGACCCGCCCTCATGTGATCTTCCTCAGCGATTACGACATGCTGCTGACCGAGAACCTGGTGCAAGGGGTAGATGTCTGGATCAACACACCACGCCGGCCTTGGGAGGCTTGCGGCACGAGCGGGATGAAAGTGCTCGTCAACGGAGGCATCAATCTATCGGAGTTGGATGGGTGGTGGGCGGAAGCCTACACGCCTGAAGTGGGGTGGGCGCTAGGAGACGGCCAGGAGCACGGCGACGATCCCGCCTGGGATGCTGTCGAAGCCGACGCGCTCTACGACCTGATCGAGCGGGAGGTAGTCCCGGAGTTTTACACTCGAGACCAGAGCGGCATTCCCACCGCATGGGTCAAGCGCATGCGTGAGAGCATGGCGCAATTGACGCCGCGCTTCTCCGCCGACCGCGCCGTCCGCGAATACATCGAGCAACGCTACCTTCCAGCTGCGACCGCCTACCGTGACCGCGCAGCGAACAAAGGCGCGATCGGCGGACAAGTGGTCGATTGGCAGCACGCGGTGGATCGGGAGTGGAGCTCGTTGCGTTTCGGAGACTTGCGTGTCGAAACCAACGCCGACCACCATGTGTTTGAAGTCGAAGTCTTTCTGAACGATCTCGACCCGAGTGCGGTGCGGGTTGACCTTTATGCGGACGGAAGCAACCGCGGCGTTCCCGTGCTGCAGGAAATGAAATGGGCGCGTCTGCTTCCTGGCGCGCTCGAGGGCTGCGTCTACCAAGCGACGGTACCCGCTGCACGTCCAGCGGGAGACTATACGGCGCGAGTGACGCCCCACCGCGACGGCGTTGCCATCCCACTCGAAGACGCTCGCATACTGTGGCAACGATGATGAAAACGTCCCAACGCGAGTTGCACGATTCCATCTCGGAGATCTCCGAGCACGTTGACGTTCGGGCGGGCTCTCCTCTGCCTTTGGGAATCCAGGAGAGCGGAAGAGGAGTCAATTTCGCCATCCTCAGCCGCTACGCGACCCGCGTTCAACTTGAGTTGTTTGACCATCCCGAAGACGCAGCGCCCGCCCGGGCAATCGATCTGGATTCAGCGCGCAATCGCACGGGCGACGTATGGCACGTTTGGGTGGAGGGGATCCGTCCCGGTCAACTCTATGCCTACCGCGTAGATGGCCCTTACCAACCCAGCGCAGGACATCGTTTCAATTTCAATCGGCTTTTGCTCGATCCCACGGCTACCGCGATTTCGCAGATACCCCCCTGGGATTTTGCTGCGGCGCGTGGATACGACTCATCGGCGCCCGGGAAAGACTTGGTTATCTCGAAGCAGGACAATTCCAGGTCGATGCCGAAATGCATATTTGTCAACGAGCCCTTTGAGTGGAATGGAGTCCAGCCGCCCCGGCATCCGTGGTCGGAGACCGTCATTTACGAAACCCATGTTCGCGGCTTTACCATTCACCCCGGGTCGGGTGTGGACCATCCGGGAACCTACCGGGGACTGATCGAAAAGATTCCCTATCTCAAAACCCTGGGGGTGACGGCGGTAGAACTTATGCCCGTGCAGGAATTCAATGAAACTTCTGTGACGCGCATGAATCCCCGAACAAATCAACCGCTCAGGAATTACTGGGGATACGATCCCGTGGTTTTCGGCGCGCCCAAAGCTTCCTATAGCAGTTCGGGAGGTTTGGGTCAGCAGAAGCGGGAGTTCAAGGAAATGGTCCGGGCCTTGCACGAAGCCGGCATCGAAGTAATTCTGGACGTGGTGTTCAATCACACAGCGGAGGGAGATGAACTCGGTCCAACGCTTTGTTTCCGCGGGCTGGATAACGCAATCTTCTATACACTGGCGGGCGACAAACGCTACTACAAGGACTACACCGGAACCGGCAACACCATCAACGCCAACCATCCCGTCGTGCGAAACCACATCCTGACCGCACTCCGCTATTGGATGGTGGAAATGCATGTAGACGGATTCCGGTTTGACCTGGCATCGGTTCTCGGCCGCGACAGAACCGGCAAGTTGCTAGCCAACGCCCCGCTTCTCGAACGGATCGCCGAGGACCCGATCTTGCGTGACGTGAAAATGATTGCCGAGGCGTGGGACGCTGCCGGGGCGTACGAGGTGGGTAGTTTTTCAGAACGGCGTTGGGCGGAGTGGAACGGCCGCTACCGGGACGACGTTCGACGTTTCTGGCGGGGCGACGATGGAATGCTGGGTTTGCTCGCGAGTCGCATCTGCGGCAGTGCCGACATCTATACCAAGTCGGGCAAGGGCCCCGAGGCCAGCATCAACTTCGTCACCTGCCACGACGGCTTCACCCTGAACGATCTGGTGAGCTATCGCTACAAGCACAACGAAGCCAACGGAGAAAACAACCACGACGGCAGCGACGCCAACTTCAGCGAGAACTACGGCTCTGAAGGCGAGGCGACGGATGCTGGGATCGAGATCTTGCGGAGACGCCAGATCAAGAACTTCCTTCTGACTCTGCTGATCTCGCGCGGAGTGCCGATGCTGTTGGGCGGAGATGAATTTCGCCGCACGCAAGGCGGCAACAACAATGCCTACTGCCAGGACAATGAAACCAGCTGGCATGACTGGAGCTGCCTGGAACAGCACAAGGCGATTTTTCGCTTCACGAGTGGCATGATCGCCTTTCGTCGAGCCCATCCGATCCTGAGTAAGGAGCGATTCTACACAGACGCGGAGATTCATTGGTTCAGCCAGCAAGGCGGATTGCCCAACTGGTCCGACAAAGAAGAAAAACAGTTTGGCTGCTTGATCCACGAAGATGAGCAGCAAGCGCTTTTTCTAATGTTCAATGCTGGCGCCGAGGCGGGCGATTTCAGTTTGCCACCGGCATTGCCGGGGACTCGCTGGCATCTAGCGGTCGACACCTCTCGCGAAGCGCCGCAAGATCTGTTCGTTGCGGGCGAGGAACCGGTTTCGGAACATCCAAACATTTTCCACCTGGCCGCCCGATCCAGCGCCATTCTTTTGGCTCGCGCAACGAACGGTCAAAGATGGCAGACGGCATTGACGGAGGCCAAATGAAAAGAGCGCTCCCGAACGGCTTTCCAAAACGGCGATCTCGCAATACGACCCTGACGACTCGCTATGGCAGTTTGGGGGACCATTGCGGTGCGGCTCGATCAACGAATGCCGATAAATCAGGTTGCCAATCCGCCTTCATCAACGGGGCTAGCTAATTGCTGATCTCTGGTAGTGGACCAGTTTGGACGAAACTGGCCCACTACCTGATCTCTTCTTCAATTGCACGATTCATTAGCAACAGCTCATCATAATCAGTTGCAGTCTCAGGCTGGTGCTCGAAAAACGTATCGAGGGCGGTGACTGGAGGCGAGCTTATAGCCTCGATAATAAATGGCAACCGCCGCAAGCACCTATCTATCTAGTATCACGTCTTCAGCGTGGTCCTTTGCTACCTCAAGTGGGTTCAAGTGGTCGTTGAGAATTTCCTCAATTCGTTCGTCTTCTGGTACAGACTTCTCAAGATAGCCCTGTTTTCGCAAAACGTCGTATTGGGCATCGAAAGCGGCTCCCCACAGCGCCGCGAGTTCCGCTACATCAATGGGGTTGGCCGGATTTCTATCGAGTTGCTGCTTGATGGCGACGCCACAATTCGACCACGTACCATTCTTGCAGGTGTCGGCGACGTTGGGATCCAGTTGCAACGGCCCAAGGGGCAATCCGGAGGCCTCGGCTGCCTTTGCAGCAAGTAGCTTGGCCACTCAACCGGGAAGCTCGGCATCTGAAAGCCCGCCATGACTTGGTTGATCTGGTCAGACGTTAGCAAGTGCTGAGCAATCGATAGTTGGTTTTGAAGCCACTCCCTTCCGACGATATTGTTTGCAGGCATTAGGGTTTGCCAGTTCACGTCCGGCACTGACGTCTGAACTAAAGAGGGGTCCCACCCAACCTGCGGATAGTCGCCAATAGAACCCCGAACCAGCACAGCCGAAATTGCGCTATTTGCCGCCCACTTTTGCGACACCGCTCCTCACTCTATCCTTCTTCCTCCGCGCCGCCCTCTCTTTGGCCATGAGGAAATGACAACAACATCCCCCACTTCGCACCGCCGACTCTCCACCTTGCGCCAACCATTTTATCCTCTCGCGACCCCATCGACAGGGGTAGAACCGCGTGACTCAAAGAATTTTTTGTCCCGCCGTGCATTTTTTGCGACGGTTTTCGCCTTAGTAAATAGAGAGGTACTGAAGCTGGGGGTGAGTCGCATCAGGAAGTCGTTGCAAGTGAACCGATAACGCAATAGATGCGGTCGCGATCCCGGTGGGGAGTTCGGAGTGCGGCGGGTCGTCCCGACGAGTCAACAAACATCTGGAAGGAGAAAACCATGAAGATATCCCGAAAGAACTTTGCGCTGTTTTTACTTCTCGTTCTTAGTGGCCTGGCTGCGGCGTTCGGGCAGATCACGCCGCTGGGTGACGCCTATACCGAAAGCGCCACGCCCACCAAGAACAACGGCAGCGCCACTACGCTGGTCGTGGATGGCGCCAAGGACATCACCTACATTCAATTCAATCTGGCCTCCATTCCTGCGGGAGCCACCGTCAGCCAGGCCACGCTGAAGCTCTACGCGGATTCGGTCACCACCGGAGGCAGCTTCAACGTGGACTACGTGACCAGTGCCTGGGCGGAGAACACGATTGATTTCAGCAACGCTCCACCCCTGGGGGCAGCGATTGCTTCGAACGTGAACGTCACCTCGGCCGACAAGAACCAATTCATCCTGATCAACGTCACCTCGGCTTTGCAGGCATGGCTGAACGGGAGCGAGGTAAATAACGGGTTGGCGCTGGTCGCGAACGGCAGTTTCGACGCCACGTTCGACAGCAAGGAGAGCACCAAGACCAGCCACGGGCCGGAGTTGGACGTCGTTTTTGAAGGCAGCGGCGGGGGCACGATTACAGGAGTCTTGACCGCGTCCGGCAGCGGCCTGACCGGCGGCGGCACCAGCGGCACGCTCAACCTGAGCCTGATTGAAAGTTGCTCAAGCGGCCAGACGCTGGAGTGGAACGGCAGCGCCTGGGGTTGCGCCAGCCTCAGCGGTGGCGGGACTATCACCGGCGTAACGGCGGGGACGGACCTGACCGGAGGCGGCACCAGCGGCAACGTCACCCTGAGTCTCGACATAACCAGGGTGCCGCAGTTGGCCACGGCGAACACATTCACCGGAAATCAGACGGTGAACGGGAATGTGAGCGCGACGGGCGTAGTCATCGGCAGCGCCTTTCAAATCGGCAGCTACCTGTTCGGCTTCGGTAACGCGAACAGCTTTAACGCCTTTTTGGGGTTTGGCGGGAACAGCACGATGACCGGGACTTACAATACTGCCGCGGGCGTGGAGGCGCTGCTCTCCGACACCACGGGCTACTACAACACCGCCGCCGGCGCACAGGCGCTCTTCTCGAACACCACAGGGTATGCAAACACAGCCGCCGGCGCAACCGCGCTCAATTCCAACACGACAGGCCTTTACAACACTGGCATTGGCGCCATCGCGCTCGCTGCCAACACCACGGGCAGCGCCAATACCGGGATCGGCGCAGCCGCGCTGCAGTACAACACCACCGGCAACGACAACACCGCGACCGGCGAGAGCGCTCTAGCCTTAAATACGGCGGGTAACTTCAACACAGCTGACGGCGTAGGCGCGCTCTTCTTGAACACGACGGGCGGCAACAATACGGCCGTCGGATTCAACGCTCTGCAGTCAAACCAGACCTCCACCGACAACACCGCGGTAGGTTACAACGCCCTCCTCTATAGCGTCGGCTCGTCGGGCGCTGGTTACAACACGGCGGTGGGCTCCCAGGCCCTCACCGCGAATACAACGGGCTTTGCCAACACCGCTAGCGGTTACCTGGCGCTCTCCGCCAACACTACCGGCGTGGGAAACACAGCCAGCGGCTATTATTCTCTGGTTGAGAACAGCACCGGCAGCGGCAACACTGCTATCGGTGACATTACGCTGGAGACAAACACCACGGGCCTGGCAAACACTGCCCTCGGCTCGAACGCAGGCAGCACGGCGGACTTCTCAAACATCACCGGCTCGAACAATACTTTTCTGGGCTATAACACTGGCCCCAGCACCGGCACGCTTACCAATGCCACGGCCATCGGCGCTTTGAGCCAGGTATGGCAAAGCAACACGCTCGTGCTCGGCGCCACCAACGGCGTGAACGGCGCCACCTCCGATACCAGGGTCGGCATCGCCGACAACACACCGACGAATCTCCTCACCCTCGGCCAGGGACACGGTAAGGCTCTCGCCGACGGCTGGACCACCTACAGCTCGCGCCGCTGGAAGACGAACATCCAGACGCTGCCCGACGCGCTCGCGAAGGTCGAGAAGCTGCGCGGCGTCAGCTACGACCTGAAAGAAAACGGTCAACACGAAATCGGCGTCATTGCCGAAGAAGTGGGCGCCATCGTACCGGAAGTGGTGACCTTCGAAGACAACGGGAAGGACGCGCGCGGCGTGGACTACAGCCGGCTCACGGCGCTGCTGATTGAAGCTGTGAAAACGCAGCAGAAGCAGATTGCGCACCAAAGAAACGCGATCACCGTACTGCGGACGCAATTGAAGCAACGCGCCGCGAAGGACGCAGCTCTGGAAACGCGGCTGGCGAAGCTGGAGAAGGGCAGTGACAAAAGCCGCACGCAGCTGGTGTCGGCCAGGATCGCTCCAGCCGTACCGCAGCGGTAGGGCAGGCGGCGGCATCGGTGGTGGGCGACTTCGAGCCGCCCACTACTCATATTCGCAACTAAGTTCGGCGGCAAGACCAAAACAAGAAATCGGACCAAAAGGAGAGAACTGCTATGCGAGCAAATCGTAAAGGAGAAAATCTTATGACGTGGCAACGGACCAACTCTTTCGTAATTTCATGCGTGCTTCTCAGCCTGATGATGAGTTCATCTGGCCAGGCACAGAGCAAGATCAACTTCCAGCAACCGATGGGCTTGGGGTCACAGCGGGCGGCAGTGAAGCAGAATGCCGGCCTGACCCAGCCTGAAACTTCGTACATCTACACCTTGTTTGATTTTCCCGGCTCGCTGTCTTCGCTCGCATTCGGAACCGGCGTCAGCGGCAAGTCGTCAAAACTCGAAATCGTTGGCTGTTACGGACAGGCCGCCTCGGGCAGTTTTCTCATGCACTATACGGCGGGAAAGACAAAGACGACCGAATCCTATGAGAACATCGCCGTTCCCGGCGCAGCGCAGGGAGCCTTCCAATGCGCGACCGGTGTCAACAAAGCTGGAACCCTCGTCGGCCTATACACAGACGCGAGCGGGAATTATGAGGGATGGGAGTTGATCGGAACCAAGTTCAGTTCGATCAATGTCCCGTTTCAGGGTGCCGTCTCAACCTGGCCCAGCGGCATCAACGATTCCGGCGAGATCGCCGGCGACTGGTTTCAGAGCGACAATTACGCACAAGGGTTCACGCTCATCGGTGGCACCTACACCTCCATTAACTACCCCGGCGCCGAATATACGGATGTTTGGGCCGTGAATAACAAGGGTGACTTAGGCGGGGATTACTTCGATACCCCTAGCGGGGTTAATCACGGAATGACCGACATCGGAGGCGTCTTCACCACCATCGATCCTCCCGGCTCTATCTATACGTTCATCCAGGGGCTGGACGACGACGACAACGCCGTGGGATGGTTCTGCACGACCGACGAATGTACACACGCTGGCGGCAACGGTGTGCAGGGGTTCCTGTACAGCGGTGGGAACTTCACGATCTTCAATTTTCCCGGGGCGGTTTCAACCTATCTCGTGGGAATCAACAACGCTGGCGTTCTTGTAGGTTTTTACTTAGACGCCGCCGGGAATGCCCACGGCTTTCTCGCAACGCCGTAGGCGCCACATCTCGATTTTCGTCGAGAGGCTGAATGGCATGGGCAATGGCAAATGGCCACGCCGTCGCAGATGGCGTGGTCTACGAAGTAACAGGCAGCGGCTTCGCGCCTTAAGGCGCGAAAAACTCTGCACGAGTTGGGGCGGGATGGCGTTCACCCGGAGTAACCCGCCCTTGGTTCGAGAGCGCCGCCGTGCCCAGTGCCGCGTTACTTCACGGCCCCGGTCGCCGCGGCTAACGCGCTCGGCGTCGCGGGCTTCTCCTGAATGCTGGCTAACAGAGTCTTAAAACGGGCATCGCCGTGGAGAGATTTCAAATCACTATCCACTCGCATGTGCGCCGCGTCCCTGTATCCGCTGCGAACGGCTCTGCTCAGATGCTGGATCGCAGCCTCGCGATCGTCTGCGGATGCGGCCACGCAAGCGTAAGCGTACCAAGCACGACCCTGGGCAGTCTTACCGTCCCCGCCTTGCCGGGCGATCAGGTCGTTGAGCAGCTTCTGCGCCTCTTCATAGCGATGCTGGCGGGCCAGCGCGATCCCGAGCGCCTGAACAGTGTCCAGCGTCTCGGCCGACCACGGCCCGACCACACGAAGCTGGACCTCGAGAGTTTTGCGCGCTGCCGTTTCGGCTTGCGCGTACTGACCCTCCAGGTTCAACACCTCGGACAGATAGGTTTCCATTTGTAACGTATTCGGATGTTGCAGGCCGCCCAGCCGCCGCTGTTTGTCGAGGGTTTCCCGCAATAGCTTCTCGCCTTCCTTGAGGCGGCCCTGCTTCGCCAACGTTCGGCCGAGGGCTCCCATGGAGCGCAGGACTTCCGGGTGCTCGGGAGCGAGGGAGCGGCTGCCAGTTTCCACCATCGACCGAAACAACTTCTCCGCTTCCTGGTATTGCCCTTCGTCTTCCAAAGTGCCCGCCAGGTTTTGCTCGGTAACGAGCACTCCATAGCTTCCGGGCCCAGCGACGCGACGGTAGACTTCGAGCGTTCCACGTTCCAGCTTCACCGCTTCCTCGTCGCGGCCCTGGGCAGCGAGGTTGCTCGCGAGCCTCGCCGTCATACCGAGCTCGGTGGGGTGCTCGGGGCCGTAAACGTGAAGGCCGGTTTCGACCGCTTCGCGGAGAAAAGTGTCGGCGGCGTCGTAACGCCCCTCGCGGTAAAACATCCACCCTAGGTTGCTCGCCGCCAAAACCGTCGCCGGAAAGTTCGGTCCCTGGGCGCCACGGCGCAAATCGAGTAGCTCCTTCCCCATCTGCTCCGCTTCCGAATATTGGCCGGCATCCTCCAGGCTTCGACTCAAGTATTGCATCGCGTTCAGCGTATCGGGATGAGTGGGGCCCAGCACACGCCGCCGCGTTTCGAAAACCTCACGCGCCAATTTTGCCGACTCATCGTAGTGCCCCTCCTGATTCAGGCAAGCGGACAGTCTCAGCGTGGAAGCTAGCGTATCTTGATGCTGCGGTCCCAGAACGCGGCGGCGGGCATCAAGCACCTGGCGAGCGAGTTTTTCCTGCTCCGCATATCGATCCTCCATGCCGAGGATATAGACCAGTTCATTCATCGACTGGAGAGTGTCCGGATTCTCCGGCCCGAGCACGCGCTTGCGGATGTCGACCGCGCGCCTCATCAGCGTGTCCGCCTGATGAAACAAGCCCAGTCCGTAGTAGACAACCCCCATCACATGCATCATCTGGGCTTGTGCCGCAGGATCCTTGGCAAGACCGGATTCGATTCCGCTCGAAGCCTTGTCGAGAATCTCCCGCGCGGTCACGCTGTTCCCGCGTGCTTCACTCGGGTCTGACACCTTGAACATCGTTGTCATGAAGCCGGTAATCCGGTTGGCGCGATCACGTTCCTCCCGCGTTTGCCGCAGCTGAATGCCCTGTAGCACAGCGAAAACTCCCAGCAAAACAACGACGGCGGCCCCGGCGCTGAGCGCCAGAACGTGCCGCCGTACATACTTCCCCGACCGGTACCAGATGGTATCCGGTCGAGCCAGAACTGGCTTTCCTTCCAACAGTCGCTGGATGTCGCCCGCGAATTGATCCACCGACCGATAGCGTCTTTGCGGGTCGCTGTGTAGCGCCTTGAGCAGGATCGAATCGACGTCGCCCGACAGTTCGTGCCGAATCTCACTTGGCTTGCGGACCTCTTCCTCGCTGATCGCCTGCACGATCGCGATCGGACTTCGATCGCCGAATTGGTGGGGCGCGACACCGGTCAGCAGTCTGTACAACACGCCTCCGAGCGAATAGACGTCCGTGGCAGTCGTCACCGGCTCTCCGCGAGCCTGTTCCGGGCTGGCATACTCGGGAGTCAGCACGCGAGTCATCGTCTCCGCCGGCATCCCAGGAAGCTCGCTGAGCACTTTCGCAATGCCGAAGTCCAACAATTTGGGAACGCCCTGTGCCGTGACCAAAATATTGTCCGGCTTCAAATCCCTATGAACAATCAGCTTCTGATGGGCAAGGTGCACGGCATCGCAAACCGGCAACAACAGAAGCAAACGGTCTCGCACCGACAGCTTGCGCTCCTTGCAATAGCGATCCATCGGTTGACCGTCAACGTACTCCATGACGAAGTACGGCAAAACACCCTGCGTAAAATCGGCGTCCAGAACGCGGGCAATATTGGGGTGCTCCAGGCTGGCGAGAATGCGGCATTCCTGGCCGATGCGGTCGCCGACCGATTGCAGGTCAAATCCGCTCTGAAGAACTTTTATGGCGACTCTTTGTTGGAATTTTCCGTCCGCTCGCTCCGCCAGATACACCAGGCCCATTCCGCCTCGTCCGATGACGGACAGCACCCGATAAAGGCCGATTCGCTGGCCGGGAGCGAGCACAAGAGTCTGCAACGCCGAGGATGATTCATCGGCAACGGCCCGATGTAGAAATGTCTCAGCGCCTTGATCGTGTGCGAGCAGTTGTTCCAACTCGTTACGCAGATCAGGGGAACAGTGCTGCGACAGAAATTCCTCCCGCTCGGGCCCAGCCAGGCCAACCGCCTGCTCAAACAGCTTTTCCAGGTCGGGGTTCATGCGCTGAGTTCCTTGTGCAGCCAGGCCTGGGTGATCCGCAGTTCCCGGCGCACTTTGTTTACTGGAACGTTCGCGCACATGGAAATCTCTTCCGCGGTCATTCCGCCGAAGAAACGCATTTCGATGAGGCGGGCTTTCTCTTCGTCCTGTCGCGCCAATGCGTTCAGCGCGTCATCAATCCGAATCATTACCGCCGGTTTTTCCAGGCACGCGCTCTGCGCTTCGTCAAGAGTCAACTTCTCCTGGCGGCCCCCGCGTTTTTGCGCATACTTCGTGCGCGCGTGATCGATAAGCACCTGACGCATCACGCGGGCGGCTATGCTCAAGAAATGGACGCGGTCGTGAACATCGGGAGGGGTTTGCTCGGCGAGACGGGCGTACATTTCATGCACAAGCGCAGTCGGTTGCAACGTATGCCCGGCAGGCTCGTCGCGAAGATGTTTTGCCGCAATGCGACGTAACTCGGCGTATACCAAGGGCAGAAGTCGGGCCAGAGCAGCCTTGTCGCCATTGGCATATTCGTGCACCAGCACCGTGATGGGAGTCGAAGCCATTAGGCCTGCCGGGTCGAGATATAGCTTCCGATAACCCACCCCAACACGACGGGGTTCCGGAAATACTGTATCCAAAGGCTGGAACTAGTCAAGCGCGGGAAGTCTGCTTCGAGAACGCCGATACAAAACGGTAGCGTCCTACCTCAATGTGAGCATTCCCAAACGCCAATCACCGTGGCTTACGACGGGGTGATCGAGGCCTACCAGGTGAGTTCCTGCGCTCAGTTGCCGAACACCAACGCAATCGTCTTCAACCCATGGTTCGTCGGCCATGGTTACCCGGACTACAACGCCATCAATCCGCAGTTGTGGCAGGGCACCGTCTACCAGACCGGCGGGTTGTCCTGCAATTTCGGGTTTACCGAATCCCAAGACCCACTCAGTTCCATCCTGTTCTTCTGATCCGCTTGCGGATGCCCCACTCAAGCCTTCTGCTGCATCCTTTGGCTTGAGTGGGTTTCTCGCGACTACCCGGCGCTCCGGAATAGTTCTTTTTTTCATTTCCCGCGCAAAATTTGCCGCCGCATTTCGCCTACCTGAATAGAGGGGATCGCAGATCTCTTCCAGAGGAGGAAGTCCCAATGAAAACACGAACTATGCGGTTCCTGGCTTTGGTTGTCGTCTCATGTTTAGCAGCGCTGGTCGCCGCGCAGGGCGCGGCCACTCTCCCGTCCTCGGGCGCCGTGCCCAACTTGATCAACTACAGCGGCGTGCTGAAAGACGGCTTTGGAAAACCATTGAACTCGGTCACCGGCGTGACTTTTATGATCTACAAAGATGAGCAGGGCGGCGCGCCTCTCTGGCTGGAGACTCGGAACGTAACTCCGGACAAGGCCGGGCGCTACAGCGTGCAACTGGGCTCGATGAACTCGCACGGGCTGCCGGCGGATTTATTCCAGAACGGCGAGGCGCGCTGGCTCGCCGTGCAGATCGCGAACGAAGCCGAACAGCCGCGCACCCTGCTGGTCGCAGTGCCTTACGCGTTAAAGGCGCAGGATGCGGAAACCATCGGCGGTTTGCCGCCCAGCGCGTTTGTGCTGGCCGGGAGCAACTCGGCGTCTGGCGCATCCTCTGGCGTGGCGACGACATCCGCTGCCACAAATCGTGGCGGTCAAGACCATCCACTGGGCACGTCGAATGTGACTACGGCGGGCGGCACGGCGGGTAAACTGCCACTGTTTACCTCAAGTACGGACATTGAAAACTCCATTGTGACGCAGAGCGGGACGAGCGCCATCAGTGTCGCCGGGAACTTCAGCGCGACCGGTTCGGTTGGCGCCGCGAGCTTCAACCTGGGGAGCAACCTGTTCGCGTTCGGCTCCTACGGAAATGAAAACGCATTTCTGGGCTTCGCTGGGAACACAGCAACGACCGCCGTCTATAACACGGCCACTGGCTATCACGCGCTCCTCGACAACACCATCGGTCTCGCTAACACCGCCGCCGGCGCACAAGCGCTCCTCTCCAATACCGGCGGCTCGCTTAATACCGCCAGTGGCTTTAATTCGCTTTCCGCCAACACCGCGGGCAACTACAACACCGCCAGCGGTGCAAACTCGCTCTACGCCAACACGACGGGCAATGGGAACATCGGCATGGGCTACCTCGCCGCGAGAACGGCGGACAACTCCAACATGACGGGCAGCTACAACACATTTTTGGGATACGAAGCGAGCGCCTCGACGGGCACGCTGACCAATGCGACGGCGATCGGTGCGAACGCAGAAGTTGCCGAAAGCAATGCCCTGGTGCTGGGTAGCATTAAGGGTGTGAACGGTGCGACCGCGACTGCAAACGTCGGCATCGGCATAATCGTGCCTGACGCTCAGTTGCACGTTGTTGCGCAGTCGAATACCCGCGCAATCTTCGCGCAAGGGTACAACGCACCTGCTGGCTCCGGCCTAAGCGGCGCAACCGCTATCTATAGCCAGGGAGGGAACGGCGATCCGAACGGCGGCTATACGGGCGGTCACGGAGTCGTTGGAATCGGCGGAAGCAGCACCAGCCCCGATGCGCTTCCCGGATACGGAATATTCGGCGAGGGCGGAATCAACAACAGCGGCCCCGGCGGCACAGGGGTCTCCGGATTCGGTGGGCCCGGCGCACCAGGTAACTGGGACGGAGCGGGCGGAGATTTCGTGGGCGCGGACCAAACCACGCACGGTGATGGAATCGATGCCCAAGCCGGCAGCGGGCTGGCCGGCAACTTTATCGGAAACGTCAGCATCACCGGCAGCATCTCCAAGGGCGGCGGCTCGTTCAAGATTGACCACCCGCTCGACCCGGCGAACAAATATCTTTACCACTCCTTCGTCGAGTCGCCGGACATGATGAACATCTACAACGGCAATGTCGCGCTGGACGCCAACGGCGAGGCTATCATCACTATGCCGGAGTGGTTCAGCGTTCTCAACCGCGACTTCCGCTATCAACTGACGTGCATCGGCGGATTCGCGCCACTCTATATCGCGGAAAAGCTGGCCAATAATCAATTCAAGATTGGCGGCGGCAAGGCCGGGATGGAAGTCTCATGGCAGATCACCGGCATCCGGCAGGATGCGTGGGCCAACGCGCACCGCATCCCAGTGGAGGAAGAAAAGGACGCCAGTGAGCGCGGCTTCTACCTGCATCCGGAACTCTACGGCGCGCCAGCCGAGAAACAAATCGAATGGTCGCGTCATCCGCAGATGATGAAGCAAATCCAGGTGCGCCGGATGCAAATGAAAGAACGGCAGGCGCAACCCGCGCCTTCCAACAAGCACTAAACTGCTCATTGAATCGGACAACACAACGCGATCAGACCAGAAGTCCGGAAGGCAAACAATTGGACGATGGTATCGACGATACCTTGGTATCAGTCGACTGGCAGCCGATCCGCCCAGATGCGGGCTTGGACCTCGCGACGCCTGATGCGATGGTATCGATCAATACCATTGTCCAATAGATTTCCCCTTCCGCCTGTGGCTTAATCCGTCTTGTGCACGGGCCGACACTGCGCTCGCCCTCTAGCCAAATATTTGAAGAAAGGATGGCAAAGACATACCGGAAGCGACCTGGAAACCTCACGAGAAACACGGACGGTTAACGATGCAGAGCGAATTACGCGACAGCGCCTATGCGTTTCCGAAGCAGCGTAAAGAACCACTGACCGACGCACAACATGTGCGTAACGCGGTCGCGCGGTTCGATCAAGTCATCTACGTCTCCGATGCCGACCGTGCTTTGGCGTTCGCGAACATCGAGAAGGCTGCAAACTACTACGACGTCAACTTCACGGAAATGTCATGGCATGACCTGGGCATTCATCCTCAAAAGAATAGAAGCGAGGCTGCCGCCAAAGGCGCTGTGACGCGTGAACGCCGAGCGCAGAGCTAGGAATCCACTGGTTAGAGAGGTGGCCGACTTCGCTCATCTAAGTTTTTGTTAGTGACTGTTTACGCACCGTACAAGGAGATGAAATATGAAAGCGGTTGTTGTCCACCAATATGGCGGTCCTGAAGTGCTCCAGTTTGAGGAATACCCTGATCCGGTGGCGGGTCCCGGCGAAGTACTGGTGCGGGTCGCTGCCACGAGTGTGAATCCGATCGATTACAAACGACGTGCCGGGTTGACGAAAGACTTTTATCCCATCAAGTTTCCGGGACTGATGGGAGTGGACATTGCGGGGACGGTCGTCACGGCTGGGCCCGGAGTGGAAGGCTTTTCCCGAGGCGACCAGGTGTTTGCAATGGCGGCGGACACATACGCTGAACTTTGCGTTGTGAAAGCCGCGATTCTGGCGAAAGTTCCCAAGGGACTCGATTTGATCCAGGCGGCGGCGCTGCCGCTGGTGACGACGACTGGCAACCAGCTCATTTCCGCTACTGGGATCAAAGCGGGCCAGACGGTTCTCGTCGTAGGTGCTGCTGGAAATGTCGGGCGTTCGGCGGTATTCACTGCGAAGCAACGGGGAGCAACCGTGATTGCGGGGGTGCTGAAGAGCCAGATGGATGAAGCGAAGACCATCGGCGCAGATCAGTTGGTCGCAACCGATGACGACAATGCGGTTGCGAATCTTCCGATGCTCGATGTCGTAGCCGATACGGTCAACGGCAAGACTGCTGAAAAATTGATCGCCAAGGTCAAGCCGGGAGGAGTGTTCGCATCGGTTCTCGGGGCACCACGAAATGCCGAGAAGTACCCAACCGTAAAGGTGGTACCGGTGTACTCGACACCTGATGCCAAGACTCTTCAGTTCATGGCCGAAGCCGTCCGAGATGGAAAACTCGTGATCCCGATCAGCCGCAAGCTGCCACTCAGCAAGGCAGCCGAAGCTCAAGCCGCCGCAGAGGAGGGTGGTATCGGGAAGGTCTTGCTGGTGGCTTGACATTATTTTGCGAACCGAGGACACGAGGGGAAAATCGGAAATGAAAAAGGGTCTGCGCGGAATCAACCCCGCTTCGAAACCGAGTGGCGATGGGTGTGCGGAATGCATGGCGTCACCGAAAGGTTGGTGGTTTCATCTCCGACGGTGTGCGGAGTGTGGCCACATCGGATGCTGTGACAGTTCTCCGAGTCAGCACGCATCAAAGCATGCGGCGGCAAATCTGATCATAACCAGCTTTGAGCCGGGTGAGGATTGGTTCTTCGATTACGAGAAGCAGCGGATGATCAAGGGTGTGGAGTTGCTTCCGCCGTATTCGCATCCAAACAATCAGCCCGCTCCTGGACCAGAAGGAAGGGTGCCAGCCACTGGGAATCGCTCCTGAACTAGTACTCTGACCGTGTGATTCTGTAGTCAAATGTGTGCCGAGCTTTCTTGCGAGTGAAGGCCCATTGAATCGGAACTCGATGGCGATTCATGCGGCGGCTCCAAGCCCGAGTTTCGATCCCAGCCCCGCACCGTTCATGATCAACTACATCGTGGACGATATGGATGCTTTGCTCGACCGCTTAAAACAAGAGGGAGTAAAGATTAATCCCAAACGAATGGATGAATCCTACGGTCGCTTTGCCTGGATCTATGACCTGGACGGGAATAAGATTGAGTTCTGGCAGCCGCTGCCCGAAAAGCCCTAACTCTGGCAACAAGCTGGTCGTCGATCGATCAACCCAGTAACTTGCCGGCAAGCCAATAATCGACACTGAACTTTCCCGGACCAGAGCAGATCAGCCAGATAAAGAAGAGCACGTACAGGACCTCCGGAAGGTAGAGGAAATCGTCGAGCCAGCTAAGAGGCGAAAGTCCTTTAGGCAGGGTGGAGAGCGCCTCTGTCATGGTGGCGACAATCATGTCGATCAATAAAGCCACGCCGGCCGGGCTCGAAAGAAACCCCACGGCCACCAGGGATCCGCCAACGAACTCGACACCCGACACGAAATAAGCCATCGGATGGGGAAACGGGATTTTGGCCTTAACAAGCGTCTCGTAAACAGGTTTCGTGCCGCCAGCCACAAACAACTTGTTTGCCCCGGAGATGGCGAAGAACAGCCCGATCGAAACGCGTACCAGCAGGATGGCATATTGTTCCAAATCACCGCTACCGAGCAGCGCAAACTGGACCAGGCGTTTCCAATCCATCTCTCCGACCCCTCCGACCGAGGATGTGCGCTAACCATACCCCGTATCGTGCAAATTCGGCTTCTCTGCTTACGGCGGCCGACCCGTGTTGTATCGTTCGCGCCAATAGGCTGGCTCTAAGTGAAGTTTAAATCCGCATCCCGTCCCGGCGGAACGTTAACCGTACGTGACGTCGGTGCTCTGTCCGACTTCGATGATGTACCCGTCAGGATCGCGGATATAGCAGCGTATCTCGCCGTACTTGGGTATCGGTTCCGTGATGAACTCGGCTCCTCGACTTTTCCATAGTTCATAGCACGCCTGAATATCCGCAACGCGGAAATTCATAAAGCTGTTGATGTGATTCGGGTCGGGGACGCTGAGCGTCACCGTCGGCTTATCCGGGGTCGGCCCGCCCCCAACGTTCAGAATCATCCAGATATTCGCCAGCTGAAGGTACGGAGGCGCGTTGCCGTCACCCATCGTCAGAATGCGGGCGCCAAAGACCTTTTCGTAGTAGCGAGCCGAGCGCTCGATGTCGGTGACGGTGAGAAAATGCGCGATGCTGATCCCCTCCCGCGGGGGCATCTCATAGCTGTTTTGGTCGATTTGTACGCTGCTCATTGACGACTCCAATTTCGATCAACAGTGTTCAACTGCTGATTCTGGTTCTCTCGCATTCATACCTGCTGCCGATTAAACCTGATCGACGAAGCTGCCGGCCCCTGAGATGGTAGAGGGCGGTTGGTCAATGTTGAAGATGCCGCCGAAAGCGACGGGCAGGCTTCTAACGACATTTGTGCCTCTTACCACGAAGGCATAGCCACCGGAAGGCGTGGCCGTACTGGTTTGGAAGAGCACTGTCCGGTGTGCTCCTCCGCATCCAATCGGCTGCGCGCTCTTAGGTCGTCGCGTCGATGATTCGCCTAAGCAATAGTTGAAACTGTGGAGGACTTTCTCCGTGCCAGCCGCGGTCAGCTCGAACACCGTGCCCCCGTAGCGCCGCCCCAGTACGTGGTGCCGTAGAGGTTGCCCTCCGTGTCCATGATCAGACCCGCGTAGGGAAAGCCCCCATCGCCCGCCTGGCTGCCAAAGCTGTAGAGGACCCGGCGAAGCGCATATTTGCCAGCATGTGCGGATCATCGGGGTCGATTCCGATGGCGCCTTTGCCGAGTACGTGGTGATTCCCGAGTCCAACATCTGGAAGCTGGATCCTGCCATCCCGCAGGAATACGCCTCGATTCTCGATCCGCTCGGGAATGCGGTGCATACCGTTCTGGCGGGCGACATTGCCGGGAAGACTGTGGCGATCACTGGCTGCGGCCCCATCGGCCTGTTTTCGATTGCCGTGGCCAGAGCGTGCGGCGCGACCACGGTTTTTGCGATCGAAGTCAACGAGCACCGCCGCAAACTGGCGGTCAGGATGAACGCCGATTACGCGCTCGATCCCACAAAAGACGATGTGCGCGCCGTGGTGGCCGAGCGGACCGATGGCGCCGGGGTTGACGCGGTCCTCGAAATGGCGGGACATCCGGACGCCATTCGCCTCGCTTTCGACATTATTCGGCGCGGCGGACGGATGTCGCTGCTCGGACTGACTTCGAAACCGATTCCGCTGAATTTTTTCATTCGCCGACCAGATTAATCCCCCGAAGTCTTAGTGCTGTATCTGAAGCGCCCCCAATTAGAGCGTCTCAACTCCTGGGTGTTCGCTCGGGGGCGCTTCAGATACAGCGACTTGAAGGAAGCCGCCCTGCGGGACTATGGGATTTGTATCTGGATGGGTCGGACTTGATTGTTTGCGAGTTTGCCGCC
>Ga0224558_1001807_pt1 | contig 21192 bp, 20 predicted proteins | sample 714S32024metaG_FD_180682 | JGI IMG/M metagenome (GOLD analysis project Ga0224558, IMG submission 180682) | Peat soil microbial communities from Stordalen Mire, Sweden - 717 S3 20-24 | ecosystem: Environmental > Terrestrial > Soil > Wetlands > Peat | place: Sweden: Norrbotten County, Stordalen...
GAACACCGCGCCAGTCCTCGACCCGACCGCCTAGGGCCTTCCGATCTCCAGAGGCAAGGACGTCAACCTTTCCCAGTCGCCGCGCCTAGTGTCACCGCCAGCCAACGGCCCCGTGCCGCTTCCACCAGGCCTCCCTGCCGGAGCACAAATTGGACGTAGCACTTCGCTGTGGCAAATCCGAGCCTGTGAATGTACCATTCCGCCATGAAAGAAATTCGGCTTTTTGCTGTAGTCCGCTCCGCTGCGCGTCTATCCGCCGTGGCTTTGCTGGCGGGAGCACTCTGTGCGCTCCTGCCCCTCAACGTTGGAGCACAATCGGCGACCGATCTGGCCGCCCTGAAGGGGCTTGCGCCCGTGACCGTGCTGTCGAAAACCCCCGAAGGCACAGCGGCCCTTGCGGCAAACTTCACTGTGACGGGCGGCATCCAGACGGGTGCGATCAGCCAGCCAACCCTTCTGCCTTTCGCGGAACAGCAGCAGCAGGCCCTGCGTGATGCCTTTATCACCGACGGCAACCTTGCCCAACTCGCGGACGGACTGGGAACGACGCTCGGCGCCGCCTATACGGCGCGCGCTCACGTCATCGACCGGAGCCACTCGACCAACCTTTCCCAAGCCGTAGCCAACCTCATTGCCTACGCCGATGCCACCACCTCTGCAAATTCAACTTCCGGCAAGTACTTCTTCGGCAACGGCACGACGAACGGAACAGTGCCAGCCTCGGCCGAGGCGATGGCCATCCTCAAAGAGATGGGCGGCCACACGGATATCTTCGGCACAAGCTATAACCTTCCGGCGGGGAGCCCTGGTGCCGACCCGTACGGCGACTCGCGCCCGTTCCAGACCGAGCCGACTGTTGTGCGCTTCATCGGGCTGGACTACTTCAACACTCCCGCCGACAACAGTGTTTACAATCGCGGCCCGATCATGAACCTCGTTGACAGCCCCTCCTTCCCCAGTGGCCACACCACCTATGGCTACACGGGATCGCTCGTGTTGGCCGTGCTTGTGCCGGAGCGGTATCCGCAGATGATTGCCCGCGCCGCCGAATACGGGAATGACCGCATCCTCATGGGGGCGCATTATGCGATGGATGTGATGGGCGGACGCACCCTGGCGCTCTATGACTTGGCGCATCTGCTTGCCAACGATCCGGCCTACCTCGGCCAGTCTTTTAAGGGCGCTCCCGCGATCATGGACTTTCAAGCCGCCGTGCGGGCGGCGCGCACTGACATGACCACTGCTCTGCGAATAGCCTGCGGCAACACGATTGCAGTTTGCGCAAGCGAAGACATCGGCCGCCTCAGCAACCCGGCGGCGGACGAAGCCTTCTACGCTACGACGCAGACATATAACCTGCCGGTCGTCTATGCGAAGAATGCCGCCACGCTCGAAGACGTCGGCAAGCTTGCCCCCGAAGCAGGTTATCTGCTCACCATCGCTTTTCCGTCGTTAACCCTGGAGCAGGCCGACCGGATACTCACCGAAACCGAAGGACCGGGAGGCGGCTTCCTCGACAACAGATCTTCTTTCGGCGTCTACTCCCGCCTCAACCTCTATGCGGCCGCAAGCAGAGCTTCAGCCCTCGCCTCCGGCCAGCCGACCGTCTCCCGGCCATGACAGCGCGGCTTTGCCAGCAAGGTAGTGCTGCGCACCGCTGAGACCCCGGTTCTGCGAAACGTGTATTGTGTCTGGACTCCGAGGCTTCCACCCCGGATGTCACCGGTACAACCGGCGTTTGCGTGGAGTAATCCAGATAATTGCGCGCAATTTGCGGTCAATGAGCAATTCGGGACGTTAGCTATAACTGACAACAAACCTACCGAAAACCGACTAGAGAAGACCAATTCCATCACCCTTCCATGCAATTCCAGCGAGAGCGCGGATACCTGGCGTACTATCGAAGACAACCGTTCCCGCCCAAGCGAGTTTGCAATTCATCGGTAGACCTCACAACGGGAGGTGTAAAGGGAAGCATGGCATCGCAATATTACTTCGACGAACTCAATCCAACGTCATTTCAACGCCTCATCAATGCGTTGCTTGTACACCGTTATGGAGAGGGCATCCGACTCTTGCCCTTGCGCGGAAAGGATGGCGGTAGAGATGCCGAGACACCCATCAATTCTTCATTCTTTGAAGTCATTGTCCAGCCTCCGTCCGACGGCCGAATCTCTTCCACGGTGAAAGCAGGCCGCTATCTTTTTCAAGTAAAACACCACCGAATGTCAGACCACCAGCCTACAACAATTCGCGCGTTGGTCGTCCAGGATTTTGGTAAAGAGTTGCTTAATAACGTGTTATCTCGATCGGGAGACGATCACGTGGATTTCTTTTTTCTCATTACCAACGTGCCTTCCAGCCGGGAAATCATTCAGAAGGTGGATGAGAAACGTTTGGAGCTATTAGGGAACCGGAAAGATCTGCACGCAGAGGTGCTCTGGCAGGATCACATTACGGCATGGCTGGACCAAACGGCATCTGTGTGGAACGCATTCCCGGAGATCTTTGCGGGCAAGATCGTTCCAATGTTGGGACAAATCGCGGGGAGGACACCATCGGGTTTGCCTATGGCCATTAAGGTAGCTCTCAAAGCACAATTTGTTCGTGATTCTATCATTCGATTTCGCCAGGTTAACTTAGAACAAGGACTTCCACGTCTGTTTGTCGACTTGGACGCGCACTACTCTGCAGACAACACTGACTCCATATTTTCTGACCCCTTCAGCTTTCAAATCGATTTGCACACACGGATATTGGCGTCGTCGCCGAGTACGATGACACCGAGGCCTGGCGTCTTACATTATCTATTGGTGGAGAACAACCGGAAACGGTCAAAGATGATTCTTGAGGGCGGTCCAGGCCAAGGTAAAAGTACCGTTACCCAAATGCTCGCCCAGATCTACCGTTCCCTACTCGTTGACTCTTCGGCACGCGATTACACCTCTTATTCTGTAATGGTGCCCGTATCGCGCTTACCAATCCGCATTGAACTTCGACTTTTTGCAGAATGGCTGAGTGGAATCGATGGTAGCGTAGAACAATATGTCGCCGAAATATTCAGCAAGGACTCTGGCGGGATGACTGTCACAGTGGACGATATAAACCTAATAGCGCAGAAGCAGCCCCTGGTTGTGATCTTCGATGGATTGGACGAGGTCGGAAGCGACGAACTCCGCGACAGAGTGGTATCAAAGATTGTCGAATGCATTTCTCGGTTTGAAACTACACCAGATACTGAGTTGCAGGTAATTATCACTTCCCGCCCGCCAGCTGTTGCGGGTCGTCTAGACTCCTTGAGTGGTTTCAAACGGGTTCAACTGCTGCCATTGAGCGACGACAGGGTAAACACCTACGTTGAGAGGTGGACGAGCGTACTTTGTACGGATGGGCCCGATAGGGAAAGAGTCGTGACTTCCTTCTCCAAGCGAAAAAATGAGGATCACGTTGGGGCATTGGCGAAGAACCCTATGCAGCTATCGGTATTGCTCCATTTTATACGTTTAAAGGGCGAAGCATTTCCAGATAAGCGGGCCGAACTTTATCGTGAGTATTTCAAGACGGTAATTGATCGTGACGTCGAAAAGAGCCCAGAGCTGCGACTTCATCGTGACGATATTGAGACACTGCATGAGGTTATCGGATTCGCGATTCAAAGCCGGGCTGAAGGCGATAAAGCAGTAGCACGACTCTCGCGCCCTGCATTGATGGAACTTGTGCGTGGCTGGTTGATATCGGAAGATCGAAGGGCAGACTTGGGAGAGAAACTGTTCAAGATTGGGGAGGAAAGGCTCGGTCTAATAGTTGCTCTTTCAGGAGAGGGTGCATCCACCGAGTATGGGTTTGAGATTCAGCCGGTTCGCGAATACTTTGCAGCCGCGTTCATTAACGACAAATGCGAAGCGAATGCTCACGATTTGTTCGAGCTGATGATTCGACGCTCCTTCTGGAAGGAGGTAGCTCGGTTCCTAGCGGGGTTGAGAAGGGCAAATGAACGCGCTGATCTCCTGTCTAGGGCTAAACAGTTAGACGAGGACTCCAATAATGGGTGGAGGTCGGATGGGTTGACGATCATCCATCAACTTTTACAGGAAGGCGTTTTTACAGCGCCTGGTAACGTTCACAGGGAGGCGCTGTCTTTTCTTATCAGCTCGCTGAACCCAGGAAAGACGAAAGCACGGCTTGAGCCAAAAGACTTGGTGGCAACTCTTCCGCGTCTTATTTGCGGATGCGATAGCGCTCAACCACGGCGAGAGCTAAAGACCATACTGGAAAATTCGCGTAAGTTGGTTGATAGGCGCGATCTGCACAGGCTTTGGTCAGTCTGCCTCCAAGTTTTGTCTCAAGATGACCTTTTGGATGAGATGAAGGAATACGCAGGCACGTCTGAGCTTGAAGCCATGATAAAGCTACTTTGGCCGGCTGAAGTTGGCTTGAGCTTCGCAAACCGATTGGACAAAGCAGGCGAACTATACAGTATTCCAGCAGATCAACTCGCCCGGCAATGGTTCTCTGCGGGGTGCTTAGACGAAAACGTCCGCAATCTGGCGTCAACGACTCGATATCACTGGAGATTGTTCGAGGAATTCGCATTTAATGGCATTCTGGATAAGAATCCTACCGATTGGTGCAAGTCGCCTTTTGCTGTGTGGCAATTGGGGGGATATCTTCACAATATAGGGGTTACGCTTAACGCTGACCGTGGGAAAATCGGCGAGACAAATCCGAACACTGATTTCTCTGGGCTGCCGGTCGCATTTGCTAACTCTTTGCAGGAGGTTCTTGCTTTAGCGAAAGACGCGTCTGATGCTGAAGTTCCCGCGCGAAAGAAGGCGATAAATAGGTTGTTGGTGAAGCTTACCGATATGGTCTCGGGCGACGGCCTAATGTCGATCGTTGCGTCTCGCTGTGCAACAACACTCCTTGGGTACTCTCACGGATACCCAAGGTCGATACACATGCCATGGTTCTATACGATGAGAAATCGACAGATTTCGCCCGTCGTAAGGGGCAAGGCTTGGCATGACCTCAAGCTCGCCTTGATGCCGCTTTTTCGATCAGCCATTCCCGAAGTTCGAGACAGGTTGGGCAGGATTTCGACTGCGCCGTTAATGAACCGCAGCTTCTTCCTGAGGATGCAGAGTCACATTTACGCTGAAGGGCAACTTGTGCCGGTAATGTCGTTGCTTGAGCGTGCTGATAGTCAAGAACATGCGGACCTCCCGGATTGGCTTGCGCGCGTTCCGATACAGCAGTATTGGTTGAGTGACTTTTTGACAGAACAGAATGTTCAAAGTGTGTTACTCGCGGTGAACCGCCACACGCTAGAATGGCGAGGGCCGCTATTGCCTCTCACATCCACCCAAGCCGGATACATTGCGTCGGTGGTGAAACAGAATGAGAATCTGAAAGTTTCGCCCAACGCACTTTTTGCCCTGAAGGGCTCTAAAATGTGGGTTCATGTGAGAGAGTCTTTACTATCCAAGTTGCTTCGGTGCGACTCGGTAAGTTCAGGACGTGCCGAGTCCATCTTTGAAATGTCGGAATATTCTCCGGCACCGCCCCCCGTAGCGCTTATGAGTGTGGCAACGAGATTCGTGACAGGAGAGCTGAAGGGCTCGTCGTCGATCTCGTTTGCTGCAGCGAATTTCCTGAGTGGAAGGAAAGGTGTTAGCCTTCCTCCCCTACGTGAGTCAAAAGCTTTTCCAAAATGGAAGGGATTTGCTGGGCCTTCCTAGAACTCATGCACGAAAGTACTCAGCTCATGTTGAGAGCCCTGGTGTTTCCGCCATTTTTGAGCCCACACCAGTTCGGAGAGGGGATTGGGCGCACACATGATTGATTTTTGAAAATGCTGTTGGTGCCACAACAATTACTGGATTGGCACATAAGCCGTCAATACGCTCATTGATCACTGATTACTCCAGAACAATTGCCTTTTTACAAGTTTTTCTTGCTCACGGCGCCGATCTTAGTAATTGACAGCAACTCGTCTCCGACACATTTGGGGATTGACCGGTCGCCATGACCGAACTTCGGGGCGTATGCTGTTTTGCTCCATATGCTCTGGCCGAGGTAGTCGCCGCCAAAGATAAAGGCCCGGAGGTCGATAGCCTCGGGGCCTTTATGCGTGTGTGAGAGCGGGTTACTCTGCTGCGGGGACGGCCAAAGCTGCTTTAGCCGCCTTGGCTGCCTTGTTCTTTGCCCGCTTAACCTTGGCCCAGCGCTTTTGCTGAGCAGCGGCGATCTTGGCTCGGCCTTCATCGCTCATGCCACCCCGAGCTGCTTTTTTTGCTGGCGCCTTTATTACCTTGGTTGCCTTAGTCTTCGGTGCAACAGACTCACCTTTCAAACACAAGACACGCGCCTTCTGCAAGGCATTGATGCCGCGATCGATTTCAGTCAGTAGTTGTTTCGTGCTCATTCAAAATCCTCCCTTATAAGTCTACACGAGGTACAAATATGGATTGCGGTAGAGATACCAGTCGCCTGACACTATTTTGCGTTCATGGCCGGGCGGAATGTCCGGTGTATAACTCATCGGAGGCCATTGCGCGGGAGCGATGCGTCATGCGCAGACGCGTCGAACAAGGAACGATAAAGCGCGGACCGCGCATAGAGCACTTCATGGCTGCCCATTTCGACAATCCTACCGCGGTCCAGCAGCACCAAGCGATCCACCCACGCAAGCGAGCTGATGCGATGCGAGATGAGAATCAGAGTCTGCCCCTCACAGAACTTGGAAACGGAAGACAGCACTGCGGATTCTGTCGGCGCATCGAGCGCAGAAGTTGATTCATCGAGAACAAGCACGGACGAGTTCCTCAGCAGAGAACGGGCGAGAGCCAATCGCTGACGCTCGCCTCCAGATAGGCCGCCAGCCCCAGGACCGAGAGGTGTATCAATGCCTTGCGGCAATTGGTTCACAACTGAAGTAAGCTGCGCCGTGGACAGAACTCGCTGCAATTCGGCTTCGGTTGCCGCGGGGTTTCCATAGAGAAGATTCTCCCGGATGCTTCCCTGGAAGAGCAACGGCTGCTGCGGAACATATCCCACCGTGCGCCGCAAGGAAGCGAGCGTAAACTCCTTGATCGGATGATTCTCAAGCCGCATCTCGCCTGACTGTGGGTCCGCGGCGCGCACGAGAAGACGCGCCAGGGTGCTTTTGCCCGAACCACTCACGCCAATCAACGCGATACGCTCACCCGCTTGAATTTTCAATGAAATGTGATCGAGAACAGAATTATCCGCATAAGAAAAGCAGACATCCCGGATCTCAAACCCGAACTTCAATCCACCAGCCTGGAGACGGCGCGTTCCCGTATCCTGCACCGTCGGTTCAAGGGCGAGCAGTTGCCACACGCGGCGAATGCTCGCTCCTACCGACTGCGTGCGCGCATAAAGGTCCATTGCCGAACTGACGGGCTCGAACACGCGCGTGATGTAGGCGGAGAACGCAACCAGTCCTCCGATGGTCAGAGCGCCATGAAACACCTTATAGGTGCCTGTGATGAAAACATCGAGGATGGCAAGTGCGAGGATCGCGCTCATCGACAGGCTGAAACCCATCTGCGTGCGCCGCTGAACCCATTGTGCGCGAAGCATTCCGTCCCACACCGCCACAGCCCGCTGCGTGGTTGCGTCTTCCGCTCCCAGAAACTGTATCTGAGGAACCGCGCTCAGATGCTCGTTGAGAATGCTGGTCGCTGATCCAATCTCGGAGCGGGCGTCATCGGCGCGCTCTTTGAGTTGCGTCCGGTAATGCCGCTGCACCAATGCGAATAGGGGAAAGAGCGGCAAGAGAGTCAACGTCATGGAGAGATTCAGCTTTGCCATCATCCCCAGGTAGAGCACGAAGAACAGAATGGCGCGGATGCTCTGATTGGCGGTGTCGGCTCCAAGGTTCGCAATCTCATCGACATCATGCTCCATGCGGGCCAGCTTCTCGCCCGTGGGCGTTTGCTGGTGATAGTCCTCGGAAAGCCGGTTTATCTGGTCAAGCAGTTCAATGCGCAACTCACGGATGCAGCGCTGCGAGATCGAAAAATTGACAAGCGAACCAGCGCTGTAGAGAACAGACCGCGCGAAAAAGCAGAAGCCAATGCCGAGAGCGAGTTCCAGCATCAGGGTTGCGTTGCGCTGCGGCCATGCCCGATCAATCAGCAACTGGAGAAACAGCGGATCGGCGGTAGCGGCGAGTCCGGCAAGCGAAACACAGAGCAAGCCGAGAACGATCCGCCACCGTGACGAACCGAGGCGCTGCAACAGCCAACTGAAATCGCTTTTGGTCCGCATGGACGGACTCTCCGTGATCAACTTGCCGCAACTTTAGCGCGATACGCCTTCTCAATCAAGGCGCGCGCGCTTTGCAAATCGACGCGAGATGTCTGAATGCCGCGTCAGATGCGTGCAAAAGCCGTTTAGAGTAAGTTTGGCCAAATGCAAAACTTTTGTTGCATCCTTCAATTGCCAGTGGCAAGATTTCCACAAGCGGAGGCGTTGCAAGTCTCGTTCGCAGTTCAATCGGCATCGCCACCTTAGTTGCGCAGGAGGGCAATGTACGATTGGGCGGAGTTTCGCCATTTCCGGTATTTACTCACGATCCTCGAACGAGGAGGATTTCGCATTGCCGCGGATGAACTCCATACATCCCAACCCAATCTTACGGTTCAAGCCCGGCAGTTTCAGGAAAACGCAGCCATTCGTCTCTTCCGCAAATCCAAAAGCGGACGCATCTATCCAACCAGAACCGGCCAGGCTTTTCTAACGCTGGCTCCACTGCTCTTTGAAGTTCGCGACGAAATTATCGACACGCTTGTCGCAATCGAACGAGGCGAAATCAGCTCCGTGCGGTTTGGATCAACGCCACTCGTCGATCAGACGCTGTTTCATATCTTCTGTGAGTTGCATAAGGAACTAATGCCGAAATGCTCCATACGGCCGACCCTCGGCGATACTGCCCAATTGGCCGAAGAGATCGCGGACGGCATGGTCGATGCCGCTATCGTAACCCTTCCCTTGAAGCATCCTGCACTTCACGTTGAAGAAATCCGCCATGACAGACTTGTCGTGTGCCTGCGCAAGGACCATGCGCTTGCATCCAAAGCCGCTTTGGATGCGACCGATTTACAACGCAATCTCGCTATCTTTTATCATCCACAGCAGCATCCTGACGCTCACCAGAGATTGATGAAACGTCTGGACGGGATCGGAGTTTCTGTCGAAGAGTATTCGCGCGCTTCCCATCCATCCGAGGTGCAGACGCTCGTCAAGGAAGGATATGGCTTCGCCTTGATCCGCGAAGGGACTCTGCTGGAAGAAGAGTTGACGACACGTCCCGTTGCCGGAGTCGACTGGACCGTGGACACTGCTGTCGTCTACCACAAAGAACGTTATCCAAAAACCATCCCCATTCTGGTGAAGAAGCTCCAAAGGCAGGTTCAAAAAAGCCTGTCTCCAGGTGTTTCCGCCCCACTTCTGAACATCCGGAAGCCTGTCGCAAGCTGCAAACAGCCCGTTGCACAGACAAATATGCATCCGGTCCAGTTATCGCTTCATCTCTGAATGTTGCTGAATCCACATTAGATAACGGAGGCCGATAACTGCGAGCTATCGGCCGATAAATAAAACGTATTGGACGAAGAATTATTCTGGGCAAATCATTACGGCATATTCCAGCCCGAGCAGGGCCACCGGAGGTGCCGATGTTTTCTCGCAGTAGAATCATTCCTCTCCACATGACAACCCGTCTTGCCAAGCGATTGGCGCAATTTCTCTCCAAACACAATCTTCGCCACGCAACACATACGCTGTGGCCCACGCTTCTTGCGCTCTCAGTTACCGGCGTGGCCCACGCCCAAGGGACGATGGACTTCTCCGGGGCGACCACGCTGATGACCACCTTCAAAACCTTCGCCATCTATGCGGGCGCTGTCATTTGTTTCGGTGGATTGATCTTCGCCGGAATCCGGATGATGAGCGGCCGTTTTGCGGACGCGATTCCGGGTCTCTTCGGCGCGCTGTTCGGCGCTGGAGTCCTGGGATGGGGCGCCGGTTGGATTGGCTCGCTCACCGGTCAGACGATGCAGTAGGGGGGCGGCCATGACCAAGCGAGGAGAACCGTTACCAATCAACCAGGCGCTGAATCGACCGAGGGCCAAGCTGGGCCTCGACCTCACAGCATGGATGGCGATCGTATTCGTCTGCGTAACGGTTTTCCTCGTTGGGTTCCGCGTGGTAGCGATGATTGCCTTTCCGTCGCTTGCTATCAGTGCATGGCTGATCGTCCGCAAACACCCCAAGATGTTCGAGCTTTGGGGCTTGAGTTTAAACCAGAGGTCCTACTATGACCCGCGTAAACACTGAACAGTTGAAATACACGCCGTGGTTCGCCAAGGCTGGAGCCGCGTGCAGCATTGTTCCGATTGCACGCTTTGTCAACGAACGGATCTTCACACTCAAGGGTGGCGGTTACGGCTGCCTCTTCTCTCTGGCCGGACTTGACGAAGAAGGGTTGACCGATCAGGAGCTTGAAGCCGAGATGCGCTCGATCGAAGGCGCGCTGCGCGGATTGCCCGAGGGATCGTGCTTGTACCAGTACACGCGCGTCCTGTCTGGCTTCGATCTGCCAAGAAAGGAGCATTACGCCAATCCGGTCACGCAGGTATTCGTGGACGACAGATTAAGTTTTCTTGAAAAGACGGCGGGCTTCCGTCGCATCGATCTTCATTGGTGCCTGACGCTGGAGCCGCCGAAGTCAGCAGCCTTCGCGCGCAAGCCCAAAGAACACGCCGAAGACACTACCCGGATGCTGGCCGACCTTGAAAAGACTGCCACGCTGATCGAAGGGCACCTTGGCGGCACATTGGGATTGCGGTTGCTTGAAATGAACGATGTTTATCAATTCTTCAGCTATCTGTTCAATCTCGAAGAGTGGGCGGCAAAAGACAATTTGTCCGCCGATGACGGCGTGGACCGCCAGATCGTGAAAAGCCCTGTTGAATGGCACAGTGACCATCTGACGATTGGGCGCAGATATGTGCAGATGTTTTCACTGAAGACGACGCCGGAAGCATCTAGGCCGTGCCTTTTCTCTGGCCTGATGACGCTCGACTGCGATAGCGTGCTGTGCTCAACGTGGCGGCCGAAGTCCACGACCGCGGCGCGTAGTGAGATTGACGCCCAGGAGAAGTTCATCTCCTTCTTCAAAGTCGGCGTATTGACGCGCGTCATGAGCGGACACGACACAGCATCGCTTGAAACCGGCGCTGGCGCGCGCGCCGCCAATAACCAGGTCGATGACTTGGGCGAAGTGATCCGCTCGCTCGATAAGAAAGCGCAGGGCGAATACTCGCTTCGCTTCCTTGTGGCCGCGCGCAGCATAGAAGAGCTGCGCGGCATCGCGCCCGCCGTGCATCGGGTCTTCGTCGATGCGCGGGCGCAGGTGATGGAAGAAACGTTGGGAAATCTCTCCGCCTTCTACGCCATGTTTCCCGGCAACGGAAAGTTCAATGTCTTCCCCATGTGGCTTGCGGAAGATCACCATGCTCGCCTGTCTTCGATCTTTGCGCCCAATCTCGGTCATCCGTACTCCGAAGACCTCGACAACGAGTATCTCAATGTCTTCGAGACGCGCACGCGAACGCCCTTCTTCCAGGACGTGTATGTGGACGGCGTGCGCGTCATGTTGATCCTTGGACCAACGGGCACGGGAAAAAGCGTGCATGGCAATCTGGCCATCGCCCACGAACAGAAGTATGGCGGGTTTACCTACATCTTCGACATCGGCGGCAGTTACGAAAGCGTGGTCGAGTTGTACGGCGGCCGCGTGGACCGCATCGGTAAAGACGGCCCGCGCGTCAATCCTTTTGCTCTGGAACCAACCGAAAGCAATGTCACGTTTTTGTATAGCTTCATCAAGCTGCTGCTCGTGAACGGCGGCGCAGAGCTTGAACCTGAAGACGACGACGTAATTCATAAGGCCGTGCAGGATATGTACCTGCTCGATGCTGAGAATCGTCGCCTGTCCAATCTCTTCCTGCCCAAGAAGCTCGACCGGTATCTGTCGAAGTGGGTTGGCAGCGGCGTCTATCACGCGGTCTTCGACAACGTGGAGGACAGCCTCTCGCTGTCGCGCCTGCAATGCTTCGACTTCCAAGGCGTGAATAACGAGCAATACGCCGACCTAATCGAGCCGGTCATGGTCTGGCTTCTGCGCCGCATCAATGACGTTCTCTACAACCCGGCCAATCTTGGCGTGCCCAAGCACATTCTAATCGAAGAGATTTTCTCTTCGATGAAGAATAAGCAACTATTGGATGGCGCGCTCGCCTCCATCAAGACGGTTCGTAAAAATCTCGGCGGCGTGACCATGATCGGCCAGTCCGCCGAAGACCTGGGCGCGAACGCCGACAGCATCGTGAACTCCTGCACCTCGTTCCTGTTTCTCAAAGACGCCACCTTCAACCGCAAGCGGTACGCGGAACTTTTCAAGATGAACGAGCAACAGCTCACGCTGTTTGAAAGCCTGCAAGACCGCGAAGGTCTCTATATGCGCCGGGGCGGTTTGACCAAAGTCATCAAGCTCAATCTCGACAGCCGCAGCTACGCAGTTTTCTCGACCAAGCCGAAGGACCGCGTGCGCCGCAACAAACTCATTGCCAGATACGGACTCGCCGAGGGCATCGCACGGTTTGCCCAAGGCGAGACCGAGTAACCCAACTCAATTCACGAAAGGAATCTCTCATGCACTCACCGATCCCTATTGCTGTTCTTTTCAGCATCGCTCTGGCCGCGTCCTCGGCTCACGCCGCGACCGATTCGCATTCACTTCAGCCCAGCGCTCCGCGCACGGTGATAGTCACTGAGGCAGAAACCCCGCCTCAAGTCCGTGCCGGCGTACTGCAATCAACGCTGATTGTATTGCCAACAGAAGAAAAGGTCGCCAACGTTTTCGCCGGCGACACGGTGAACTGGATTTTCGATGGCGGCCACGTGGCTTCGCGCTTTATCAGCGTCAAGCCAAAGACGGCAAACGCCGCCACGGACATCCATATCGTCTCCGATCACGGCAACGAGTACACGCTTCAGTTGAAAGAGGTCTCCAGTGACCCAGACCCGCGCTTCGATTCCAAGGTCTTCATCAATCCAGGCGATCAGGCTGCAAAGGACCGTCTGGCGCAGCTTCCCGTGTTTGTGCCGGCTGCCGAATTGGATAAGGCAAAACAGGAAACTGCTGCCGCGAAGGCTGCTCAAGCCGCGGAACTCAAAGCCGAACAGACGAAAGCGGAACAGTACCGCAGCGAGTACCCAGGCACTCTTCATTTTGACTACACGTGGGACGAGAAGAAGGGCAAGGAGCTTGGCCTTCAGCAAATCTGGCACGACGACAAGTTTACCTATCTTCGCGGAGCCTTCCAGGAAACTCCTGCTCTCTACGAGGTGAAAGACAAGAAGCTTTCGCTCATCAACTTCGATTTCGACGGCGGGCTCTATACCGTGCCCAAGCTTTTGGACAACGGGTATCTGGCCATTGGCAAGCAGAAAGTTGAATTCCATCGTGTTGGAGGTGCGAAGTAGCCATGACCGAACAGAACCTCAACACTCCCGCGACCATCCCAGAGCAGCCCGAGGCAAAGCTGCCGCTCAAGAAGGGGATGCCGGTGGTGATTGCCCTGGTGGCGATCCTCGCCATACTTGGCATCGCCAATGTATCGAGCCTGCTGCGTGGCAACAAAAAGACGGCCCCGGTGAGCGCATTACAGATGCGCCCGGTTTCGCCGAACGCCCAGCAGGTATCGAGTTTCGAGACGCAACAGCAGCTCCAGGCGCAGCACGATGCCGATGAAAAGCAAAAGCAGCAGGAGTTGATTGCAGCAATGCAACAGCTTCAGGCCGCCGAAACGCCCGGCCCGGAGTCCGCCAACGCCGCGCCTATGACCTCGGCGCAGCGTGACACAATCTACGGCGGCAGCCAAAATGCGCCGCAGCATACCTCGAACGTATCGGAGGTTCACGCTGAAGCCAAACAACGGGCCTTGGCGCGAGAGAAACAGAAGCAGGATGCCGTCAACAGCGGAACCGTGGCGATTGACTTTGCTCATTCTGGCGAAACCGCCGTCTCGTCCACTGTGGTCCCGCCTGCGGTGGGGACACAGCAGACGGTGGCCGCAGAAAGCCCGGCCAACAAGGCTCTACCGAGCCAACCGGCAACCGCTGAATCCAAGGCCAACGCCAAAACCGACCCGATGGGGTCGTATGAGTTCGACCAGTACCAGGGACGGCTCTATCGGATCTTCGAGGGAACCGTCCTCGAAGGTGTCGTTACCAACCACATCGACGGCGGTTTCAGCGGACCGATCCTGGTCATGCTGACAACCGACTATTACTCCCACGACCATCAACAGTTGCTGATGCCGCAAGGGACGCGCCTTATCGGCACGGTACAGAGCGTCGGCAATGCACAGCAGCGCAAGATGTTCGTTACCTTCCATCGCGCGGTCTGCCCGGACGGCTTTTCTCTCGACTTCGACAAGTATGTCGGACTCGATCCGATTGGGACAACAGGCCTCGCCACCAAAGTCGATCACGGATATTTGATGGCCTTTGGTGCGGCGGCGGCCATTGGCGGTTTGGGAGGTCTCGCCCAGATAGGCAACAACAGCAGCGTCCTTGATTCATCGACGCAGATTCGCAATGGCATCTCCGAGCAAACGGCAGCGGAAGGCGAACAGGTATTGAATCACTTTCTCAACCGTTTGCCCATCATCACGCTCAAAGAAGGCTCGCGCGCGCGTGTGTACGTGGGCCGCGACATTTTGATTCCGTCTTATGCGGAACACCGCATGGACCCAACGCTCTGACGCCGGACGACCCAGAGGAAAAGTATGACACAGTGCGTCACAAATCGTCGCAGGCTTGTTACCGGAATTGCGGTATGCGCGCTGGCGACTGCTACGCTCGCCACTCCCACTGGGCGTGCTGTAGTCGTTGTCTTACTGGTGCGCGTCGCCGAGGCCGGCACTAAGGTTCTGCGGCTGCCGTATTGGAACGTGGACCACAGCAAGTGTTTTTCCCTGGACAGGATGAACCCAACCTGCCCGCCATACCTGTAATCGTTCAACCGCACCCAAGGAGGCTTTATGCCGCTTCAACTCAAGAAACATCGCAAATGGTTTATCGTCGGCGCCGCTGTTGTCCTGACCGCGACGCCCAGCTTCGCCCTGTTTGGCATGGGGGACATCGTTTTTGACCCCACCAGCTATGCCAGTCTTGTCTCCCAGCTCACCACTCTGGAAACGCAGTACAAAATGCTCAAGAACAACGTCACCCATTTTTCTTTCAAGCAGCAGTGGAAAACGACGCTTCACGCTCTTGAGAATGTGAATGTCGCCAACATGTTTGGAGAGACCGCTGGCATCAAGATTGCGCTCAGCAGCAACTCGCCTACTACATCGGCAACGGCTTGGAAGACGGCCACGGTTTCGATGAACAGCAGCACGAGCAGCTACCTGCAGGGGCAGTCTCTCGGCAGTGCGCGCATCTCGCAACTTGCCATGATCGAGACTTCGGACTCGATCTCTCCTGACTGCCTCACCGCCGTAGGCCAGTACCGGAACAATCGGACCGAGAATACCACAGCCAATACTTCACTGCTCTCGGATCAATTCGACATCACGGACAGCACCAACAGCGAAGTCCAACAGCTCAATCTTTTGAACGCTGCCGAGGCTCAGAAGCTGAGCGAGATGCAGGCTCAGGGAACGCTTCATACCTGCCTTGCCGGACAGATGACAGTAGCCAACATGGAACGGCGCAATGCCGCTGTCGAAGACCTCAATACCGCAGTATTCATCCAGCAGCAGCGCGCAACAAATGACGCAAGCGCCGCCAGTGAAAGCAATACCTGGCAGACCTATCTTCCGTGAGTTAAAACCTTGCGGCGCTGGCCGCTTTTGCCAACGCCGCATTTGATCTCCGTTGTGAGGTGGCGATCATGATTTCACCATTACTTTTGGCCCAGGCATTACCGAGTGCAAGCTCCGGCGTGGACTGGCTCTATCAGTTCACCAACAATCTGACCAATCTTACGACGCAGAATGGCGGCGCGCTTACACAGCTTGGACTCACCGAGTTAAGCGCGATCGCAATGTTTACGCTCATCAGCATGGTCATTAACTGGAATACGTCGAGCATGACGCTGCGCTTCCATACGCATCCAGTTCGCGCGGGCGATCTGACGCATTTTCTGCTGCGGCTGATCCTCTGCTGCCTGCTTATCAATTACTGGGTCAGTCCGTTCCCCGGCGCGAGCTTCGGACTTAACCATTTCTTCAGCTATATCGCCCAGGCAATGGTCGCGGCATTCGACCAGAGTTCGCTCGACAATCTGCTCCAGCTTTTGAAGACTGCCGGGGACAATACAGCCATGCCGTCGCTGACCGCTCCGGTTCAGATCCTCTGCTACTTCTTTGTGCAGGCATTGCTCGGATTGGCCTCAGCCATCTTGTTCCTGATCAATTGCAGTTCGTTCATCCTTTACGGCGTCACAGCCTTGTTCGGTCCGGTCTTCATTCCGCTGTTGATGACCAGGACATTCCAAGGAAAGTTCTTCCACTTCCTCGACGTGCTGCTCAGCTTCGCCATGATTCGCGCCGTGGCCGCCGCTTTCATCTTTGTATGGTCCGGGTTCCTGAATACATTCATTCAGCAAACCTTCAATGGAACCTATTCGATGGAGATGTGGTTAGCCAATCTGATCCCCTGCACGATGGTCTTTATGGCCTTCATCATCAACCTGCTCTTTATCCCCAGCATGACGCAGGCGATCTTTGGCGGCACGGCGGGGATGGCCGACAGCGTAGCCAAGGCCGGCGGAGCCGTAGCTTCTGTCGCCATGATGGCGGGATGAGGTAGAGCCATGTGGACCTTCATCGTGAGCTTTCTGTTGCTCCGTCGGCTCGAAGTTTCAGAGCCGTTGCGCCGCGCATTGCTGTTGGCGATAGCGGTACTGTTCGCCATCGTCGTCATCTATACCGTGAATCTATTTCTCACCCTTGAGGAAAGGACAAGTTCATATCATGTCTACACGCGAAGCTCCTATTGAAACGTCTCTAACGCCCGCGCAATCGTTACTCGTTGACCGCATTGGGAACGAAGTGTATTCGTCGCACTACGCCGAGCGGAAGGCCTACCGCTTCATCATCGCTTGTGGCACAGTTGTCCTGCTCGGGTCGCTGACGATGAATCTTTCGCTGGCGCGCCGTCCCCTTGTCAATCGTTATATCCGCATCGACGAGATGGGCCGTGCGCAGGCGATTCAATACAGCGACCTCAACTACAGCCCGCGCGAGGGTGAAGTCCGGACCTATCTGACCGACTGGGCCAACTACCGCTACACGATCAGACGCGACGTAATCGCCAAGAAATATCCACTCAACTACTACTTCCTCTCGCAGGCATTGGCATCACGCCTGATGGCCGATGACAACCAGAATCATCTGGTTTCGCAGGTCACGGCTGGCCAGATCGAATCGAGCGATGTCGCGGTCCAGAACGTGACCATTACGTCCATGTCCGAGGAAATGGTCCAGGGCGCGCGCATCGCACGCGGCACGGCCCTGATGACCGTGGACCGGTTCTATTCCGCGCAAAACTCGCGCGAACCCCGGACAGAGCACTGGATGCTCAGCATCACTTACTACCTGAACCCCAAACAGGTCAGCGATCAGTCCAGGATTTATCCGCAATACGAGTTCATCAATCCGCTGGGCCTCACGATTACCGAATTCCACGAGAACCGTATTTCTGTCGATGCAATAACACCGGAAGCAAATGCGGCGGATTCAGCGAAGAAGACTCCTTCCGTCAGGGGAGGGACGCAGTGAGTTACGAACTGATTCTGCCGTTCTTTCCCGAGGAACTGCGCGAGCTTCTGCTTGACCCGTCGATATCCGATCTGATGATTAACGGGACAACAGGCGTGTTCGCCGACCGGAACGGCGTCGTAGAGCAAATACGGCTCAAGCAGCCGTATACGAACGAGCGGCTGCAAGCGGCCATTGAGCGCGTGGCGCGCATTCTTGGCCAGGACCTCACAGGGCAGAATCCGATCCTCAATACTCGCCTGCCCGATGGCTCGCGCGTCGCCGTCGTCGGCCCGCCGTCATCCATCAACGGTCCGACTTTCACCGTGCGCAAATTCAACCGCTGGTTTACCTCGGATGAACTGGTCGCATCGGGCAGTCTTCCCGCCAAAGTTCGGGATATGGTTGTGGGGCTGATTGGAGCACGGAAGAACGGCATTATCGCTGGTGGAACTGGTTCGGGAAAGACAACTCTGATGAAAGCGCTGCTCGACCACGTTCCGCTCCAGGAGCGGCTGATTGTCATCGAGCAGCCGGCCGAGCTGAAGATCGCTCATCCCAATGCCGTTCGCTGGGAAGCTGTTGCGGCCATTCCCGGCCAAGTTGCCGTGACTCCGAGCCAGTTGGTGGCAGCGGCGCTCCGCCATCGTCCCGACCGCATCATCATGGGCGAAATCCGCGATGAGTGCGGCTATGACCTCTTGCAAGCAATGAACACCGGCCACGGCGGAACGCTCTCGACTTTGCACGCGGATTCAGCCGTAGACGCGCTCGACCGCTTGGCGGATATGGCGCTCAGCGCCAGGACGAATCTCAATCAGCAATTCATCCGGTCACAGACCGGCAAGGCAGTGGACTATGTTCTCTACTGCGAACGTAATTCCACGGGCCGGCGCCGGGTGCGCGAGCTAATCACCGTGAAGGGATACAGCCACGCGGACCAATCCTTCGAGACGGAGGAAATCTACCGGGCTTCCTCCACAGCGGCGGCGTGAATTTCGGCGTGATCGAACGGATGGAAACGCAGATCGGAGGCATGGCTATGACAATCCTTCTTGGGCACGGTGGAACGAACGGAATCTCGCCCTTGTTATGCGCTCTTGAGTGTGGCCGCGCCGAACAACAGACGAGCGATACCGGATGCGAGATGCGGCTCTTTGCCTGGAGGTCTGGCGTGTCGAAGGAATCTGGTTTGCCGGCGGATGGCATCACCGAGAAGCAGGGAGGCCGGATCGTCCTGACGTCTGTCTCCTCGGTTCAATTCCTCACTTGCTCGGTCACTGCTTCGGGGCTTTTGCGACGCCCGGCGGCACGGCGCCGTTCTGCTTTCCGGACTCCTCTCCCAGAGCAAGTCTGGGCCCCTGCTCCAGAATGCACGGCTTGGCACTTGGGAGTCGCGCCCACTTGCATAGCTTCGCCAGGTGTGACCCGAGCAGATCGGGAATTCAAAAACGGAGACACGACTATGTATCAGAACAAAGCGATCCTCATTGGCTTCCTCGGCAACGATGCCGAAGTTCGTACCGGCAAAAACAACCAGAAGTTCACCACCTTCTCCATCGCCACCAAGACCTCTTACAAGGACAAAGAGTCCGGCGAGTACATCTCGCACACCGAGTGGCATCGCTGCATCGTCTTTGGCAAGTTCAGCGAGTTCGCAGCCACGCTCAAGAAAGGCGCGCACTTGCAGGTCGAGGGTGAGATTCGCCACACCGAGTACACGCCCAAGAAGGCGAAGAAGCCGGTGCGCACCGACACCATTCGCGTAACCTCCATCCTCAAGCTCGACCGCGCGGAAAAGGCCGCCGCGGAAGAGCAGGAAGCCGAACAGGAGATTCCCTCCGAGGACGCGACCGAATAGGCTGCATCCTCTTCACGGAGAAAGCCCGGCACACGCCGGGCTTTCCTTCTGACAATGGTCCGTGGAATCGCGTTCTTGAGAGGTCAAGACATGAACCAGATTGCCGCCAACTTCCTCACCCGCAGCTTCGCATCGAGCGAAACGATTGCGCTTTTGCTGCGCCGGGAAGATGCGCCCCGGCCACAACAGCGCGTGGTCACGCTCGAACAAGTCCTTGCGCCTCGTTATATGGCCTGGTTGGCCTATGAAAACGACAATGGCGCAAATATCTATGTCTCCGCCAATCCGCTTCGTCACGGTAGCCGCAAACGGACCAAGGAGTGCATCGCTTCCGTTCGGCACATCTATATAGATATTGACGACGACGGCGATGCCCGGCTCGCTGCGATGCGTGCGTCGGATGCGGTGCCAGTTCCCACCGCGATTATCTTGACTTCGCCGAGTAAATATCAGGCGCTCTGGCGTGTCGCTGGTTTCGATTTCGAGCAGCAGGAACAGACGCTCAAGCTGATCGCCCAAGCCTTCGGCGGCGATCCCGCTTGCACCGACCGAAACCGGGTGCTCCGCATCCCCGGCTTCTACAACCGGAAGTATTCTCCCGCTCATCCTGTCGCGGTCGAATACCCTGCCGACGCGACTTATGGTCCCGCAGACTTCCGGCTTGATGAAGTCGCCGGTTCTTCCGTGCTGCCGCTGCGCGGGAACGCACGGAAATCGCTCTCCGGCAAGCACTCTCTTTCGGAGGACGATTGGGCCTGGGTTTGCGACCAGCTCGCCCAAGGCAAAGATGCCGTGAAGCTGACGCACGAGCTTGCTGCGCGCCGATCCGACAAGGTCGATCCACGGTATTACGCACAGCGTACCGTCGATGTTGCCTCGGCCCGTCTCTGGATGGCCGATGGCATTCCCATCGACGACGTTATCACCTTGCTCGAAGTCCGCCGCCGCTTCGAGCTTTCCCCCGCACTAAACTCTGCTCGTGCGCGGGAGATTGCGGCCACAGTTCAGCGCATGATTACCCGTCGAAAGACAGCCTGATTTCACAGCCCAAGGATGCTTGATATGCCACTGCTAGAAGTCGTCCAAACCCGCTACGTCAGCGCGTCCGTTCGGTTGACAGATACGACTGCATTACAGCTCGATCAGTACGCCGCGTTCATCCATGCAACAGCGGATGAGGTGACCGACCAGGCGCTCGCCTATGTCTTCTCGAAAGACCGCGACTTCCAGGAGTTCCTTCACACTCCTGAAGCGCAGTGCATTACGCCCACGTTGCGTGTGCGTCGGCCATCCGCCAATGAGGCAGCCGAACCGTCTCGAAAAAGGCCGTTTTCAGTGGCTCAATCGGCGTCCCAAACGGCAGCAATTGCGGCGGGATCGAAGGCATGATCCTGCGCCTACTGGGGTGGCAATGCCACTACGGTGCTACGCACCGGAAGAATTTAGACACTCCACCCCTGAAAGGTT
>Ga0224558_1001808_pt1 | contig 21188 bp, 18 predicted proteins | sample 714S32024metaG_FD_180682 | JGI IMG/M metagenome (GOLD analysis project Ga0224558, IMG submission 180682) | Peat soil microbial communities from Stordalen Mire, Sweden - 717 S3 20-24 | ecosystem: Environmental > Terrestrial > Soil > Wetlands > Peat | place: Sweden: Norrbotten County, Stordalen...
ACAGACGCAGACCTACAGCGCGCGCGGCGTCTACCAGTTCGGCACTTCCCAAACGAGCTGCGCGGGTAGCTGCCAGCTCCCCAACGGCACCACGAGCTCGGCGACGACCCCGAACAGCACCACTTCGTGGGCCAACGACATGGCGAGCTTCCTGCTGGATAGCCCCCAGGCGTCCAGCACCGGCCGCGACTTCAGTGGCACGTTCCCGACTTACCGGGCTTGGTACTTCTTCCCCTACGTCTCCGATACATGGCAGGTCAGCAAAAAGCTGACCGTGGCCATCGGGCTGCGCTGGGAAATCTATCCGCCAGGCCTGCCGGCCTTCCCCGGCCAGTTTTCCAACTTCATTCCGTCGAGCAACACGCTGGTGGTCGGCGGTGTGGGCGGCAACCCCAACAATGGGGGCTTGGTCAACCACCTGAACTACCTTGCGCCGCGCTTGGGAGTGGCGTACCGCTTGACGGAGAAGACGGTTATCCGGACGGGTATCGGCGTCAGTTATACGCCGTTTGAGGACAATACGTACATTAACAACAACTATCCGACAAAAGGCAACCTCGGAGCCGTGCAAGGCGCGAGCGCCTATACCTCGGCCTTCTACAACGGGTCCGTTCTGAGTTTCGAGAGCGGTCTCCCGACGCCCGCGCCACAGCCAATCCCGTCCAACGGGATTTACAGCGTCGCCGCTCTCGGCTTCAACGGTTCGTCGGAGTCCTTCTTCCCGACAAACTACAAGAACCCTCACATCATTGCCTGGAACTTCACCCTCCAGCAGGTGCTGCCGTATCATTTCACGATGGACCTTGCGTACGTGGGCAATCACGGCGTGGACATGGGCTCGGGGCAAAACATCAATGCCAGTCCGGTGATCGCACCCACCTCCACAAACGACACCGCCTACCTGCCGTACTTCCCGCACACGGGCAGCGTATCGGAGGAATTCGTGCCGGTGTCCGCGATGTACAACGCCCTGCAAGCGAAGATTGACCGGCGCTTTACCACCTCGCTAGGCATCACCACCTCGTTCACCTACCAAAAGGGAATGGCTTACTACAACGGCGGAGACGACGATGGATTCTACGGCTTCTATCTCAACGGACAATATCACCGTAATTGGGGCCTGAACGATTTCAATCGTAAGTTCAGCTTTGTGCAGAGCTATGTTTACCAACTGCCCTTCGGTAAGGGGAAACACTTCCTGAACTCCGGTGCGCGAGGGCTGGACAAGATCGTGGGCGGATGGCAGCTCGAGGGCATCCTGACGCTCATGACCGGACTTCCCTTCACGGTGACTTACAGCTCGACGTACTTGAACCTTGCCCAAGGCGGCACTAACACGCCCATCCAGGTGGGTTCGGCCAGCATTCTGCACGGAATCAACACCACCTCGAACGGTGGAAGCCCGTGGTTTGACCCAACCGCGTTTGCCGCGCCACCCTGCCAGTCGGCGACACCTAGCGCGTCCTGCCCGACCGGAGCCATCGATCAGATCGCCGGCGCTGCCCAGCAGGTCGGCAACGTTGGACGCAATTCCATGATTGGGCCGGGATTCTTCAACATGAACTTGGCCCTGTCCAAGACCACCCGGTTCACCGAGCGCATCGGCATGCAGCTTCGGCTGGAAACCGTAAACACAACCAACACCCCGCAGTTCGCCAATCCGAACGGCACTTGCTGCACCGCGAACAACGCCAACTTCGGATTCGTGACCGGCACCTTCGGCACCGGCTCTGGCTCGGTCAACTCCGGCACCGGCGGCCCTCGCAGCGTCCAATTGGCGGTGAAGTTGACGTTCTAGTTTTTCGAGAAGTAGCTTTGGCCACCGGGGCGGCGCCCGCCGCACCGGTGGCTATCGTCCCGCCGATCAGTTCTAATCGTAATTTCCAAATCCTTTTGAACCTTGCCCCGGGAGTGGCGCCGGTCCAGGCACCGCCTTTATGGGCACCCTCGAATTTCGCGCCGAGACCTTCAACCTGACCAACACGCCGCAGTTCCAGAACCCGCGGGGTTCGGTCACCAGCTCGACCTTCGGCTATGTTACCTCGGCGCAAAGCAGCGGCACCGGTGTGAACGGCACGGGCGGCGGAAGAGCGCTGCTGCCGGGACCGCGCGGCGGCCTTGTATGATGAGTACGTGGCGCGGCGGAAGCGGAGTACAAGCAGGAGCGGGGAGGCGCCGGTGCGCCAGCCGGCCAGGGCTCACGATTGGCCGATCTACCTGGCTCTGCTGATTTCGACGCTGGCCGTCTACGCGCGTACGGCCAGCTTCGAATTCGTCAACTTCGACGATCCCGACTACGTGACCCGCAACCCGCATGTGCGGGCGGGATGGACGGCCGAAGGCGTGAAGTGGGCGTTCACGTCGCGTGAGGCGGCCAACTGGTTTCCGCTGACGCGGCTGTCGCACATGCTGGACGCGCAGTTCTTCGGGCTGCGCAGCGGCGCGCACCATTTGATGAACGTGGGCCTTGATGCGCTGGCAGCCATGTTCCTGTTCGCCTTTTTAAAACGGGCCACGGGTGCGCGCTGGGCCAGCGCGTTTACGGCGGCGGTGTTCGCGCTGCATCCGCTGCACGTGGAATCGGTGGCCTGGGTGGCCGAGCGGAAGGACGTGCTCTGCGCGGTCTTCTGGTTCCTGGCGTTGTGGGCCTACGTCAAATGGGCCCGCGGTGGCGCGCGCCGGTGGTACGGGCTGGCGCTGGCGGCCTTCTGCTGCGGCTGGATGGCGAAGCCCATGATCGTCACCCTGCCGGCGGTCCTGCTGCTGCTGGATGCCTGGCCGCTCGCGCGCTTGCGGCCGCTGGGAGCGCGGCTCACCGAGAAGATCCCGTTCTTTGCGGTCTCGGCCGCGGGAGTGGCCATCACCTACGCGGCGCAACGGGGTAGCGGCGCGGTGCAGCCGCTGGCCGTGTTTCCCCTGGCGCTGCGAGTGGAAGACGCGCTGGTCTCCTGCTTTCTGTATATAGAGAAGACTTTCTGGCCCACGGGACTAGCCGTGTTTTATCCCTATCCCCGCGCGGTGCCGATTTGGCAGGCGGCCGGGGCGGCGCTGGTTCTGGTGGGCGTTTCCATCTGGACGGCGCGGCAATTCGGCAGGCGGCCATACCTGGCGGTGGGATGGTGCTGGTATCTCGTCACGCTGCTTCCCGTGATCGGGCTGGTGCAGGTGGGCGCGCAGGCGCGGGCGGACCGCTACATGTATGTCCCCATGGTGGGCCTGTGCGTCATGGTGGCGTGGGGCGCCAGGGACGCGCTGCGGGCGTGGCCCCGGTGGCGAGTGCCGGCGGGCGTTCTGGCCGGCGCCGCGCTACTGGCATGCGGAGCGGCGGCGTGGGCGCAGACGGGCTACTGGCAGAACAGCGGGACGCTCTTCCGGCACGCGCTCGAAGTGACGGAGGGGAACTACCTGGCCGAGCATAATCTCGGCGTCTACCTGCTGGAGCGGCCGGACAGTCTGGCGGATGCCATGGCGCACCTGGAACGGGCGGTCCGGCTGAACCCCGATTCGGTGCGGGCACACAGCGACTTGGGCAACGCGCTTTCCCGCGTTCCGAACCGGCTCGAGGAGGCGATTGGCGAGTACCGCGCGGCATTGCGCATCGACCCGGATTCGCCCATTCCGCACAACAACCTGGGCAATACGCTGGCCGAGACCGGCCGGGTGGAGGAGGCGATCGCCGAATACCGGACGGCTCTCCGGCTGAGACCCGATTACCCGGAAGCGCGCGCAAACCTGGCGGCGGCGTTGGCGGCCGGCCCGGATTCGGCCGAACGGCATTACAACCTGGGGGTCTCGCTCTCCCAGGCGGGGCGCCCCGCGGAGGCGGTGGCGGAGTTCGAAGCGGCGCTGCGGCTCAAACCGGATTACGCCGATGCGGAGAACAACCTGGGGGTGACGCTTGGGCAGATGCCGGAACCGAGCGGCGAAGCGATTGCTCACTTCCAAGCCGCGCTGCGGCTGCGGCCGGACTACGCCGACGCCCATTACAACCTGGGGATCGCGCTGGCGAATCGACCGGGAAGCATGCCTGAGGCGCTGAAGCATTTGGAAGCGGCCCTGAAGCTGCGGCCCGACCCGGAGTTGCGCGCGCTGGTAGAACAGTTGCGCCGGCAGAGGTGATCCGCTTAGCGCAGTACATCCCGCGAAGAGGGTAGCTGCGAAGCGTCCCATCCGCCGCCCAGGGCCTGGATCAAGGACACGCTCGCGGCCATGCGTCGCGTGAGAATATCGACTACCGACCGTTGATTCTGCAGCAGGCTGGTCTGCGCGCTGATTACCTGCAGATAGTTCGCGAGACCTCCACGATATTGGTCGGTGGAGATGTCCAGCGACTGCTGCGCGAATTTGACCGCCCGGTCGGCGATCACACCCTCATCGGAGAGGATGCGCAACTGCGCCAAACTGTCCTCCACCTGTTGAAATGCCGTCAGCACCGTCTGCCGGTAATTGGCCACGGTGGCGTCATAGGCGGCTTCGGTCAGCTTGACTTGAGCGCGCCGCTTGCCCGCTTCGAAGAGAGTCTCGGCCAACTGCGGTCCCACGGACCAGAAGCGGCTGGGCCATGTGAACAAATCGCCGATGACCGTGGTTTCGAGACCCGCGCCGGCGCTGAAGTTCAGCGACGGGTAGAACGCAGCCTTGGCGATTCCGATCTGTTCGTTGGCGGCCGCGACCTGCCGTTCGGCGGCGGCGACATCGGGCCTTCGCTCCAGCAGGGTGGAAGGGATACCGATCGAGGATACCGGCGGCGGCGCCTGGTTCGGCGCGGTGGGAATCGACAAATCCGACGGCGGCTTGCCCGTCAACACGGCGATGGCATGTTCGAATTGGGCCCGCTCGACTCCCAGGTCGGCCAACTGCACGCGGGCCGTTTCCAACTGGGTTTGAGCCAGCGCCACGTCGCCCTGGGATGCGACACCGCCATCGAACCGGTTCTGGGTCAGTTGAACGTATTGCTCGTACGACTTCACGGTGGCTTCCAGCAACTGTTGCGAGGCGTCCAGTCCCTGCATCTGGAAGTAATCGGCGGCCAGCTCCGCCTGATACACCAAGCGGGCATTTCCCAGCTGCGCCGCCGAAGCTTGCGCCAGGGCGGAATTGGCCGCAACCCCGCGCCGTATGCTTCCCCATACGTCGATCTGATACCCCAGGTCAACCGGTATCGTGTACAGGCGTCTCACGCTGGATGGCGTGCCGGTTCCGGAATCCGTTGCGGATGGCGCGGCGGTCACCGTGGGAAACAGACCTGCCCTGGCGATGCGCACCGCCGCTTTGGCCTCGCGGAACTGAGCCTCGGCGGCCAATACATTCTGGTTCGAGATGCTCACTTGGTCTTCGAGGGCGTCGAGCCGCGGATCGTTGTAAACCTTCCACCAGTTGCCGCGCAGCGCTCCGTCATTGGGTTGCGCCTCCTTCCAGCCGGCTGGCGGCGCCTCTTTGAAGGCCGGGGGCGCCGCGGCGCCAGGACGCCGGTACTTCGGACCGATCATGCAGGCGCTCGACAACAGCAGCCATCCGGCGGTCCCCCAAACGATGGTCGAGTTATTCATACCTGAGAGCCTCGATCGGATCCATGAACGCCGCCTTGCGGGCCGGGTAGTAGCCAAAGAACACTCCCACCAGTGCGGAAAACAAAAACGCCAGCAGGATCGACAGGGGGCTGACCGCGGTCGACCATTTCGCGAAGTGCGAAATGAGCACCGACGCCGCCAGCCCAACCGCGATCCCGACAATTCCACCCAGCAAAGAGAGTGTCACGGCTTCCACCAGGAACTGCAACAGGATGTCGCCCGTTTTGGCGCCCACCGCCTGGCGCAGGCCGATTTCTCGCGTCCTTTCGGTCACCGACACCAGCATGATGTTCATAATCCCGATGCCGCCCACGATCAGCGATACCGAGGCGATGGCGCCCAGCAGAATCGACATCACTTGCGCCGACGTTTCCTGGGCCTGGAACACCTCGGTGAGATTGCGGATGGTGAAGTCGTCCTCCAGGCCCGGCAAAATCCTGTGCCGTTCCCTCAGCAGCGCCTCCATCTCCTGGATGGCGGAATCCATGGCCTGCGGGCTGACGGCCTGCACCGTCAGCGAGCCGACCGCCTGGGCATTGGCCCTGTTGGCGCCGAGCACCTTCTGCATGGCGGTGGAAATCGGCAACAGGATGACGTCGTCCTGGTCCTGACCAGTCGGCGACTGGCCCTTCGGCGTCAGCACGCCCGCCACCGTAAACGGCACATTCTTGATGATGACCACCTGGCCCGTGGGATCGCTGTCGCCGAATAGATTCTCGGCCACGGTTTCGCCCAACACCGCCACTTTGGCGGCCGCATCCACGTCCTGGGTGGTGAAGAACTGGCCGGAGAGCATGGTGTAGTCGCGGACCGCCATGTAATCCGGAGTCACTCCCTGGGCATTGGTGGCCCAGTTGTTGTTGCCGTAAACCACCTGCACTCCGCCGCGCACCGTAGGGACGGAGAGGGCGACGGACGGGCACTCGGCTGCGATGGCCTTGGAGTCGTCTTGCGTCAGCGAAGCTACCGCGCCGGCGCCCAGCCGGACGCCGTTGGTGCTGACGCTGCCCGGCAGCACCATAATCAGGTTGCTGCCGATACTCTGGATCTGGTCCTGAATCCGCTTGGTGGCGCCCGCGCCCACACCCACCATGGCGATGACCGCCGCCACGCCAATGATGATCCCCAGCATGGTGAGCGCCGAGCGCATGCGGTTCACCCGCAGCGCGCGCAACGCGATGCGGATGCTGCCAACAATCTTATTCATGACGGAATCTCCTCCGGCAGCTCGGCCGGAAGCTGCTCCAGGTCCTGGTGCGCATCGCGTGGATGCGCCAGCCGCTCGTCCAGTTGCAGCTTGCCATCTTTGAAATGGATGCTCCGGTTGGAGTAAGCCGCGACATCCGGATCGTGCGTCACCACGATCATGGTGATCCCCTTTTCGCGGTTCAGCCGCTGGAAGATCGCCATGATCTCGATGCTGGTTCTGGAATCCAGCGCTCCGGTCGGCTCGTCCGCCAGGATAATGCTGGGATCGTTCACCAGCGACCGCGCGATGGCCACGCGCTGCTGCTGGCCGCCGGAAAGCTGGCTCGGCTGATGTTCCTCGCGTCCGGCCAACCCCACCGCCAGCAGCGCTTTCATCGCCCGTTCGTGGCGCTCGCGGGCGGGAGCATCGGTGTACATCATGGGCAGTTCCACATTCTCCGCCGCGCTGGTTCGCGCCAGCAGGTTGAACTGCTGGAATACAAACCCGATCTTGTTGTTCCGGATTTCCGCCAGTTGGTCGCGATTCAAATTCCCCACGCTGATTCCGTCCAGCGTGTAGGCCCCGGACGTAGGCTTGTCGAGGCACCCGAGGATATTCATGAGGGTGGATTTGCCGGATCCGGATGGTCCCATGATCGAAACGAAATCGCCCCGCTCGATTTCGAACGAGATGCCCTTCAACACGTGCACCACCATCTCGCCGACCCTGTAATCCTTCACCAGGTCCTGGATCTCGATCACCGCTGCCATGGCGCTCGCCTAGAACCCCGGCCCTCTGCCGCCCTTGCCGCCGGTTTGGGCGCCGGGGCTGCCGCCCGAGGCGGGAGCCGTCTTCGCCACTGCCGCGACAATCACGCGGTCTCCGTCCTTCAGGCCGCCTTGGGTAACCTCCGTAAACGCGCCATCGCTTTCGCCCGTGGTGACCACCACGCGCTGCTCCTTGTTGTCCGCGTCCAGCATCCACACGGCTTTCTCCGGCGCCGCGCCCTTGCGTACGGTCTTGCCGGCGGCGGGCGCCGCCGTCTCCGACGCCGGGTGATAACGCAGCGCGGCGTTGGGGACCTTCAGCACGTTCAGGCGCTGATTCACCATAATCTTCACGTTCGCCGTCATACCGGGAAACAGCTTCAGGTCCAGATTCGAAACGGCGATCACCGCGTCGTAGGTGATTACGTTCGCCACATTGATGGGCGCCTTGCGAATGGAGGTGACGGTGCCGGTGAACACCTGCCCAGGATACGCATCCACCGTGAATGTCGCGGGTTGATCGACGCGCACGCGTCCCACGTCGGCTTCCGACACGTTGGTATCCACCTGCATCTTGGTCAGGTCCTGAGCGATCAGAAACAGCGTGGGAGCCGCCAGGCTGGCGGCGACGGTCTGTCCGACGTCCACGTTGCGCGACACCACCACGCCATCCACGGGCGCCGTGATGTTGGTGTGGCCCAGGTCCAGTTGGGTCGATTCGAGCGCCGCGGTGAACTGTTTCACCTGCGCCTGGTTGGCGGTCAAAAGCGAATTCGCCACTTTCACCTGGGCCTGTGCAACCTTCACGTTGTCTTCCACCGCGTGCTGCTGCGCCACTAATGCGTCATGGTCGGCCACCGCCGATTTGTAAGTAGTCTGAGCGGTTTCCAGATCCTCTTTGGAGTCCGCACCCTGGCCGACCATGATGACGCGCCGGTCCACCTTGACCTTGTCATCCTCGGCGACGGCCTGTGCTTTCAAAACATTCGCCTGAGCGGCTGCCAGAGACGAGTTCGCGGCTTGAATGCCCGCCATGGCCTGCTGGATGACGGCCTGGGAATTGGCTACGGAGGCCCGCGATGCATCGAGATTCGCCTGGGACTGATCGACCTTCGCCTGGAAGGGCGCGGGATCGATACGCGCGATCAACTGGCCCTTGGTCACTTTGGTGTTGAAGTCGGCGAACAAGGCCACCACCACGCCCGACACTTGCGTGCCCACTTGCACGGTTACGACCGCGTTCGGGTTGCCGGTGGCCGAGACGGCGACGTTGATGTCGCCGTGTTCGACAGTCGCCGTGCGATATTGAATTCCCGCTTGTCCGCCGACCACGGCCCACGTCCCCAACCCCGCGGCGACGACAGCCACGGCGGCGACGATGACAACTGTTTTCCTCTGCATACTTTTCTCCGCTTTATTCTAGCGCCGCCGTCACGTAGATCAGTTGCCCGAACCGCTCCACCAGGAGCGCGATGGCGTCGCCGGATTTCTTGTCCTTCAACGCGTCCCGCAGCTCTTCGAGCGAGGCAATGCGCCGGTTGTTCAACTCGTAGATCACGTCGCCCGGCACCAGGCCCGGATTCAACCCGGCGAATTCCGCGGGAACCGCCGCCACCGCGACGCCCGAAAGACGCCGCAAGTCCGGCAGAATAGCCGTCACCTTCTCGTCCACAGTCATCGCCAGAATCCCCAACTGGCGAACCAGCGCGGCGTCGTAATTGACGAGGTCCTCCAGTTGGCTGGGCTCGTTCTTCCGGTCGACAACCGCGACCGTCTTGGACATCCGCTCTTTGCCGCGCTGGATCTCCATCGTCAACTGGTCTCCGGGCGCGCGCTGGAACACCGCCAGAGCCAGGTCCCGCGCCTCTCGCATGGGCTTTCCGTCGATGGACAGCACCACGTCTCCCGGTTCGAGTTCCGCGGCCTCCGCCGCGCCGTGCGGCGCCACGTCCGAAAGGATGACACCCGAATCCCGGTCCAGTCCCAGGGCCGCCGCCAGCCTTGGCGTGATGGTCTCGGGAATCACTCCGATCGAGCCGCGCCGTACCCGTCCGTCCTTGCGAAGCCTCTGATACACGTCTTTGGCCAGATTGGCGGGAATGGCGAACCCGATCCCTTCGTTGCCGCCCGATTCCGAGAAGATCATGGTGTTGATGCCGGCCACCCCCCCCTCGACATCCAGCAAGGGTCCACCACTATTCCCGGGATTGATGGGAGCGTCGGTCTGGATATACACCATCGGACTTTCCGGATTCAGTTGCCGGACCGTCGCACTCACTACGCCATGCGTGAGGGAGTTCTGCAATCCGAGCGGGCTGCCCAGAGCCAGCACCAACTGCCCCTGCCGGAGGTCATCCGAGTTCACGAAGGAAAGCGCCGGGAGGTTCTTTCCTTCGATCTTGACCACCGCGATATCCACCTGCCGATCGAGGCCGATCAGTTTCGCCGGCACCAGGTGCCCGTGCGGCTCCTGTCCCCTTTCGTCGCTCCGAAGAATGTTGACGTCGATGCGGCGGGCGTTCCGCACTACGTGAGCGTTGGTGACGATATACCCGTCGGGGTCCACAATGACGCCCGACCCCGTGGCTTCCCGCTCCGAGACGAACCCCGTGTGTTGCGATTCTCCATTCCCCAGGGGCCCCAATGTCTGTACCAAAATCTGAACTACGGCCGGGCTGGCGGACTGGGCGAGATCTTCCATGGCGGTGCTGAAATCGGCCAGGAGTTTGGAGGGTTGCTGAGACTTCGCTCTGGTCTGCGCGGCGCCTGGTCCGGGCGCCAATAACAGGACCATCGTGCCGAGAATCGCTGTCCGGATCATGTCTCTTTCCACTCCGTGGCCAGTCGCACCAGCGTCCGCACCGGAACTCCGGTAGGCCCCTTCGCCAGGAACGGCTTGCTTTCATCCAGCCAGGCCGTGCCGGCGATGTCCAGGTGCACCCACGGCGTGTCCCCGGCGAATTCCTTCAGGAATATGGCCGCGGTGACCGCGCCGCCCCAGCGGCCGCCGACGTTGGCAAGGTCCGCGAAGGCGCTCTTCAGGTATTCCTTGTAATCGTCTTCGAGCGGCATGGGCCACACGCGCTCGCCCTCGGCTTTGGCGGCCTCGAGCACGCGGTCGCGCATGGCCTCGTCGTTGGCGAACAGCCCCACGTTCAGATGGCCCAGCGCCACCACAATCGCTCCCGTCAAAGTAGCCGCGTCCACCAGGTGCGTCGCGCCCTGCTGGCGCGCGTAGGTGAGCGCGTCCGCCAGAATCAGCCGGCCTTCGGCGTCGGTATTGATCACTTCGATGGTCTTGCCCGACATGGCCGTGACAATGTCGCCGGGCCGCTGCGCGCGGCTGCCCGGCATGTTCTCCACGCAGGGAATGAATGCGGTCACCGCAATGGCGGGCTTTAGTTGCGCGATGGCCCGCATGGCGCCCATCATGGCCGCACCGCCGGCCATGTCGTATTTCATCTTTTCCATGCCGTCGGCGGGCTTGATGGAGATGCCCCCGGTATCGAAAGTGACGCCCTTGCCCACCAGGCCGAGGTGCACCTTGGACTCCGTTTGCGCCGGCCGGTAGCGGATCACGATGAGCGCCGGAGGCTCCGCGCTTCCCTGCGCCACGCCCAGCAGCGCGCCCATGCCGAGCTTCTCCATTTGCTGGCGCTCCAGGACCTCGCATTCCAACTCGTATTCGGAGGCCATTTTTTGCGTGGCCTCGGCCACCTTCGAGGGCGTCAGCCGGTTGGCCGGCTCGTTCACCAGCCCGCGCGTGAAGTTCTGCGCTTCCGCCAGTATGCGCCCGCGAGCGATGGCCTCGTCGAGCTCCGCGCCGCCGCCGGCCGCCACCACCGTGAACGCTTCCACGGATTTCTTGTCGTCGTCGGTCTTGTAGCGGTCCGGTTCGAACTCGCCCAGAATCGCGCCCTCGACGGCGGCGGCGGCATACTCGCCGTCCGCGTGTTCCGGATCGAGCGCCAGGGCGATCCTCTTCACCGATTTCGACTTCAGATGCCGCACCGCCGCGCCGGCGACCTTGCGCAACTCGGCCGGATCGAACTTCTCCACCTTCCCCGCCCCGGCCAGCAGCACGCGCGTAGCCGCTACCCCCGGCGGGCGGTGCAGCAGCGTCAATTCGAGGGACTTTCCGGCCACTTCGCCGGCGGCGGTCAGATCGCCGGCGCCGAAGCGCGTCTCCTTCCGGCCTTCGAAAACCAGCACAATCAGGGCGCCGGTCTCAATCTGCTCCAGGGGTTGGCGTTCAATCGTAATCCGCATCATTATCGATTGTAAGCAAAAGGGGCAGACGCATTTATTGCCAAACCCGCAGACCACCTACCTTTCCGGCCCTGTTTGCGCCCCAAACCCAAAGGCGCATGCACGCCGCACCCCACGCAAACGCGAGGTCCACGCCTGATGTATGACCCAGAGTCATACGTGACCGTTCACGTAATTCTCAGCTCTTGACCGCTCACGTATAATGTAAACATGGCCTTAACAAGAAAGAACCCCGCCGCCGTGACCTTGGGACGCAGAGGCGGCAAAATTGGAGGTCCCGCACGAGCCGCCAAACTCACTCCTGAACAACGTAGCGAGAGCGCACGCAAAGCGGTTCAGGCACGATGGGCAAGAAGCAACGAGGCTATCGACACTTCCAAGAAGGCCCTACATCTCTGTTTGGACCGCATCAAGAAAACCAAAGACGAAAATGAACTCCGCCGCCTGACCGAAGAGCTTCAAAGGATCGTCTTCCACCGACAGTATCAGAATGCCGAAAATTAAGAAGCCGCCGCCGTACTTCATGAAACATCTCGTCGACCGCTTTCGTGAAGGCCGGATTTCGGTTTCGGACTTCGAAGCATTGCAGAATTGGCTGAGTTCCAATCCTCAAGTACCGCCTGGAAAGTGGTACAAGCGCTTTCCGAGGTTCTTTCTTGCCGGCGAAGGCGAAGTGCCCAAGACGTTCCTTACGCCGGACATGGTGCCCCGTGGCACCGAAATCCAGTAAGGGAGCGCCGCTCGATAAACGCTCCTATGCCAGTCGCTTTCCGTCCCGACCCCTTGCGGTACTATTGGTGTAGATCGACTTCAGATCGTCGCAAAAGGCCGCTCGCCTAAAGTATTTCTGGTAGAAGCGGTACTCGTCCAACTGCCGGCTGTAGAGGGCCTTCGGAGAGACTTCATGGCGAACGGAGGGGCTGCTGAGAAAAACCCGATTGGGGTCGTCCAGGATGTTGTTCGCAGGCGCCTCAATCGAGGGTGAACCCTTGTAGGCAGCGATCAGAACCCCACTGTCCAGAAAGGTGCGAATAGGGCGGGCCATTCACTAGCGCGTTCCCCGGCGCTCCGCCACTTCCCGCTCCAACTCTCGCGCGTAGGAAACTGCCGCCCATCCACCCGGGCGAGTTACTCCGGGATGAACTCGAAGAGATTGGCGTCAGCCTGAACGAACTGGGGCGCGCACTCCGGGTTCCCATGAACCGGATCAGCGCGATTGTCAACGGCAGGAGGGCCATCACCGTGGACACCGCGATTCGTCTGGCGCGGTATTTCGGCACATCGCCGCAGTATTGGCTGAATCTTCAGGTCGCTTACGACCTCGAGGTCGCCGTGCAAGAGATTCAGCCACGGATTGAAAGGGAAGTACTGCCACGGACCGCCACGTAGACCGAGCCTTGGCCCGCGCTCATGCGATACGCTAAGAACGGGAGCACGACCCTATGAGCCTTGACATCCCTCAGGAAACCGCAGCTCGCCTCGCGGCGAAAGCCCACGAGCAAGGCCTCTCCATTAACGCTCTTCTGGAGCGCCTCCTGAACGATGCCGGCGATCTGAAGGTGACCACCGCCAACGGTGAGGTGCCAAAACTGCCTGTCCGCTATCTAGGCGTGCGCGGCAGCCTCCATCGCCGGGACATCTACGATGATCTCGATTGAGCCGGGCCTGCTTGATGCCAACATCTTGGTCTACGCTATGGACACCGGTGCTGCGCAGCACCGGGCATCGCTCGGTCTGTTGGAGGCTGCCAGCGACCCCGCGACGGTCCTGATTCCCTTTCCGAGGCCCTTGAGGCGATTTCGGCACTACTCCCACTCCCCGGCATACATGTTCTGCCCACGCCTGTGCAGGCTGTCTCCGGCTGGATGGCCTTGTTGCAGCGCCATCCCGTGACCGGCGCCGATGTGTTCGATTTGCAGCTTGTAGCAACTATGCAGGCCCACAACGTTCAACGAATCTACACCTTCAATACAGCGGATTTCGAAGTCTTCCCCGAACTGACGGTGATTGCCCCGCGAGAGGCCGCCTGATGTCTTCCCCCGCTTCCACCCTCGTCAACAAAGTCTGGAACTACTGCAACCTCCTCCGCGATGACGGGGTCTCCTACGGCGACTACGTCGAGCAGCTCACCTATCTTCTCTTCCTCAAGATGGACTACGAGCGCACCCGTCCCCCCTACAAGCACAAGTCCACTATTCCCGAAGACTACAACTGGGCCACCCTAGTCGAACTGGACGGCATCCCGCTCGAAAGACATTACCGTAACACCCTCGAAAACTTTGGCAAAGAGCCCGGCATCCTCGGCATCGTCTTCCGCAAGGCCCAGAACAAGATCCAGAACCCCGCCCACCTGCGCCGCCTCATCGTCGATCTCATCGATAAGGACCCCTGGAGCGCGCTCAGCGCCGACGTCAAGGGCGACATCTACGAAGGTCTGCTCGAAAAGAACGCGCAGGATACCAAATCCGGCGCCGGCCAGTACTTCACGCCCCGCGTCCTGATCGACGCCATCGTCTCAGTCATGCGCCCGCAGCCGGGGACCACCATCATCGATCCCGCCGCGGGCACCGGCGGCTTTCTACTCTCCGCCGCCGGTTACATCGCCAACGTGCTCTTTTTCGACCGCAAGCCGGCCAGCGAAACGCCCTGGACCCGCACCCTTTGGATCTACGACCTCCGCACCAACAAGCACTTCACCCTCAAGACCAACACCCTCACCCGCCCCGACCTCGACGACTTTGTCCGCTGCTACAACTCCGTGAATCGCCACCAGCGGACCGAAACCGAGTGTGACTTAAAGGATAATCTCGCCGGTTCTAAACCATAACTCTGCCGGCGCTATGCCGGCAAATGCTTGGCTGGATAGGAGTGGGTCAGGGCGACGTCGGCGTCCGATAAACCATAACCTTGCCGAGAGTACAGTTTTAAGGCATAACATTGCCGCGGGTACGGCACCACCCGCGCCGGCGGCAACGTCTGATTCGAACGACGCTGTGCGGTTGCCCTAGCGGGTCTAGCACCCTAGCGTCCGCCACACTGTTTGATCCCCAGAGGTATTACACAAATGCACCACATAGCTGACATCGCGACATATCTGCGTATGTTCGGTTCCGAGCTTGGCGACAGGATCGTCCAGAGTCATCCAGCGCTCCACGACGCGCAGGACCCCTTGTCGCCGCGGCTGGCAAGATTGCTTCGAAAGCCCTTCCTGGCCCAAGCTATTGCCGCGATGGGGGTTGCGAAGAAGTGGACGACGGAACGTAGTGCGGCCGTAATCGCGGAATGCGGCGCCGGAAAGACTCTGATATCCCTTGCGGCTATGGACATTCATAGCAATGGACGACCGTTCACGGCGATTGTGATGGCTCCGGGTCATATCACGCTGAAGTGGTGCAAGGAAGCGCTTGAAACCATTCCGCGGCTGCGAGTATTTCTGATAGACGGGCTGCGAGATCGGATTAGGGACCGCACGCCTTGTGGCGTCAACGAGGTGAGGTTGCGCCGCGGCCAGATTGTCCGCGAAGGCTTACACACCAGCCTGACCGATCTTCGCTTGCGGAAGAACTACCGGAGCGCCCGCGCGCGTTGGCAGCAGGAGATCTGTTCGGGGCCGGCGCTCTTCGTCGTGGGCCGAGATAAAGCAAAACTGTCCTACTTTTGGCGGCACGCGTACCAGGTCGCCCGATCCGGCCCGTATCTGGGAGGCGTCGTCAACCCGGACACGGGCAGGCGTGTGGAGGTGGGCGACGGTTGGTTAACCGACGCCGACTTCCGGAAGGCCCGCATGAGTGAGGTCATCGGCGGCGCCGGGGATGGTGAAGAACGCGCCAGCCTGAAAGCGAGGCTCCCGGTCTACAGTCCGCTCTGGCAGGCCGATGGGAAACGAATCCGCCGCGTGGCGCCGCTGGATTTCGTCGGGCGCTATTTGGATCACTGGTTCGATTATGCCATCTGTGATGAGGCGCACCAGTTAGCCAACGACACGGCCCAGGGGAACGGGCTGGGCACGCTGGCGGCCTGCGCGGACCGCACGCTGATCCTTACGGGAACGCTGCTGGGCGGTTATGCGGGCGACGTTTATAACATCCTGTTTCGGCTGGAGCCGGACAAAATGGTCGGGCGTGGATATGAGTGGGGTGAGACCGGGCTGCGGTCGTTTTCCGAAGCCTACGGCGTTCTGGAGAGAGTGACCACGATTGAGCCAGCGGATAACAGTTGCTCGAAGGCGCGCGTCACCAAACAGATTAAGCACCGGCCGGGCGCCTCGCCGCTGCTGTTCGCCGACTTTCTGATGAGCCTGGCGGCGTTCGTATCGTTAGAGGATATCTCGGCGGAACTGCCGCTGTACAGCGAGGAAGTCATCGGCGTCCCGATGGATGCGCCGCTACAAGCCGCGTATAAGGCGCTGGAGGAAGAGATCACGAATGCCATCAAGCAGCACCGGTCGAACCACTCGGTCATCAGCGTCGGGTTGAACACCCTGCTTCTCTATCCGGACCACGCCTGGGGCATCGGAGATCTCTACGGCTACGAATACGATCCGGAAACCCAGCGCCGCGAGCGTTTCCTGATCGCCCAACCGGAGGATCTGGATCCGGAGTTCGTGTACGCCAAGGAAAGGCGGCTGATCGAGATCGTAAAGGCTGAACTCGAAACCGGGCGGCGCCGATGTCACGTCTACGCCGTATATACCCAGAAGCGCGATGTCACGCGGCGGCTGGCGAGCATTCTGGAGCGAGAAGGCATCCGCGTTGCGGTGCTGACCTCGGACGTGCCGCCGGAAAAGCGGGAGGGTTGGTTTGCTCAGAAACTGCGCGAGGGTGTCCAAGTTACGATCAGTCATCCAAGAATTATCGAGACGGGGATCGACCTTCTGGCCCAGTGTAGCTTGATATTCTTCGAGTCCGGCTACTCGCTGCACACGCTCCGGCAGGCCAGCAGGCGCTCGTGGAGGATTGGGCAACGCCAGCCGGTGCACGTTTTCTATCTCCACTATGAAGGGACGATGCAATCGAGTTGTTTGCGCCTGATGGGCAAAAAGATGCTCGTGTCGCTCGCCATGGAAGGCAAGTTCTGCCGGGAGGGGTTGCAAACGCTCGAGGAGGATGAGGACATCCTGACCGCCCTGGCGCGCGAACTCGTGACCGAAACGGGCATCGGCGAGAGCGCCGCTGCCGTGTGGCGCCAGATTCAGGGGGAGCACGCCAAGATCGTCCCAGTGGCGATTGTTGGGCCGGAGCCACTACCAGCAATCGAGGAATCCTCGCCAACAGCGTCGCTGGTCGCGCCGGCGCCAATTATCCCGGCATTCGCCAGTGATCTGAAGTTCGGATCGCAGCCGCCTTCAGTGCGCCCTGTGAGGAGAGAGTTGTTGCCAGCGCATGTTCAGCTACCTTTGTTCTGAAAGGGACATGATCCAGCAGGGTGACGCCGAATCGCTCGCCCAAGGCCTCAGCCGCGCTCTTGTTCGCGACGTACCCGGACCAGGAACTTCGCCGGGGTGACGATGGCAACGCCCCGGAATGGATGAAGGGCCAGTAAATCGTTGTCGCCGGTGATGACGAAAGCAGCCTGCGATTCCAGCGCGCACGCCAGGATGTAATCGTCGTCCGGATCCCGACTCGCATGGACATTTTGCGACGGTACGACCCAGTGTGCTTCTTGCCAGAGATTCCGGCACGCCGACTCGGACCGATCCTTGGTCCAACCGAACTTCCCGGTAAGGGTGGCAACAAGTTCCTCGTGTATTTCCTGCGACGCCACCACCTGAAACACGCCCAACTCCGCGAGTTGGAGCGCCAGCGCCGGTACGCCTCCAAAGACCAGCGCCGAGACGTAGACATTGGTGTCTACAACGGCCCGAATCATTTGGCTGGCCGGCGGGAGTTCGCCCGCGCGCGGCGCTCTTTGCGGACTTGCTTCACGAGCGGAACAACGTCGGCCTCCGTGAGGCCGAGATGTTCAGCCCTAGCCCGGCCGTAGGCGTTCGTCTCCTCCCACCACCTCGTCCGCTCGTAATGGCGCAGCGCCTCCCGCACAAGCTCACTCATGGTGCGGCTCTCTCGCTGCGCGAGTTGCTCGGCCCGGGATAGCATCTCCGGGGGCAGGGTGATCGACAGGGTCCGGCTCATCCTCATACTCGTATTGTAGCGCACGACTCTGCACCGCTTTACAATATCGCGGCCAGCAGAAGGAAGGGAGCTTGCGGTAGCGGCACGAGAAGAAGACAAAAACATATTGCGTCCGATTTGTATGTGTGGTATACTTCACCTATACAAATGGCGCGAAACGAGACGCCGCAGGAAGTACGACGTTGGTTTCAGGACACGGTCGGAGCGCTCTGGCCCGTGGCGTTGGGATCGCTTTCTCTGCGGAAAAGCCCATGCATCCGAGAGCGTTGCCGGCTCTGCGAGTCGGGGGAGGGCCACTCCAGCTACGCGCTATATGGCCGAAAGGGCAACCGGCGTTTTTCGATCTACGTGCCGAATGAGCTCGTTCCCGAGCTGGAGCGCGCCATCCACAACGGCCGGCGTGTCCAGGATCTGCTGATGGAGGCCGGCCGAAGGTATGCCACGGCTCTGAAGAATGCGCGTAGGAGTAAGCGCTCGAAGTAGACGTGCGGCTTGGAAGGCTGTCTGGAGAGGGATGCTGCGATGCTGAGCGACGAGGATTTTCTCCTCTGGTGCGGCCGCGTGGGCCTGTCCGAAGAGGCGCAGGCGACCATCGCGAAAATCCGTTCGGCCGATCCCGCCCGGCGAGTGGGCGGCGGCCGCGAGAATGTGAGCGGCCGCTATCCCAGTCGCAAGATGGGCGTCACCATCCAGTTTGAAAGCCACCGGGTTGAACTCGCGTTCGTCTATGAGATGGAACACGATCCGGACGTGCTGGAGTACTACGACCAGGCGCCGTCCATCCCGCTCGAGTACGAGGCGCCCAACGGGAGGCGCCTGGCGGTCATGCATACGCCGGACTATTTCGTCATGCACCAGAGTTCGGCTGGCTGGCAGGAGTGTAAACAAGAACAGGAACTGGAAAAGTTGGTGCAAAAGAGCCCCCACCGCTACTGCCGGCAGAGCGACGGGAGGTGGCGCTGTCCGCCGGGAGACGCGCATGCCGAGCGGCTTGGGCTCTACTATCGACTGCGGTCCTCGGCGGAGATCGATTGGACGTTCCAGCGCAACATCCAATATCTGGAAGATTACTGGCGCTTTGACGCCGCCGCCGTCGCACCTGCGATCCGCGAAACGGTCATTGCCGAGGTCGCCGCGGCCCCCGGCCTGCTGCTGAACGAACTTCTCGGCAGGACCACGGGCGTCGCCAGCCGCGACGACATCCAGCGCCTAATCGCAACCGGCGATGTGTTCGTGGACCTTCGCGCCGCAGGGGTCATGGAGCCCGAAAAGGTCCGTGTCTTTCCGAGCCGAGAGACAGCGTTGGCATACCGGCGCATCGAGCGTCCGCCGGGACGCGAAGCACCTTCGCCGTTCGTGCGCTGCGCTCCTGGCGCGGCAATTCTATGGGACGGCAGGGTCTCTACCATCGTGAACTCAGGAGAGAAGACAGTCAGCCTGTTGGGAGAGGACCGCGCGTTTACGGAGATACCAGTGGAGACCTTTGAGCGGCTGGTTAAGGATGGCCGCATTACGGGGGCGGAGCCGAAGCTTCCGCCGGGTTCGGAAACTTTCCGACTCCTGTCTGCGGCGAGCGAGGATGAGCTGACGGAGGCCAACCATCGATTCGAAGTTGTGCGCCGGCGCCTGAGCGGGGAACCGCATCTCGACGGCTTGCGAGCGCCGGAGCGAACCGTTCGGCTCTGGGTCGCCAGGTACAGGGAAGCAGCGGATCGGTACGGCAGCGGCTATCTCGGCTTGATTCCGAGGACCAGTCACCGCGGCAACCGCGGCAGCAAGTTGCCGGATGAAAGCCGCGCCTTGCTGAATCAGTTCATCGAGGGGAACTACGAGACGCTGCAGCAGAAGTCGAGGTTCGCCGTCTGGTCCCTGTTGCTACGCGCTTGCGAGGAGAAAGGAATCGTGGCACCGAGCTATGTGACTTTCTGCTTGGCCGTCCGGCGGAGACCGGTCTTTGAAAGCGTTCTGAAACGGCAGGGCCGCCGCGCGGCGTACAGGCACGAGCCGTTCTACTGGCAACTCGATCCGACGACGCCCCGCCATGGCGACCGGCCGTTCGAAATCGGGCATATCGACCACACCGAACTGGACGTGGAACTCGTTTGTTCGCGCACGGGCCGCCTCCTGGGGCGCCCGTGGCTGACCCTTCTGATGGACGCCTTTTCGCGGCGATGCCTTGCGTTTGAACTCTCGTTTGATGCGCCGAGCCACCGCGCTTGCATGATGATCTTAAGAGTTTGTGTGCGGCGTCATGGACGGTTGCCCCAGATCCTGGTGATCGATGGCGGGGCCGAGTTCCGGAGCGTCTATTTCGAGGCCCTGTTGGCGCGGTACGAATGCGTCAAGAAAACGCGGCCACCGGCCAAGGCTCGCTTCGGCTCGTTAGTGGAGCGCGCCTTCGGCACGACGAATACGCAATTCATCCACAATCTGCGGGGGAACACTCAGATCACGCGGAATGTGCGGCAGGTGACAAAATCCGTGAATCCACGGGAGCACGCCACATGGACGCTTGCGGGATTGCATGAGCGGCTCGCAGAGTACCTGTTCGAGGTCTATGACACGCTCGACCATCCGGCATTAGGCCAGAGCCCGCGAGAGGCCTTCCAGGCGGGGTTCGAGGCGACGGGGTTCCGAACGGAGCGCCTGGTTCCATACGACCAGGAGTTCCTGATGGCTACGCTGCCAACAACGCTGAAAGGCTGCGCCAAGGTCTCGCCAGGCCGTGGCGTCAAGATCAATTGCATCTATTACTGGTCCGACAGGTTCCACGATCCAGCCGTGGAGAACCGGCGGGCGCCGATCCGGTATGACCCGTTCGATGCCGGCGCCGCCTATGCCTTCGTCGAGGGGCATTGGGTGCAGTGTTATTCGGAATACCACATGGCGCTGCGTGGTCACTCTGAAAAGGAGCTGATGATCGTCAGTAAGGAGCTGCATCGGCGGCGACAATGCCATTCACAAGGCATCCAGATAACCGCGAGGAAACTGGCTGGCTTTCTGCAATCGGTCGAAGCCGATGAATTGCTTATGACGCGGCGGCTGCGCGATCAGGAGGCGCAATCCACACGAAATGCCACGGCCGTTATCGCGCCGGGGGCGCCCTGTTCAGAAGCACTCCGCGAAGAGCTTGCGGAAGACGGCGACTCCACCGGCGACGTCGAGCGCGTCGAGAGCTGCGAGATCTACGGAGAATTCTGAATGGCATCGCAACCCGGATTTTCCCGCAGTTTGCTCGGAGAGCCCTGGAGCGCGAGGCTGG
>Ga0224558_1001809_pt1 | contig 21184 bp, 18 predicted proteins | sample 714S32024metaG_FD_180682 | JGI IMG/M metagenome (GOLD analysis project Ga0224558, IMG submission 180682) | Peat soil microbial communities from Stordalen Mire, Sweden - 717 S3 20-24 | ecosystem: Environmental > Terrestrial > Soil > Wetlands > Peat | place: Sweden: Norrbotten County, Stordalen...
TTCCAGGTGGGCGAAACGTCCGGGCCTTTATCGTTGGTCAGGCGAAGCGAGTTTCCTCCGGATGCGTCCACCACGAAAATGTTGGGATAGCCGTTGCGCGAGGAGGAGAACGCAATCTTGCCCTCGGGCGACCAGGACGGCGAAAGATTCATGCCTCCAAAACGCGGGAAGCTGACCATGCGGTTGAGATCGAATGAGTACATCATGATTTCCCAACCGCCCTTGTTGATCGAGCTGAAGGCCAGCCGCGAGCCATCGGGCGAGATGCGCGGCGACAGGGAAATGCTTCCCAAGTGCGTGATCTGCTGCTGGTTGGCGCCGTCGTAGTCCATCATCCAGACTTCTTTGTGGCCGGTGCGCTCGCTGACGAAATAGATCCTGGTTTCGGCGATTCCCTGTACGCCTCCGCCCAGGCGGAATATGATTTCGTCGGCGAAGCGGTGTGCGATGACGCGCACGGCGTCGGTTGTCGCATTATCGGTGTACTGCTTGCCGAGTACTTGCGGCGACTTCTCATTCTTTACGTCGTAGAGCCAACCCTGTACCGTAACTTTGCCGTCGGCTGCGCCCAGATTGCCGAACGCGAGCATGGAGGTGTTGGGCGGCGGGGAATTCCACGCCGTGAAGTTGATTTCGGAGGGTTGCCCCGGCTCCTGCAACGGATAAAAACTCTTCGAGACTAAGTCGAAGATTCCGGCGTTGTCGAGGTCGTTCCAGAGCGTGTCGTTGAAAGTCTTCAGAAGGTTGGAGTTGTTGGCATCGGAGGTCGAGGGCTTGAAGTCGGATGCGGCGAGGCGCACGCGCTCGACGCCGAGGCCGGTGCCGGTGCGAATCCAGTCTTGCGCGGAGCTGGCGGCCGACAACAGGAGGAACGAGATCACTGCGATTACAGCATGACGGCGAATTGGTCGAGCCCCGTTACTCAATTTTGTGCTCCCTATTTGGTCGTTGGTCGTCAGTCGTCAGCAAACCCTCCGAACGACTAGCGACTGACGACCAACCTACCTCTTGTAATCGAACCAGAATTCTACCGACACTTTACTTCCCGAGTAATCCGGCGGCAGCGGTCCGAAGTTGTCAATGCGTTGAAGCGCGCGGACGGCCGACTGGTCCAGCGACGGCACACCGCTCGACTGCTCGACTTGGACATTCAACGGGTGACCGTCGCGTGCTATATCGAAGGTCAGATAAACACGTTTCGCCTCGGCGATGCGCGGGTCCACCTCATACTTCAACCAGTTTTCGGTGACTTTCCTCTGCACGGCTTGCACGTACCAAGAGTAGCGGCTGCCGAAATCGCCGCCACTTCCAGTAAATCCAAATCCGCCCTTGGCGCCTCCTGCGCTCATGGTATATGGGCCGCTGACCGGTCCACCCTCGCCATACGGAATTTGATTCGACTCGGGCGGTTCTGGTTCCGGCTTCCTTTTGGTAGCGCTGGTCACAGGCTTGGGTTTGACCTTCGTGTTCTTGTCGGGAATCGGAATCGCTTCCGGTTCTTTTTCCTGAACCATGGGCTGCGATTTCGAAAGACCCTTGGATTCCGTTGCCAGGACATTCGTTGTCTCTGCGGGATTGGCGGGCAAGGGAATCGAGCTCACGAGCGTTGCTCCCATGGCATCTCCTCCTCCGCCGCTGCCCCAGCCTTCACCACGAAAGCCGTGAATAAACATCGCGTAGAGCGTGACGAACGCCGCGAATGCCAGATGCAGGCCGAGCGACCAGGCCAGAGGCCGGCGCAGTTGCGCGGGTTCGGAATAGATGTCGATATCGTACATGTCAGTATCAGCGATGGCCGCCATGGGTATCCATCGGCTGGGTAACGATGCTGACGTTGCTGATGCCCGCCTGCTTGATGGCGTCCATCACGGTGGCAAAGGCGCCAAAGGGAACATCTTCGTCGGAGCGCAGGAAGATCGACTGGTGTTGCGGGTCGCGAATCCTCTGCTTCAGGCGCGCTCCGATCTGGTTGATGTTGATGGGATCGTTGCCGAGAAAAACTTTTTGCGATTTGTCGATGCTGATGACCAGCCGTTCCTCGGTGATCTCTTTGACGGTGCGGGTGTGGGGCACGTTGACTTCGATTCCGGACTGCAGCACGGGCGCGGTCACCATGAAAATAATGAGCAGCACGAGCACTACATCCACCAGGGGCGTGATGTTGATGTCGGCGAGCGCGGTCTGGGTGCGTCCGTTGGAGGAGGTGAAGGCCATTAGCGCCGCACCTCGGTGACCTGGGGAGCTTGCTGACGCTCCACTAGATTCAGCATCTCGAGCGCGAAGTCGTCGTTGCGCGAGGCCATTTCACGAATGGAGCCGATGATGAGGTTGTAGGCGATCACCGCTGGGATGGCGGCAGCCAGGCCGGCGGCGGTGGTGACCAGAGCTTCGGAAATTCCCGGAGCGACCGCGCGCAAAGTCGCCGCGCCGGCGGTGCCCAGCCCGTGGAACGCGTCGATGATTCCCCAGACGGTTCCAAACAGTCCGATAAACGGAGTAACGGCGCCCGTAATCGCCAGCCACGGGACATTGCGTTCGAGGCGAGTGACCTCCTCTGAAGATGCGATCTGCATGGCGCGCTGAATAGCCACCAGGTTGTGGATGCCGCCGGTTGTTCCCATCTGGCGTTTGAACTCCGCGACTGCGCCTTCAAATACTCCCACCAGCGGGCTGGGACGGAACTGGTCGGCAACCGAGGCGACGTCTTGCATGCGCTGCGCCTTGCGGAAGACGCGGACGAAGCGTCCGCTCTGCCCGCGCGCGCGGCGGATGAGCCGCCACTTGGAAAGAATGACGGCCCAGGAAAGCACACTGAACGCGATGAGCAGGATGAGAACGGTCTTGGCGACCGGACCGGTCTGAAGGACGAGATCGACGATTTCGCCGCCGACAAAGAACAGGAGGACGGAAAAAAAATGCATTGGTTTAGGGAGAACCCCTGCTCAAGATTATAGACCAGGGTGGCGGGGCGTCACGCCAGGGTACCGCATCGGTCAATGCGTTGGTGAGCGGTGTCGGGCTGCTTGCATCTGGGTTGGGCTTCGATGGCTATTAGTTCGGAATCACTGCCTCCCCTATATTTGAATAAGCGCTTTCCCCACCTTCGGCGTTTACCGCAGTTGCGACGTAATAGTAGGTCGTCCCGGACACAACCGTATCGTCCGTATAGCTGGCCGAGGCCTCCAGCGCGCTATTGATCTGTTCGTAAGGGCCTCCGGAGACTGTGCCGCGGAACACATTGTATCCCACCGGGCTCCCGCTCCCTGCTTTCCAGGAAAGGGCGACATAATGGGAACTCTTAGCCACGCCCGTGCCGGTCAACTGCGCGACGGTGGGCGAGCCGGTTGCATTGCTGGTGAACCCGGCTTGGCCGGAGGCGGCGCCGGAGGCGTTCGGAGTGAACTTAATGGTGACGGCGACGCTGTCCCCAGCCGCAATGGTTGCGGGCAGAGTCAGCCCGGATAGAACAAATTCCGAACTCGTGGACGCGTCCGACGAGATGGTTACGGCAGCATTCGAGGCTTTGAGCGTAGCCGGCAGGCTGGCGCTCGACCCTACTGTGACGCTGCCGAAACTCAGCGTTGCAGGCGTCACTCCCAGTGCCGGTGCCGCACTGTTCTTGGACACGCCGGTCCCCGTGAGATCGATTGAAAGGGAAGAATCCTCGGCCGTATTCTTGAGCGTCATGACCCCGGTGGACTCTCCATCGGCAGTCGGCTTGAAGATGACGGGCAACTCGACGCTCGCCCCGGGCCGGATCTCGTGTGGCAGGGTGAAAGTGCCGTACCAGAACACGTTGTTCCCACCTCTCGATTTGTACGTGATGCTCAGCGCTGTGCTGCCGGTGTTCGTAAGTTCGATGGAATAGGTACTGGAAGCGCCAGCCGCAACATTACCGAAGGCATGACTGCAAGGGTTGCATTGAAGTTGCTGCGCCCATGCGGACGCAGGCGCAAGGCAAAACAGAAGCGATGCGACTACGACCAGGATTAGGACTAGAGGGGAGGATCGCATGAATGCAATCTTCACCGAGCGCTTGCTCTCGAAGCAAAATCAGAAGTGCATCCGGCGTATGACTTGTACTAGTCATTTTGGGCACGGGGCGGCCTGTTTCGCGCATCCCGGCGGAGAGGCGGTCTGTGCTATCCGGTCTGTGCTATCCTGCGCGTAAATTACCGATCGCGTAGATTGAAGATTGGTGAATTAAGATCGTTGAATTAAAGATTTATCGTGAATTCGAAGATCGGTATGAGCTTCGTATGAACTAAAGATCGAAGGATCCTTGTGCTGGCCGAACTTCGACTCGAAAATTATGCCGTGATCGACAATGTCGCGATCGAATTCGCGGCTGGCCTGAACCTTCTGACCGGCGAGACCGGGGCGGGGAAGTCGATTTTGATTGACGCGCTGGGATTGCTGCTGGGAGACAAGGCGTCTTCGGATGTGATCCGCACGGGCGCAGAGCGGGCCGTGGTGGCGGCGGCATTTGAGAGCGAGGGAGCGGCGGCGCGTTCCATCGCAGCGATACTCGAGACGAACGGCCTGGACGCGGAGAATGGCTCGCTAATTCTGCGGCGCGAGATTGCTGCCGGCGGCAAGGGACGGGTCTTCATCAATAATCAGCCCGCGACGGTGGCGGTGCTGAAACAGATTGCGCCGCACCTGGCGGTGATCCACGCGCAGAATGAATCCATCGTAAACTTCGATGCCGCGGCGCGGCAGGAACTGCTCGATGCTTACGCCGGAGTCGAGTTGAAGGAAGTATCCGGAGCGTTCGCGCACTGGAAGCAGATTCGCGGGCGCATCGCCGAACTCGAACAGGACGAGCAGGATCGTATGCGGCTGCTGGACCTGTGGAATTTCCAGTGCCGTGAAATCGAAGAGGCGCGGCTGCGGACCAGCGATAGTGCGCAAGGAGGTCCGCAAGAAGACGAGCAACTGGAAGCCGAAAAGCGCGTTTTAGCCAATGCCGAGAAAATTTACGGCGCGGCCATCAACGCCTTCGACCTGCTCTATGAGGGCAACGCATCCACTTCGTCGAGCCTGCGTGCCGCGCAGAAGCACCTGGAGGAACTGGCTCGTTATGAGCCGAAGTTTCAGGGAGCGCTCGCGGAGTTGGAGTCGGCGCGCATCAGCGTCGAAGATGTGGGAGCGACGCTGCGCGATTATGCCGGAGGAATCCAGGCTTCGCCCGAGCGGCTCGCGGAAATCGAAGAGCGGCTGGCGCTGCTGGATCGTCTGAAACGCAAGTATGGGCCTACGCTTGCGGAGACGATTGCTTTTGGCGATGACATACGGCGCAAGCTTTCCGAGATGGAGAATAAAGATCAGGTACTACTTGAACTGCGGGCGATGCTGGCCGTGGCTGCCGAGGAGTATCGCAAAGCCGCTCGCAGCGTCTCGCGCAAGCGGCTGGAGGCGGGACGGAAACTGGAGAAACTGGTCGAGGCCGAGGTCAACGACCTTGCCATGCGCGCCAGCTTTCGCATCGTTGTTGAAGAAAACGAGGGCGAAGAACATTGGACTTCTTCGGGCATCAACCAGGTGATCTATCGTATTACGACCAATGTGGGCGAGACCATGCGGCCGCTGGAGCAGATCGCCTCGGGTGGCGAACTTTCGCGCGTCATGCTGGCGCTGAAGGCGAGCGTCGAGGCGGGGACGAATCCGGGGGGCGATCCAACTAAAAAGAAGAAGTCGGGGGCGGCGCAGCGCACATTAGTTTTCGACGAGATTGATACCGGCATCGGAGGGCGCGCCGCCGAAGCTGTGGGGAAGAAATTGAAGGCGCTCTCCAAAGGCAATCAGGTGCTCTGTGTTACTCACTTGCCGCAGATCGCAACCTTTGCCGACCACCACTTTCTTATTGAGAAGCGGGAATCTGGGGGACGCGCTAAGACCACCGTCCGACAGATCACCGGGGAAGAACGTACCGAGGAAGTGGCGCGCATGTTGTCCGGCGCGAAGCTTACCGAGACTTCGCGGAAACATGCGGAGCAGATGATACGGGCAAATGGGTAAGTTCGTTCGTCCCTCCTTACCCCAGAGTTTCCCTGGGGGTACCCCCCCTACCATTTTCCCGCAAAGTATTCAAAATAAAGGACATAACTCTAAAGTATTCAGGAATAAAGACTTATCTATAGGCTTTCGGCTGCGACATCGGTGGGGTTTGGTCCAGCTCGAAAAAAATTAACTTCTGGTCCTATTGGAATCAGTGGTTTAGCGAGAAATTCACGCCAGATCTTTGAGTTTAAAGGACTTATTCGTAAAATATTCCGGAATAAGGACTTACGCTGACTTCCTCCATTTTGGCGGTTGCTTCTCTCTTGGCGTTTGGTCAGCTTTGGGCGCGGGAAGGCCGGGGCCGGAACTCGGCTATTTTGTCTTCGGCTATTTTGTCAAAGATCGAATCCGTGATACGGCAAACACTTTGTTTGCTATGAATCTATTCTAACATTTGGTGTCAAGTTCCAATTCTCGCCCAATCGAGATCTTTGTCCGCCACCTTCGATCATCCCGCTTCCGACCTCTTGGGAAAATGTTGCGATCAAATCGGGCTCCTGCCCTATAATTGGCATGTGCTCACGGAAGAAGACAAACAGTGGATTAGCGAGCGGTTAGAGAGGGTGGAAACCACTCTGCCGACCGCGTTTCATAAGTGGGCGTCCCCAGTCGAATTGCGTCAGCGGAGCCATGCCGCAGCCCTTCGCGCGCTGGATACCGAAGTTTAGTCTCTGTCAGACCGGCTCAAGAATCTCGAAGGCCGCTGAACGGTCCCTCGTTCGATCCCTCGTCAGAGTAGCTTATCCTTTGAACGATGAACCTAGAGTCACGGTTCGTGGCTTGCCCGTCTTCGATGGACCGCCCGCCATTCGGCGAGCAGGAAAGTCAAAGTCCCCGCCCAAGCGAAGCTTGAGCGGGGCACCCCCGAGTGATCTAGGCCGGGCCAGCCCCCTTGCGCCTCCAACTTCCGGTATAGCGGCCCAGGGATGTCAATGGTGGTGCGAACGAAATCCGATTTCATAGCCTGATTATCACATGTGTTTCGGAAGTGAAAGCCGGTAAAGTAAGAGGATGGAAACAGTCACCATCCGCAAGGCGAAGGCTGATCTTTCGCGATTGATTCAGAAGGCTTGCCGGGGCGAGGATATCGTCATCGCCCGCGGGAAGAAACCGGTCGTGCGCTTGGTTGCGCTTCGGGACGCGCAGGGGAACCGCAAACCGGGAGCTTGGAAAGGCAAGGTTTTCTACACGCCGGACGCTTTTGCGCCGCTGAGTGATCGCGAGCTGAAGGATCTAGGGTTCGAGTAGGGCTCGGTGCCGAACCCTTGAAGATGTGCGTGAGAATTCGGTCGTCCCTCCGGGACTTGAATCATTTCTTTCACTGTTCCCAGCGCTGAAAGCGCTGGGCTAAGCTCGGACGCCCCTTCGGGGCTTGTTCTCGATGTCGCGAACTGCTGTGGGCTCCCCATTCCGTTCACCCGCCCCTTTTCCCCGCCCGCTGCTAATCCTCACAGCCTCAGCGGCTTACATTGACCTTGGGGTGCATCTTTCGATACTCTTAATCTAGCTTTTTTCGCATCTTTTGCGGGGGGCGCGTACCCTAATAGGGTGCGGGCTGAGATCGCGCTGAGGGCGGGGCGCCCTCAGGATTGCCGGCAAGATGCCGGCGCTACTGTTGGCGCTGCAACTTGGGGACTGCCGGCAAAATGCCGGCGCTACTGTTGTTGGGCTGCAACGTGGGGGTGGTTATTGTCTGAGACCAGGAATTTGCACACGAAGAGCTTGCTGCTGTTGAAGCCGCGGGGATTCTGCGCGGGGGTGGTGCGGGCGATTGATATTGTCCGGATTGCGCTGGAGGCGTTTGGACGGCCGATTTATGTGCGCAAGGAAATCGTCCACAACCGCTTCGTGGTGGAGGAACTGCAGGAGAAGGGCGCAATTTTTGTCGATAGTGTGGACGAAGTACCGGAGGGCGAACGCGTCATCTATAGCGCCCACGGGGTTTCTCCGGAAGTGCGGGAAGCGAGCAAACTGCGCAAGCTGCGGGTGATCGATGCGACCTGTCCGCTGGTCACCAAGGTGCATGTGGAGGCGGTGAAGTTCGCACGGGAAGGCTATTCGCTGATCCTGATCGGGCACCGCGATCACGACGAAGTGATTGGCACGCTGGGTGAGGCGCCAACGGTGACTCAGGTCGTTGGGTCGCCGGCGGAAGTCGCGTCGGTGACGTTGCCCGACCCCAACCGCGTGGCCTACCTGACCCAGACGACGCTTAGCCTGGATGAGACGCGCGACATTATCGCGGCGCTGCGCAAGCGGTTTCCGAACATTAAAGGTCCGGCGGCGCAGGACATCTGCTATGCCACGGAAAACCGGCAGGTGGCCGTGAAGCACGTGGCCTCCGATGCCGATTTGCTGCTGGTGGTTGGCTCCGACAATAGTTCAAATTCCAAACGGTTGGTGGAAGTTGCTCGCAGTTTGGGCACCCCGGCGCATCTAATTGATGACTGCCGCAATATTCGGCCGCAGTGGTTGAATGAAGTGAAGACGGTGGCCCTGACCGCGGGAGCATCGGCTCCTGAACACCTGGTGCAGGAAGTAGTGGAGTACCTGGCCGGACAAGGGTTTGGCGACGTGCAGGAGTTGGAAATCATGCCGGAAAATGTACGCTTTGGATTGCCGCCGGAGATCGTGGAAACGATAGCCGCGGCGCCGGTGGCAGCCGTGGAGTTGTAGTTCGGAGACATAGATGGAAGAATCCTCCCCGTTTAGTTCGGCCTCGGCGCCGCAGATGCGATTTGGCAAGATAGACGACCTGGGGAGCCGGGTCGCGGTCGCGGTCGATGCGGCCCGCAAGTATCTTTTCTCGCAGCAGCACGAAGAGGGTTACTGGTGCGGAGAGCTGGAAGCCGACACCACCCTCGAATCCGATTACATCCTGCTGCATGCGCTGCTCGGCACGGGCAACCAGGAACGCATCGGGAAGGCCGCGCGCTACATCCTGAACCACCAGAATACGGATGGCGGTTGGAGCACCTACCCCGGCGGTCCATCCAATGTCGGCGCTTCGGTGAAAGCCTACTTCGGGCTGAAACTGGCTGGATTCGGGGCGGATCACCCGGCGCTGGCACGCGCCCGCAAGAAGATTCTCGAAATGGGCGGCGTGACCGAAGTCAATACATTCACCAAGATCTATCTATGTTTTTTTGGGCAGTACGATTACGATGCGGTGCCCGCGGTTCCGCCGGAGATCGTGCTCTTTCCCAACTGGTTCTGGTTCAATATCTACGAGATTTCTTCGTGGTCGCGCGCCATCCTGGTGCCGCTTTCGATCTGCTACGCGAAGAAGCCGTTCAAGAAGATTCCCGACGAAATGGGCGTGGAAGAGCTCTTCGTGGGCGGACGCGACAAGTCGCGCATGCATTTGCACTGGGCCAAGAAGCGGATTTCCTGGCGCAATTTCTTTTTGGTGCTGGATCGCATTACGCACTGGGCAGAGCGTGTGCACATCCGTCCGCTGCGGTCGCTGGCTTTGAAGAGGGCGGAGAAATGGATGCTGGATCGCTTCGAAATGAGCGATGGGCTGGGAGCGATTTATCCCGGACTGCTGAATTCAACCATCGCTCTGCGCTGCCTGGGGTATTCGGTCGACGATCCGCAGGTCATTCGAGCTCTTGATGAGTTTGAAAAGCTGGGCATCGAAGAGGGCGACACGTTCCGCATGCAGCCCTGCAAGTCTCCGGTGTGGGATACGGCATACGCGCTGTTTGCCCTGGGCGAGGCGGGCGTTCCGGCGACCGATCCGCGGCTGGTGAAATGCGCAGATTGGATCCTGCAGAAGCAGGTGCGCAAGCCCGGAGACTGGAAGATCAAGAATCCGAAAGGCGAGCCGGGGGGCTGGTACTTCGAGTTCAACAATGAGTTTTATCCCGATGTGGACGATACCGCCATGGTCTGCCTGGCGCTGAGCCAGGTCGAGCATCCGAATGGGCGCTACCAAAGCGAGTCTGTGCAACGGGCGATTGACTGGATTTTGTCGATGCAGTGCAAGGATGGAGGCTGGGCCTCGTTCGACAAAGACAACGACCGCATGGTGTTCCAGTACGTGCCCTTTGCCGATCACAACGCCATGCTTGATCCCGCGACTGTCGACATTACGGGCCGGATTCTGGAGTGTCTGGCGACCTATGGATACGACCAGAACCATCCGGCGGTGAAGCGTGCGATCACGTTTGTTCGTAAAGAGCAGGAGCCGGATGGAAGCTGGTTCGGCCGCTGGGGCGTGAACTACATCTACGGCACGATGCAGGTGTTGCGCGGCCTGGAAGCGATGGCCGTGGATCGTAACGATCCCATGATCCAGCAGGCGGCGGAGTGGCTGCGATCGGTGCAGAATGCCGATGGCGGCTGGGGCGAGACGGTGGCTTCCTATGGCGATGCCAATCTTCGCGGGCAGGGCGAAAGCACAGCTTCGCAGACCGCATGGGCAATCATGGGTCTGCTGGCTGTAGGCGACACGCGCAGCGAATGCGTGGCCCGCGGCATGGTTTATCTGCTGCGCACGCAAAACAAAGACGGTTCGTGGGACGAGCCTTTCTGCACCGGAACCGGGTTCCCGCGCGTGTTCTATCTGATATACCACCTGTACCGCGAGTATTTTCCACTGATCGCGCTCACGACCTATGCGAAGGTGATGGCGGAGAAGGGCAGCTGTTAGCCGTCAGCCGTCAGCTATCAGCATTCAGTCATCGTCCGGAGTTGGGGCCAGACTGAGAGCTGAGAGCTGATAGCTGAATGCTAGCTTTTGTTACCGGCGCCACCGGATTTCTGGGGAGTCATGTTGCGCGCGTTCTGGCCGAACAGGGAGCCGAGTTGAGGCTGCTGGTGCGGCCGACGAGCGACCTGCGCAACCTTGACGGCCTGGCGGCAGACCGAGTTGTCGGAGATTTGCGGGACTCGGCTTCGATTGAGAAGGCGCTTTCCGGTTGCGACGTGGTATTTCACGTGGCGGCGGACTATCGGCTGTGGGTGCGCGGGCGAGAGTCCAACGAGATGTATCGCTCGAATGTCGAGGGCACGCGTGCCGTGCTCGAAGCGGCGCGGAAACAAGGTGTACGGCGCGTGGTGTACACGTCGAGTGTGGCGACCATGGGCTTTATCTCGAACCACGCGGCTACCGAGCTGCTCCACCCCGTCAAGCCAACACCGGGCTTGACGGGGGCCCCGGTGCGCTCGGCTTGGACGGGCGACGGCGCCCGTCCCCACACGAGCACTGTGGCGGATGAAGAGAGTCCGGTGTCGCTGGCGGATATGATCGGGCACTACAAGCGTTCGAAGTTCATGGCGGAGCAAGTGGCAGTCGAGGCAGCGCGATTGGGAGTCGATGTGGTGATCGTGAATCCCACGACGCCGATCGGCGAGCGCGATATCAAGCCGACTCCGACCGGGCGAATCGTCTTGGATTTCTTGAAGCGAAAATTTCCGGCGTACGTGGAAACCGGCTTGAACCTGGTGGACGCGACCGAATGTGCCCGCGGTCATATTCAGGCGCTGGAGAAGGGAAGATCAGGCGAGCGCTACATCCTGGGCGGAGAGAATCTTACGCTGAAGCAGATTCTGGACCGGCTGGCCGCGATTACCGGCTTGCCGTCGCCGACCGTGAAGCTGCCTTACATTTTTGCGCTGGCGGCTGGAGTGGTGGACGAGATGGTGACCGGCCGGGTTCTGGGCCGCGAGCCGCGCGTGACCATTGACACCGTGCGCATGGGGCGCAAGATGATGTTTGTGAGTTCAGCGAAAGCGGAACGGGAACTGGGCTGGCGGACGGTTCCAGTCGATGGGGCGCTGCGGCGGTCGGTAGAGTGGTTCCGCGCGAACGGCTATGTCTAGGATTGCGATCGTTGCGGCGATGGAGCGAGAGGTGAGACCGCTGATCCGAAGGTGGAAGGTCAGGACTAAGGTCAGGACTATGGAACACGGCGGGCGGCGCTATCGTCTTTTTGAAAATGACGAAGCAGTTCTGGTTTGCGGCGGGATTGGAGCCGAAGCTGCGCGCCGCGCTACCGAAGCGGTGATTCGGGAAGTGCACCCCGTGCGGGTGGTATCAGCCGGCTTTGCCGGAGCCGTGGATGGTGCTTTGCAGGTCGGGCATGTTCTTGAGCCGCGCACGGTGATCAACTCTGCCGACGGCGCCCGAACGGAAGTCGGCTCGGGCGAGGGCATCCTGGTGAGTTCCGCGACCGTGGCTGATAAAGCGCAGAAGATTCGATTGGGCAAAGCGTATGGCGCGATTGCGGTGGACATGGAAGCTGCGGCCGTGGCGCAGGGAGCGCAGGCACGGGGCGTCGAGTTCGGAGCTCTGAAAGCCATCTCCGAGGCCGCCGACTTCAAGCTGCCGGCGCTGGATCGCTTTGTGGAGAAGGACGGGAGCTTTCACTCCGCCAGGTTTGCGTGTCATGTGGCGCTGCGGCCCTGGCTGTGGGGGACGACGATTGCGCTGGCGCGGAACAGTTCCAAGGCCAGTCATGCTCTTTGCGGCGCGCTCGTGAATTATCTCGGTCGTGAGAATCCCGGTGGAGCGACGGGCGTCTCGCCGGTCCAGCCGGGCGAGGACGCCCGGCTCTCCGCCGGCAAGGTTGGATGATCGATGGCCGCAACATACGCGGTCGCAGCTAGTGCCGCGACCGAGTGATAATTACGACGTGGAAAAACGGGTAGCGGCGGCATCTTGCCGGCTGTCCCGAGGGCATCTCGCCCTCGGCGCGGCGGCCGAGAACGCCCCCCGAACAGCCGCCGGGACGGCGGCGCTACTCTCAGGAACGAAACGGTATAAATTACGCGGTCACGATACTAGAGTGAGGGGAAACAACAAGGTCTGCTATGGAAATTGCCCGGGCATCGACGCTGGCCGTTGAGAACGAAAGGCACGAGATACCTTCCACGATGAGGGCCGCGGTTTATCGTGGCGTGAACGACGTGCGCCTGGAGAAAGTGCCTGTGCCTGAAGTCGGGCCTGGGGAGATTCTGGTTCGAGTCCACACCTGCGGGATCTGCGGGACCGACCTTAAAAAGATCGCTACTGGCTCCCACTCCGCGCCTCGCATTTTTGGTCACGAAACTTCAGGCGTCGTCGCGAAAGTGGGGCAAGGCGCTGGCAAGTTCGGCGTCGGCGAACGCGTGGTGGTCTTTCATCACATCCCCTGCGGAGAATGTTATTACTGCCGCCACAAGACCTTCGCGCAGTGCGCTACTTACAAGAAGGTGGGATGCACGGCTGGGTTCGAGCCATCGGGCGGAGGATTTGCGGAATACGTCCGGGTGATGGACTGGATCGTGGAGAAGGGGACGGTGCGCATCCCGGACGGCGTCAGTTTTGAGCAGGCATGCTTTGTAGAGCCGGTGAATACCTGCATCAAAGGTATTGAGACCCTTCGTCTCGAAGCGGGGGAGACGGTGCTGGTGATTGGGCAGGGTCCGATTGGCCTGATCCTGGCGAACTTGGCGAAGCGGGCGGGGACTCGGGTGATTACTTCCGATTTGTATCCGGCGAGGCTTACAATGGCTAATAGCTTCGGCCTCAATCTGACAATTGACGCTTCCAAGGCTGACGCCGGCCAGACCGTGCGCGGAATGACTGAGGAGCGCGGGGCTGACGCTGTGATTTTGGCAGTCGGCGGAAGTGGGCTGATCCGCCCTGCTATGGATGCGACGCGTCCGGGAGGTCGGGTGTTGCTGTTTGCGCAGACGGTGCGGGGCGAGGCCACGATTGATCCGGCGGCAGTGTGCGTGGACGAAAAGGCTTTGCTGGGATCGTACAGCGCATCTTTTGAGTTGCAGGAGGAGTCAGTGCGGTTTGTCATGAACCGTGAAATGGATCTGGAACGGCTGATCAGCCACCGTTTCCCGCTCGAAAGCGGTGTGGAAGCGCTGAATCTGGCTGCCCATCCTCGACCGGATTCGATGAAGATCGTTATCCAGCCGGGCAGCGTGCGGGAAGGACATCAACTGTGAATGGCAAGATGACGGCTGCCGTCCTCTACGGCAAAGAAGATATCAAGATTGAAAGGGTGCCGATCCCGCGTGTGGGCGACGGCGAAGTTCTGGTAAAGGTCCACGTGGCGCTCACGTGTGGCACGGATTTGAAGGTTTATCAGCGCGGCTATCACGCCCGCATGATTGTGCCACCGGCGTTGTTCGGGCATGAACTGGCCGGCACGGTCGAGGAAGTCGGCGAGGGCGTGCGCGGCTTCAAGAAGGGGATGCGCGTGGTTGCGCTCAACTCGGCTCCGTGCGGCATGTGCTTCTACTGCTCCAAGCACCAGTTAAACCTCTGCGAAGATCTGCTGTTCAACAATGGCGCTTATGCCGAGTACATACGAATTCCGCGGCGCATTGTGGAAACCAATATGCTCGTCGTGCCTTCGAATGTGACCTTTGAGGATGCGGCGATGACCGAGCCGCTGGCCTGCGTGCTGCGCGGCCTACATGAGACTGGAGTGGAGATCGGCGACACCGTGGCGGTCATTGGCGGCGGACCGATTGGCCTGATGTTTGTGCAGGTGGCCAAGGCCATCGGCTGCAATGTGATTGCGGTCGTCAAGCGCGACTCGCAGGTCTCACTGGCGCGCAAGAAGGGCGCGCACGAGGTGGTGCAGATTACCAAGGTGAAAGATCCGGTGGAGGCGGTGCGCGAGTTGAGTCCGGAGAGGCGCGGCGCCGATGTGGCGATCGAAGCCGTGGGCCGCCCGGAAGCCTGGGAGTGGGCCGTGCAGATGGTTCGCAAAGGCGGCACGGTGAATTTCTTCGGCGGGTGCGCTTCTGGAACCAAGGTGCAGTTGGACACCAACCGCTTGCACTACTCGGAAATTACTTTGAAAGCGACTTTCCATCACACGCCGGAGACGGTGCGCCGGGCCTTTGGTTTGATTGCCGAGAAGAAAGTTTGCGGCACCGACTACATTACCGGCGAAGCGCCGCTTTCCCGTTTGCACGATGTGCTGCGCCACATGCTGAACCGCAACGGGGATATCAAGACTGCGATTATCCCGGGTCACTAGCGCGGGAGCGGCCGCGATGATCATGCGATGGAGGGATGGGCGTCTAGCCCGTCCAGCCGGACGAGGACGCCCGGCGCTCCACGAGCAAGCTGTCTCCTCTGTGGCTAAGAATTTCGATGATAACTGCTGCCAGCCATCCCCCGATTGCGCCGCTCCGCTCCGCCTGGAGTGCACTGCCGCCGGAGTACGCCATCCCTGAGCAGGCGCCTTCGGAAGCCGAAGCGCGCGCATATTGCCGCCGCCTGGCGCGCTCGCATTACGAGAATTTTTCGGTGGCGTCCTGGTTTCTTCCGGAGCGGCTGCGCCAGCACTTCTTCAACGTCTACGCGTATTGCCGCATCTCGGACGATCTGGGGGACGAGGTCGGCGACAGCGCCGCGTCTCTTCTGGTGCTCGATCAGTGGGAGAACGAACTGAACGCGTGCTACGACGGTGATCATACCCGGCACCCCAGGCACCCCGTATTTGTCGCGCTCGCCGAAACCGTGCGCAAGTTTGAAATTCCGAAACATGAGTTTGCGGATTTGCTGACCGCTTTCCGGCAGGATCAAAGTGTCGGCCGCTACGAAACGTTCAACGATCTGCTGGGCTATTGCCGGTATTCGGCGAATCCGGTGGGCCACCTGGTGCTCTATCTGTGCGGATACCGCGATTCCGAGCGCCAACAGCTTTCCGATTACACCTGCACCGCGTTGCAGCTCGCGAACTTCTGGCAAGACGTGAGCGCGGACTTTGCCAAGGGACGAATTTATCTTCCCCTCGAAGACCTGCGCCGCTTCGGCGTGAGCGAAGCAGTAATACGCGACGGCGAAAACACTTCCGCGTTCTGCGAGATGATGAAGTTTGAAGTCGAACGCGCGCGGGAATGGTTCACGCAGGGCCTGCCGCTGATCGGGAAAGTCGAGCGCCAACTGGCTACCGACATCGAACTCTTCAGCCGCGGCGGGCAGGAAATTCTGAACGCCATCGAGCGCCAAGACTTCGCTGTGCTCGGCAGGCGTCCCGCAATCTCGAAAGCCCGGAAGCTGGCCTTGGTGGCTCGCGCCGCGCTGGGGAAGCTGCTGGGGCCGCGAGAGAAGGAACGATGAGCAGCGCCGTGGGAAATGCGCCCGTGCAGTTTGCGCCTACGGCTTCACAGCTCGATATGGCGTACTCCGTTTGCCGGAGTATCGCCCGCTCCGCGGCCAAGAATTTCTACTACGGGTTTGTGGTGCTTCCACGGCGGAAACGTAATGCGTTGAGCGCGGTGTACGCCTACATGCGGCGGTGCGACGACATCGCTGACGACAACACGCTAAGCGCCGAGGATCGTCACAACAAGCTGGCGGAATGGCTGGATAAAGTCCACCGGGCTTTGGCGGCACAGCCGACGGATGATCCGGTGCTGCTGGCGCTGACCGATGCGCAGCGCACTTACCAGATTCCATTTGGGCTGCTCGACCAGCTCGCCTTCGGCACGGCCGCGGATCTCGATTACGGCCAACCAGAGCCCTCCGCCGGAGCGCCGCTGACGGCGCGTTACCAGACTTTTGAAGAGTTGCGCCAGTATTGCTACGGTGTGGCATCGGTGGTTGGATTAGTGTGCATCAGGATTTTTGGGTATAGCGATCCTGCCGCGGAGCCGCTTGCCGAACGCTGCGGGCTGGCATTTCAGCTTACGAATATTATTCGCGACGTCAAAGAAGACGCGGGCATGGGGCGGGTTTATCTTCCGCAAGAGGATCTGGCGCAGTGCGGGCTCTCGGCTGCCGATCTGGCCGCGCCACAGGTTGATGTTGCCCGCATCCGTCCGCTGCTGGCGATGGAGGCCGACCGCGCTCGCGAGTGCTACAGCGCCGGAGAAGAGCTGATCCCGCTGGTGCATGAAGATAGTCAGCCCGCCCTGTGGGTTCTCATTACCATCTATCGCCGCCTGCTCGAAAAGATGGCTTCGAAGCAGTACGACGTTTTCAGTGAGCGCGTCCGATTAACCGTCCCCGAAAAGCTCACTGTCCTCGGAAAAGGAATTCTGAAGCGACTGGTGTGATGCCGCCCTCGAACGATTTTAAGTCGAGCGTTTCTAAGTCGATCTATCCTGATACGACACATCCTCCCACAGTCGCTATCGCCGGAGGCGGGTTGGCAGGGCTCGCCGCTGGATGCGCCTTGGCCGAAGCGGGTTTTCGCGTGTCGCTCTTTGAGCGCCGGCCATATCTTGGCGGGCGTGCCTCTTCTTATCAGCATCCCGGCACCGGCGAAACTGTCGACAATTGCCAGCATGTGTTGCTCGGTTGCTGCACCAACCTGCTCGATTTCTACCGGCGCGCGGGAGTACAAGACAAGATTCGCTGGTATGAAAAGCTGACCTTCCTCGAGCCGGGAGGGCGCGCATCCGTGATCGCCCCGTCAGGCCTCCCCGCTCCGCTGCATACCGCGCCGGCATTTCTCCGGGCCGACTGTTTGAATTTTCGCGACAAGATGGCAATCGGCCGCGCCATGGCGGCGCTCGCTCCTGGTATTCCGGCGGATCGTGGTGAGCCGTTCCTCGACTGGCTCAAACGTCACGGGCAAACCGGGCAAGCGATCGAGCGTTTCTGGAAGACAATTCTGGTCAGCGCCTTGAACGAAGATCTCGATCGGGTCTCCGTTCCCTATGCGGCGCAGGTGGTGCGCGAGTCGTTTCTTAAGTCGGCCGCTGCCGGGCGCATGGGAATTCCAAGCGTGCCGCTCACCGACTTGTACAACACAACTGGCGACTACATCCGCGCGCGTGGTGGAGAGATCCAGTTTCGCGCGGGCGTGGAGTCGTTTCGAGCCCAAGGCTCCCAGGTAAATGTGACGACAAACGGACAGGAACAGAAATTCGACTATCTGGTGCTGGCGGTTCCTTTTGATGTCCTGGGGCGTATGTTGCCTAAGACTCAGTCCGCTGCGCCGCTGGCTGCGGCACTGGGCCAGTTCTCGACGTCGCCGATCACCGGCATCCATCTCTGGTTCGATCGCCAAATCAGCGAGCTCGATCACGCTGTTCTGCTCGACCGCACCATCCAGTGGATGTTTCACAAATCGCGGCTCATTGAATCTCGCAACAACGAATCTCGCAACAACGAATCCAGCGAGAACGGCAGCTACATTGAGCTGGTCGTAAGCTGCTCCCGGAGCCTGGTTGAAAAGTCGAAGCCGGAGATCGTCGACATGGCGGTGAAGGAAGCGCAAGAGTTCTTCCCCGGTGCACGCGATGCGAAACTGCTGAAATCGACCGTAATCAAGGAAGTGCATGCGACATATTCACCGCGCCCGGGAATGGACCAGCATCGGCCCAAGCCGGAGACCGCATGGCCGCGAGTCTTTCTGGCCGGCGATTGGACCGCGACCGGCTGGCCCGCCACCATGGAGGGCGCGGTTCGCAGTGGCTATCTGGCGGCGGAAGCGCTGACGCGGTTTGTCGGCGGCACGGGCGCCAGCTTTCTCGTCCCCGATCTGGCTCCGAGTGGTTTGATGAGGCTGTTTGGATAAGATTTACTTAATTACTTCGGTTTCCAATCCTTTGTTACGTTGATGCCGCTCAGAGGTTGCGAAAAAACTTTCGCGATCGGAAACTGTAACCGCAGCGGCTAAAGCCGCACTCAAAGCAATGCAGTTACCGCAGCGCTGAAGCGCTGCGCCACCCAAAGTCAAGTGCAACGTCGAGTTTTTCCGCAGCCTGCTAAAGAAACCTAGCTCGGCACACGATCTTATCAATATGCCTGAACGCAATAGGGCAGAAGAAGATCGCCGCCGCCGCGCGCGATTCAAATGCGGTGGTGAGGCGAGGATTAGCCGCCTCCCATCAGACGGCATCTTCGTTCCGGGGAAGATACTCGATCTGAGCCTCGGCGGGTGCTGCGTCGATACCACTCTGCCCATTGATTTCGGCGTGCGAACTGAGATCGTCGTGCACGTCAACACGGCTTCGTTCCGAGCCGTGGGTGAGGTGAGGGCGCTTCGGAACCGCTTCGGAGCCGGCATGGAGTTCGTCCACTTGAGTGCTGGCGGAAAACACATGCTGGCGGACCTGGTCAAGGAGTTGGCGAGGTTGGAGGCGGTCATGAATAAGCTCAAGGCTGCCCGCCGCGAGAAAAATGCGGAGTCCTTCAGAAAACAACTGGAGGAGGGAAAACTTCAGGCGGCGATGTTGAGCGAGCGGTTTCCTTTTCTGGGGACAATACTGCCTGCGAAGAGTTCGGGAGAAAGTTCGAGAGAAAGTTCGGGAGCAAGTTCGGGAGCAAGTTCGGGAGAAAGTTCGAAAGAAAATTCGGAAGAAAGTTCGGAACCGGACCAGGCTGCCTTCCCTGGCCCGGATCGGATCGTGGCATCACAGCCGCTGGTGATCAGCGTCGATTTATTCGGTTAGGAACATTCAGACCGCCATCAGCACCACGCCACCCGCTACCAGCAATGCCGCAAGCCAACGCCGGCGCCCCACGCGCTCGTGCAGGAAAATGCGTGCGGCTACCGCGTTCGCCACAAAGGTGAGCGAGGCGGAAGCGGGCACGACCAAACTTAGATTACCCCACGAAAGGCCAAAGAGCAGGCTGTAGAACGCGATCGCCATCGCCATCAGGCCGAGAGCAAACGTGGGCGTTCGAAGCACGCGCCCAAGCACCGCCAGCGCCCCGCGCCGCTTCCAGAGTTCACCGACGTCGCCGACTTGTTTCATGGAGTAGGAGAGCAGCACGTCCCCGGTAGTCGAGGTCAGAACGATGAGACCAATCGCCGCCCAGGCGTAGATGTCTTTCATAGCTTCACCTGCGGAGAGAGAGCGTCGCGGGAAGGTCCGCGGGAATCGAGGTGTTGGCGACTGGGAGTGACCGACGGGCCGGCGGCCACGAAGCCCACGCCCGCAGCGATCAGCGCAATGCCCAGCCAGCGCGTCGGCGAGATTACTTCATGAAAACCGAAGCGAGCAATCAGAGCAACGAGCACATATCCGAGCGATGTAGCAGGCAGGACGTAGGTGAGGTCAGCCCACGAAAGCGCGGAAATGTAGCAAGCGAAAAACGCCAGCAGGAACAGGATTCCCGCAGTTACCCAGGGATTGAGGATGGCCAGCAGCAGGGCGGAAAGGTTGTGCAGCGAGACATTTATATTGCCGAGTTGTTTCATGCCGCGCGCCAGCAGGGAGTCACCCGCAGTGGCGCATACGGTGATTCCTGCCAGGACGAGGTATTTTCGAAAGGTCAATTAGATCCAACTCCGGCGATGCAACTCCAGCCCCGCAGGCTGCGGTCGGAGCAGGAGTCGTGCCCTCAGCGGCTAAAGCCGTCGACGAACATAAACCAGTTATCGCAGCGGTGAACCGCTGCGCCACCCAAAATCGAGTGTAAGACCCCTTTTCTTGCGCAGCCTGTTAGGCTTTGGCCGGTTCCGGGGCAGGGGCTTCTTCCTTGCGGTTTTCCTTGACCCACTTGTGGCGCTGGGCGCGCAGTTTCAGGAAGGTTCGCGCTTCCTTGTACAAGCGCTTGCGTTCGGAGTTGTCGAACATCGCTTTCCTCAAGATGCGGTAGGCAGCCTTGGGACGGAAATAATAGGCATCGTAGAAGTCATGAACTGCCGCGAGAATTTCCGTTGCGGGCAGACCTGGATACTCGATCTGCACCATCTGGTGCCCGAGGTCGTCCACCATTTTTGTGTCGCTGGTCATGAAGCCATTCTTTATCGCGAATTCATGCAGCTCGGTTCCAGGGAAAGCATGCGCCACTGAAACCTGAATCGTCTCTACGTCGAGTTCCTTGGCGAATTTAATCGTGTTCTTGATGGTCTCGTGCGATTCTCCCGGCAGGCCCATGATGAAATCCCCGTGGATCACCAGTCCCAGCTTGTGGCAATCCTTGGTGAACTGGCGGGCACGCTCGATGGTTGCGCCTTTCTTGATGTTCTTCAGAATTTGCTGATCACCCGATTCGTAGCCCACGATCAGGAGCCGGCATCCCGCGTCTTTCATGGCCTTGAGCGTTTCGAAGTCGGTGGTGACTCGCGACGTGCACGACCAGGTCAGACCCAGCGGTTTCAACTTGGCGCACAATTCGATGGTGCGAGCCTTTTGCAGGTTGAAGGTATCGTCGTCGAAGAAAAATTCCTTCACGTACGGCCAGTAATCTTTTGCC
>Ga0224558_1001810_pt1 | contig 21175 bp, 16 predicted proteins | sample 714S32024metaG_FD_180682 | JGI IMG/M metagenome (GOLD analysis project Ga0224558, IMG submission 180682) | Peat soil microbial communities from Stordalen Mire, Sweden - 717 S3 20-24 | ecosystem: Environmental > Terrestrial > Soil > Wetlands > Peat | place: Sweden: Norrbotten County, Stordalen...
CGTCATAAAGATAACCATTTAAACTAGGGGTAACCCAACATTCGTGTAACCGGGGGCTATTTGTAAGTTGATGCCGCCCCGAAGCACTTCCACCTTGCTGCTCTCACTTGTTCCGGCACTCCTGGTGATTAAAAAAGCAATGCGTTTGCCATATAAAGGGCAATCTTCTGTTAGGCATACAAAAGTACCAGACCTTTTTTGATGTTTTTAGAAAAGAACATTATTCCTTATTTCCTTCCAATAATTCCCGGATTGTAGACAAAGGAAACCTCCAATACGGACGTGATTCCCAACGAAGGTCCTATTTGTCCTGAAAAAAATCGGGAAAGTCTTATCTTAGGATCTGCTCATTTAAAAAGATTCACAAAAAGATTTGGCAAAATCATTTTTATCCATATTATTGCCGTTTCATGAACAGCAACGCTCTGTTCTCAAAGGAAATCCAGTCATTTCTGCTAAAATCTGGAATAAAAATGAGGATAAAAATATATATTTTTGGTGTAAGGGAAAGACGATTTGCAGAATATGATTTTTTTATTGATGTTAATAAGCACTGTGGGAGAGCGCAGCATAAGGTGACATTAACGAAGGGCTTTCAAATCGGGTCATCAGAGGCACTGGCCGGGACTTCAGTGCTTGGAGTTACGATCATATTACCGCAACACAAGTCCCCCAACGAATGCTTGCGGTGGCAGCTTTCGCCTTGATAGGACTCTTTAATAACTCTTTGGTCCGCGAAAATAATAACCACTTCTTACATTTTTTCCCACTAGCAATTTATTCGTGGCCGCCATGCTGGCTCAGCAATTCCACCACGTTCATATGGCCATTTCTCGCCGCATAGTATAGGGGTGTTTTATCGTAGTAGTCAGTGGCATTTAAATTCCCTGAATACTTGGTCAGCAACAATTCCACTACTTCTCTTTGGCCACCAGCCGCTGCGTAATGTAAAGGTGTCCTGCTATAAAAGTCCCGGGTTTCGACAGACGCTCCCCTGGCAAGTAACAGATTAACTATATCCTTATGGCCACTACTCGCCGCAGAGTGCAACGGAGCGCAACCTTCGTCGTGTGTCGTAGTGTTCCAATCGGCTCCCCTGGTGAGCAGTAGATCCACTAAATCCTTATGACCTTTCTCAGAAGCCTTTATCAAAGCCGTCTCACCAGAATTATTTTTCACGTTGACATAAGCACCCTTGTTCAAAAGTTCACTCACCATGTTAAAATTGCCATCCCTAGACGCTACTATCAGTTCTTCGTTCATAATACCTTTTTACCTCCCAAAAAGTTTTCCCCAGACTCTCATAATACCTTTTTACTTCCCCAAAAGACTTCCCCAGAGCATTATGCCCACCCCCTTTTTATTAACAGACCATTGTTGCATTTCAATGACGCTTAAGTAAAAATTTTGTGATTTTTGAGGAGCCATTTTAAACGCAAATCATCAAAATATCTCATACACAATAATTGAAGATTGGGTGTTAGAAGTAACTTTCCCAATATATAACCCCGTAAAGATCTCACTCCTAGGACTACCTATGATAGTTTAAGATAAGATTATCCCATATAACAGAAGCATCTTTTATTTTTCATACCAGTTATCAGCAACAGACCCTTCGACCACTACCGGCACGTCTTTTAAAAACATTTGTCCATAAAAATCTCATTAAGCATGGTTATATGACACTTTGCCTGAATACTGGTTTTTGTGTTTTTGTCTGTTATGTCGGTATTCCATTTCCTGCTGACATATTACGCAAAGCTTGCTCATCGGTGCGGCAATCAGCCTTTTTTACGATATTGGACGGCCACAATGGTCGCAAATTCCAAAGAGCCCACTATCAATGCGCAGAATGGTTTCCTTTATATCGAGAAGTAGATGCCATTCTTTATCCCGGAAGTTAAGCTCAATATCCTTGCTTGCCTCAACTACGGCCTGATCAACGGGATCAGCAAACTTATCTTCGCTCATTTTTAGTTTGAGAATTGTATCATTAGCTGACTTGTGTAAATATTCCATTTTTTGAACCAGAAAATTACAAATATAAGCCATTTTATCTTTTTTCAAAATGCCCTCCTATTTAGTATATTGCAAAAATATTAATTAGACCATTTATGTACATATATGAGGCAAATATATGACCTGACTCTGACATCTGTTTTCACCGGTGATTTGCCAAAATCACTTCTTCTTTCCACAATTTCGACAGTAAAATATCATGTCGACATTGCAATTTGACGACATTATGTAAAAAATTTGGTTAAGGTATTAAAGGGGCAAGAATATTTCAAACACCTCGCTTGTTGTTTTATAGGTAAAGTCAACAATTCTACTGGTTTGAAAATAGAAATTTTGTTTGTTTCTTCCTTAAACCTCCATGCCGGCGCATCGGCACATGCTTAATGTTTTCTTCGACTAATCAGATTAGCCTATTGAATACCGTTACTTCTCCTTCATCTTAGCTATAGCACGCCATACTTTATAAGCGTACCCATTACGCTTATTTTTGCTACTTGCATTGTAGCAACCGACTGCTTCCCAAGTATAACCATATTTTTTCATGCACCCGGCTAAAATCCATGCTCCTACATTGACATTATAACAGGGATTGCCTAATTGCGACCAGGCATCAGCGCCAAGAACTTTATACCATCTGGAGTTAATTTGCATTACGCCGTAATCATAAGATCCATTTTTATTCCAATTGACGGCACCTGGATTAAAATTAGACTCTACCTTTGCAATGGCATATAAAATATCCGCAGAAATATTATACCGGCAGGCTGCTTCATCAAAGCAAAAACAAAAAGCGTCAGATGAAAAATAAAATATTATAATAATCAGAATCAATAAATATTGGGATACTATTTTAGCCATATTTGCCTCTAATTAATAAAAGACATATCCAACTGCTCTCTGGGCTTATCAGATTTATTACTGCGTTCATCTGAAGCCAAAATAACCTCATCTGAATCTTCCACTCTCTTTTTATAAATATCAACTTTCTCAAACAAATTTTCCAAAAGCATATCTTTTCTGATTTCTAAATATTCATTCAATACCGGATATGAAACATAGGGAACTTTCACCTTACAGTAATCGTAATTACTTAATTTTAGTATCCCTTCCATATCCGGAAATTGTTGAAATACAGATGGCAATACTAAAGGCTTCGTTTTTGAGGCTCGGGTAAAAGTAAGGCCGTCTCTTATGTTCGAAGGACCCATAGACATGGATTCACTGGATTCTAATACTTCAGTTTGGCCTATCGCATCAGAAAAATATTTTGCCGTTTCCGGTTCGGCAATAGAGAGTATTAATTTAGATGCACATCCATTGACAATGGACTGCCGGCTTTCTTTTCCATAAACTTTTTCTATTTGTCCAATCTCCTGTGTTCCAATCCAAACAGAAGCACCCTTTGATCGCGCCCGTGTCAATAATTCTATTATCGAGCTCATATGATTCAGCGATCCGAATTCGTCCAGAAAAAAATATATTCTGCGATTATAATCATCCGGCATTGATAAAACTTCGTGGCTGGCCATTTCCAGGAGTAATGTTAAGATAGGTTTTAAAACGTCTTTACTTTTGCTGTGATTAACTAAAAATAAAGTGCCGGGTTTCGGATCATGCAGCCACTTTCTAATGGAAAAACCACCATCCTCTGTCGCCATTAATTCTAAAATGGCGGTATATTGTAAAAGCATCGCCATAATGCCTTGTGTCTGTTTCGAAGATGAATCCAATATCATTTCCCTGCCGGTTCTTCCCTCCGGAATGGTATTTAATATTTTCACAATTTTACTCGCCCCCGATGACAACACGTCCCATATTTTTGCATTGGAATACATTTTATTGCGGTAACAATAATACAATATGCCTCGAAATACTTCTCTGGAAGCATTAGCCCAAAATGGATCTCTGCTTCCACCCGATCCGGGGATCATTCCATGACAGATAACTTGTTCAATATCCATTTTCGATGTGCAATCATTAAAGATAGTCCATTGTGCCGACCGCTCATCAATAGGATTAAATATTATATCCCTTTCCTTCTTGTAATTTGTCGGAATATAATCGCCCTTGTTATCATAGAGAATAATTTTTGATCCGCTGGTTTGTAAATGAGTAACGACTCTTTTAAGAGTTTGAGTTTTACCCGATCCTGTTCTTCCCACAATGAAAAAATGTTTTGTCTCGTCGTCAACGGGAGTTTTAATATCGGCTATGGGTATTGATGTCTTTTCTTTACTCAGCAGCGTTAATAATTTATCTGAGGAAATAAATTTGGCGCCGTCGATATATTTATCCTCTTCCTGTTTCATGGATCTTTTTCTAAAATAATGAAGAGTGAATACGGTAATTGTAGTCAATATAATGAAAAATATTGTCAGATAAAGAGGCAGAAGTTGGAAAAACTCCTGCCAAAAAATATCCCATGCCGGCCGGAAAACTTTCATCGTATTATTAATAAGTCCCCACCACATATTTTCCAAACACCAACCGCTTATCTGCCAAAATCTGTTGTTTAAATTAGAAATAATTAATGATGTAAAGCCTGCGCTTAACAAACCGGAAGCAATCAATATCCACTTGAACATTTTCATGTTCATTTGGAGAAAACTGAGCCAGGTTTCAAATCCCTTAAATGCTTTTATATGATGTTTGTTATCCATAATTCACTGAATTCTACATGGAGAGATTTCCTGTTTTTTTATAATTGTCGAATATTCCCTTTGCGTTTTTAAATATCTCCAGCCAAGCGTCTGCACCCTTTTCTTTACGAATATCTTCAGCAATAAAAGAAGAATTCATGATGAGCAAATTTATTAAAAATTTAATATCTCCTTCTATTTTTTTTAAATTTATAATTGTTTTTTCTTTATCTTCCTGTTCATAGGCAAATATTATTTTTTGCCGGATCAATTCAGACACTGAGCAGTTTTTTTCTGCTGCTTCCTTATTGATTTTCTCCCTTAACTCGCCCTTTATCCTGGCCGAGATACTTTTCTTCATTTGTTTACCTCGTATAAACTTGTTTTTATTATTAAATTGTTCCATTCTTGTCTTGCTGTGTTGACAGGTTATTAAATAATTAATAATTGCTAAATATTTAATAATATCATGTACTAAGTCCATTTCTGCTCTTAACTTACCAATTATTTAGCCCTTAAATCCTCTCTTTTTCGGTAAACATCGTAAGTATTTATTTCTATTAGTATATTAAGCTGTTTTGGCTTTTATTTGTCAACAAATTGTTTACGCTTAATACTTAATCATATCAAATACTAATAATTGTTTTTTGTACCGCTTGTAAACTTTATGCAGAAATTTTTTGCGTAGGGTCTCCTGTAGAAAACCCGTCTACCCTTCCATTAACCCCTTACCGAAGTTCTTCACTCCCCAAACATCAAATATGGCGATTATTAAATTTCCGGTCCCCTATCGAAAGAATTACTGCTCTGAGGCATTTGCTCTATGGCGTATCCATCTTTTTCCATCTGGGATAAATCTTTACTCTGGATGGAATCAGCAATATCTTTTTCAAATTTAGAATAAATATTTATTCCATTTTTCATTTCATCGTTAAGGATTGTATGATCAAGCGTAGATTTTTTATCCTGTGGCCGGGAAGCATGTTTTGTTAATTGATCGACATCATCGGTTAATAAATAAAAATCATCTTTAGCCCGGGTGGCGGCAACATAAAACGAATTGAGATTTACTCTCTCGGCAACAGCGCTGAATATAACTTTGGAATATGATCCTCCCTGTGATTTGTAATCAGTAATGGCATAAGCGTGATCGACATAATTATAGTGATTTAAATTTACATTGATCTTATTTTTACCGACGCTGACATTGATAATTCCGCTTTCATCGATAGAATTAATTGTTCCTTGTTGGCCATTATTGACACCGATTAATTTATTATTTTTTAAAAACATTATGTGATCGCCTTGGGCAAATTCTTTTATCGTATCTACCGAGCCGGATATTTTATCTCCGTTTTTAAACATATCTATTTTTTGTATGGAACCATTATCCAGAGCGGCGGTAATTGTATTATTATTTAAATCAATATTGATTATTTTACCGGATGTCCCCGGCTCGATACCGTCGAAATATTTTTTAATATGAATTGTATTCTCAATCTCGTAATGGGAAGAAAACCTTTTTTCAATTCCCACCAGAGAAATAGGAGCTCGTGTATTAAAAAGGAAACCTTTGCCGTCGATTATATTATTATCGACAAGATAAGAACGGATGTCGGAATTTAAAATATCCTTTTCCTTATTGGTGGATGTGACGACAATGGAACTTGCCGGGTCATTTTTATATAATTCCAAAATCAAATCTCTTCGATCATCTATGGAAATTCTTTCATACAGTTTGTTATTCTCATTGATAAGATTGACGGCATCATTGATTTTATATTTGCTTTTCGCCAGCTCGGCCAATTTAATTGTATAAGCATTTTTCTGACGAATACCTTGCGATAATTTAACCACATGAATGTCGCCTTTTTCCTGAGCGTCTTGAAAAGCACGTCCTGCATCTATTGCTTGTAATTGTTTCATGTCACCCAGCAGAATTAATCGGGCATTATCATCAACGGCTCTGTCAATCATCGAATGTGTCTGCAAAGAACCCAACATGGAAGCTTCATCGATAATTCTTAAAGAAATGCCGCTGTCATTCGATTTATGGAGTAAAAAAGAATCAACAGTGCTGCCTTTGGCGCCGGTGGCGCTGATAAATTCTTCGACGGCTTTACCGGTTTTAGAATGGCCGGTCAGAGCAACAAGTTTTTCCTCACAAGCGTCGGCAACGGCTTTAAAAATAGTTGTTTTACCAGTTCCCGCGTCTCCCTGAACAACAATAAACTGATCACCGGATGTCATTACATCAATAAACAAACTTTTTTGATCTTTGGTCAAACCGTGGGTTACGATATTTTGATTATTATTTTCAAAATTGATGATAAACTTTTCCGCTTCCTCTTTATTCATTAAGGGATTCACCTTCTCTTTTCCTGATTCCAACATCCGTAATATATTTTTTTCCGTCTCGATCATTTTGTCCGTGCTGAAGATTCCAGGCGCTATTTCGGTAAAAAGTTTATCCCCGGTCATATTTTTATCGATCTCATTTGTGATGTCATTTTTGTTATATTTACCCATTGAAAGAGCCAGACTGTGCTTAATTAAATCAGAAGTTGTAAACGTAGATTCGGTGGAGGTAAGATCATTGACAACATGACGAATGACGCTGTTTACGGAAATATCATTTACAACTTTATTATTAAACGCTGCTGTAACCAGAGACATCAATTTATCCGGAGAATAACCGATATCGGAGGCTTGCTTATTCCAGGAATCTAATAGAAATTCTTTTGTTAAGTCTGATTTTTCCGGCCTGGTTTCCAGAGTCGCAATTACCTGTATTTTGGGATTGGTTTCCAGGACATTGTTGTTATCCAAAAATTCAGCTTCAGCCTGTTTGATATTGGCCGTTCTCTTGGAAAACGTGTCAATCAGCTCTTTGGGTACCCCTGCTACCTCGTATAATCCGTTTGGTTTGATTTCTATTGCATAACCAAGCTCCGATAAGCCTTTAGCCATACCGGCGTTATAGACGGCAGTTATCTCTTTTTGATTTTTGAATATTTCATCATTGTACAAAGCCCTGTAGGAACCGTCATCGCGTTGCACCATATTGCATATCAGAACATGAGTATGGGAATTAGGATCGTTTTCGCGGCTGGTTGAATGTTCATATGCGGAAAAAATACCCCTTCCCTGAACATGGACAAAATTTACCTGGTAGTTTACTGTTTCGCGGTAGGCGATGTAATTATCATCAATATGCTTGACGACATCTGCAATAGCGGCTGATCTGGCGGCCTTGATTCTTTCATCTCCGGCAAGATGTTCCATGATGGAAACGCTCTTGGGATCGGAAAAAACAAAATCAACACCGGCACGATGTTCTGCTCGCCCTGCCGCGGTATAAGTATCCTGAACGACCTTCCCGCCGCTTAAATCATTTCCGTTAATAATATTATTAAAATCATCCTTCAAGACAGTAGCGCCTGTCTCCAAGCCGATAGCTTCTAAACCCCCGCCCAGCCACCTGCTGTTATTTTTTTCACAAAGGGGATCTTTTTCGTAATAATATTTACTCGCTGCTGTTGCAGATTGAGACACCGGACCCATCATAAAACTATTCCTCGAATATGGTTGTGATATTTGATTTCAGCGTTTCGTAATCTTCCGGCCAGCCGTTGGAAACAAAAGAAGTGATTAACTTATGCAATTTAATTCTCTGGACATTAATTCTTTTTGCTTTATCGGCCTTAGCTTCCATCTTTACTGATTTCATTTTTTTCTTCAGCACATCCATTTGCTCATTAAAACTTGGCTTTAATTTCTTTTTCTCCTTCGTAGCATTTTTCATAAATTAAACTCCTCCATTTTTAATTTTTATGATCAATTATTGGGATTTTCATAAAAGCTTGTTTCATGGCGGTTTTGAATCCCTGTCCGGAACGATCACTGTCTCTGAACAGAGACGGAATATTATTTAAGCATGCCCTGTAGAGCTCACAGGTTTCTTCGCCCATCATTTCGCGGAATCTAATTTCGATCTCTGCCTGTTTCTCTCTTTCTTCCAATTCCTGGAGCTCACGAACCCTGTTCTCCATTTCCTCCACGATCTTGCGTTTATCTTCCAAAATTCTTTCTTCGAGAGTTTTAAACCCGTGCGGGGGCAAATATGTTTTGTTCCGTTTGATACAGCCGTAAAAATAGTTTACCGGCGTGTTTTTAAGGGATGCCTTTTTGTTTAGTGTTGTCAGATCGTAACTGCAGCGGGAAAGATACAGCAGCATATCCTCAACTTTTATCGGAACGTCGCTGAATTCCTCTATCCATCTGAGCACGGTATCAGGCTTAAGCTTTTCTTCTATCCAAAATGCAAAATCCGGATGCGTTGCAAAAATTTCTGCGACTTTAGTTAGTAGTAGTTTATTATTATATATACTAATACTACTACTATATATGTCTGTCCGACTGTCTGTCCGACCGAGTGTCTGTTCTTCTGTGTGTCCTTCTGACTGTCCTTCTGTGTGTCCTTTTGTCTGTATGGATTTTGTGTCCGCAGACCGATTAATACCATTCTTGTCCCATTTCAACGGTCTGCTGAAATCATAGAAAATACCTTTTTCTTTCCAAAATTGTTCACAGCGAATCTCGTCGAGTTCGTAATAAAGATATTGTGTATTGAGATGCCGGAGACGGCCTGTATTTAAAACGCAGTTGTATTGGCGAAGAGCCCTGATGGCAGTGCGGACTGAGGCAAATGTCAGGCCAGTGGCATAAGCAATATAATCAAGTGTAATATACTTATCCTTGCTATGGATCATAAAAGCCAGGACGGCGCTTTGTCTTTCCGTAAAATGAGCAAAAGGAGGATCTGACCTGTCCAACGTAGTCAAAACGTGAGTTGAGGAGGAATCCCGTTTTGCAGACTGTCCTTCTGTGTGTCCTTCTGTGTGTCCTTTTACCTGTTTGACTGTCTGTTCTTCTGTGTGCCCTTCTGTGTGATCTTCTGTGTGTCTGTTTGACTGTCCGACTGACTGACTGTCTGTCCGACTGTCTGTTCTTTTGTCTGTCCTTCCGTCTGTTCTTCCGAGTGTCTGTTTCTCTGTCTGTTCTTTTGTGTGTTCAGAGGGAGAGTCGACTCCACGAAACTGGCCGGATACGTTTGTAACCATTTCGTCAACGAGCCTGCCCATAATGTTGGATTTTCCGGTCGAACTTTTAGTCTGCATAAATGCTTTTCCTTAATCAGGGGTTAAGGATGTGTCGTTTTTACTCGTTATTGTATTGATGATTTCTTCGGCAACATTCATATATGCGCCGGCGCCAGGGGCGCCGTTTCTGTAACCAAAAATAGATTGATTAAAAACTTCTGCTTTTTGAAAATCGGTGTTCATAGGAATGGTCTGACAGAAGACTTCTTCTTCCAAAAAAGTCTTTTTAATAGCGTTGACAACTGTTTTACAGATTGATGTACGGCTGTCTACCATGGTAATCAGAAGCTTTAAAAATTTGAGATCAGGATTATAGCGGTCGCCTATATCATCTATAAAGGATTTTGTTTTCACGAGGCCGTTGAGAGAAAATTTGCTGCCCGCCATGGTGGGGACTATCACAAGATCAGATGCGATCATCGCCGCAATAACGAATACATCAAGGTTAGGGGGACAATCAATGAACGTGAAATCGAAATTATTCAAGGCATAATTGCGCACACGTTCCCGCAGGAGAAAGAGGGTGGCTTCGCCTCCCAGGATAATCCTGGGACCGAGAATAGCGGAATCAGGAATATTGGGTATAAAATGCAACCCATTCTTGACGGCTTGGTATATGCAGCTTTCTATATTTGCATCTTCAATGTTGCTCCGGGGGTCTAAAATATCATACAGACTTTTGACAATCGGTCTTCCAATACCATCCTGCAGGATGTCAGTTGCATTGCACTGATTATCCATATCGATGATTAGAACCCTTTTCCCAAGCCTTGATAATGCTTCTCCGGTATTGATTACTGTTGTAGTTTTCGCTGTGCCGCCTTTATTATTGATAACGCTGATAATCGGTCTCATTGTCCGCCTCTGGTTTTATTCTTCCAGCTTTATTGTATTTTTTTCTATATATTCCATAATATCGGTCATCTTGTACCTGATACTGCCGCGGCTTTTGCCATCTTTGAGTATTTTAACGTATGCGCACCCGCGAGAACAGGCACGATCGGTGCGCAATGTATTGGTAGAAACGCTTAAGAGTTTGGCAGCCTCGGATTCTGTAATTAATAATTTCTCCATTGCTTTTTTTCCTTGCTTTTTATTTTTATATTATGTATGCTAAATACCAGCACACAACTTGTGCTTATCAATGTATATTAAAATATAACAGGTAATATACTTGTGTCAAGGAATATTATGAATAAGTTAGCAGTCAACAAGCTATTTAAATTAGTTAGGGAATTGACCGGAAAAACTCAGCCTGAGGTCTCGGCAAGTGCGAAAATTACTTATCAATCATTGCAGCAATTCGAAAAAGCACAGGCAAGTCTTTCCAAAGAAACTTTAAAGATGATGGCCAGGGCGCTATATATAAATCCTGAGTATATAGATGATACTTCATTGTATCCGTTCAGAAGCAACGGCCTTTTAATAAAAATGTTTATGCCGGATGGTCTTATCTTTGATAATCTCGAACCATTATATTTATTATCGAAACTCAACAAACAACTCCGTATGATTACTCTTATCGCTCCTTTTCCTGAATTAAAAAGATTTTCTAATATAGGATTGCCATTGATATACGCAATCCTAATAAAGGATGATCATAATAATATTTTTCTGTTTAGACGGAAAAAAGAAAAAGACATCTTTAATCTGTCAGCTGATTATCCCAGCCCCATCGTGAAATTGACAAAGATATCTCAGGAAAATAAATCTGTCATATCCTTTGCTCAAAAAGAATTATCGAGGAATGTTTTTGACAAAATACGCGAGTGGAATTCGCTTTCAATAGCAGACATTAAGTATCTAATTGATGAAGAAACCACATTCACGAAGTTGTTTGAACCGACCGAAGCTGAAATTTTTCAACTCGAACTCCAGCGGACTATGGGAATAGAAAGTCTTTCCCGCTATGAACTCATGTTTATTAATGAGATTCGAACGAAGGACATTGCTATAGAAAAAGTATCAAAAATGCTAAAAGAAAAATAAGAAGAGGTTCATTATATAATAATATGACTCAGGATTCTTTGCCGGAAATTGGTTTTTTAAGGTTGAAACAGATCATTGGCGACGCCAAGGCTCATCCCAAAATTCCTCCAATGATTCCCATATCACGGTCAGCATGGTATGCGGGAATTAAATCCGGGCGCTATCCCAAACCTATAAAGCTAAGTCAGCGAACAGCCGTCTGGCATCTAAAGGACATCATCAATTTTATTGAACGTGCTCGTTAAAAAAGATTGGAGAAGTTCCAACATCCACTCAAGCATTACAGGTAATTGTATTTAACCACTTCTGAAATTTATCCCTGAAAGGTTTTTTATCTCAAATCACCATGTTGGTCTATCCACGGAATGTTTACTTTTTTTCTATCATGTTGTTTTCTTAAATTGTAGCACCTTGGCTCCGACTCTTAACCCGTCAAGATAATCCGCCCATATTTGCATCATTTTAATTCTTTCATTTAGATGCGCTGTTCTATTATAAGCGCGGCCGTTTGGGTCTCTGACTGCGTGTGCCAATTGATGTTCAATAAAATCAGGTCTAATCTGCAAAATTTCATCAAGCATTGTTCGCGCCATTGCCCGGAAGCCATGCGCAGACATTTCATCTTTTGTATATCCCATACGCCGTAATGCTGCTAAAATAGCATTGTTTGACATTGGCCGATCAAAAGAACGGCCAGAAGGGAATATATAGCGGCTTGCGCCTGTCAATTCTTTAAGCTCCGTCAATATCTCTATTGCTTGCCTTGATAATGGTACAAGGTGCGGCTCTTTCATTTTCATTTTTCCAGCCGGAATGTTCCATTGTGCATTTTCAAAATCTATTTCAGCCCATTCCGCATGACGAAGTTCGCCCGGTCGGACAAAAACTAAAGGCGCAAGCTGCAGAGCATATTTAACGACAAAGCTGCCTTGATAACTGTCAATTGCTCTTAATAATTCCGCCACTTTTTTAGGTTCAGTAATGGCCGCCATGTGCTTTTCTGCGGGTTGTGGCAGTGCGCCCTTTAAATCTGCTGCCGGATCACGTTCGGCACGACCGGTTGCAACTGCATACCTAAAAACCTGGCCACAAATAGTTCTTATACGATGAGCGGATTCTAAAGCACCTCTTGATTCAACACGCCGTAACACAGCCAACAACTCTGGAGCTTTTATCGCTGCAATTGGACGTTTGCCAATCCATGGAAAAAGGTCACGTTCCAAGCGGCTCATAATTGTTTCTGCATGTCCTATTGTCCATGTTGAAATAAATCTAGCATGCCACTCTCTGGCCATAACCTCAAAGGTTTCTGTTTCTTGGATATTAGCCTGTTTTTGAGCTTTGCGAACATCACCCGGGTCAACACTATTTGCCAGCAACCTTCTAGCATCATCACGTCTTCGACGCGCATCAAGAAGACTGATCTCGGGGTACGAGCCAAAAGCAAGTTTCTTTTCTTTATTATTAAAACGATATTTAAACCGCCATAACTTGCCGCCGGAAGGTGTTATAAGAAGATATAAGCCACCTCCATCAAATAATGAAAATGGCTTATCCTTTGGTTTTACTTTTTGAACCTTCATATCCGTCAATGGAATTATACGCCTTGGCATGGTTATACCTCCTTTTGGGTACCCGCGAAATATTTTGGGTACCTTTTTACTTGATTTGGGTACCTAAAACAACCGGCTTATGTAAAATCTTATAACACATCTTTGGACTAAAAGCAACAAAAAACCCGCTATTTCTAACGGGTTTTTGGATTTCCTCGGACTTCTTTGGATTTTACTGGATTGTCTTTTTTTGGAGGCGGCGGGAGTCGAACCCGCGTCCGAAAACCTTCCGCTGGAGCTTCTACGTACGTAGCCTTCGTTTTAGAACCTTCGCGCTGGTTTGCTCCCTAAGGCCGGATCGCCCCGTGCTATCCTGTAAGTATTCGCCGCCCTCCCCCAGGCAAGAAGTTTGGCTATCCTGTCTTAATGACGTTCTATCCCAACCAACAGGAGAACCGGGTAGAACGTTAGCCGTCTAAGCGGCTAAAGCGTAATCGTAGTTTTCTGCGATTATATGTTTCCTACCTGTTTAACGAGGCCTGTAGGAACCTCGGTACGCTTCTACAACTTCAAATGTCCCCGTCGAAACCGTGACGCCCCCTTAAATTTGATTTGTTTATAATATAGACACTTACCGCGCTTTTGTCAAAGGAAAGAATTAACAAAGAATATTCCAAGATTCCACACTTAATTCCAGATTCTTATCAAACCTTTATCAGCTTTGATTTAAAATCCCGGGCTAGTGTGCGCCGCTCTTCACGTTCCTTGATATCCTCACGGCGGTCATACAATTTCTTGCCTTTACCGATACCGATTTCCACCTTCACTTTGCCGTTTTTGAAATATAACTTCAGTGGAACAAGCGCGAGACCTTTTTCCCGCGACTTGCCATAGAGTTTTTTAATCTCCCGTTTATGCAGAAGTAGTTTGCGCGGCCGCAATGGTTCATGATTAAAGCGATTGCCGTGATCATAGTGGCTGATATGCATCTCGCGCAGGTAGACTTCATCATCCTTGACGACGGCATAACTGTCTTTGAGATTGGCCTTACCGGCGCGCAATGCTTTAACTTCTGTTCCGGATAAGACCATACCGGCTTCATATGTATCTCCGATGTCATAATTGAGGCGCGCAGTCTTGTTGGAAGCAATCAGTTTTTGTGCTGTATTTTCTTTTGCCATATTTCAATTTTACATTAAAATGCGCTTAAAGCCATTTATTTTTTCCCTGCCGATTAAATTAGCGGGATATCCTTATGTGCTTCGCACAAAGGACAATTCCATTTACGTTTCAAATTTCGTTACACTCGTTTTCAACGAATGTTATTGATTCAACTTACGCTCCCTATAGTCAGCGAGTGTCATTATCGCTTCGAATTTTCTTTCTTGGCAATAAATAATCAGGTTTTACGTGGCTCATTGCCTTGTAAATGTTATCGCGGATTTCTTTATTGTCTCGCTCCAGTTCATTTAAAAGATTTTTAACATAAACCCGCTTCGATGTACGGCTTGTCGGGCAATCGTTTTTCACCGTGGGGAATTGCCGCTCCTTGCTGTATTTTTTTACCAGTTCCTCCCGCAAATAAGCCAACGGACGAATAATGTGCAGCTTACCGCCGAATATTCTCTGATTGGGCATCATTGTGCTGATTTCCCGTCCATAAAACATGTTAATCAGCAGTGTTTCAATAATATCGTCCCGGTGATGGGCAAAAGCTATTTTATTACAGCCTTCGGCGTCAGCTATCTCAAATATTCTTTTGCGTCGCAGCCGCGAACACAAAAAACAGGGATTTTTTTTATTAAAATCAGAGTGAGCCAGATTGCCAATATCCGTCTTTTCCATAATGTAGCGATAATTATTTTTCTGAAAATATTTCTCCAGCGCTTCATAGGCCCTACACATTGGATCAAAACCCATATCGATATTGACAGCGATAAAAGAAAACCGGGGAATAAAAATCATCTGTGAATCCAGCAAGTCCAGCAGAGCAAAACTATCCGCCCCACCAGAGACGCCAACCAGAACCCGGTCTCCCTCTTCGATCATTTTATAATCCAGCACGGCTTTTTCCAGCCACTTTTTTAAATGCAGAAAAAGTTTTGTATTTTTATCTTTTTTAATCATATCTGTATTCATTTTTTTATTTTCCCCAAAGTCTTCTTATGTCTTATACCATTTCTAAATCAAAGATGATATTGCGGCAGCTAGGAGGAGGCAGCGAGGCGTATTATATATACGTTGAGGAAGCCGACAACGACGCCAACAAAAATAGCGCTTTGATTTAGAATTGGTATTATTTATCCGACTTCGCTACAAGAATCAAGACACTTCGATTATCATCTTGAAATCAGGAAGCCTCTCTGTTATAGTTTGACGCAAAGTAAAAAAGGAGGTTTTTATATGCCGGAAATTATTAATGTTCATGCCAGAGAAATACTGGATTCCCGAGGAAATCCAACCGTTGAAGCCGAAGTGACAACAATTGCAGGTATTACCGCAAGGGCGGCTGTTCCCTCAGGCGCTTCCACCGGCGAGCATGAAATGTTGGAATTGCGTGACGGCAATAAGAAAAGATACAATGGAAAAGGTTGCCAAACTGCCGTAAAAAATATTCTCTACAAAATCGGGCCGGAAATTATCGGCATGGATTGCCGCAGACAGCGTGATATCGACTTTGCCATGATTGAACTGGATGGAACCGAAAATAAGGGAAAACTAGGCGCCAACGCGATCTTGGCTGTGTCTCTCGCCTGCGCCAAAGCGGGCGCTGAAGTATCAGGTCTGCCCCTATATAGATATTTGGGTGGCGTCAACGCCAAAGACCTGCCAATCCCGCAGTCCAATATTTTAAACGGCGGCCAGCATGCCGACAATAATGTGGACATTCAGGAATTCATGATTATGCCGGTAGGCGCGCCCAATTTTACCGAAGCCATTCGCATGAACGCGGAAGTTTTCCATGCTTTGAAATCGGTGCTCAAAGGTAAAGGTTACAATACAGCCGTTGGTGACGAAGGCGGCTTTGCACCGAATTTAAAATCCAATGAAGAAGCTCTTTCCCTTATTATGACAGCTATAGAAAAAGCAAACTACCGGCCGGGCCAGGATATTATGATCGCACTTGATTCGGCCGCAAGTTCCTTCTACGAAAAAGGTAAATACATTCTTGCCACGGAAAAGAAACCTAAAAAATCTGCCGAGGAAATGGTTAAATTCTACGCTGATCTCGTCGCAAAATATCCGATTATCTCTCTTGAAGACGGACTAGCGGAAGATGACTGGGCAGGCTGGAAACTATTAACTGACGAACTGGGCGGCAAGATTCAGATTGTCGGCGATGATATTTTTGTGACGAATATTAAACGTCTGGAGCGAGGCATCGAAATGGGTGTCGCCAATTCCGTTTTAATTAAACTAAATCAGATCGGCACACTTACGGAAACGCTCAACACCATGGAACGGGCTAAAGAAGCAAGCTACACTTGCGTTGTATCTCACCGTTCCGGTGAGACGGAAGATACCTTTATGGCTGATATTACCGTTGCCACCAATTGCGGCCAGATTAAAAGCGGTTCACTTTCCCGCACGGAAAGACTGGCTAAATACAATCAACTGATTCGCATTGAAGAAGAATTAGGCGACACGGCCAACTACCGCGGTATGGAAGCATTCTACAGCATTAAACAGCCGGCTAAAGCAGGCAAGAAAAAATAAACAATATTTCCATTAACTACTTACTATGGGCTGGCCTTTTTTCAAAGGTCAGCCCATAGATTTTAAATTCCATTCTAAGGGAATTATTCTCTCAATTTTTTATACCATTTCAATTGGAAGCTGCCGCCTGTTCGGCGTCATTTCCCGGTAAGGTAAAAAGTTTTATTTTTATTGCGCGCCCTTTGGTTGCGCATCCGGTCAAAGGATAACGCGGCGGCAAGGAGGAGGCTCCACAGGCGTATTAATAATACGTTGAGGAAGCCGACGACAAAGCCAACAAAGTTAGCCAAAGAAAGCGGATTGGTATTAAAAACCTCTACAGCAGTTTGAACAGACGGCGGCGCAAAACTTCCATTTCCGCCCTTTTTTCGGTTAGGGCATAAGAAACTTCTTTCTTTTCTTTCTTTTCGCTTTTTTCATCTTTTATTTCGGTTATAAGTTCCGCGTCCTGCAGGAATGTTATGATATTAAGATAATTTGATTGCGAGAGCGCTTCCGGACGTAAAATTTCGCCCTTTCGATACATTCTGTCTCCGAGTGTCCGGATTTTTTTCAGCCAATCCTTTTTTGTCAGCGGATTCTTCTTCAAATACAAACAGCTTCTGATGACAATCCAGAAGGATTCCAGATAATTGTGAATTAAATCAGCAAAAGGTTTCAGTTTTTTACTGCCGCTGCCTTTTATTTCAATCCAGACCTGACCTTCGCGTTCAACAGACGTGATCATTTTTCTATCATACAAATAAGTGAGCACATCATTGACCTCCTGGACGTCATCCTTGCGTTCATCAAAAATAAACTCATTCCACAAAAGCTTCTTGAGAAATTTATAATCTCCCATGATCCGGGCAAGAGAAGTCATATCTTCACTGCTTTTAATCATGGATGTAGCGACAAAACAAAGGGGCACAAAAAAATGCAAAATGTTATTTTTATAATATTCCAGATTGAGCCTTTTTTCTTCTTTCAGCGAATAAACAACTTCCTGCATTTCTTCATCTTCGTCTTCTTCGGCTTCAATTCTGGAGATGAACCCCGCCTGCACAAACATGTTGAGGGCTTCGGCTATCGCCTTCTCCCGGTTGGCGAATGTTTCGGCAATCCTGACTTTCTTCATGGAAAGGTATTCATAGAATTCATTCAAAATATTCAGCAAATCATCGTGAGATATCCCCCGCCGGTCATGGCTCAAAATCACGGCGGCAACAAGGGAAAAAGGCGTGACTACCGAGACATTGTTTATTTCCAAAACTATTTCATAACTTATTTTCCGGTAAAGGCTCTGCCGTTCATCAATGGTCATTTGATCTATCGGCTTTTCCTGCGCCTCCAGATACGATTTCATAACAATCGGCTCGCCGATATTCACGTAAACGCGACCAAACCGTTTGCGCAATATTTTACTGGTTTTGATTATCTCCGCAGTATTTTCCGGAGTTTTGGTCGCTCCCGACAGTTCTTTAAGATACGACTTCTCTTCAATCACGCGGTCATAGCCGATGTAAACAGGAATAGCGGCAAAATTATCGCAATACTTTTCCTGATAGGCTTGAATAACCATGGAAAGCAGACCATATTTGGGCATGACCATTTTCCCGGTTCGGCTTCGTCCACCTTCAATAAAAAATTCCAGAGGCAATCCTTCTTTTAACAATATCGCCAAATACTTGGTGAATACTTCTGAATAAATTTTGTTTCCTCTGAAACTCCGTCGCAGAAAAAAAGCGCCGGACTTGCGAAAAATATAACCCATAGGGAAGAAAGATAAATTGTTTCCGGCAGCAATGAAAGGCAGTTGAATATTGTTTTTATAAAAAACGTAATGAATCAAAAGATAATCAATATGACTTCGGTGGCAGGGAACTATAACAAAAGGCATTTTTTTGGAAATATTTCTTATCTTGGCCATGCCTTCCAAATCAACCGATAAACCATCGTAAATATTGTTCCACAGCCAGGCGAGCAGTATTCGCCATATCCCAATGACTGTTTCACTGTAATCGGCGGCAATCTCATAAAGATAACGGCGGGCTTCTTTTACCACAATCGCCTTGTCCTTTTTTTCTCTCGCCGCATAATCAGTAATAAACTTTCTCAGGGATTCGTCGCTTAAAACCATACCGATGAGTTCTTCACGAGATTTTAAAGCCGGTCCAACCACAGTGTTTTTTTCTTTTTCAATACGGTCGATTAATTCCCCCCGCAGTTCGTGAACAATCGATCCCTCGGAAATACCGTTACTTTTATTTAAATATTCGGATAATTTAACCGGTTCCGCGGGAATAACAAAAGCATTACTGGAATAACGTATAAACGTAATTAAACGGCGCAATGAGCCTGTATACTCCGTTTGTCCGAAAAGAATATTAATCAGGCTTTCATCCTCTTTTTCGCGCCTTCGCCCATAGGAGACCAAAACCGGCACGATAAATATTGGAAAATCAACTCTTTTTTGCACATTAATCAAGCTTACTATCGCACTTTCCGCAGATCTGTTTTCAATAAATTCCGATTCGCCTAAATGAATAACAACGCTCTTTTTCTCATTAACTATTCTCTCGAGATAAACCAATTTGTCCAGCCAAGCTTTCTGTTCTTTCCCAAAACGGCGTAGAAAAGAAGACCACAGAAATTTCATCATTTTGGGCAATGGCTGCCAAAAGGACATATTCATTCCGTGGCAAAATACAGGAGCAGGAAGTCCTTTGCGCTTAACAAGTTCAGAAATGATGAGGCTGTTGAGTTCACTCCTTTGGTTTAAAGCGTAAACCACAACTCCCTCGGTCGAAAGTTTTTTGATGGCTTCAACATATTCATCGGCGATGGAAACATGCGAAAGGAACGTTTTCGCCAGCCGGAACTGCAAAAAATTTTGCTCATCATAAAGACGTCCGGAATAATATTCTTTATCTTTATCTGATTTGGCTGAATTCATTTTTTCTTTCCTTTGTGGAGCCCCCCACGGCAAGGAGCCGAAGGCTCCCTATAATAATGAGACCCAAGCTTCAGAAACAGAGTGCATACCCTGGAAGGGCATCTGCGACTGAAGTTTGCAGGTCGAATTATCACGCGAAGCAGAGGATAACGCGACCTCCCGCGGGTTACACCGCATAAAGCTGGGAGATTCCAAACCGCGGGATTAAAAATACCGAGTGCAGTCGTGACCATTTTTTAACAAAAGCTAATCTTCTTCATTTTGAAATTCGTCAGGAAAACGTCCCATCATATAATCAACCACATACGCCCGCACTTCAGACGCCGTGTTAAAAGAAAGGGCTTTTTCCAACAATATTTTGGATTCCTTTATCGTTGATTCCCTTATAATTTTTTTAATCCGCGGAATGGCCAAATGGTTCATACTTAATTCATCCAGTTCCATTCCCAGAAGAATCAATGCGCACAGGGGATCTCCAGCCATTTCACCACACATCGCCGTACGAATCTTTGCCTCATGAGCCATGTCCACTACTCTCTTTATCAATCTCAAAACAGCCGGATGCAAAGGTTCATACAAATATGTCAAACGTTCATTGGCCCGGTCAATCGCCAGAGAATACTGGATTAAATCGTTTGTGCCGATGCTGAAAAAATCTACCTCCTGCGCCAGCTTATCGGCAATAATAACCGCGGCAGGCACTTCAATCATCGCGCCTATTTCCATCTCCGAAGCAATTTTCACCCCTCGCGACAAAAGTTCCTGACGGGTTTCTTCCAGCAATTTCTTCGCTTCACGAATTTCATCCACACTCGAAATCATCGGAAACAGAATTTTTGTTTTTCCAAAAGCACTTGCACGCCAGATGGCTCTTAGTTGTGTCTTGAATATTTCCACTTCCTTTAGACAAAAACGAATCGCCCTCAACCCCATCTGCGGATTCAATTCCTTGCTCTGCTTCTGGTAGTTGGGAAATTTATCACCGCCTAAATCAAACGTGCGGATGGTTGACCACGATAAATTTTTCTCGGTAACCACCTGACGGTAGTTATTGAAATGGTCTTCTTCAGTCGGCAATTCATCACGATAGATATACAAAAACTCCGTCCGGTAAAGCCCTATATTTTCAGCACCGTGAACAATTGCCGAAGGAATCTCTTC
>Ga0224558_1001811_pt1 | contig 21173 bp, 19 predicted proteins | sample 714S32024metaG_FD_180682 | JGI IMG/M metagenome (GOLD analysis project Ga0224558, IMG submission 180682) | Peat soil microbial communities from Stordalen Mire, Sweden - 717 S3 20-24 | ecosystem: Environmental > Terrestrial > Soil > Wetlands > Peat | place: Sweden: Norrbotten County, Stordalen...
TCGATCTGCTGACCGAGATCGTCTTCGATCCCTCCAGGATCCCCGAGGGGCTGACCCCGGTGCCCCCCGATTCTCCGCGCCCGCGCGCCGACACCCGGCGATCAGGCGTCGTCCTGCTATGACGGCGGCCTGAGAGGCTCTCGCCACATGAGCCATAGCCGCACGGAGCCGTCCGGCACGCTCACCTCGCCGGTGACCTCGAACCCGCGGTGCCGGTAGAAAGCGACGTTGCTCTCCTTCGAGGACTCGAGATAGGCAGCAACACCCTCGCGGTCGCAGATGTCGAGCACGGGAGCCATCACGGCAGAGCCGAGGCCCCTTCCTTGCCACTGCGGATCGGTGCCAAGCCCGCCTAGGTAGTAATGGGGCGTCTTCGGGTGACGGGACTCGACGAGCTGGACGAGGCGGAGTGCCGCTCCCGCCCGCCGCCCCAGGATCAAGAGCATCGGAAGCTGGGCAATCGCGTCGCGCATCTGGGGCGGACCGGCACGAGGGGGCATCCACAGCGCGGTCGACCGGCACTCCTCGGTCGTGTAGGCCAGTCCTCTCTTCATGTACGTCTGGCGGAGCTGGAGCTTGAAGAAGCGGAGCAAGGCTCGTTCCCGGGTCCGCGGCTCGGGGAACATGTAAGCCAGCATGGGATCGTCGTGAAAGGCACGCACGAGCGACGCGGCGGCAACCGGCACATCGGCTGGACGCACCAGGTGAACCTGTGGCACCGCAGGCATGGTAGCTGTGCCGCCATCGTGCCCCTGGAGGATCGTCTCACCGGGAATCCCCGAGCGACGTCCGGGGTTCTCGCCTTCATGACCACAACCCCCTTCTCCATCAACTGGGACTATCGTTGCCCCTTTGCCCGCAACGCCCACGAGCACCTCGTTGTCGCCCTCGAGGCCGGCGCCCCGTTCGAGGCCAGCTTCGTACCGTTCTCACTCAACCAGGCACACGTCGAGGAGGGCGACACGCGGGCGTGGGAGGACCCGGCGCGCGAAGCGGACCTGCTCGCCGGCCAGGTCGGGATCGTCGTGCGCGACCGCTTCCCCGAGAGGTTCCTCCGCACGCACCTGGCGCTGTTCGCCTTGCGACACGACCATGGCGGCGACCTGCGCGACCGGGCGGCGCTCGACTCGGTGCTGGGGCGCGAGGGCGTCGATCCCGGTGAGGTCTTCGACCAGATCAAGAGCGGGTGGCCACTCGACGAGTACCGCAAGTCGCACGAAGCGGCGGTCGCCGACAACGCCGTTTTCGGAGTGCCGACGTTCGTGGCCGACGGACGGGCGGCCTTCGTCCGGATCATGACAAGGCCGGGCAAAGATGCGGGCTTGGCGACCGCGACGATCGAGCGAGTCCTCGACCTTCTCGAGCATCACGTCGAGTTGAACGAGTTCAAGCACACCACAATCCCCAACTAAACGTTCGCCGCCCTCCACTGCTAGGGTCGGCCGCATGCGCCTCATTTCAGAGCAACAGCTCGGGAACCGGCTCGGTTCACTGTCCGAGACAGCGCCGCGGATTGTTGTCACAGGCAACTGGGCCTCGCCCAAGAGGGCGCTCGAGATCCTCGACGCGAACCTCGAAAGCTACCGGGTGTTCATGTTGGGCTCCCGCCATCCCATCTCGTCCCGGCCGGGAGTGCGTTACGAGACGCCGTTCGTCGGGGCCGGAATGCGGCATTCCTCCGCGCTCGACTACATACCGATGCGACTCTCGCTGGTGCCGCGGCTGTTCGCTATCTCCCGCCAGCCCGACGTCGTCCTCATCCACACCTCGACGCCGAGAGACGGCAAGGTCTCCCTCGGCATCGAGGTCAACGTCTTGCCGGCAGCCCTCGAGGTGGCACGTGCGCGCGGGGCCCTTGTTGTCGCTCAGATCAACCCTCGGATGCCGTACACATTCGGCGAGGGAGAGATCGCGATGGACATGATCGACGTCGCCATCGAGGTGGACCAACCGCTCGACACCACCGAAGGGCACTCCTCTGATGGGCGAAAAGAACAGATCGGCGAGTACATAGCCCATCTCGTACCGGACGGTGCGACCTTGCAGCTCGGGATAGGTGCCATCCCCGACGCAACTTTGGGACGGCTCGTGCACCGACGCGGACTCAGGATCTGGTCGGAGATGATCAGCGACGGCGTTCTCGCCCTGGAGCGCTCGGGTGCTCTTGATCACGAGCACCAGGTCGTCACGTCGTTCATCGGCGGGTCCGAGGAGCTCTACAAGTGGGCTGACGGCAATCGGAGACTACGGATGTTCCGGACCGAGACGACCAACGATCCCGGGAAGATCGCGATCAACCCGATGATGATCTCCATCAACGCGGCCGTGCAGATCGACCTGTTCGCTCAGGCGAACGCGAGCTACGTAGGCGGCCGCATCTTTTCTGGCTTCGGCGGCCAAACAGACTTCATCGTCGGGGCGCTGCACTCGGCCGGCGGCCAGGCCGTGATCGGGTTGCCGTCGTGGCACGAGAAGTCGAAGACCTCCACCGTGGTCCCTCTTCTGGACATGCCCGCGACCTCGTTCCAGCATTCGGTAGTCGTCACCGATCAAGGCTGCGCGCACGTCTTCGGGCGTAGCCAGCACGACCAGGCACGCCTCCTCATCGAAGAGGCTGCCGCTCCCTCGGCGCGCGACGAGCTCTGGGACGCTGCTGAGCGACTCGGCCTCGCCGACTCCAAGAGCGGGACCAAGCCGTCTGACGACCTGTAGCTCCCAGTCCGTAGTCGACGCACGGGCTGGCAGCCAGCACCGGAGCGAGCACACGCCTCGGTGCTGAGAAGCCTGTTGTAACGCTCAGTCGAGGGAGATGGGCTCGTCGTCGTCGGCCAAGCCTCCGGCTCCGATCGGCGTCTCAACCGCAAGAGCCGCCTTCTCGGCTACCAGGTTACGGATCCGCTGGTGGAGCTCGATCATGAGCTCGGGGCTCTCCCGTAGGAATTGCTTGGCATTCTCACGGCCCTGGCCGAGCTGCTCGCCCTCGTAGGTGTACCAGGCGCCGGACTTCTTCGCGATCCCCAGGTCGACGGCTACGTCGAGCACGGAGCCCTCTCGGCTGATGCCCTTGCCGTAGACGATGTCGAACTCGGCCATGCGGAAGGGCGGAGCGCACTTGTTCTTCACGACCTTGACCCGCGTGCGGTTGCCGACGATCTCGGCTCCGTCCTTGATGGACTCCAAACGACGAATATCGAGCCGGACCGAGGCGTAGAACTTGAGCGCCCGCCCTCCGGGCGTGACTTCGGGCGATCCGTAGACCACGCCGATCTTCTCTCGCAGCTGATTGATGAACAGCGCGATCGTCGATGACTTGCTGAGCGTGCCCGTGAGCTTGCGGAGAGCCTGGGACATGAGGCGAGCCTGCAGGCCGACGTGGGTATCGCCCATGTCACCTTCGAGCTCGGCACGTGGTGTGAGCGCCGCCACCGAGTCGACGACGATTACGTCCATAGCCCCGGAGCGGATCAGCATGTCGGCGATCTCGAGCGCTTGCTCGCCCGTGTCGGGCTGGGAGATCAGCAATTCGTCGATGTCGACACCGATGGCTTTTGCGTAGACGGGGTCGAGCGCGTGCTCCGCATCGATGTAGGCGCAGATTCCCCCATTACGCTGTGCTTCCGCAACTACGTGCAGCGCGAGGGTCGACTTGCCAGAGGACTCCGGTCCGAACACCTCAATTATCCGCCCTCTCGGGAGCCCACCGATCCCGAGAGCGAGGTCAAGGGCCATCGCGCCAGTCGAGATCACTTCGATCCCCATTCCGGTGTGCTCACCCATGCGCATGACTGAGCCCTTTCCGAACTGCTTCTCGATCTGGCTGAGTGCCGCCTCGAGTGCCTTGTCACGCTCCATCGTCGGGTCTCTCTCCTCTCGCGCTGCTTGTCGACGGTTCACTTCCGAGACCGGACCTCTCTGCTGTGCCGTTGCCTCGTCTCGGCTCACCGGCGTAACGCCGGTAGGCCGCAACCTACGAAATGGGTATGTCACTCCCGTCACCGGTCCCTGCTGCGAGGTCATCACATTACTGTAGTTCCAAACATATGTTCGTTGGTGGACCTTTGTGCGGATCGCGCTCTGCGAGGCGCTACTACCAGACACGCCTGACAAAACCTGACCTTTAGCTTCTAGGTTCCCGGCCAGTTGCACAGAGCCGGCGCCGCAGGACGTTCAGGGCCGAGATTGTCGCGAGTTGCCGGACACGCTCCCGATCGCCGGGCAGGCGGAGCTCGACGGCATCCGGGACCGACCCCGGGACGGCGAGGCCGACGACAACGGTGCCGACCGGGCGACCTTCTTGTTCGGCCGGGCCGGCGACACCGGTCGTCGCGAGGCCGACGTCGGAACCTAAGACCAGCCGCGCACCTTCAGCCATGGCCGCCGCCGCCTGGCGCGACACGACCGGCCCGTCCGCCACGCCGAGCACCGATCGCTTGACGCCGACGTCGTAGGCCACGACTGCTCCTCGGAACCACTCGCTCGCGCCCGGCACGCCCACGAGCCGGGCCGCGATGAGGCCGCCCGTCAGTGATTCGGCAACACCGAGGCTCCAGTCGCGCTCGAGGAGCAGCAGGCCCACGGCGCCTTCCATCGTCTCCTCGTCGACGCCGAAAACAGATTCACCGACAAGAGCGCGCAGCTCGGCTTCCTCAACGTCGAGCGCCTTGTTTGCGGTGTCGTCGTCAGCAGCCTTCACGGTGAGGCGCAGCTTGATCCCTTCGATGCCGCTGGCCAGGAAGGCGATGGTCGGCACGCCCAGTCCCCCGGCCTCGAGGGCCGCGACGCGGCCTGCGACAAGCTCGGCGAGCCCGGACTCGCTGTAGCCCCAGGTCTTGAGCGTCCGGCTACGGATCACAGCCGCCTGCCCCGAGCGCCTCCGCAGATCGGGTAGTACAGCTCGTTCCATCATGTCGTGCAACTCGTAGGGCACACCTGGGAGCGCGTACATCACCTTGTCCCCGACAGGGCAGACGAGACCAGGAGCAGTGCCCAACGTCTGGGGGATCACAATTGCGCCTTCAGGCACGTCGGCTTGCTGCTCGTTGTTGGCCGGCATCTTCCGGCTCGACCCACGAGGCACGAAGCGGTCCCTGATGGTCTGCATGACGGCGGCGTCCCGGCGGAGTGGGACGTTCATCACCAGCGCTATCGCCTCCCGGGTGAGATCGTCCTGAGTCGGCCCGAGGCCGCCACACACGATCACCGCCTCGTTTCGCTCGAGTGCGGTCCGCAGCACTGCGGCGATGCGCACGATGTTGTCACCGACCCTGGTCTGGAAATTGCAGTCGATTCCCGACAGGGCTAGTCGCTCACCGATCCAGGCGGAGTTGGTATCGACGATCTGGCCAAGCAGAAGCTCCGTTCCGACTGCTACGACCTCGGCTCGCATGAGCTGTCTCCGGAACGCGCGCTTAGGCGACGTGACGACCGACGTTGCCATGCGTCGGCGATTGAGCACCCGCGAGGAGCTTGCGTGAGTCGCGCAGGTACTCGAACCCGGTCCACAGCGTGACCGCGACAACCAGCCAGAGCACCCAGCCGACGACCCTCGAGTGATGCAAACCCACTGGCGGCAGGAAGGCGAGCCCGATCACAACGTCCTGCAGCAAGGTCTTCACCTTCGCTGTCGTCCTGGCCGGCACCGACACGCCGCGGCGTGCCGCATAACTGCGGAAGACGCTCATGGAGACCTCGCGGGCCGCGATCAGGATCACCGGCAGCCAGCTCACCTCTCCAATTGCCGCCAGCGCCACCAGCACGCCGAGGACGATGCACTTGTCGGCGAGCGGGTCGAGGAAGGCGCCTGAGCGCGTCGCGCCATAGCGCCTCGCGACAAAGCCGTCGAGGCCGTCGGACGACGAGCAGATGAACCAGAGACCTACGAGCAGCCAACTAGAGGGTCCGGTGGCCACGACGAGCGCGACCATTAACGGCGACGCAAGCAACCTGGCGAGCGTGAGCGCGTTCGCCGGTGTCATCAGAGCCGATGGCCCGAAGATCGTGTCGGGGCGACTCATGGCGCCGACCCGCCAACGAGCTCGAACGCGGGCACGGCCTCAAGGTCGGGCCCGACCGCGCCCACGAAGCGGACCGGGCCGAGCCAGCCCTCCGGGAGCGAGCTTGGCACCCGCACGATTCCGTCGATCTCCGGTGCTTCCCGGTAAGACCGCGCATGGCCGGGCCGATCGACGAGCACATCGCTCATCGTCCCGACCAAATGGCTGCGTCCACGAGCTGTGATCGCCTCCTGCCGCTCCGAGCACTCCCGGAGGCGTTCGAGTGCGAGCGAGCTCGGGACCTGCTGGCCGAGACCCGCGGCCAGCGTCCCGTCCTCGCGAGAGAACGTGAAGAACCCCGCCCAGTCGAGGCTCGCCTCCTCGATGAACCTCAGCAGCTCGTCGTGGTCCTCCTCGGTCTCGCCGGGATATCCGAGTATGAACGACGAGCGGAACACAGCACCTGGCTCGAGCCGGCGAATCCGTCCGATCCGCTCGAGGAACCGGGGGCCGTCCCCCCAGCGGCGCATCGTGCGCAACAGGCGCCCCGAAGCGTGCTGGAGGGAGAGATCGAAGTAGGCGACACCGGTCCCGATCATCGCCTCGACGAGCCGATCGTTGAGCGAGGACGGGTAGAGGTAGAGCAGGCGGACCCGATCGACTCGCTGTGCCGCCGCGCCGATGAGCTCCACGATGCCGGGAGCAGCACTCTCGCGCTGCCCCACGGCTGCGGTGCGGTCGTGGCCGTACGAGGCGAGATCCTGCGCGACAAGCACGATCTCGCGTACCTGCAACGCCTCGATCTCTGCAAGGATCGAAGCCGACGGCCTCGAGCGCTGCTTGCCGCGAAACGACGGGATCGCGCAGAACCCACACCGCCGGTCGCAGCCTTCGGCGACCTTGACGTAGGCCCACGGTGCGGCTGCGGGTGGCCGAGGGAGCTCCAACAGGTCGAAGCTGTGCATCGATCCGTCGGCGGACGAGGCGTCCGGTCCCACCCGCACGACGCGCCGGGCGGTCTTCATCTCGACGGGCACGCCGAAGCCGGCAACGAGATCGATCTCGCCGAGCGCAGCCGCGAGCTCTTCACCCGAGCGCTCGGCGAGGCAGCCTGTGACGACGAGCCGAGACCCGAGCTTTCGCAGGCCGTCGAGCTCGAGGATGGTCTCGATCGACTCCTCGCGAGCGGCATCGATGAAGGCGCAGGTGTTCACCACGACAAGATCGGCCTCTCCAGGATTCTGCGCCGGCTCGTAGCCGCTCGCAGCCAAACGACCGACCAGCTTCTGAGAGTCGACCTCATTCTTCGGGCAGCCGAGCGTTGTGACCCAAAAGCGCTCGTCCACCTACGAAGCGTACCAATGCCGGGGTGCCGCGCTCTTCGAATCCTCAGAGCCGGTCAAGTAACTCCCGACGCTTCTGCTCGTACTCGGCATCGGTGATGACACCGTGCTGGTGCAGCCCCGCCAGCTCGCCAAGCTGTTGGGCGACGGTCGGCGTCGCCTGGGTGCGCGGCATCGGTTCCACAACCCGTGGCGCAGGGACAGGCGGCGTGGGATCGGTGATCGGTGGCGGTGAGTAGGCGCTCGGTGTCGTGGCCGGTCGTGCAGCTTCAGACACGACCTCCGCAGGGCCCTGCGCCACGGGGTAACCACCGGCGCTCTGAGCCACGACGCGGTTGATCAGCGACTGCACCTGGTCTGGTCGGCTGATGTCCGGGAATGGATCCTGCCCCTGCCGACCGGCGGACTCGACGGTGAGACTGCCAGCTCGGACGATCCTCTCGACGACGGTTTGGTGATATGTCACGTCCTGCACACGCCCGATCGGGATCTCCCTGCCTGTCCTCCTCAGCACACCGGTTCGGTAGACGATCCGCTGAGAGGTGACGACAAAGGTGGTGGTGCGCCAGCCGAGGTAGCGAGCGCCCAGGTAGACGAGCGCGACGACGCCGACGCCGAGCAGGATCCACCCCACGACAACCGGTGCGCTCGTCCACACCACGACGGCAGCCACACAGCCGGCGACAACGAGAACGGTGAAGACCGACGGCCAGAACAAGTAGGACCAGTTCGGCCTCGAGTCGAGGTAGATCTCCTCGCCGGGACCCAACAGCCTCGTCGGGAAGCTCATCACGCCCACCCGGGCGTCAGCCAGCAGCTCATCCGAGCTTGCTCGCGATAGACCCTGCAAGCCGCAGGGCCGACCCGTCCGAACCCACCGACGAGTAAGCGGCCGCGGGGCGCTGGATCGCTTCGGCCAACAAATCGAGCATCAACGACGTGAAGGGCAAGCGTGGATCGACCCACAAGTAGTGAGAGAGCGAACCCGGGATCGTGTTGATCTCGTTTATGAACACGTCCTCACCGTCGGACAGGAAGTCCAGCCGCGCGACACCACGTAAACCTACGAGCGAGGCAACCTCGGGTGCCAACAGGCGAATGCGCTGCTCGAGCTCAGGCGCGATCTGCGCAGGCAGCTCGCGCGGGGCAGATGTCATCCCCTCCGACCCGACATACTTGTCCTCGTAGCCAAGGATCTCCCCTCCGCCGCGCGTCCGAAGCGGCCGTTCGATCGCCGACAGCTGGAGCTCAGGCCAGCTCCTGATGGCAAGCTGCAGGTCGAACATCTCAGCTTCGTACGGCTCGAGAATCGCGCCTCGGCGCAGGTGAGAGTTCGCCTTCAGACGGGCACGCGCGGTATCGAAATCTGAGACGACCTCGATGCCGATGGAAGATCCTCCAAAGCGCGGCTTCAAGATGTAGGGGGGGGCGAATCCCGGTTCTTCGCCGTCCTCGCTCAATGGCACCCGCGGCAGGGCCGGCATGCCCGCGTAGATCACGAGCGCGCCAAAAGCGAGCTTGTCCATGCCGAGGGCGGCCCCCATCGCTGTCGGGCCGGAGTACGGAACTCCCGTCAGGTCCAGGGCACCCTGGAGGGTCCCGTCCTCTCCCGGGCCGCCGTGACAGCAGACCAGCACCGCATCGAGTTCGAGGTGATCCTCCCTCGCACGCAACCCGCTCGCGGGCCTGACAAAGCCGCCACCCGGGCCACTTATCAGGCGTAGGCGCACGGCATTGGAGGGGACTCCCTCGACAAATCCTGCCGCCTCGGTCGCGGCTTGAACCTCGTACCAGTCACCTGACTTCGACCAGTACAAAGAACGTACGCTGCCGACTCCCGGAGCGTGGACGAGAGCGTGGACGGCCTGCAGTCCACTAAGAACCGAGACGTCGTGCTCAGGCGACGGACCGCCGTAGATCACCCCCACGCGCGCGGGGCGGCTGCTCTGATTCGCGCCGACATCGCGTGCGTCGCCTGAACGCGCCTCAACGACTGCACGTGGCAGAACGAACGCTCCCCGATCGTCCAAGTCCAAACGGCGCTTTCCCCTCTGCCTCATCGTGTCGCCACTTTATGCCACACTCCGAGCGCGAACATCGACCGAGGTCCGCCCGATCGGCGTTTCCTCCTCCGACCGAACCGCGGTGCCCTTAAGGGAAGTGATCCGGGAGATCATTCTCGAACAGCACGGCGTCGCCCGGACCGAGCTGCTCGCGCGCCCAGGCGACCGCCTCCTCTCGGGTGCCGACGAGCTTCACCGACAACGGCAGTCCCGCCCGGCGACAACCCTCGACGAGTGCGGCCCTGTTCGTCCTTCCGACGACGACGAGGTCCGTCAGAACACCCGCCGCTCTCTCGGCCAAGGCCGCGTTCTCAGCAGTCTGTGTCTTGCCGAGCTCCACCATCCCAGGTGTCACGAGGACTCGCCGGCCTTCACTGGCCTCCGATGCGAGCGCATCGAGGGCATGTCGGGCACCGGCCGGGTTCGCGTTGAAGGTGTCATCGAGCACGACATAACCGGCCTTGGCCTGGTAGCGCTGCAACCGATTCGGCACGCTGGGCAAGGAGGAAAGGCGCCTCACCACCACCTCGGGATCGATCCCGATCTCGACCGCCACCGCCACCGCGCACGCCGCGTTCGATCGGATGGGCGATGGGGACCCCCGCGCAAGGACGACGACGCCCGACGTCTCTCCGCAAAGTCGTAGCTCGAGGCCATCAGCGTGTTCCAGCACGGCAACGTCCGCGCTCACGTCGGTTCCCGAGACGCGGACCACCTTCTGGGTCGCGCCAAGACGCCGCGCGAGTCCCTCGAGCCGCTCGTCGTCGATGTTGAGCACGACCACGCGGGCCGCCGAGGTGATCTCCGCCTTCGCCGACAGCGTCCTGTCGAGGGTGCCGAAGCGCTCCAGATGGGCCGGTCCGATCGAGGTGATGACAACGACATCGGGCTGCAGCCAGAGGCAGAGCGCCGAGATCTCCCCCGGTCCATAGGCTCCCATCTCGGCCACGAGTACCTCGGTCCCGGGCACGAGATGCTCATTGACCGTGCGCGCGAGCCCGGCGCGATTGTTGAAGCTGCGTGGGCTCGCGACGACGCTGCGGTCACCAGCAATGAGGTGAGCGACGTAGGTCTTCGTTGTCGTCTTCCCGTACGACCCCGTGATCCCCACCACGAGGGGCCGAACCCGGGCGAGCACGGCCGACGCGCGACCGACGTAGCGTTGCGCGAGCACGTCCTCGACAGGCCGGAGGACGGCGAGCGCCACGTCGACAAACAAGGGAATGGCGATCGCGCTCCACGCCGCCGCGAGCACGGCGGCGGAGAGACTGCCGAAGACGGCGGCCAGCGCGATGCCAAGACCTTCGAGCCCAACGGTGACAAACACGACCTGAGACATCCGGCGCGTCCACGCGAGACGCGACGTGCGACCCCGCAGACGAAGGCCGACCGGCCCGATCCCCACGATGGCGCCGGTAGCGAGAGCTGCAGCCGGAGCGATGGTCGCGACCGCGGCGCTGATCACAGCCGCTGCGGCTAGAGCGATGTTGAGCGGCGTGCTCGTCCACCAACGCCACCCGAAGCGCGCGACCGCTCCTGGCAGGTAGTGCTCGTGTTGGGCGACGCGAAGCCACCGCAGGTCAGCGCAAATGATCGAGATTGCGGCTGCGCCGAGCGCGACGGCGCTGAGCGCGGTCACAAGCCGGACGTGTCCGCGGTCGACTCTCCGACGATCACGTCTTCAGCCGTCCGATCGCGGCACGTAGCTCACCTGGAGCAGTGAGAGGGGTCAGATGGCCGGCACCAGGGCAAACAACGAGATGAGCGTCTGGCAGCTCACGCTGCAACTGCTCGGCCGTCGCCAAGGGAGCAGCCGTGTCGTGGTCACCCCACACCAGCTCGACCGGACACCGCACCGCAGCGATCGCCGCAGCGTAATCCTCTGCAAGCGTACGCACGAGAATGTCCCGCATGACGCCGGAGGCGGCACGGTAGTCATCGGACCCGTAGCGCTGTCGTAACGCTTCCATCCTCTCCTGGCCGATCACTCCGCGCGCCGCTAGCCCGCGCGCCATCCTGAAACGCAGCCGCGGCTTCGAACGGGCGCCAGCAGGTCGGTACAGCGGTGCTCCGCTCAACACAAGACCCGCAATCTGGTCCGGACGCCTCGCGGCAAGATGCACCGCGACGCGGCCGCCGAAGGAATGCCCGAGCACCACTACCCCCGGCGCCATCTCGTCGAGCACGGCGCCGACTGCTTCGGCGTAGTCGGGAGTTCCCCATACTTCCTCGGGTGCGGCGGCGCTTCCGAACCCGGGCAGGTCGAGTGCGATCGCGTCGATTCCCGGGGGCGCGAGAACGGCCTCGAAGTCCCGGTGGTCGCGGCGCCACCCGTGCAGAGCCAGGACCCACGGCGTGCCCGTGCCGTACGACTCCCCGAACAGGCGTGAGCCGGCGAAAGACGTGAGCATTTCAAAAAAGCTAACGCGTCCTCGCGCCGGCGCACTTGACCCTGCACAGGACTGCCCCCCGTCCTCTGAACGCTGAGACAACCGACCGCTACGGTCTGTTCATGGAGTCGAGCGTGACACGGTCGAGCGACCTGGCCGGACGGCTGCTGGCCGGATGCGACCCTCAGCAGCGCGAAGCGATCACGACCGAGGCGCGGCCTTTGTGCGTGCTGGCCGCTGCCGGTTCTGGCAAGACTCGGGTGCTCACGCGTCGCATCGCTTGGCGGGTGAACGAAGGTACTGCCTCGGCACGGTACGTGCTGGCGCTCACCTTCACTCGCAAGGCCGCATCCGAGCTCAGGGGCCGGCTGGCGAGCCTCGGTCTCGCTGAGCCGGCGACGGCCGGGACCTTCCATGCCGTGGCACTCGGGGAACTCAGACGCCTGGCAGCCGAGCGTGGCGGGCCGGCGCCAGTGGTCATCGCCTCCAAGGCTCGCCTCCTGGCCACGGCCGCAGGCCAGGACATTGGCCATGCTCGCGCCATGCTCGCTGATCTTGCCTCCGAGATCGAATGGGCTCAGGCCCAATGCCTCACTGCTCGTGAATACCCGCGAGCTGCCAGCGCCTCTGGGCGACCGAGCCAGTGCGACCCAGTTGTCGTCACGGAGATCTGGAGGCGCTACGACCGGGAGAAGCAACGCCGGGGCGTCCTCGACTTCGACGACCTTCTCCTGCGCTGCGCGACCGAGCTCGAGAACGACGCAGAATTCGCCGCTTCAGCACGGTGGCGGTTCCGTCACCTCTTCGTGGACGAGTACCAGGACGTGAACCCGGCACAGGTGAGGCTGCTCGAAGCGTGGCTCGGCGACAACGACGACCTCTGCGTGGTAGGCGACCCCGACCAGGCAATTTATTCGTGGAACGGGAGTGATCCGCGAGCCCTCATCGACTTTCCGCAACGGCATCCCGGTGCCCGGGTCGTTCGGCTTGCCGTGAACTATCGCTCGACGGACGTCGTGTTGGCGGTCGCGTCATCGGTCCTGACAGGTGAACCGAGCTTCGGCCCCGCGCCACCGGCCGGCGATCGGTCGGGTGAGTCGAGAGCGGAACCTGGAGACGTGCTGGTCACCGGGTACCCGCGGGCGGGCGGTTGCGCACAACCGATAGTCGCCTACGAGACTGACGCCGACGAGGCGCTGGGCGTTGTGGCCGCATTGAGGCGGGCCCGAAGTCCTGGCGCGCTGTGGTCAAGCCTCGCCGTCCTGGCTCGTACGAACGCCCAGCTCGTGCTCTTCGAGCGCGAGCTGGAGGCCGCGGGCGTTCCGTTCCGAAGCGGAGGAGGTCGCGCGTTTCTCGCGCGCCCAGCGGTCCGCCGGGCTTTGGATCGCTTGACCAGCGCGCCGGACTCACCGGGCATTCACGGGTGGCTCGAAGAGCTCGCCGGGATGGGAACCGGACCGGCGGTAGGCATCCCGGAGGATGAACGCGAGGCCTTCGATGCCCCGTCAGGCGGCAATGACATCGCCGAGATCGCGCCGGTCGATGATGATCTAGTCGAGCTCGGGGCTCTAGCGATGGAGTACCTCCGGTACGACTCGAGTGCGAGTGCAGCCGGGTTCGTCTCCTGGCTCGACGCGAGCCTGCGCTCCGATCCTCCCCGGCAGGTCGGGGACGCCGTCGACGTCATGACCTTCCACCGCGCAAAGGGCCTCGAATGGCGTGTCGTCTTTGTGACAGGCCTCGAGGACGGTCTCGTCCCGATAACTCATGCGCGCAGTCCCGAGGCCGCGGCCGAAGAGCGCAGGCTGCTCTACGTCGCGTGCACGCGAGCCATGGACGACCTTCGTTGCTCGTGGGCACGCGAGCGATCCTTCGCAGGTCGCCGTTCGGTCCGCAAGCCTTCGCCGTATCTTGCAGCTATCGAGGCCACCCATCGTGACCTCGCACGTCTGGCCGAGGTGACATCCGAACGATCGCGCGCCTCGCAACGGGAGGTGCAGGCCCTACTGGCAGGCCGGCAACGAGCGCGCCGGGCACCATGACGAGCAGTAGAGACAGGGTCGCGGCTTACGATCCCGCCGATCGTGCCCTGAGCTGGCTCATCCGAGTAGCATGGCGAGCGCACTAGCATGCCTTGTGCTCAAGGGTCCCGCCGCCACGGGAGCCGAGGACGTAGCTACAAAGAACGGCACGTAATGGGCGATTCCGTGAGAAGACAAGACGTCGGGCGATTGCTTGGAAGTTGGCACGGGAGGAGGGTGGCTGATGCCTAGAGACGGCGAAAGCGGCGCGTCGGACGTGGAGGCACGCAACCACTACCTGAGCATCATTGACGATGCCTGGGAGGTCTATCGCGAGGCAGTCGAAGGCGCGTGGGCAGACTACGAGGAAGCCCTCAAGCCGGTGCGCGAAGTCTACGAGGAAGCGCAGTCTGCCGCCGAAGAGGCCCACGGCAATGCAATCGACGAAGCTTGGGCCGACTACAAGCAAGCAGTAGCGAGCGCCCCCGCGACAATGCGCCGCGACATCGTCGCCCAGGCACGTGCCACCTACAACGAGTTGGCTGCGCAGATCCGCAAGGCGTATAACGAGAGCATGGCCATCGCCCGGGACGGCTACCTCAGGTCGGTGGACGAAGCAAGGGCGTCCTACCGAGCGGCGGTGGACGGCGAGCTCGATGCTCATCGTGAAGCTGTGCGTGTAGCTTGGAGCAGCTACCTACAGGCGGTTGACTCCAGCCTGCTTGCCGAGAATTGAGCCGTCACAACCCACGGGCGAGCGCCGCCACTGATAGATTCTGCCTACCTAATCGGTCCAACGATCGACTCAAAGGTGGAGTGGGCTTTCGACTACGGCGACAGCCCTCGGGCGACTGGACGCAGGCATGCATATCTCAGCCAGAATCGAGTACGCGCTGCGGGCGCTGTGCACTTTGGCGGCCCGAGCAGGCGAGCCGCTCACCGCTGAAGAGCTGGCCGAAGCTCAAGGCCTTCCGGTTCGCTTCCTGCGCGCAATACTTAACGATCTTCGCCGGGTGGGGATCGTCACGAGCCAACGTGGCAACGAAGGTGGCTACAAACTCGCGCGGCCTGCGACGGAGATCACCATCGGCGAGGTGTTCCGCCGGCTCGAGGGTCCCCTTGCAGAAGTGCGCGGCATGCGTCCCGAGTCGGCCAGCTACGAAGCTGACGCGGTACATCTGCAAAAGGTCTGGGTCGCAGTCCGAGCATGTCTGCGAAGTGTGCTCGACGAGGTAACCCTGGAGCAGGTCGTGTCCGGCAAGCTTCCCAACCAAATCGTTCGCCTCGTGACAAGCCCTGGTGCGTGGGAACCCCACTGAACCGCGACCCGACCGGCTGGCCAGTCCCTCGCCGCGGCCGGGCCCCGACAATCTCGGTCTTTCAGCTCGCCCTTCGAGATCCCGTCACGATCCAACGACCGTCAACCGCGTAGGGCTCGATCGGAAACCCTAAGGCCAACAACAGCGGTCCGAGCGCTTCGTTGAGAATGTCCACCGACTCGATCTCAGCCACGGGCACTGCCTCGCGAGGAATGAGCAGGTCCCGCAAGAGCCAACCCACCACGACGCCTCCGTGGCCATGACGGTCCATGGGCACGACTGACAGGTAACACCCAGATCCAGGCGCGCCGGCATCCACCGGGACGCGCGACCCTAGGCCAAGCTCCTCTATAGCTGCGAGAAGGTCGTTCCGCACTTCGTCGAGCCCGAACGGTCCCGCACCACCGAGCCCGGGCGCTCCCGCGCCCTCGGTCTCGGCTCCCCCCTCGTCGAGCCAGGACGCTTCCGCGCCGTCGGTCTCGGACGTGGATGGCTCTGGCTCAAAGGCTCCGAACTTCCCGTCCTCCATCTCTTCGCTCATAGGTCCCTGACCATTCGGTGTCCCTCGGGTAGGTCATGTCATATGCAACAGGGCGGCGCCTGTGCCAGCTTCTCGCGCCTGTCCAGCGCAGACTCCCAAACCTATGCTACGTGGCCATAGTTCGTCGGCAGTGGATCGCACGATTCCACCGTGCGGTCAGCCTTGAGCTCGTGACCCTGATCGGCGACGGGGCACGCATGGCGTTCCCGCCAGCTCTCCCCATGCTCGGTTGTCCATCGGGCGCGAGCTAGATCTGCCTCCGCTCTGGCCAGGTCACCTACGGCGAGAGCCGCCTCGGGGAGCCGCTCGTAATCCGTCAGGTCCCGGAGTGGTCCCGCCGAGGTTCCCGCACTGCCTGACAGACACGACGCAACGCCCTGACCAGCCAGTATGTTGGTTGGCGCCCCCGGGAGGACTCGAACCTCCGACCGTCTGCTTAGAAGCTATTCGGGCCTGAACGCTATGCTGAACAGGGATTTCGCAGGTAATTGGCCAACGAAACGGGCACAGTTAGATGGTGCAAAAACTGCCCTGGCAGAGACGTCGGCAGGGGTCTCGCTCTGATCACGGTGAGCGAAAGCCAAATCCTGGGCGGCCGGAACCGGGAGTTCGAGCCGCTCGCCTCCCTGAAGACGTCGAACCCCGTCGTGCCACCGCTCGAGTCGACCATTCTGCTCTTCGACGTGGCCGGCAACACGCTGGAGCGGGGGACGATGTCGGTGAACTCCTGCATCGGCAGAGGGGTCCGTGGCAACGGACTGTTCGCCATCGACGTCGTCTACTCCGCCTCAGCCGGGGCGATGACGTACCGGGCGCGCTTCCAGGTTGTCCCGAGGGACCCAGAGCCAGGCTTTGTCGTATTCCAGATCGACTACTTCCGCGGAGACTCAAGGGACCCGCTCGCAACCGTGCGAGTCGACTCGCCCTTGCCGAGGCTCGACGTGTAGCAGCGCCAGGGCCACGGACGGGGGATAGAGACTAATCCGCCCTGTCTCGCGTGCCTGAACCTTGTCGCCCCCACGAACCGAAAGGCTCCGGATCGCCGCAGGAAGTGACGGAGACACCTCGCTCGACGACACAACCGCACTCGGCGTCTCGCCACCTGGACTTGATCGATTACTTGTCTGCTATCCACCGCTCTCGCCCGAACATGCGACCCAACCTGGCGGTCAGGGATGGTCCGACGTCCTGAAAAGCGTTGACGTGGAAGGTGGGAGTCCCCTCTGGCGCTGGCAGATCTGCGGCCTGCGCGTCAGTGAGCGCGCAGTGGACAGCGTTTGTCGTGATCTGAAGTATCTGGTCCCTATCTACAAATCGAAGACCGCGATCGGTACTCAGAACAATCCCGTCGAAGAGGTCCTCCTCGGGGAGCTGCAAGACATGCTCGACCTTGCCGATGGTCTTTCCTGAGGAGCCCTGCACAGGAGTACCGACCTCTAGTGCCAAGTAAGAGATCGGAGTCGAATCGTCCATTACTCTCCCTCTGAGGTCGTCTCACCTCGGTGATGGATCAGCCTAGACAAGTGCCGACGGACACCTTCGATGTCTCCCAATCGATCACTCGACCGGCGCCCCACCTTGGCCTTGTCATAGTAAAGGGAAGCAGGGTCCGAGAGACGGACTTTAGCCTTGACTCCCAGTCTGTAAATGTACCGTCCGGCTGGTAGTGCCCAGTACGCGTAGATCCAGGTGAATAGCCACTTTTACGCGGATACTGGCAGCCTCATGCCGCTATCGCGTGAATAATCGAGGCTAACAATCTGCATCGGATCGCGGCCGCGGCTTGGACCCCCGCGCGACAATGCAAAGCAACTCGCTAAGTGGGGTCGGCCTCGACTTGGGCCATTCAATCTCTTGCTAATCTTTGGCCACTTAGCACCACCTGCCGCGCGAGTCGCGGCACCAACGAGGAGAACACGCTGCAATGGTACCGAGTGGCAACCGTCCCCCGCGGCGCAGCCAGCCTGTGAAGAGTGGAGGCACCTCGCCAGGCAAGATCCGCTCTACTGATGGTGACGGGTACAACGAATCGGCGGCTGAACGGACACGTGAGCGCATGGCGCACAGGAACAGCTCCGGTCAAAAGCGTCAGAACACCTCGCAGCGGGCACGCTCTGCCACTCCTGTCACGCCACAGACAAAGGCGCAGGTGGCGGCCGCTCAGCGAGCCAGGAAGGGCGGTCCCGGGTCGCGACGAGGATCGGCCAAGAGAGCCCCGAAACGCTCCACCGCCATGACAGCGGCCGTCTTCGGCACCGTGTTCGTCGTGCTGGCAATTCTGGTTATCGTCCTCGTGTCGGTGATCGGAAAAACTTCCACCGCCGGTGGGTTCGGGATGAAGCCCGCGCCAGCAAGCGTTGTCAACGCGATCAGCAACGTCTCACCGTCGGCCTTTGCTGAGGCTGGATCCGCAATCACCTCGTCCGGGCCTTACACGGCGTCGATGACGGTCCTCAAGAGCCAGCCCACACTGACCAGCGACGGCAAGCCGCTAATCGCCTATGTGGGCTCCAATTACTGCCCCTACTGCGCAGCGAGCCGCTGGCCACTCGCCGTCGCCCTGTCCCGCTTCGGTATCTTCAAGAACCTCAGCATTACTGAATCGGGGGCAGCTTCCTCCGAGATCTATCCGGACACCCCCACCTTGAGCTTCTACGGTTCGTCCTACACGAGCCGGTATGTCAGTTTCATGCCCACCGAGCAGTGCACTGACATCGTTTCGTCGAGTACCTCGACGGCGGTAGAGGACTGCAACGGCTACGAGCCCTTGCAGACTTTGTCGGCATTGGACCACCAGATCCTCTTCAAGTACGACGTCCCGCCGTACGTCCCCTCAGCCAACGAGGGCAGCATCCCATTCGTAGACTTCGCCAACAAGATCATCGAGGACGGCGCCTTCATGGATCCGTCGATCCTCGCGGGCTTCACTCACGTGCAGATCGCGCAGAGCCTCGCGAACCCCGATGCCCAGCCGGCGCAGCCGATCCTCGTTTCGGCCGACTACTACACAGCCGCCATCTGCAAGCTGACCAACAACAAGCCGGGCTCGGTCTGCATGATGCCAGTCGTCAAGCGGGCCGCCAAACAACTGAAGCTGTGAGCCGTCAGAACACCTAGCCTCAAACATTCATCCGACCTCGAGAAGCTGAAGCGAGCGGTCGAGTATTGGCGATAGGGAGACAACGAAGGTGTCCGGTCGTGGCAGGGCGCGTCGATCCAGAGGTTCGTGCTCTCATCAGATGTCACGCCCTCGGGAGACTCACCGTTGCCGGGTCGGGCGCCGGTACCCCGCTTGTTATGGGAACGCGGTTCGCAGCCTCAAGAAGGCCCGCCTGAGCGTGGCAGCCCACCGCCATGTCTCGTCCAGCCCCAAGATGAGCCGCCGGTGCCGCACGAGGGTCGCGGCGACATGGAGCAGCCGGTAGCGGATCGTCTTCGGCTCGGCCTTCTTGAGCTCGCCGTCGAGACAGATCATCTGCGCCCAGGCGATGAGCGCCCCAGCGGTGAGGCTGGTGGCCACCCAGGCGAGGTTCTGGGTGAAGCTCGCGAAGGGCAGGTTCTTGAGCCCGCAGTCTTTCCAGCACCGGACCCGGTCCTCGACGCGGGCATGGCCGCGTTGGCGGCACTCGAGTGCTGCGGCGTCGAATTTCAGGGCACTCGCGTTCGTGATGAAGCACGTGTGCCGGAAACCCTACGAGGTGTCGAACAAGCTGAGCTGGGCACCGGGGTGAGGGCGCTCGCGCCGGGAGATGAGCCGTGCGTCTTCGCCCCAGGTGGACAAGTCCATGAGATCTGTGAGCTCTGCCACCCATGCTCCGTCCCGATCGGTCCCGTCCGCCTCGAGCGCTTCGACCCAGTCCTCTTCTTGGAACGACAACAAGGCTTCTCTCACACCTTGATCGACAGGGTGGCCGATCGAGTACTCGATGTTCGCCTCTGTAAGGCCAGAGACAAAGTCGTGGGTCGCCCCGGCCGAGTCGGCCCGCACGAGGATGTGATGTCGGACCGGGCCCGGCTCGTCACCGGACTGGTGGCCTACCTGGTACTCCGGCGGGAGGGAACCGATCGCCTGGTCCAACAACTCGAGGTGATCGTCGGCGACGTGGACGACCGGCAGCTTCCCTTCGCGCTCCACCGTGCGGAAGGTGTTCATGTCGCGCCGACCGAGGCGCAAGCAGAGACCTTCAGCCATGGGTCTGGCTCTCCTTCCTTCAGAGGCCGGCGCCGACCTTGCTCATAGCTGCAACTGTCTGGTTGCCTGTTTGAGGACCGGCATCTGGCAGACCGAGCTCGGTTCGTTGCTCGTCAACTTGCAGATCGCGGCCGTGTAGTAGTTGGCCGCGACGAGGATCGTGTGCGCTGGCGACACAGCGGGGCTGCCAAGGCTTCGCGCGATCTGCGCGTGTGTGAAGCCCGCGAGGATGGACGGATCCATGAAGGCGCCATTTTCAATTATCTCGTTGGCAAAATCGATGAACGGGATTCCACCCTCGTAGGTTGACGAGACATACGGTGGGAAGTCGTACTTGAGGAAGATCTTGTGGGCCGTTGGTGACAACGGCTGCAGGGGCTCGTAGCCGTTGCAGTCCTCAACCGCCGGGGAGGTGCTGGACGATTGGATGTCGGTGCACTGCTCGGTCGGGAGGAAAGCGATATACGGGCTCGTGTAGGTCGAACCGTAGAAGCTCAGGGTGGCTATACCGGGATCGATCTCCCCCGAGGCGGTTATGTGGAGCCTCTTGAAACTGCCGAACCGGGAGAGGGCGATTGCGAGAGGCCAGCGCGTTGCTGCGCAATACAGGCACCAGTTGGAGCCGACGTAGGCGATCAGCGGCTTGCCGTCGAGAGTCAGTGAAGGCTGGCCCCTGAGGACTGTGATCGAACCTGTGTAGGGCCCAAAAGAGGTGATCGTTGACCCTGCTTCAGCGAACGCCGACGGCGGTACGTGACGGATCGCGGTGGTTACGCTCGCGGGCGCAGGCTGCATACCGAGCCTGCTGCTGCCGTTCGGTGCAGCGGTCGGAGCCTTCTTCCCGGTCACCGAGACGAGCACGATGACGAGAACCGCAAACACAACGAGCACGGTGCCGGAGAGTCCCGCAGCTCTGACGGTGCTGCGCTTGGAGGCATTCTTCGCGGTTGCGCGTCGCGAGCCGGCCGCACCCGCCCTCACTCGCCTGACGGCGGGACGCGTCTGGCTTAGCTCTCGCTCTCCTTCTCCTGTGGAAGCCACGTGACCTCCCTTCTTGTTGCCTGACTGAGTGTCTCACCGGACCTGGACTACTCATGCAGCCCCTAATCCTCCGGGGGCATAGCTCCCTTCTTGATCAGCACATGGCCGTAGAACCGGCGTTCTCCGGTGAGGACCGTCGCGTAGCAGCCGCGGGCGGCATCATAGAAGGCGAAACGTTCCAACACGCCCATCGGCCAGTGTTTGCCACTGACGGTGTCTATGACCGCCTGAACCTCCTGTTGCACCTCGGGAAGCTCGTCGGGCGTGACG
>Ga0224558_1001812_pt1 | contig 21171 bp, 21 predicted proteins | sample 714S32024metaG_FD_180682 | JGI IMG/M metagenome (GOLD analysis project Ga0224558, IMG submission 180682) | Peat soil microbial communities from Stordalen Mire, Sweden - 717 S3 20-24 | ecosystem: Environmental > Terrestrial > Soil > Wetlands > Peat | place: Sweden: Norrbotten County, Stordalen...
CTATGCAAACAATTACGGAAATCGGCTACAACACGAAGGTCGAGGGAGACGTGATCGTCACCCGGCGTGAGGCCGCAGTGAACTGGTTCCGGAAGGGCCTGGATGCAGGCATGAACTGGGGCCGGAAGAACTCCCTTTGGCCCATGCCGATGGGGCTGGCGTGTTGCGCGATTGAGCTGATGGCGACGGGCGCCAGCCGGTATGATATTTCGCGTTTTGGGGCCGAGGTGATGCGTTTTTCGCCCCGGCAATCCGACGTGATGATCGTTTCGGGCACGGTAACATATAAGATGGCTTTGGCCGTGAAGCGGATTTATGAGCAGATGCCCGAGCCGAAATGGGTCATCGCGATGGGCGCGTGCGCCTCGACCGGTGGCATGTACCGCAGTTACGCGGTGTTGCAGGGGGTTGACCGAATCCTGCCAGTGGACGTCTATATCGCCGGGTGTCCGCCGCGACCCGAGGCCCTGCTCGACGCGCTGATCAAACTGCAAGACAAAGTGGCCCGGGAGCCTGCCCTGGCCACGTTGAAAGTGGCTTGACGGCCGAGGCTGGCTCTCACTCCTTAACGCCCGACTTAGCGAAATGACCGCCCTCGAACTAGCGCAACAGCTCAGAGCCAAATTCCCCGGCCTGATTTCCGACCCGGTCGAATTCCGGGGGGAGATCACGCTGAGGGTTTCCGATGGGGAGCGGATGCCCGAGGTTTGCGCCTTAGCCAAGAAGGAGTTGGGCTTTGACTACCTGGTGGACATTACCAGCGTGGATAATTATGGGGACGACCCACGCTTCACTGTCGTGTATCATCTTTATGGCTACGGCCACCTTTGCCCGCTTCGGCTTAAGACGGAGGTGGGGGAGGAGAAGGGGGAATTGCCGACCGTGACGGGGGTGTGGCGGACGGCAGATTGGCACGAACGGGAGATTTACGACATGATGGGCATCCGTTTCCGTGGCCACCCGGACCTGCGCCGCATTTTGATGTGGGAAGGGTATCCGCATTTCCCGTTGCGGAAGGACTTTCCCCTGGCCGGCAAGCCGACAGACGTGCCGGAGGTGGCATTCACGAATGCGGCGCCGCTGGAGGGGGGGCCTTTTGTGACGATTGCCGGGGGCAAGGACACGCTCGCGCGCGAGCCGCGGGTGCGGATACCCGAGACGGATGGCTTGGAGACCAACGCGCGCCTGGAGCGGCGGCAGGACATCAAAGAAGCCCATGGTCACTCGCACGGCCCCGGCGCGATTGAAACAAAGAGGTGAGCATGGCTGAGGCTCGGGACATTGAGTTCAAAGACCCGGTAAGCCGGCTGGGGGAATCCGTGCATTCTCCAGCCCAGTCGCTGGCTGGCCAGGACACGGACGAGCTCAAAGGCGAGAAGATGGTCCTGAACGTGGGGCCCTCGCACCCTGCCACGCACGGCGTGTTGCGCATTGTGCTTGAGCTGGACGGCGAAATCATCACCGGCGCAAGGCCCGAAGTCGGTTATCTGCATCGCGGCGACGAGAAGATCGCGGAGAACTTCACCTATACCCAGTTTATCCCGTACACGGACCGGCTGGATTACCTGGCACCGCTGGCCAACAACGTAGCGTATGCGCTGGCGGTCGAGAAATTGCTGGGCATTGACCGCCAACTGACGCCGCGCTGCCAGTACATTCGGGTCATTTGCTGCGAGCTGGCACGCATCTCCTCGCACCTGCTGGGAGTCGGCTGTTACGCGATGGATTTGGGCGCGTTGACGGTCTTCCTGCACACTTTCACGGAGCGCGAGAAGATCCACAACCTGTGCGAGTCGCTCACGGGGGCGCGGTTCACCACCGCTTATACGCGCATCGGCGGGCTTTCGCGCGATATGCCGCCGGGCTGGGCCGAGCAATGCCGCAAGTTCCTGAACGAGGTGGTGGTGGCTATTGATGAGACGGAGACGTTCCTGACGCGCAATCGTATATTCGTGGACCGGACGCAGGGCGTGGGCGTGATACCTAAGGACGTGGCGATTGACTACGGCCTAAGCGGCCCGAACTTGCGCGGCAGCGGGGTGGAGCACGACCTGCGCAAGGCGCATCCGTACTTGGTCTATGACCAACTGAAGTTCGAGGTGCCAGTCGGCACGAAGGGCGACTGCTACGACCGCTACCTAGTGCGGATGGAGGAAATGCGCCAGAGTGTGCGCATAGTGCATCAATGCCTGGACCAGTTGCCCGGCGGCCCCGTCAATATTCCCGACGGGAAGATCGTCATGCCACCCAAGGACCGCGTGCTGACCCAGATGGAGGAACTGATCCATCATTTCATCAACGTGACACAGGGCGTGAACGCGCCGCCGGGTGAGATCTACTTCGGGCACGAGAATCCGAAGGGCGAATTGGGCTTCTATATCAACAGCAAAGGCGGGGGCACACCGCACCGGCTGAAGATCAGATCGCCGTCGTTCGTGAACTTGAGCATCCTGTCATGGTTGCTGCCGGGCCACATGCTCAGCGACGTGGTCGCGGTGCTTGGCTCGTTCGATTTTGTGATGGGGGAGTGTGATCGATGAGCGAGATTCACGCATTGGAGCCGATTCCGAACCCGCTGCTGGAGCAGGCGGATTTCGCGGTGCCACCGGAAGTGGAAGCGGAGATTGAGGAGTTGATCTCGCATTACCCGAAGAAACGGAGCGCTTCGCTGATGTTGCTGCACGCGATGCAGGAGCGGTTTGGCTACGTTTCACGGCAGGCAGTGGAATGGATTGCATCCAAGCTGGAGTTGCAGCCGATTAACGTCTATGAGCTGGTGACCTTCTACCCTATGTTCCACCGGGGCCGGGTGGGGAAGTACCATTTTAAGATTTGCCGAACGCTGAGCTGCGCGCTGGGGGGTTCTTACAAGTTGCACGAGCACTTGTGCAAGAAGCTAGGACTGGACCCTCAGGCGCACGGGGCGCAAACCACGAGGGACGGCAAGTTCACGGTGGAGTTCGTCGAGTGTCTAGCGGGTTGCGGCGCCGCGCCGGTGATGATGTGCAACGACGCCTTTCATGAAGGCGTTTCGGCACAGAAAGCGGACGAGATCATGGGGGGCTGTAAATGAGGGCGTTTTACACCGCATGGGGAAATTGGCTGCCCGACATGGATTTGAACCATGACAAACAGATCCAGAGTCTGCTGTGCTACCGTTACACCATCGGGCAAGCCGGAGCGGGGACAAACGTAATGATTTCGAGGGCAGAGTCAAGCTGCTGATATGCCGCAAGAATACCGCCAAATTCTAAAATACGCCGATCAGCCGGGCTACACGCCGGACATCGAGTGCTATTTGCGCAATGGCGGCTACGAGGTATGGAAGAAGGTCCTGGCGCTGCCGCCCAAAACGCTCCCCAATGGCCAGACGCTGAGCGGCCCGGAGCAACTCCGGCAGGAAGTCATGGCCTCGGGCTTGCGCGGGCGCGGCGGGGCGGGGTTTTCGTGCGGTCTGAAGTGGTCATTCGTTGATCGCAAGAGTGGCAAGCCGATTTATCTGATCTGCAACGCGGACGAATCCGAGCCGGGCACGTTCAAGGACAAGCAGATCCTCTACAAAGACCCGCACCAGATGCTCGAGGGGATGATCATCTCAAGCTACGCGAATGGCGTGCACCTGGCGTACATTTACATTCGGGGCGAGTTTGGCGAGGGTGCGAGAATCCTGAACCGCGCACTGAAGGATGCCCGGGAAAAGAATCTGCTCGGGCGGAATGTACTTGGCTCCGGCTACGACTTGGAGATCTATGTCCATCGCGGAGCGGGCGCCTACATTTGCGGTGAGGAAACCGGGTTAATCGAGTCGCTGGAAGGCAAGCGCGCCTATCCCCGGATCAAGCCGCCCTACTTCCCGGCGGTGCTCGGGCTTTATCTGTGCCCGACGATTGTGAACAACGTCGAGACGCTTTGCGCGGTGAAGCACATCGCCGCTATGGGCGGTGCGCAGTATGCGAAGCTCGGCACGCCCAACAACACCGGTACTCGCATCGTCAGCATTAGCGGCCAGGTCCGGAAGCCCGGATACTATGAGGTGGAAGTCGGCAAAGTCACGATGGGCGAACTCATCAATGATCCGGCGTTCGGCGGAGGTTTGCGCGAAGGACGGAAGCTCAAAGCGGTGATTCCGGGCGGCTCCTCGGCCAAGATTTTCAAGGCAGGGGAGAAGTTCAAACTCAGGCGCAGGAGCCTGGACGGCAAGGAGACCGAGCAGGAGTTGGATATGCTCGACTTGCCGTATGATTTCGACTCGCTGATTGCGGCGGGGAGCATGTCCGGTTCCGGTGCGATCATTGTGCTAGACGATTCGGCGGACATTGTCGAGGCGCTGGCGAACATTGCTGAGTTTTACGCGCACGAGAGTTGCGGTCAATGCACACCCTGCCGCGAAGGCTCGTTGTGGATGGCCAAGGCCCTCCACCGCCTAACGCACGGAGAAGGCCGCAAGGACGACGCCGAATACCTGGTCAGGATTGCCGACAACATACCCGGCGGGAGGACGATCTGCGCCTTCGGCGAGGCGTGCGCGTGGCCGGTGCAGAGCTTCGTCGGCAAGTTCAAGGATGAGTTTGTGGCCCGGGGCGCGGCTGACGAGGAGCGCCGCGCCGGTCAGGGTGCGGGGCCAACGGCGGAAATGAAACTGGCGGCGAGCCCGCAAGGTTGAGTTGAACGATGTCCATACCTGCTGCAACTGAAACCAAGCCTGCACCCCCTCCGATGGAGGGGATCAAGGTTAGGGTCAACGGCAAGGAAGTCGAAGTGCCGAAGACGACGCCAGACCCGGTCACCGGCAAGCCTGTGGCGACGACCATGATACAGGCTTGCGCGGCGGCGCAGGTGGATGTGCCGCATTACTGTTATCATCCCAAGCTCCCGGTCGCCGGGAATTGCCGCATGTGCTTGGTCGAGTTTGGCACGCCGGCCGTCGGGCCGGACCGCAAACCGATCCTGAACCCGGACGGGACGCCGAAGATTGCCAGGGCGCCGCGACCAGCCATCGCCTGTGCTACGCCGATTTCGCCGGGCATGGAAATCTACACGGATACGCCCTCCGTAAGGAAGATGCGGGAGGGGGTACTGGAGTTCCTGCTCATTAATCACCCGCTCGATTGCCCAATTTGCGACCAGGCCGGCGAATGTAAGCTACAGGAATACTCGGTGGAGTATGGCCAGTCAGCGAGCCGGTTCGTCGAGGCGAAGGTGCACAAGCCCAAGCGCGTTGAGCTCGGCCCGCGGATCGTGCTGGATGACGAGCGCTGCATACTTTGCACGCGGTGCATCCGCTTTACGAGAGACATCGCAGGCGATGATGCGCTGGGCATCGTCAACCGCGGCAGCTATAACACGCTCACCGCGTATCCGGGCAAGGTGTTCGACAACAACTATACGCTAAACACGGTGGACATTTGCCCCGTGGGAGCGCTCACGTCGAAGGATTTTCGGTTCAAGATGCGTGTGTGGTTCTTGAAAGAAACCAAGAGCCTATGCACGAGCTGCGCGACAGGCTGCAACATCGTTATCGGATCGCGTGAGGGGACGATCTATCGCTACGAACCGCGTGAAAACGACGCGGTCAATGTGTGCTGGATGTGCGATTATGGGCGGCTGAACTATAAGTGGGTGGGTAGGGAAGACCGCTGCGCGGAAGTCCGAAGTCCGAAGTCCGAAGTCCGAAGTCAGCCAGAAGGCTGGGCGGTGGTAATAGGAGAGGTTTCGAAGAGGCTGAAACAGGCGCCGGCGGGTTCGGTGGCGGTGATTGCCTCGGCGCGGCAAACCAATGAGGAGCTGTATTTGCTGGCAAAGCTGGCGAAGATGCTGGGGGCGGTGACGGATTCGGTGCCTCGCGCAGGAGAAAGCGACCGGCTGCTACTGAATGCGGATCGGAATCCCAACAGCAATGGGGCGCGGCTCACCGGTATCGCGGCGGAGCCGATGGGGTCGAACCTGCCGAAGATCGCCGAGGGCATCCGGAGCGGGCACATAAAGACTCTGATGGTGGTGGGGGAAGACGTGACCCGGCATGGACTGGGGGCAGATCTGCTCGGGAAGTTGGAGACACTCATCGTGAGTGATATTCTGCCCAACGCGACGACACGGTTGGCGCATTACCTTCTGCCCGGCTGTGCACATGCGGAGAAGCGAGGCACCTTCACGAATACCAAGGGGCGCGTTCAGAGGTTCATGAAAGCCGTCGAGCCGCCTGGCGACGCCCGACCGGAATGGGAAATCCTGCGGGAACTCATCCTGAAGCTGTCAGGGCAAGCCAGCTTTGTAAGCCTCGAGGGCTTATTCAATCAAATGGCGGCCGAGGTTTCTGCGTTCAATGGTTTGAACTGGGCGGGTCTCGGGGATATGGGGGCGACTGTCAGTATTTAGGCGATGATACAGGCAATCATAGATTGGTTTGGAACTTCGGCGGGACAATTCACATTGTTCAGCGCGCTGAAGATTCTGTGCGTTTTCTCGGTGCTCATGTTCATCGTGGCCTACGCGGTCTGGGTGGAACGTAAGGTCGCCGCCGCCATCCAGGATCGCCACGGCCCCAACCGGGTTGGCATCTTCGGGTTGCTGCAGCCCGCCGCCGACGCCATCAAGGCCTTCCTGAAGGAGGACTTTATGCCTGCGCATGTGCGCAAGACCTATTACTGGCTCGCCCCCGCGATTGTGATGATTCCGAGTTTGCTGACAGTAGCGATCATTCCCTTTGGCTCACTGCTGGGCAGCCAGAAGATGGTTATCGCGGACCTGAACGTGGGCATTCTCTACACGTTCGGCATCGTGTCGCTTGGCGTGTATGGCATCGTGCTGGCGGGTTACGCGGCCAGGTCGAAATATCCCTTCATCGGCGGCATGCGATCCAGCGCGCAGATGATCTCCTACGAAATCGCGATGGGCATGTCGGTGATCCCGCTGTTCCTGATCGCCTCGGGCCTGGACGTGCAGCAGTTGAATGCGGCCTGGCAAAAGCTGCTGGACGGGACGAGCAGCCTGAACCTCAACCTCATCGTCACCTGGCAGGCCACGCATGGCTGGCTCATCTTCTACGCCCCGCTCTCCTTCGTTATTTTCGTGGCCGCCATGTTTGCCGAGACCAATCGCATGCCGTTCGATTTGCCCGAGTCGGAGCAGGAACTGGCTGGGGGCTACAATGTAGAATACAGCTCAATGAAGTTCGCGCTGTTCTTCATGGGTGAATACGCCAACATGACAGCGGCGGCCTCGATGATGGTGACCCTGTTCCTGGGCGGCTGGAGCTTGCCCGTCGCCGGCCTAGATCACCCCGCCACATCGGTTTGGGCCGGACTGGTTCATATCGGCATCTTCCTGGCGAAGGTCTGCTGCGTCTTGTTCATGGTTATCTGGGTGCGCTGGATGTGGCCGCGCTTCCGCTATGATCAGTTGATGGAATTGGGCTGGCGGAGGTTTGTTCCGCTGGCGCTGGCCAACATCGTGGTAACGGCCGTGGTCCTTTGGGCTAAGAGCTAGATGATTATTGAACGCCGAAAACTGAATCTCTGGGAACGGCTTTACTTGCCGGCGATTATCGGCGGCTTTAAGGTCACTGTGCGCCACTTTTTCAAGAAGAAGGTGACGATGCAGTATCCCGAAGAGAAGTGGGTAGTGCCTGAGGGCTATCGCGGCGCGCCTTACCTGGTGAAGGACCAGGAGGGCCGTACCAAATGTGTTTCTTGCCAATTGTGCGAGTTCGTCTGCCCACCCAAAGCCATCCGCATAACGCCGCCCGGCCCGGGGGGCGCCCCAGAGGCCGGCAACGTCGAGAAAGCGCCCAAGGAATTCGAGATCAACATGCTCCGGTGCATCTTCTGCGGTTACTGCCAGGAAGTCTGCCCGGAGGAGGCCATCTTCCTGATGAAGGACTATTCGCTCACTGGCGCCAGCCGCGCCGAGATGATTTACGACAAAGAGAAATTGCTCGCCCTGGGGGGCGTGCATCTGGACAAGATAGAGAAGTGGAAGAAGAAAGATCTGGAAGCGCGCGCCCAGGGCATGGAACCCTGAGATGGGGAGTGGGAGCGTTAAAGCGTTAGAGCGTTGAACAGTCAAAGAGTTAATTGAATTGAACAGGCTAAATGGTTATATGAGCCGTGCCACGGCAGACTAGCAAATGCAGGACGCCCTCTTTTACACCTTTGCGTTCCTGACCCTGGTGTTTGGCTTTCTGGTCATTGCCAACCCGTTTAGCCGCAACCCAGTCACCAGCGCGATGTTTCTGGTGCTGACCATCGTCTCCCTGGCCGGGCTGTTCGTCCTGCTGCACGCGTTTTTCCTGGCGGCGGTGCAGGTGCTGGTTTATGCGGGCGCGGTGATGGTGCTGTTCCTGTTTGTCATCATGCTGCTGGATTTGAAAGCTGAGGAGCGGCGGAAGATCACAGTGCTGAGTATTGTCGGGGGTTTGCTCTCAGTGGGGGCCATCCTGGCCATCTTTCTCAGCAGCCTGCTCCATGCCCCTCTCCGCGCGACGGAATCCCCGGCGCTCGAAGGGAGCACCGTCCGGCTGGGCAAGCTGCTATTCACTGAGTATCTGCTGCCGTTCGAGGTCGTGTCGGTGCTGCTGTTGGTCGCGATGGTGGGGGTGGTTTTGCTGAGCAAGAAGGACCTGAAATGAACGTCGGACTGGAACATTATTTGGCGGTCAGTGTGCTGCTGTTTTGCCTCGGTTTGCTGGGGGTGATCGTGCGGCGAAATCTGCTGATCATCTACATGTCGCTCGAACTGATGCTCAACGCGGCCAACCTCGCGCTGGTGGCCTTCTCGCGGTTTAGTAGCAAGCCCGATGACCTCGACGGCCAGGTGTTTGTGTTCTTCACCATAACGGTCGCGGCGGCGGAGGTGGCGGTCGGCCTGGCGCTGATCGTGGCGCTCTACCGCAAGCGGCAGACTGCCCACGTGGAGGATTTGACCATGCTGAAACTCTAGCTGATGAACCTGGACGTCTTACCCTGGATAATTCTGTTCCTGCCGCTGCTGGCGGCGGGTTTCATCACGCTGTTCACGCAGCACGACCGGAAACTCAGCGCCGGCTTATCGATCGGAGCCGTGGTGGCGGGGTTCCTGCTGAGCCTGGTGTTCGTCAAACTAAACGGCTGGGGGCCGGCGCGGGAATCCTGGGTAGCCTGGCTGACGATTGGTGGTCTGCAGGTGGACTTCGGCTTGCGGTTTGATCCGCTGAGCCTGTTGATGCTGCTGATTGTCACTGGGGTGGCCAGCGTGATCCACATGTACTCCTGGGGCTATATGAGCGAGGACCGCGGGTACTCTCGCTACTTTGCTTGTCTGAGCCTGTTTACGTTTTCGATGCTGGGCATCGTGCTGGCCAACAATTTTGTGGGGCTGTTCATCTTCTGGGAACTGGTCGGTGTGTCCAGCTACCTGCTCATTGGCTTCTGGTTCGAGCGCCCGGCGGCAGCAGATGCGGGCAAGAAGGCTTTCATTACCAACCGCCTGGGGGATTTCGGGTTTTTGCTGGGCATCCTGACTGTTTGGGCGACCTTCAAATCGCTGAGGTTTGACGTAATAGAGAAGGCCCTGGCTACCAACCCGCAAGCCCTGGGCGCGTTGGCCACGACCGCCGGGCTGCTGGTCTTTTGCGGTGCGATGGGCAAGAGCGCGCAATTCCCTCTGCATGTCTGGCTGCCCGACGCCATGGAAGGTCCAACGCCCGTCAGCGCTTTGATTCATGCGGCGACGATGGTGGCTGCGGGCGTGTACATGCTATGCCGGGTGTTCTTCCTGCTCGATGTACCGGGCTCGCAAGCGCCGGAAGTCATCGCGTGGATTGGCGGATTCACCGCCCTACTGTCGGCGGTCATCGCAGTTCAGCAGAACGACATCAAGCGCATCCTTGCCTATTCGACGCTTTCGCAGCTCGGCTACATGGTGATGGCCGTTGGCCTGCATGGTCCCACCTCGGCCATGTTTCATTTGAGCACGCACGCGTTTTTCAAGGCCCTTCTGTTCCTGGGTGCGGGCTCTGTCATCATCGCGCTGCACCACGAGCAGGACATCTGGAACATGGGCGGCCTGCGGACTAAGATGCCCGTCACGTTCTGGACCTTCATGGTGGGCACTCTGGCGCTGGCGGGTGTGCCGCCATTCAGCGGGTTCTACAGCAAGGACAGTATTCTGGCGCAAGCCGCGCAGCATAACCTCGCGCTGTTCATTCTGGGGGCTGCCGTGGCCGCGCTGACGACCTTTTATATGTTCCGGTTGGTGTTCGTCGCGTTTCTCGGCAAGTCGAGATCCGAGGCCGCCGGCCACGCGCATGAATCGCCGCCGGTCATAGTCTGGCCGTTGCGCGTTCTGGCCGTGTTTAGTGTGATCGGCGGTCTGATCGGCATTGAGCAACTCTACGGAAAACAGTTTCCGGCTGGCGACGCCGAGCAAGGCATGTCGTTTGCCCAGCAGTTGATCGGTCCAATGCTCCATGCGCCTCTGGCGGCCACGGTCGGCTTGCTGGCGGTGCTCCTCGGGTATGGGGCAGCCTACGCACTGTATGCCAAGGCGGCCACGGATCCGTTGCCGGCGAAGCTGGCTACGCTCTCGCGAGCCATGCGGAACCGCTTTTACTTCGACGAGCTTTACGAGGCCACCTTTATCCGGTTGCACGATTTCCTGGCCGCCGTGGCCGATTGGTTCGATCGTTGGATCATCGCTGGACTGTGCGTGCGCGGGACGCAAGGCACAACGGAGCTGGCCGGCCGCGCATTGCGCCTGCTTCAGACGGGCAACCTGCAGACCTACGCATTCCTTTTCGCGCTTGGCGTGGCGCTGGTCCTTTACCTCGCGCTGAAATAGCGATGTCGTCACTTACCTACATTATCGGCTGGCCGCTCTGCGCAGCGATTCTGCTGCTGCTGGTGCCGCGCACTTTCCGACCCGTGCTGCGGGCCGTCGCGATTTTGGCCACGTTTATCTCCGCGATGCTGGCATTGAAGATGTTCATGCAGTTCAATTCCGGTGCTTCCGGCTATCAGTTCGAGCAGCAGATTCCCTGGGTGACCAGCCTGGGCATCAGCTACCACGTTGGCGTGGACGGCATTAATGTGGGACTGGTCCTCATGGGTGCCATCGTGGCGTTCTCCGCAGCCTGCGTCTCGTGGGAAATAAAGGAGCGCGAGAAGGAGTTCTATGTCCTTTTGCTGGTTATGACGGGCGGCATCCTGGGCGCCTTCGCCTCGCTCGACTTGTTTTTCTTTTACTTCTTCCATGAATTGGCGCTGGTTCCGACGTTTATTATGATTGGCGTCTGGGGCAGGGGAGAGCAGAAGAACTACGCTACCTTCCAGATCACGATTTATCTGAGCATCGGGGCTTTGATTGCGCTGGTGGGGCTGATCGCCCTTTACCTGCAAGCGGGAGCCGGCACGTTCGACATTCCCAAACTCGCCGATCATATTCGGCATAATCCTCTGTCCGCAGGAGTGCAGAACTTGATCTTCCCGTTGCTCTTGTTCGGCTTCGGGATCCTTGTCTCGCTCTGGCCTTTTCACACCTGGGCCCCGCTTGGTTACAGCTCCGCCCCCACGGCTACTGCCATGCTCCATGCCGGTGTGATCAAGAAGTTCGGTCTCTACGGCCTGATTCGCATCGCGCTGCCGCTGCTTCCAGACGCCGCGCGGCATTGGATGCCGATCCTGGCCTGGCTATGCCTGGGGAACCTCGTCTATTGCGGCTGGGTCGCTATGCGCCAGAGGGATTTCAACCGACTCATCGGTTATTCGAGCGTCGCGCACATGGGCTTTGTCTTTCTCGGCATTGCGACCCTGAGCGTCATCGGGGTTACCGGTGCGGTGCTGGTGATGATCGCACACGGCTTTCTGGCTGCGCTCATGTTCGGTCTGAGCGGCTACCTGTACCAGCAAACCGGCACCTTGGAGATGGACCGGCTCGGCGGCCTGCTGCGCCGGCTGCCTTTCATCGGCGGGGCCCTGATGATGGCGGCGTTCGCTGGATGCGGCTTGCCCGGCTTTGCCAACTTCGCGGGTGAGATTACCGTTTTCTTCGGCGCCTGGGAGACATTCCGTCTGGTGACGATTTTGGCTTGCTGGGGGGCGTTGATCATCGGCGCGGTCTATATGTTGCGGGCCGTCCGCGCCATGTTGCACGGCCCCTTGCCGGATCAGTGGGCCGCTGTGGCCGACGCGCCGCACCTCTGGCGCAAAGCGCCGTTCATCCTCTTGCTCGCGAGCCTTCTGGTCTTCGGGTGCTTTCCCCGCCTGCTCACGGATAAGATCCAGCAAAGCGTCACCGACAAAGCCGTCGTGACGCTGGTAACCCGATGAACCTCCTGCTGCTCAACCATGAACTGCTGGTGCTGGCGCTCGCCTTGGGCCTGCTGCTCGTCGATCTGTGGCTCCCGGTCGCGGCCAAACGCAAGCTTGGCTACGCCGCGGCGATCGGTGTGGGCTTGATTCTGCTTTACAGCCTCTGCTGCGTATCGCTCCCCGCCGACAAGCCCGTGCAGCATGCCTTCGGCGAGATGTACGCCCTCGACGGCTTGGCGCTATTCTTCAAACGCTTCTTCCTGCTGGCTGCCCTTATCGTCTTGGTCATGTCGGTCGAATTCGCCGACCGCATTGTTTCGGGCATCGCCGAGTTCTATGCCCTGACTCTCTTTGCCCTCTCCGGCATGCTCTTTGCAGCGTCGGCGAACGACTTCTCCCTGCTATTCGTTTCGCTAGAACTCATCACCGTTACCTTCTACGTCCTCACCAGCTTCCAGCGTGGCCTGGTTACCTCGCTCGAAGCCGGCGTCAAATATCTGATCATTGGCGCCCTCTCCACTGCCTTCACGGTATTCGGCATCGCGCTGGTTTACGGGATCTCGCATACGCTCAACTTCGGCCAATTGAGCGGAGTGGCGGCGCAGTTCAGTGGCAACCCGATCTTCCTGTTTGGCCTTATCCTCGTGTTGGTCGGGCTGGGCTTTAAAATCGTCGCGTTTCCTTTCCAGATCTGGGCCCCGGATGTCTATCAGGGGGCACCCACGCCTGTGACGGCGTTTCTGGCGGTGGGATCGAAAGCTGCTGGCATTGCCTTGCTGCTCCGCGTGCTGTTTACGGCCGTGCCGGACATCACGGCCCAGTGGTCCAACCTGCTCATTGTCGTCTCCGGCTTCTCCATCCTCTACGGCAACCTCTGCGCCATTCCGCAACGCAACGTCAAGCGGTTGCTCGGCTATTCGAGCATCGCCCACGCCGGGTATATTCTCCTTGGGATCGCCGCCCTGAGTGCCGCCGGGCGATCCGCCGTGCTCTACTACCTTAGCGGCTACCTGTTTACGGTGCTCGGCGCGTTCATCGTGATTTGCCTCGTGCTGCGCCAGGCAGATGGTGAGGACCTCAGCGGCCTTGCCGGGCTGCACCGGCGCTCGCCCTTGCTGGCGGCGGCCCTGACGCTAGCGATGGCTTCGTTGGCCGGCATCCCGCCTTTGGCCGGGTTCTTCGGTAAGTTCTTGCTGCTAAAGGCGGTGATAGCCGAGGCGCCTACGCACCCGGGTTATTATTGCCTGACCTTTACCGCGTTGGCTGGCGTGGTGATTTCCCTCTACTTCTACTTTGGCGTGGTGCGCGCGATCTACTGGGCCGACGACCCGGCGGATCTCTCACCGATCCGAATCTCCACGCCTATTCGGATCACCATCTACGGTTGCATCGCAGGGATGCTTTATCTTGGCTTGTTCCCCAATGGGATCCTGGACGCGGCCACCCAAGCCATAGGAGGACTGCGCTAAGCGCAGCGCCATTCGGAAGAGACGCCCACCCTGCAGGTGGTTCGAGGATGTTCAGCATTGGTTTCCCTTTTGTCGTCATTTCGCGTGTTTGGCGGGTTGAACTGCGCGTCCAATATTATCTTCGCGGCATCAACCCCGCCGCCCCACCACCCATCCGGGCCATCATCTTCTGGAACTTCCCCATCTTCTTCATCATCTGCTGCATCTGCGCAAAGCGGTTGAGCATGGTGTTGAGTTCAGTCACCGAAACGCCGCTGCCTTTAGCAATGCGCTGACGTCGGCGCGCGTTGAGGATATGAGGATTGTGCCGTTCCTGGGGCGTCATCCCGCAGATCATTGCTTCCATGTGGCGGAATTCCTTCTCTTGCTTGCTCAAGTCGGCCCCTTTGAGCGCTTCCGCGCCGCCCGGCAGCAGGCCCACGATGGACTCCAGCGGCCCCAGCTTCTTCATCTGGCGCAGTTGCTCCAGGAAATCGTCCAACGAAAACTGCCCTTTGCGCATCTTCTCTTCCATGCGCTGGGCGTCGTCCAGGTCCACCGCCTCGGCCGCCTTCTCGACCAGGCTGACCACGTCACCCATGCCCAGGATCCGCGATGCCATGCGCTCCGGATGAAACAGCTCGAACTCTTCCAGCTTCTCACCCACCCCGACAAACTTGATCGGCTTGCCCGTCACCGCTCGCAGGCTCAGGGCCGCGCCGCCCCGCGCGTCCCCGTCCAGCCTGGTCAGGATGGAACCGGTGATGTTCAGGGCCTGGTCGAAGTGCGTCGCCACGTTGACCGCTTCCTGCCCCGTCGCTGCATCGAGCACCAGCAACGTCTCCTGAGGTTTGACCAGGTCCCGCAACCGAACCAGCTCCTGCACCAGCGGCTCGTCGATCTGGAGCCGGCCTGCGGTATCGAAAATAAGTGTGTTCCGGTTGTTCGCCTTGGCAAAGGCGAGCGCTTCCCGAGCGATCTTAAGCACGTCCGTTTCGCCCTGGTGCACGTAAACGGGCAGTTCCAACTGCTTTCCCAGGGTTTCGAGTTGATCCATCGCCGCCGGCCGATACACATCCGCGGCCACCAGCAAGGGCGTGCGGCCCTGCTTATGAAGCAGTCGTCCCAGCTTCCCGCTCGAGGTGGTCTTGCCTGAGCCGTGCAGGCCGACCATCAGCACGCAGCTCGGGTTGCCGCTCAACTGGAGGCCCGCGTTGGCCGACCCGAGCAGTTCCACCAGCTCGTCGTGGATTATCTTGATGATTTGCTGTCCCGGCTGAATGCTCTGGACAACCTCTTGACCGAGAGCCTTGGCTTTGACTCGCTCGATGAAATCCCGGGCAACCTTGAAGTTTACATCGGCTTCGAGCAAGGCTTGCCGCACTTCCCGCAAGGCATCGCTTGCGTTGGACTCGGAGATCTTGCCCAGGCCGCGCAGGTTTCTGAACGCGGTCTGCAGCTTGGTGCTTAACGAATCGAACATCCGGGCAAACTAGGGCACCGCGGCTGGGTTGACAAGGGCGGGGCGGTGTGGCTTAATACGAATCCACTCGGAGCGGGTGGCCCGTGGTAGGATACTCAAGTGGCCAACGAGGGCAGACTGTAAATCTGCTGGCTTACGCCTACGAAGGTTCGAATCCTTCTCCTACCACCACCTCTAAATGAGTCAATGAAATCAATGCTTTTGAGCGATTCTCAGGGTGGAGCATTCTATTGGCATAACATCCCCGCATAACACATTCAGGGAAATTCAACCGCGTTCTCTGCTGTCCATTGGTGTCACAAAGTTGATTTCGGTGGGGCGGGATCTGGTTGAATTCCCAACGAGCAACTGGGACATTTCCGGGGGGTGTCAGCATACCGGACGCACCCTAAAAGCTCGTCCTGGACCAATTGTGAAAGAGATTTTGAAGCGGTGAGCCCCTGAATTTCGACCACCACCATTTCCCCACCCCTCAGTTCTCATTCCCTTTCAAGGCCGTTCAAAGCTGTCGGGAAGAACCAAACTCCGCAACTTGGACCAGATTCTCAATACCAGCACCGGCACGCCCAGGTAAAAAAAGAGCCACTAGACGCCTGAGCATTTGAATCGGCCTGGTCTGCTACTTCAACTGGTGCCGTTGAGAGAGGCAGGTTCTTCGACTTTCCCCTTGCATTCATTGGGTTCTGCCGCTATCCACCCTCAACACAAATATGGCAAAAGCATTAACTAAATCACAAATCGCCGCATCCCTTGCGGAAACCGTCGGGCTAACCAAGAAACAGGCCGTGCAAACCCTGGAAGCTCTGGTGGCATTGGCATATAAAAATGCGAAGAACTCCTTCACGATTCCTGGACTGGGCAAGATCGTTCTGGTGAATCGCAAAGCTCGCATGGGTCGAAATCCTGCAACCGGCGAGACCATCAAGATTGCTGCCAAACGGGTGGTCAAGTTCCGCGTCGTCAAGGCAGCCAAAGACGCCATTCTGGGCAGCAAGTAATCCGGGGCGGTTGTGTTGTTGTTGTTGAGGCGGAGGATTCAGATCCTTCGCCTCTTTCATTTGCAGCAACGAGTCGCCTGGTACTTTGAAGATTGCTGGCTGACGGAGCGTACGTTCCAGCTCGACCCGTCGCCTCCCTCAATCTACGTGTTGCAGAATTGATTCAGATGATGCGCTCCATGCCGGAAGCCTTCTTCCGGGCCGAAGGTGGCGTCCTCGTGCTCAATGCTGAGCACTCCTTTGTAACCCACGTCACGCAGATTGCCGACGTATTGACCCCAGTTGATATCGCCAAAGCCGGGAATAGCATACCGCCACCAACCGCCCCCCGACACGCCCGCGTACCATTTGCCCCCCAGCACGCCCAGGTAGGCCCGCTGATGCTCGTTTACCAGGGTGTCTTTAGCGTGGGTGTGGAAAATCCTCTTGCCGAACATCGCGATGGGCGCCATGTAGTCGCATTGCTGGTGGACTAGGTGTGAGGGGTCGTAGTTGAAGCCGAAGTGCTCGTCGGGGATGGTCTCCATCAGGCAATCAAACGTATCCAAACCCTGAAGGTTGGTCTCAAACCAGTTCTCAATGGCCACGTTGATCCCCTTCTCTTTGGCATGGTCGATAATGGGGCGCAAGAGTCCGGGGATCACTTCTTTGATCGTGTTAATCCTGCTCATCCCTTGAACGGGTGTCCCGAGGTTCATACAGATCGTTGGCACGCCCAACAGGATAGCAGCGTCAACCGTCTTAATCATGACCTGTTGTACTTCTCCGGATTTTCCCGGAGCGGTGATGTTCATGAAGTTGGACAAGCCGCTGATTTCAAGCCCGCGCTCGCCCAGCTTCTGCTTGATGGCCTCCACTTGCGCCGGGCCCAGCGTCATTGGGTCGATGTGCGGGTGTCCGGGCTCGGCCACAACCTCCAGCGCGGCAATATTGCAGCGCCGGGCCATGTCGAGGACTTCCTCAAACGCCAAGTTGCGCAGCGGCGCCGTTAGCATGCCTACCCGAATGTCCTTTGGTTTGTTCGGCTTGGGGGTGGTCTCAGCCCTCGCGGACGTTGAGGTTAGCCCGGCCACGCTGAGCGAGGCGATGGAACCTGCGCTCATGGCTCCGGCGGTAGTTCCAATAAATGTCCTGCGTGATATCGAGTTCATGGAGGCGCATCGTCAGCCACCAGCATTAGGGAGGCAAGCTCGTAAAGGTGCAGAGGAGGGGGTTCCCGCTGCCCCCGCATCAACGCAGCTTCCGAATCTGCTCCAAATCCAGCTCTCCCTTCGCACCTCATCCAACAACACCTTCAGGGATATTCGGCCGGAACTGCTCATAAAGACTAAACCCCCTTTGAGCCAGTTCATCCGGCTTGAATGCACTGGCCAACTCCGTCATGGCTTTGCATACTTCCGGCAGAGCATCACCGAACTTGCTCTCCAAATACCGTTCAACACCCCCAGGTTCAATGGGCTTGGATTCGATCACCGCACGCACACCCTGGTCCGTGTTCACTGCCGTTAACGCTCGCCCCAAAAGCTCCACTCGAAATTCTTCCCCTCGCTCATGTTCACGGACCTTCTTGAGTTCCTTTGGGGTCGGTTTGAATATGCCCAATCGCTGGCCCTTGCTTTGCGCCGTCAACCCTGCCACGGCCTTTCCAAGCGATAAAGCCTCGTCGTGCTTGAATCCCAATCGCTCTGCCGCCACCGAAGCCCAGAGAGTCAACACCGGCGCTCGATTGATTAGAATCTTGTTCGCTGTCATTTGCGTCCGGAACCCTTCGTGGCAGAGAGCTTAACGCTTCAGCTCAAACGTCAGAATATCCGTGCCTTTCATGCCGGTGATGGTTTTCTTGACGTGCTTGTCCTCGATCGTTTTTGCCCCAGCCTTGGAAACGGCCAGAAAATCACCCTCGGCGTCCTCGTCGTAAATCACATACATGTGCCAGCCTGACCCAGAAACAAGCGACACGATCACAAACCGACCAGCTTTAAGTTCCCGGTCGATCGTTTCAAACAGCTTGGCCAACGGGAATTGGTCGTTACGCTCCAAGTCGAACTGCTGGTGAAAAGTGACCCCTTCGATCGTCTTCCCGTTAAAGTCGCGGAAGTTGCCATCCGCCTTTTCTTTCCATGGCGTTTGCAGTTCGTAATATGGACTCGGCACACGACCCAGCAACTTCAGGACCAGCTCAATTGACATCGGAATACAGGACATGCCGTAACGTTGTTCGTGAGCATCAACGATTTGCCGGTTGAATTTCGTTAGACAGGCTTTGTGGGGAGTTTGATTTGTGGCCTCCTGAGCATTGATTAGCGGCAGGAGCGAGCAGGAGAGCCACACCACGAGCAGACTGACGATGGAATGTCGCATACGCAGAGACTGCCATGAAATTCGAGAGTTTCCAATTCCATCCTCATGGTTTTCTGGCATCACTGAAATAAGCCCTTTTCCTCCGCCACGACTTTTTTTATGATTACCCCGTAGATGTCCACCCCCCCCTTCATAATCCCGCGCATGAAAACAAGACCATTCATGCGGTCGGTCGAAATCCTGGCACCACACGCTCAATTCGTTCCTGGCGTCGCTCAATCCGTGAAGCCAAAGACCCTGACCATACAAGATTCACTCCCGATCAAAGCGGCGGAATATTGGCTGAAACTGGGGGAAGCGGATCAGGCGTTGCGAGAATTGGAAGCTCTGCCGTCGAGGATTTGGACAAGTGGTTGGGCGCTCAAAACCCGGATTGCTGCGATGGGGGCTTTGAGGGAACGAGACGAAATGACCGCCCAAGCTTAGATTGAGGAATTATGAAGAGGAAATCGGAGTACTTTCCGCCCTTCAAAGACGAGGCGGAGGTCATGGCTTCGTGGGGTGAGGCTCGTTTGATCAAATACCTGGATGGCAAGCTGGTATTGAAGGGGGGATCGAAAGAGGACCGGATTGCAGCCAGGGAGTGGATTCCGATGTTCCTGAATAATGCGGTGGTGAGGGAGGGGTGAAGGTTAAGGCGGTACGTGGTGGACTCGTGATCGGTCGCTTAGAGGACGACTTTCTTAAACCCACTGGATGTTTCAGTGGTTCGAAAGCGCATCGTGGCCGTCAGTTTTCGGCACTGAATGAGCAACGCCTGTTTGGTATCGATCCACGCGCCATCCGGCAATCTATGATGGATGGTTGATTCCTTCCTTGACAAGGTCGGCCCCGAGCCAGTAAATTTCGGAGGTTTCGAACAACGTTCGGCCTATTGGCCGGGCGAAACCAACCCATGTTAAACGAGAAGATCAAATGAAGAAACTCATCACTACCCTGGTGACCGTCGGCCTACTCGCCCTTGCCACGACGACTGGTTCCGCGCAAACCTCGCCGACATCCGTCATCCACGTTGTCACTGTAAAGTTCAAAGCCGACGCCAAGGCCGCCCAGATCAAAGCGGCGCTTGATGGCGTGCTGGCGCTGCCCGCCAAATACAAGGGGATCACCCGCGTCTGGGTTAAGTCCATCAAGGTCCAGGGCGACAAGACCCACGCCTTCGTCATGGAGTTTACCGACGAGGCCGCGCTGAAGGCCTACGCCGACAGCCCCGCGCAAAAGGAGTGGTACCAGATCTACCTACCCATTCGCGACGCGAGCACGACGTTCGACATTACGAATTAATTCGTATTTGAGGGGCTCGCCACGAAAGACGAGAAAACCCACCTTCACGTAATCGGCAGAGAGGATGTGCCTGCTTTCTTTGAAAGTGGCAGGTCCTGATTTTGAACAACCGTCACGCGGCGAAGAACTCGACTGCCGGCGCTCTGGCCCTGTCCCCACAACTGGTGACAGGCAGGGAACAGGCCATCTGGTATATTCATGGCGTCGATACGATTTGAATTTGTTCTCAGTGTATCGTGTGTCAAAGAGGCCGGATTAAAATCCCGGCTTTTTTGTTGTACCGAAGCTCTGGCTGATCAGGACAGGAGTTTCGTAATTGCCGATCGTAAGTCTTCGATGGCAAAGGGCTTGCCAATGACCAAATCCACAGGCTTGTCAGAATCCCTGAGCTTTTCCAGGTAAGCGGTAATCATCAGAATCGGCAAGGAAGGGACAATCCTCTTGAAATGGAGGGCGACCTGGCTGCCCTGCATTCCCGGCATGAAGTAGTCCAGAATCGCCAGGTCAAAAGGCTGACTCTTCAGCACTTCGATCGCCTCTTCGCCCCCAGCGGCTTCCACAACCTCGTGCCGATCAATGGTGCGCAGCAGTTTGATCGAATCCCGAGCCCCAGGATCATCCTCAACCAGGAGAATCCGTTTCCCAACGATTTGTTTCTGTTCTGCCATAAACTCGATTCAGCAGCTCGTGTGATACTGCTTGGATTACTGAGGATATGTGGCCCGCTGAGAAACCCAGAGGAAATCCCTTCGGTCAGGGCCGGTGGGAACAGGCCAAACTGAAAATGGGACTATGGTGGTGGACACCTGCCAGCGCTTTATCTCCGAATGCCCATCGGCAAAGGAAAAACCGCAGGCGCCATTGTGATAGGAGGCGGGCATATCGCTCCACAGGTTTCCGTTGGGACCGTTGTTACAGAAGATGTACCAGCCGTCGTTGATGGTTTGCGGGCTCTCGTCCAGAAAAACAAAAATCATCGACGGGTTGCGAATCGCGGTCAGCTTGATGAATTGTGCCCAGCCTGAATAAACTGGCGAGCCGGCGTCATTCCAAGGACCTACAAACGCGTTCATGGAGACGCTGCGCACTCGCGGGTATCGCCCTCCGTTCGACTCGGTGGTCGTGGTGTGGTCAGCCGGACAATGATAAATGCCGATATTTTTGCCCACTTGGGGAGCTAGCAACCCCACCTTGCGTATTCCAGCGAAAGCGGACACCTGTTCCAATTCAAAGCGGACACTCATTCCAATTGATATCGGACAGTTGTCGGAGCGAAGCGACGCTCTGGGGTTAGTCATAAATAAGTGTCCGAT
>Ga0224558_1001815_pt1 | contig 21153 bp, 16 predicted proteins | sample 714S32024metaG_FD_180682 | JGI IMG/M metagenome (GOLD analysis project Ga0224558, IMG submission 180682) | Peat soil microbial communities from Stordalen Mire, Sweden - 717 S3 20-24 | ecosystem: Environmental > Terrestrial > Soil > Wetlands > Peat | place: Sweden: Norrbotten County, Stordalen...
AAACTGTCCGACATCAGCCCGGAACACTGTCCGACAGAAATCGGAACGGTGTCCGGCCAAAATCGGAATGCTGTCCGACAGAAATTGGAATCACTGTCCGACAGCCGTCGGAATACGCAGCGATGGCCGATGGCATTTCCGACCACGTTTGGACGCTCGAAGAAATCATCGAATTAAGCGAAAAATAGAATCCGACTGAAAGACAAAATATATGGATAATCCTCCTGATCCACCCCAACCGCCCGCACCACCGCCTCCTGCCCCTCCTGTCCCGCCTGTCCCACCTGTCCCGCCTGTCCCACCAGAAACTTATGTGTCCTTTTCGGCGGAGATAAATCCAAACACGACAGAAAGCCTCATATCAGTAATGGCAAACCTCGTTAATCAAAAAGTGAAGACCGTGCATCTCCTAATCTCCACCCCTGGCGGGGCGGTGATGAACGGGATGAATCTTTACAATGTTCTGTTGGGGCTGCCAATTGAACTCATCACCCACAATGTGGGAAATGTTGATTCGATTGGAAACGCAATTTTCTTGGCGGGGGTAAAACGATATGCATGTCCGCACTCAACTTTCATGTTTCACGGCGTTGGCTTTGACATCGTGAACCAAGCAGTGAGACTGGACGAAAAAAACCTACGGGAGCATTTGGGCGCGGTCTTGAGCGACCAAAAGCGGATTGGCGCGATCATCACAGAACGCACCAATATCGGAGAGGAGGCTGTCAGCGACCTCTTTCGAGAGGCCCAAACCAAAGATGCAGCATACGCCGTTGGCGCTGGGATTATTCACGAGGTCAAGAACGTCCAAATCCCCGCTGGCAGTCCCGTAATCTCGCTTGTATTCAAGCGCTAAGGCATTTGATTCCATGCAACCGGCAAGATATTCTGTTTTGATCGTACCGTCAAGGGCATTTTTTGCCTGTTTTTCCATGTCGCTCATATCGCCCTATGCAGAGCAAGCCGGATGCCAAATCAAGCCAACGACCAGGTGGGGGTGGCCCTCCGCAGAGAAAGACACGGCAGAATAAGCCTTCTTCAAACTGTACCACTACCCGGAATTCACGCTTCAAGCAGAATCTTTGCAGCCCGCTCAGGGAGGCTCGGGGTGGCAGCGGTTTGGTCGCCATTGCATTGCGGCAGCCTTTCCGGCTGGCCCGCATGTCCATTTTGGCCGGTGCGCCACTGGACGAAATCCTGCCAGAAGATGACGCCGCGAAAGGCCGGAAACCCAGGCAGATGAAACCAGCCACGCGCCGTCGAGTAGGAAACACCGGCGCAGACGGCAAACTCCTTCACGTTGAGCGCCTGGTCCAGCCGACGCTTTTCCAGAACATCCGCCAACCGGATGTCACGAAGTTGTTTCTCATTGCCTCTCATATCAGTCCGCCCAATATCGGCGCGTCTCCGTTCCCGGAAGTTCGCTTTGTGTGAGCACCGGCAGCTTGGGTGGCGGTCGGAACACCTTGAACACACGCGGCACGTCCGGCTCTGCCTCGCGTTGTTCCCCATCCCAGGCCCCCAAATCCATCCGCGCGCCACCGCGCTTCCGGCTTCGCCGCTCAAGCAACTGTCTCGCCAACAGAAACGCCTGCATCCGCGACGCCTGGACATCCGCTTTGGGGAGGTGCAGATCAGGCCACGGCCAGGCCGAACCATCGGACGTGCTGACCAAATCCCACCCATCCGCGCGGGCCAGCTTCATGCTGCCGTAGTACGGCAAGGACAGCAGTTCGATCACCGGCTTCAAATGATAGGCCCATTTCGCCCCAAGACCTTTTGCGAAATCATCCGACGAGTCAAAGCGCAGCATTCCCGCCACGATGGCGAGCTTGGTCCGCCAGAGGCTTCCGGCCCCGCCCGCCCAGGAAAACCGCTCGTTGCACACCTTGGCAACCCGCTTGCTGCAACCCACCAGGCGCATCCCCTTGTCTTCCGCCCTTCGGTTTTCAAACGTCTTGGCGATGTATTTGGAGACGTACATCGCCATTGCCTGCGGGGTGCTGATAATCGGCAGCAAATGGCAGGCATCAAACTTGTAATACCGCCGGCCCTTGGATTTGCGCCGCGCTTTGAACTCACGCACGCCGCACAAACGCCGGAACTCCTTCCAGATGGCCCGCAGATTCGGAGAGGCCAGGCGGTGGATTCCGGCGTAATACGCCCCCTTGGTGATCTTTTGTGCCTTCTTGTCTTTGAACAATTGGTTCAGGGCGGCCACGTTGCAGCCGGTGCGGATGTCCTGTTTCGTGACTACCACGACATGAGCGTGCCAGGCCCCGCGTTGTTGCCGTTCAAAGACTCGAAGCCAATCCTCGTAGATTTTCGGGAAAACATTGGTCGCTATGGACTTGAACCGCCGGGTGAAATCCTTGCGGTCGGTGACATTCTCCCGAATGGTCAAGGTTTGCAGCCCGACGTGTTCAATCCCGTATTTCTCGACCATCCATTCAATCCGGCTGCGAATGGCGAACATCTTTTTGCGCAGCCGGCCGGGCAGTTGTTGGATCAGCTTGGTGACGGCAACGCGGGCTTCTTCGCCCGCTTTTACCTCGGTGGAAGGAATCTCAATGCCACTGTTACTTAATTGATGAATAAGGGCCGGGGAGGGCGGCGCTAAAGCGCCGCCCTGCCCCGGCCCAGGATTCATGCCAGCGGAATAATCCGCTTTTTGAAAGGGGTACAGTACATAAACCCGCGCCGCAGGTTGGGCGGATGGCGACGATCCCGACTGTTGACCGCTTGTTTCCATGATGAACCAAAAAAATGTGCAAAGTGTTTGGTGCCTCCGGCGGTTGCCCGACGAAGACACCAAACGGTGCGCTGTTGATTTTTGGGCTATTTCCCGACTAGGCCCACAATCCTCCCCCTGGCCCGCATTTTGTTGCCGAAGGCCATCAATTCACGGATACCCAGGTTGATCACCTTGTCTTGCAGCTTGCCGGCATGGATGGGCTTTTCCTCATCGCTCATGGCGTATTCAATCGGCTGCGCCAATCGTTCGCCCGTGTCGCTCTGGTCCATCACCGTGATGACTTGCTGCTTCACCACGCCCTTCTTGCCCGTGTACTCATCCGACCGATCACTCATTACCAATACTTTAACTGTCATATATGTTTCTTTCCTCTGTTGCTGGCTGTTTTTCGCACCCACACTGCCAGCCGTTGTTTGTGCGCCGCGCTGTTTCGCCCCCGCCGTCGCGCGGAACGTCGGCGGGAAATTACCGGGATCCTCCAAGCCAGTTTCACCGGCCAGCCTCCACATCAAAGGGAACTTTGGGCACCTGGGAGAAATCGCCACGCTCCGCTCGTTCCGTTAACTCCACTATGGCTTCCTGGGTGAGATATTGCCGCCCCGCAATGTTTACTGTTTTGAGCCACCCCTTTTTCCGCCACCGCCAGACCGTGCAGGCCGTCACGCCGACTTGCTCAGTCCATTTGCTCAGGCTCAAAACCGCCCGACCACCTCGCGAACCGCTGATTGTGTTCTCAATTGCGCTCATATCTTCGTGATGAATAGACTCCGCTTCTGTTTGCGCGTCGTGGATAGACTTGCAATTCCCTCACTTTTTGGGGCACATGTGTCCCATGCCGAAGAAGCCAAAATTTAAGAACAACCTGACACGAGTACGTGAAGGGCTTGGATTGTCTCAGCCTGAATTTGCCAGGAAATTAGGGGTGTCCGCTTCCATCATTAAAAAGGTCGAAGCAGGCAAGCGCACACTCAGCCAGGATTTGTCAGCAGCGATATTTGCGGAAACTGGGATCATGCTTATACCGGCTCCCGAAGAAATACCTCTCGAATATACGAAGGAAGATCACGCCGCGTGGAAGAAGGAAATGCTCTTCGATCAAAAATCTGTTACAGGGGCAGAGCGAGTAATCATGAAATTAGTTGAAGTGATGATGGCCGCTTCGGCCCGTCCCGGCGTAGAAAAATCTTACGTGGTTTTTAACGCCTTGATTCAGGCCATTGAGCGTGTCAAAAATGAATTCCAGATGGAAAAGCACATCGATGCCGAACTGCACGATCGCCAGGCGACCGAGACCAAGCTCTATACCGTTCGGGACTTGCGCCATAATGATTTGCTGGCCAAACAAGTCGCGTTCAAAGATGATCCAAAATTGAAGGACGAGGACCAGCTTCCATTGACGAAGACAGTCGGTTGGCTGCCGGCCAGAGAGCTGTTCAATATCGCATGGCAACATCGGGAATTTATGAAGACATTAGGCGATTCAGACGCAGAAAGCCTAACCGAAGCGCAAAAAGTCGAGATCGCTGAAATCGAAAAGCAACGAGAAGCCGAAGTGAACTCCTTCTTGCCCCGCTGATTACGCCGATCTTGCATCGGCCAGCGCCACCGGCCAGAAATTCACCTCTTGCGCCTGCCTTTGCGCGTGCTCATTCGGCAAATGCGGCGTACGTCCCCCGCGAACCCTCAATCGCCGATGAGTCGCCGGAAGCAGCTTCCAACGACACATCGGCTCGTTTGGGGCCTGACTTCGCCAAATTCAAGCCGGTTCCACTCCGCTCCATTCCAGCGCCGTCAGTGAACCGCTCCACCGGCCCGCGTTTCCATTCCACTCCGTTCCACCGTCTCAAATCGCCGAAGACAGGCTGCCCCGGTGCCGTGAGCGCGTAAGTTCCGCCAAGTTCCATCAGCCGGCAGGCCGCGCATCAGGGCCCTGCCGAAACTTCCGCCCTCACGACGCCCCCTGAAATCAGTCCGACCTCTGGCGCTCCGGGCAAGCCGCTGGCCTCACGCCTGCCCGCCACCCACCAAGGCGACGGCCCCCGTCTCACCCGGCCGCCAGAAGTCCGAACAGCGCGGCCCCTCGCACCGACTAGGTTGGCGTCATTTCGCTTCGCTTCATTATGGGCAAATCGCCAGCATTGCGCCCAAAAACCCATCGCACCACAGCCTACATGTCAGCGATGGCCCAAAGATGACCGCAGCAATCCGCAGAACAATGTGACGGACGGGGCCACGCCGGACGCAACAGCACCTTCGCCTTTTTATTGTGTCGGACCCCATTTCCCGCTATAACAGCGGGCATGTCGGTCAGCACAATCAGCAAATCTTCCGGTAATTCAGGCGGTGCCCTCGGCTTTGAGGCGACCCTTTGGTCCGCCGCTGAAAAGCTCAAGGGCAACATGGACGCGGGCGAATACAAGCACGTCGTCCTGGGCCTCATTTTTCTCAAGTACATTTCCGACGCCCTGGAAGAAAAGCACGCCGCGTTGCTCAAGGACAAATCCGCCGACGCCGAAGACCGCGACGAATACACCGCCGATAACATTTTTTGGGTGAACAAAATCGCCCGTTGGTCGTATTTGCAGGGACGCGCCAAGCAGCCCACCATCGGCAAAGACCTCGACGATGCGATGGTCGCCGTGGAAAAGGACAATCCCACGCTCAAAGGCGTGCTGCCCAAGGAATATGCCCGCCCCGCCCTCGACAAACACCGACTTGGCGAACTCATTGACCTCATCGGCACGATTGGCCTTGGCGACCGCGAGAGCCGGTCCAAAGACATTCTCGGCCGGGTGTATGAATATTTTTTGAGCCAGTTCGCCAGCGCCGAGGGCAAGCAGAGCGGCCAGTTTTACACGCCGCGCCATGTCGTCCGCTTGCTGATTGAAATTCTCGCGCCCTACAAAGGTCGCGTGTTCGATCCGTGCTGCGGTTCAGGTGGCATGTTCGTGCAGAGCGAAAAATTCGTGGAATCCCACGGTGGACGCATCGGCGACATTTCCATTTACGGGCAGGAATCCAACTATACCACCTGGCGGCTGGCCATGATGAACATGGCCATTCGCGGTATCGAAGCCCACATCAGGTGGAATGAACAAGGCTCGTTCCAAAACGACGCTTTCAAGGATTTGAAGGCGGACTACATTCTGGCAAACCCGCCGTTCAACGACGATGATTGGGGAGGCGACCGGCTGCGCGAGGACGTGCGCTGGAAATTCGGCGTACCGCCCACCGGCAACGCCAACTTTGCTTGGGTGCAACATTTCATCCACCACCTTGCGCCCACCGGAATGGCCGGGTTCGTTCTCGCTAACGGCAGCATGTCATCCAATCAATCCGGTGAAGGCGAAATCCGGAAAGCCCTGGTTGAGGCCGACCTTGTCGATTGCATGGTAGCGTTGCCGGGACAACTTTTTTACTCCACGCAAATTCCGGTTTGCCTCTGGTTCATTTCCCGTGACAAGCGGAACAACCGTTTTAAAGACCGGCGCGGGAAAGTCCTTTTCATTGATGCTCGCAAATTAGGCACGCTGACAGACCGCGTTCACCGCGAGTTGTCCGACGATGACATCGTCGAGATTGCCAGCACATACCACGCATGGCGCGGCGACAAAGGCGCGGAGAAATACGAAGACGTTCCCGGCTTTTGCAAAAATGTTACGCTTGATGAAATCGGTAAGCACGGTCATGTACTGACGCCAGGACGTTACGTTGGCGCGGAAGATGTCGAAGACGACGGCGAACCGTTCGCAAAAAAAATGAAAAGGTTCACCTTGACGCTCGAAGAACAATTTACTGCATCTGCAAAATTGGAAAAGGCTATCAAGACAAACTTGAAGGGGCTGGACTATGGTGGCTAAATCAATGATAGATTGTACCGTTGGCGAGGTTGCGGCTACGATCCGCAATGCACTCGTCGGCGGGCCGTTTGGCTCTGATCTAATCTCACGCGACTATGTTCCGAGCGGCGTTCCAGTAATTCGAGGAACGAACATGGGACAGGGGCGGTGGGTCGGAGGTGAGTTCGCATTCGTGACACCAGAAAAAGCCGATTCGCTCGCTGCGAACTGCGCGAAACCCGGCGACATCGTTTTCACACAACGCGGCACACTCGGCCAAGTGGCTCTCGTTCCCAAGAATGGCGCGGAACTATACCTGATTTCGCAGAGCCAGATGAAGCTGACCGTTGATGATCAAAAGGCAGACGCACTTTTTCTTTACTATGTTTTTACCAGTGCCGATCAGCAGGAATACATTCGACAGAACACTATTCAGACCGGCGTGCCGCATACAAACCTTGGCATCTTACGGGGCACACCACTTACGCTCCCGCCACTGCCCAAACAAAAAGCCATCGCGCACATTCTCGGCACGCTCGACGACAAGATTGAGTTGAACCAGCGAATAAACGAGACGCTGGAGGCGCTTGCGCAAACTCTTTTCCAAAACTGGCTCATTGATGCCGCAGCCACAAAGCTTCCCAAAGGCTGGCGTGCAGGCACACTAGGCCAAGTCGCCGAAAATCATCGCCGTGGCATCCAGCCGGACGAAATCAAATCGTCCACCCCCTACATCGGCCTTGAGCACATGCCGCGCCGCTGCATCGCACTGTCCGAGTGGGGACACGCGGACGAACTCGAAAGCAACAAGTTTGAATTTGAACGAGGCGAAATTTTGTTCGGCAAGCTGCGGCCTTATTTTCATAAAGTCGGCGTTGCGCCGATTGACGGCGTTTGCTCGACGGACATTTTGGTCGTTCGCCCCAAAGTCCCGGAGTGGTTCGGCTTCGTTCTCGGCCACGTTTCCAGCGTCGAATTGGTGAACCACACCAACGCCGCTTCCACCGGCACGAAGATGCCCCGCGCCAATTGGAATGACATTGCCCGCTTTGAAGTTGCCTTGCCGCCCGAATCCGTCGCGGCAGAGTTCACCGACCTGATCCGCCCGATGATTGACCGTATCATCGCTAATATCCACGAATCCCGCACGTTGGCCGAGTTGCGCGACGCGCTGTTGCCCAAACTGCTGTCGGGGGAAATTCGTATCAAAACAGAAACGCTATGAATTTGCCCAAGCATGTGAAATCGCAATACCTGGCCCGGTTCGACGACTTGATCAAAGAAGGCACGGCAATCGTCAATTCGATTCAGGTCCACCCGCCAGGAAATTACGGTAACGTCGTTATGATGTACACAACCTATAAATGGGATAGCCAACGTGTAGAAAAGTGGAAGACAAGCTGTTTAAGTTTATTTCAACCTCTCGTAAGTAAGGGAACAAAGCTTTTCGGTCAGATTGATCTGTTTGCCAGCACAACGGGAGAAAAGCCCAAGATGCAAAAGGCTCTTGGCATTTTGGAAGCATTTCGAGACGACTTTGATAAGGGATTTTTAGATGACTTCCTTTTGAAAGTTGAGGCGGAGGTTGCGGCCGATTATATGGGACAAGCCGATGCGCTGCTGAAAGAGGGGCAGCCAGGAGCGTTCGACCATGTGCCAGCCGCAGTTTTGAGTGGGGCGGTTCTCGAAAAGGCATTAAGAACGCTTTGTGATCGGCAGCAACCGCAGATTCCGATTACGAACGCAAATGGTGATAGCAAGACTCTTAATCCACTGATTGACGATCTAAAAAAAGCAGGCGTCTTCAATGAGTTGAAGGCAAAGCAACTTCGAGCGTGGGCCGACATACGTAACAAAGCCGCACATGGCGAATTCAATCAGTTCACCAAAGGGGATGTTGAGCAAATGCTGGCAGGCATAGCTAATTTTTTGGCGGATTACCTCCAATGAAAATCAATTTACCATTCTCGCTGAACTGCGCGTCGCGCTGCTGCCCCAAGCTCCTCTCCGGCGAATTGCGTGTGCCAGCTAACTGAAGGTCTGATGCCATGAGTGAGCCAAAAAATGAAACCCAGAAGCCCGGTTCGTTGGAAAGCAAGTATGTGCTGAATGGCAACGATGGCATGAAGCATCTGATACATCACCGCGAACACCCGGTAAATGGTGAATTTATTGTTTTCATTGATAAAGAACTCGATCTCGATTGGGAATGCGACGACAAATTTGATGCTTTCATTGATGTTGGGTTGATGAAGACGGGGCTTCGTAAAACATTAAATAGTGTGGCCATGCTGGAACCGATCGCCCAAAACTGGCCGGATGACCTGAAATTGTCAGCCAAGCGGCTTCTTGGGGAAGCAATTGTGAGTGCGCTGGAAGGCGATTCAATCGGCGCTGAGACTGCGATTGCCAACGCGGGAGTTTTTTTGACACGGAAGAGCAAACAAGTTTCTCGGTTTTGGACATTGAAGTCCTGTTTAGTCGCTGGCGGAGTGGCCACCGTGATTGGCGCTGCGGAGGCAATTGCAAGAAATCAAGTCGCTGGTTTCATCGGACGGACAGCGTTTTTGCTGTCATTGTGCTTTTTTGCTGGCTGCATCGGGGCCGTTCTTTTCGTTGTGCTAAAATTAGGCAAACAGCCGAATGTGGATTCAACCGCCGAGCGACACCTGCATTACCTAGAGGGAATAGCGCGAATTGTCGGCGGTGGTATTGCAGGCGTTCTTGTCGGAGGAATGGTGAAACTGGGTCTTATTCTTCCAGTATTTGGCCAAACCGGCATGGAAAGTCTGGCAATGTGCGCCGCCGCCATGCTCGCAGGAGCAAGCGAACGTTTTGCAGCAGGAATTATAACAAGCGTAGAAAACAACAATAATAATCAAAAGGAGAAAACAGATGCCAACTAAGAGAGCATTACTCATCTCAAATCCCGGCGAATCAGGCGACGAAAACTATTGTCGTGGTGTTTACGTTGATGTCAGAAATTACCAGCGATTTCTTGCCTCTCCCGAAGGTGGCGGATGGTCGGAGTCAGAAATAGAGCCGCCTATGGATCGCCCAACCAAAGCAGGACTGCGCCTGAAAATCGCTGAATTGGCTGGCTACGATTTTACGATGGTCATGTTCACTGGTCACGGCTGGTATTCCAGCACAGACCACGACCGCATTCTGATTTTACGCAAAGGCGAGGAAATCGCCTCGTTAGACCTATGCCAAAATGCCCGTAAGCGCATCGTTATTTTGGACTGCTGTCAAGTTGTCCACAAAGAGTCGCTTTTGGAGAAACGCGCGCACATGGTGTGCTTTGCCAACGAGGCCCAACTTCCTCGCCAAGCGAACCTGGAGAATTGCCGCAAGCTGTATGCGAAACAAATAGAAGCCGCCCCGACCGGATGCTTAAAAACCTTCAGTTGTGCCATCAACGAAAAGTCAACGGACAACGACGAGACGGGGGGCCGCTACAACTCTTCATTAATTAACGCCGCTGAAGGATGGGCTATCGACCAGGCAAAAAATCCCTGGGTGCAGGATGCCTGTCTCTCAATTGTTGAAGCCCACGAACAAGCAGCCGCACGCACCCGAAAGGAAAGTGGCGGTAATCAGAATCCATCGATTGAAAAGGCCAGGACTGGGCCGTATTTCCCGTTCGCCGTTTTCGCGTAAAACACAGAGATTCCAATTCACCCAAAGATTGATTAAACTTTATTTGCCATGAACGCGACGCTGATGAAACGCTTGTTCCGAGTGATCCAGTCAGGCTCAAACGCTGACGTGGATACGCTCTGCCGTCGCATCGTGGAGGAGGAAAAGAAACAGGGACATGGCCTGGTGGCCAAGCAGTTGGAGCAGATTTTAAGTGCAAAGCAAGCGCCCAAGTCCGCGCCAAACGCGGGCACCCTGCAACGCCTGCCCACCAACCGGCGCGATTCTGCGCCGCTCATGCAGGAAATTCCGGTTGATAAACTTCGACACCACATGGTGCTGCCGGAGGCCGTGGAACGACGTTTTCACCGGATTGAAAAGGAATTTGCGGCGCGCACGCGCCTAGCCAAGCACGGCTTGAAGCCCCGGCATCGCATCTTGCTCTACGGCCCGCCCGGTTGCGGCAAAAGCCTTGGCGCGGAACGACTCGCGTGGAATACGGGTCTGCCGCTCCGCAAAGTCCGATTTGATACATTGCTCTCATCCTACTTCGGCGAGACGATGGCCAATCTGCGGAAGGTTTTCGACGCCGCCCAAAATTCCCCATGCGCCTTGTTTCTGGACGAATGCGACTCGCTCGCGCGTTCTCGCACCGAACGCAATGACGTGGGCGAAGTGACCCGCATCACCAACGCCTTGCTGGAAATGCTGGAGGATTACAAAGGCGACGGCTTGGTTATCGCCGCCACCAATTTGGATTCGGCGCTGGACAGCGCCTTGTTCCGGCGATTCGATGAAGTGCTGAAAGTCCCGCTGCCCGGCATTGAGGAAATTGGCCGAATGCTGAAAACGACATTATCGCCGATGGAAAAGGAAGCCACCATTGGTTGGCGGGAAATCGCGCAGGCGATGGATGGCATGTCGGGATCGGAAGTCGTTCATGTCGCGCAAAACGCCGCGAAACATTGTGTGCTGGAAGGTCGGCGGCGGGTTAGCGAGACGGACATCCGGCACGCGCTCGCCGAAGCTCAGGAGCACAACCAAGCCCACTGAACTTTATGCCACCGCCTCCAGATTTCCCGCACTTGCATCTGACGTACCAAGGAACTTACGAACCAATGTTTCACGGCGGACCACGCGAAAATCCGCAGATTGAGGCCAACCGCGCAAATCCCCAAGGCCACGCAACCAGGATTCGCGGTATCCTCGATGGAATGCGGCATTCCGATGAGGAGCTTCGCCGGCTCCGCGCCGAGATGGGACTGCCTGGCATCCCCGCCGACAAGGGATTTCTGCTCAAGTTGCCAGAAGGCATGGATGTTGACCAACTCGTCCGAGCGTTGGGCGTTGAATTGGTTGCGGAGACCGAGGAGGGTCTGATGCTGGTTTCTTCGGTGGACCTTGATTTCACAAAATTGGAGGAGGTCTTGCGGCAATTTGAAACGGGAACTGGCGGGCTTGTGGCCGGTTCATCCTTGCTGGACATCTACGAGCAACCGGACGACCAGCGACGGTTGAAGAACATTCTTGCGCCGGAGGTGTTCGCGCTTTGGCCTTTGGCTGATGCCACCACCTACACTTTTGATTTGGGCATCCAGACCGCCACCAGCACGCGGGAGGTTAAGTGGCCACCAGTAAAGCGGAAGAAAAGCGAGTCAGAATCTGAATTCCTGCTCCGCAGGGAACAGGAACGCGCCAAGGTTTGGGATGCGGCAAACATTGAGTGGGACGAAAATGCCGAAACCCGCGTAAACGAACTTCACCAGTTTATTCAGCATTATGGCGGGGATATAATCTCAGGAATGATTTCCGATCCGGCCCGTCAGGAGGAAATTGGCATGGTCTTTCCCGACAGCGTGCAGGTGCGGGTGCGGATGAATGGCGCTGGCTTCCGGGACGTGATCTTAAATTTTGCCCATCTATTTGATGTCGTGTTGCCGCCGGAGTTACAGCAAGACGCGACCGAACGCTCTGCGCATCAGGACGAGCCGCAACTGGTGGTGCATCCGCCCGCTGAGAGTGCGCCCGCAGTGTGTGTCATAGACAGTGGGATTCAGGAAGGCCACCAATGGCTTGAGCCCGCCATTGATTCAGCGACCAGCCGATGCTTCCTGCCGGGTGTCGCCGCAGACGATGTGGCCGATTACGTTGGCCCGCAAGGACACGGCACGCGAGTTGCCGGTGCGGTTCTCTATCCCAACGAAATACCCGCCGCCGGGGAAGTCGAACCCGTGGCTTGGGTTCAGAACGCCCGCGTTCTCAATGCGGATAACAAATTGCCCGAAACGCTTACGCCGGAAGAATATCTCCAGCAGGTTGTCGCCCATTTTCATGCTGCACCCCGTTTCACCAAGATTTTCAACCACTCAATCAACGCCAATCTGCCTTGTCCCAAGCAGCGCATGACCTCTTGGGCTGCCAAATTGGACCAGCTTTCGCATGAACAGGAAGTGCTCTTCATCCAATCAACTGGAAATCAGAATCGCGACCGGGGGACTCAGGCAAATCCTGGCTTGTGTGATCATCTGGACGCAGGCACACAACCGCCAGATCACCAGTTGGCCGCATCAATGCGGGTTGCGAACCCGGCTCAGAGCCTTCATGCGCTGACGGTTGGTGCAATTTCTGCGGACACATTTGAAGACGCTAACCTGCGTTCCTTTGCCGCCGGTGAACACCATCCTTCAGGTTTCAGCCGCGCCGGTTACGGTGAACCGTGGTCGGTCGTGAAGCCAGAAGTGGTGGAGATTGGCGGTGACCTTGTCTATTCCAAAAATCCGCCCCGTCTGGTTCGGTCTCACCCGGAAGTCTCCATCGAATTGCTCAATTCCACTATGCACGGCGCGCCCGCCTACTCCAAAGACGGAGCAGGAACGTCTTTTGCTGCACCCAAGGTAGCGCATATCGCCGCGCACCTTCAGAACCTTTTCCCCGGCGCGTCCCCGTTGCTTTACCGAGCGTTAATTGTGCAAAGTGCCCGCTGGCCTGTCTGGACTGAAAACGAAGCAGACAGAGACAGGGTGCTCAAACTGATTGGCTACGGACTTCCTTCACTGGAAAGAGCCACATCCAATTCCGAAACACGCGTCACCCTGATCACCCCGGATGCCGAGATACTTCCCAGCAAGCAATTGCATTTATACACTATTCGGATTCCAGAGGAATTGCGGAGCGCCGCGCTGGAAGCGAGGATTCGGATAGACGTGACGCTGGCCTATACTGCGTTGCCGCGCCGAACCCGTGCCCGGCGCACAGGCTATTTGGAGACTTGGCTCGATTGGGAAACCAGCAAATTGGGTGAGCCAAGAGACGTGTTTTTGGCGCGAATGCAAAATGGCGGCGCATCCCAACACGTCGAATTCCCTTGGATGCTCCACAAACGCGAGGATTGGGGAGAAGCCCAGGAGACCAGCCGGAATCGCGGGTCGGTGCAGAAAGATTGGGCGGTCTTCGATTCTTTTAATCTGCCAGAGGAATTCGCCATTGCGGTGCGTGCGCACAAAGGTTGGAATCATTTGGATGGTGCTGGGACCGCTCGCTATTGCCTCGCCGTCTCCTTTGAGGTGATGCAGGGTGAAGTTCCGATCTATTCGCTGATTGAGAGTGAAATCCAAGTTGCTGAGGCGGAAACTACAGTCAGAGTTCAAACCTGAAAAAGATGAACTTTTCTGAATCCACAGTCGAAGACGCTGCTTTGGGGTGGTTCGGCGACTTGGATTATGCCGTCTTGCACGGACCGGAAATTGCGCCAGGTGAAGCGGCAGCGGAGCGGAACAGTTTTAACGAGGCTTTTTTGCCGGAACGATTGCGTGCCGCTTTGCGGAAGCTAAATCCAAAACTCCCGGCAGAAGCGTTGGAGGACGCCTTCCGTAAAATCACGCTTCCGCAACATCCGTCGCTCATCGCCAACAATCGTGCATTTCATCGAATGTTGGTGGACGGCATCGCTGTCGAATCCCGTCGGAAGGATGGCAGCATCGGCGCAGAAATTGTCCGACTGATTGATTTTGCCGACGCAGACAATAACGACTGGTTGGTGGTGAACCAGTTCACCGTAATAGAGGGCCAGCACAACCGCCGCCCGGACGTGGTAATTTTCATCAATGGCCTGCTGCTGGGTATCATCGAATTGAAGAATGCAGCGGACGAAAATGCCGACATCTGGCAGGCGTTCCAGCAATTCCAAACATACAAACAGCAAATCCCGACGCTTTTCGTCCACAACGCGGTGATGATAATTTCCGACGGCTTGGAGGCACGCATTGGCACCATCAGCGCCAATAAGGAACGGTTCATGCCGTGGCGCACGGTTGATGGCGAAGCCGTCGCGCCCGCCACGATGCCACAGCTTGAAGTCTTGTTGCGGGGCGTGTTTGACAAGCGCCGGTTTCTTGCCCTGATCCGGCATTTCGTCGTATTCGAGGATGACGGCGGCAGCGGCGTCATCAAAAAACTGGCGGGCTATCATCAGTTTCATGCTGTCAACATCGCTGTCGCCGAAACCATTCGTGCCGCCAGCGCCGGGGCGATGCTATTGAAGGAGACCAGCGCGGGTTACTTCGCCAAGAAACAGCTCGGCGGTGAAACTGGCGACAAGCGCGTCGGCGTGGTTTGGCATACTCAGGGATCAGGCAAATCGCTGACGATGGCGTTTTACGCAGGACGGCTAGTGGTAGAGCCTGAAATGGAAAATCCCACGCTCATTATTCTCACCGACCGGAATGACCTAGACGACCAGCTTTTCGGGACGTTTGCCCGCTGCCATGAATTGCTCCGGCAAAAGCCGGTGCAGGCACAGAACCGGGACAATTTGAAAAAGCTTCTTGCCGTTGCATCTGGCGGTGTGGTGTTCACTACAATTCAGAAATTCTTCCCGGAAGACAAGGGCGGCAAGCATCCGTTGCTGTCGGACCGTCGTAACATCGTCGTTATCGCCGACGAAGCGCACCGCAGCCAATACGATTTCATTGACGGTTTCGCTCGACACATGCGCGACGCACTGCCGAATGCTTCTTTCATTGGCTTCACCGGCACGCCGATTGAAAAGGCCGACGCTAATACGCGGGCCGTTTTCGGCGATTACATTTCGATTTATGACATTCAGCGTGCTGTCGAGGACAAGGCGACCGTGCCGATTTTCTACGAAAGTCGGCTCGCCAAGCTGGAATTGAAGTTGTCCGAAAAGCCGAAGATTGACCCGGATTTTGAGGACGCGACCGAAGGAGAGGAACTGGAGCACAAGGAAAGGCTCAAATCGAAATGGGCGGCGTTGGAAGCCGTCGTTGGCGCAGACAAACGCATCGGTCTCATCGCCGACGATTTTATCAAGCATTGGGAAGCCCGGCTTGAGGTGATGGACGGCAAAGCCATGATTGTGTGCATGAGCCGCCGCATCTGCTTCGATCTCTACGAAGCCATCCGCGAATTGCGCCCGAAATGGCACCAAAAGGATGATGAAAAGGGCATGGTGAAAATCGTGATGACCGGCTCCGCCAGCGACCCCCTGGAATGGCAGGATCATATTCGCAACAAATCGCGCCGGGAGACGTTGGCAAAACGATTCAAGGACGGGAAAGACCCGTTCAAAATTGTCATCGTTCGCGATATGTGGCTGACCGGCTTTGACGCGCCATGTCTGCATACGATGTATTTGGATAAACCCATGCGCAGCCACGGGCTGATGCAGGCCATAGCCCGCGTGAACCGCGTTTTCAAAGACAAGCCGGGCGGCTTGGTTGTGGATTATCTCGGCTTGGCGCACGAGTTGAAACAGGCGCTCGCCACCTATACGGAAAGCGGCGGCCACGGACGGACGGCAATTGACCAGGAGGAAGCTGTCGCCGTCATGCTGGAAAAATACGAAATTTGCTGCGACCACTTCCACGGCTTCGACTGGTCAAAATGGACGGCGGGCAAACCAACGGAAAAACTCGGCTTGCTCCCGGCGGCGCAGGAATTTATTTACGCGTACGCGGCCAAGACCAAAAAGCCCGACGAACATAAGCAGAAATTTCTCCGCGCCGTCACGGAGCTTTCACAGGCATTTGCCCTGTCCGTGCCGCACACCAAGGCGATTGAAATCCGCGATGACGTGGGATTCTTTCAAGCCGTCCGTGCCGCCATCGCCAAGAACGAAATCAGCGGCAAGGAAAAATCGCCAGAGGATATTGATGCCGCCATCCGGCAAATCATTTCCCGCGCCGTCGCGTCCGATGAAGTCGTGGATATTTTTGCCGCCGCCGGTTTGAAGAAGCCCGACATTTCGATCCTGTCCGATGATTTTTTGGCCGAAGTTCGCGGAATGCCGCAAAAAAATCTCGCAGTCGAGCTGTTGCGCAAGCTGCTCAACAACGAAATCAAACTGCGTTCCAAAAAATTCCTGATTCAATCGAAATCGTTTGCCGAACTTCTGGAAAAATCCATACGCAAATATCAAAACCGAGCCATCGAAACGGTACAGTTGATCGAAGAATTGATTCAACTCGCCAAGGACATGCGCAAGGCCGACACTCGCGGCGAAGAGCTTGGCTTGAACCAAGACGAAGTCGCGTTTTACGACGCGCTGGAAACGAACGACAGCGCCGTAAGAGCGTTGGGTGATAAAAATCTGAAATTCATCGCGCAGGAACTGGTGAAAACCATCCGCGCAAATGTCAGCCTTGACTGGACGGCCAAAGAATCAGTTCGCGCCAAGTTGCGCGTTATGGTGAAACGGATTCTCCGCAAATGCGGCTACCCTCCGGACAAGCAGGAGAAGGCCACACAAACCGTTTTGCAGCAGGCGGAATTGCTATGTGCGGAATGGGGGAATAATTGAATCCCAGTAGGAAATGAGTGCCGAGGATTCCCATTTGTATGCCCCCATTGTCCTACCCTGTCGCCAAGACTTGTCGGCTTTGACTTCCCCTTGAAAGACTACGCCGTCAAACACGGCAAGACTTGGCTCCCCCAGTGAGGCTCCCTTGGTGAATTTCCAAATCCGCCGCTCCACTCCGCTTTTTGTTCCGTCCGCTCCTCGTCCATTTCCCTTACGCGGGCGGCCGGCCCAAATGCTTCCGTTACGCTCACGGCTTCAGAAATTTCCAAGCGAGCCGGGACAAGATGCGCATCCGTCATGTTTCATGCCCACCCCTGGCCCCGGCATGAACCCCGCCAGCCGCGCCGCTGCGCGATAATGTGAGGCAATTACCCGTCTGCCCGCCTCATGGTTGTTTTCAAGTGTTTTTTGCCGTGCGTTCCCAGCCTGTCGCCCTCCACTAGCCTGCTTTTCACAGGGGGCCGGACGCGGTGCCCTCTAAAGATTACTCCCGCTGGCCGCCCTGTGTCGCAGGCTTTTTCGTGAAGGGCGACAGTCCGAGAACGCACGCGCAGTTAAAAAAAACACTATGAGAACAAACACAAATTCAGTTTCAAATTCAGATTCGGATTCGGGGCTCTTGAACCGGACCGCACAGCGCATTGAAGGCAATTTGCAAAGAATTGACTTCGCCCACAGGCATCGGAATCGGGGGTTACGGACAGAATCACTGTTGAACCTCATTCGCCGGGAGGCACCGGAGTTTTGGGAATTGGCCGAAGTGGTTGGCCGGTGGGTTTGGATTCAGTTTGAGGGTAAGCAGCCGAGCCAAATCACCGCCGCCTTGTCGGAATTCGGCTTCCATTGGAACCGGAGGCGGCAGGTTTGGCAGCATCCGTGCGGCACGATTGCAGCTTCCACCAACCAAGACCCACGCCGGAAATACCGCTCATACTTCCCGGCAGATATGACGCCCGCTTGAACGGAGAACCACCGATGAAACGAAACAGACGCCGCTTGCCGATACCGCAACACGAGTTTGGTTACACGCCGCAGGTTTTCAACCTGTTCACAGAAACGACCTTGGACGGCGAGCGGATTACCCGCGAACGCAACGAGGCAGAGCGCGCCCGGATTCTCGCGGAGAAAGCGCAAGCGGCGCTGTTCATCCCACACCATGAACACGAACAATAACGAATCGCCCTTTGGCGAAGTGATCTACACATACACCCGCGCCCACGCCGTCGCCGACGGCTTTCAGGTTGACGTTTCCACCGCAGCAACCGAAGCTGGAATCCGTTTCCCGGTCTTTTTGACCCGCGCCGTTTATGACGCTTACGTGACCGTGTCGCCAGGCGTTGAAGGCCAAGACGAAGCCGGACGGCTTTGGGATGTTTTGACCATGACCCGGTTTGCCATTCTCCGCAGCCGCCCCGGTTGCGACCGACTGCCGGTTGCGCTGTACGTCCGCAACGACAACCGCGCCCCTCGACTTGTCAGGTTGACCGCCGTTTGTGGCCCCCTCGACATTGACGACCCGCAGCCCGCCATTACTGTCATGCTCATGGATGAGGATTGACCCTCCGGAGAGACTCACCCGGCTGGACCGGCAGCGGTTCAGCCGTTTTCTTGTCGTTGGGGACTGCGCCGTCCCCAAACCCCGGCGCCGGGCCTCACGCTGGCCCAGACCCGCGCCAAAGGTCTTTGACCTCATGGACTCCATGTTCGCTCGCGCTGGCTTTTTCGCTCCGCGCCCTTTCCTTTGAGCGGAAAGGAAAGTGAGGGGTGAAAATTTGCCGCCAGTCTCAGCGGCTACGTCGCGAATTGCACCGCGTCACGCCATTGCGCCACGTCCTCCACCTTCTCCCGCTGGTAGATTTGATGGATCAAATCAGACGAATGATTTACCAACCGCATCGCCGCTTCGCGGGGAACCCCGGCACGGCGCAGCCGGTTGACGTAGGTAACGCGCAGACAGTGGAAACACAGATGCGGCTTTTTGATCTTGATAAAGAACTGCTGCCAGCGGCGCGACGGCTGAAAGGGAAATTCGACCGTGAATTTTTGTTTGGACTGGCGGATGCGTTCAAACAGCGGGCGCAGCGCGGACGGCATCGGAACGGAAAATGCCCGTTCTTCGCCGCCTTTGGGTGAGGCGAACGTGATTTTGCTCTCCGCAAAATCAATGCAGTTGAGCGGCAGCCGCGTTTCTCGCAACCGGCACCCAGTGTGCAGGGCAATATCAAACGCGGTTTGCATCCATTCCGGCTCGGTTTTTAACGCTTCCCGGATTGCGCTGATTTCGAAATCGGCCAACTCCGGCTTTTTCGCGGCTTTATCCCGCCGCAGCTTGAGACTCACCAGCGGGTTGGCCTCGGCATGGCCGAGGCGCACCGCTTCGCCCATAATCATGGCCAGGAGCTTCAATTCCATGATGGCCGTGTTGCGCCCGACCGTCTTGCCCGTCCTTTTCTTGTAATTTGTCCGCCATTCGATATATTCAAGGGCGTTGCGATAGGTAATGGCACGGGGCGAATGGTAGTGCTTTTCTTGCAGCCAGAATGCCAGCCATTGCCAGTTGCCGGTGTAGCGTTCCAGCGTGCGAGGGCTGTTGCAGTGCCGCTGCAAATATTGCGGCACCCATGTATCCCAACCGCCACCGCTGATTTCACCGGCACTGCGGTTGAGTTCTTTGGCTTCAAGTTGCGCGCGCAGGGTGCGTGCCTTCACGGTTTCGCTGGGATTGTCCGCCCGCAGGCCGGTGGATTTGTTGCGCCGTATGCCGTCGGTGTCAATAAATTGAACGAACCAGAACGGCGAGTTTTGTTTTTTGTAAATCGATGCCATAATTCAGTGCAGTTTGTGCAGTAAGCTTACTGCACAAAAACGCAATTGCCTAGCAAAATATGGTGATTTACACCACTAAAAACCACTATGCCAGTAACGAGGGTTCGATTCCCTTCGCCCGCTCCACACACTGGAAATACGCACGGCATCAATGCCTTACGCAATTTCACGATCTGCAAAACTCATAAAATGAGAATAAAAGTGAGAATACCGGCCTCACTTTTCGGGTTGTGATCAGCCGAAACAGCTTCATTTGCAACGACTTCCCGGCTTGATGAAACGGTTTCGGAATGAGAATGGCGGGCCAGCCGGAGGAATAAACGCTGATCGTGTACGAATTGTCCGGCGCGGTCGTGGTCACGGTGCGATTGGCGCCATAAGCGGTTTGCGTCTCCGTCATCACCGGCGTGGCCGTGTCACGATACTGAGTTTACCACGACATCAACCCGCCGGTGGAAACCTGGGACATGGAAACCAGATTGGAAACCGAAGCGTTCGCGGCTCAAGTGCGGGAACGGCGGACGGGAACGCTGTTATAGGTCGTCACGTCATTCGTGGTGAAAGTGATCCGGTCGCTGCCGGTGGGGTCAACAATGGTGGTCGTTTCCTCCCCTTTACAGTTGTGCCCGGCCCGCAACCCGCGTCAGGCGAAATGTTAAATGTTTAAGTACGCCCCAATGGTCTTTAAGGAGTTGCAAAAGAGGGCTACAGCACTGCGTTTCAACCTTATGAAGCATCACTTCGCTTCTTGAGGCAGCTTCGCAATTTCCAGTGTGCGAGCATGGAGCAGCCCGCCCCAACAAAACTTGGCGGCAAAAAAAAGACGAAATACGGAATCACTAGATAAACGCAGGCTTGAACGTAATACTGGATCGAATGCCCTCCTGGTGGAGGCTGGTCAGGCGGAGCAAAAATCAGCGTTCCCAGCACAATACAGAGACTTGCGGGAACACACAACGCAAGCCCCGTCAGCATCCCAGTCAACGTGCTCTTGCAAAACCACCCAATGATTCCACCAAGAACAAAAGTTGTCAGACTATAGACCAATAGCCCTCGCATTGCGTAAATGTCAGAGGGCTGAATCATGGCCGGAATAAGTCGAAAATCAGGGAGTTGCCTTCAGCGTCAACCTGCTTATCAACTCGTCGTCATAGGGGTCAAACCGTACTATTGGCTTGTTCATGTTCTTTTCTCCATAGATATAACGCTGCGTTGAGTGTTTGGCGCGTGCCCATGTGCAAGCGCGTCGCAAGCCAGCGGATCGGGACGGTGGT
>Ga0224558_1001816_pt1 | contig 21149 bp, 18 predicted proteins | sample 714S32024metaG_FD_180682 | JGI IMG/M metagenome (GOLD analysis project Ga0224558, IMG submission 180682) | Peat soil microbial communities from Stordalen Mire, Sweden - 717 S3 20-24 | ecosystem: Environmental > Terrestrial > Soil > Wetlands > Peat | place: Sweden: Norrbotten County, Stordalen...
AACCCAACGAACCGGCCGCGAAAAGGATCAGGGCGCCGACCAGCAGCCCCCTGCGCCCATACCTGTCACCGATCAGCCCGGCCGGCAGCATGCCCGCCACGAGTGCCAGGGTGTAGGCGGTGACGAACCACTGCAGCTGCGATTCCGAGGCCTTGAGCGCTCCAGCCAGCGTCGGCAGCGCGACCGTCAACACGGTGATGTCGAGGGTCACCGTCAGCACCGCGAGGACCATGGCGCCGAGCGCCCACCAGCGCCGCGTCACTGCTCCGGTCATGGCAGGGTCCTCCGTTTGAAAGTCGAACCGATCCCATGCATCTATCGAGTTGACCTAATCTATCAAGAGCATGATACTGTCATTTACTTGGTTATGTCAATAGCAGCTTTCTATCGGGGAGTTAGCGGTGATTGACCTGCGCCGGAAACGTCTCTATCCCAGCCATTTCCTGAAGTGGGAGGCGGCCGCTGCCTTGCAGCTTGCTTGAGATAGCGGTGCACCCCTGGTATATTAGTCGCTAATATATTAGTCGCTAACCTATCGAGAGATCGAGATGTACCCACGCCGGTGGTGGATGCTGGGCGTGACCTGCCTTGCGATGGTGATGGTCAACCTGGACCTGACGGTGGTCAACGTCGCCCTGCCGAAGATCTCCGTCGCGCTGCATGCCAGCACCGGCGACCTGCAGTGGATCGTGGACGCGTACTCCCTCGCCCTCGCAGGGGTGATGCTGCCCGCTGGACTGATCGGGGATCGCCTCGGCCGCAGGCGGGTCATGCTCGCCGGGCTGGCGCTGTTCCTGGGGGCGTCGCTGTGGTGCGCGCTGTCGCTTTCGGTGGGCGAGCTGATCGCCGCGCGGGCGCTGATGGGGGTCAGCGCGGCGATCGTGTTCCCCCTCTCGCTGGCTGTCGTCTCGGCCTCCTTCGGTGACACTGAGCGGCCCAAGGCCATCGGCATCCTTACCGCAGCGATCGCGATCGGTCTTCCCCTGGGGCCGGTTGTGGGAGGAGTGCTGCTCCAGCACTTCGCGTGGAGCTCGGTGTTCTGGATCAACGTACCGGTCGTGGGGATTGCGCTTGCGGCCGCTGCGGTGCTCCTGCCGGAGTCCCGCAACCCCGAGGCGCCGCCGCTGGATGCCGTGGGCGCGCTGCTGGCGACGGCAGCGATCACCTGCTTGGTATGGGGAATCATCGACGGCGCCGAGCGTGGCTGGACCGCCCCGGCCACCTGGGGGATGCTGGCCGCCTCCGTGCTCCTGATGGTCGCCTTCGCCCGCCGCGAGCATCGGGCCCGGCACCCACTCGTCGACTGGGCGCTCTTCCGCGACCGTCGGTTCACGTGGGGCACGGTGGCCAGCGTCGATGTCTCGGTCGCGCTCTACGCCATCCTGTTCATTCTTCCCCAGTACCTGCAGAGTGCGCTCGGCGACGACCCCCTCACCGCCGGGTTGCGCCTCCTTCCGCTGATGGCGGGCCTGCTCGTCGCCGGCGTTGGGGCCGGCCCGGTCACCCGAGCCGTGGGCAGGAAACTCGCCGTGGCGGCCGGGTTGGCGCTCCTGGCGGGCGGCCTGGCGGTGCTCAGCCAGGTGCATCTGAGCACGGGATACGTCGTGATGGCGGCCGGGTTGGCCCTGTGCGGGCTCGGGATCGGGGCCTCGATGACGGCCGCCATGGACGGGGTCATGGCCGCCGCCGGCGGCGACGAGGCCGGAGCCGGAGCCTCGGTGAACAGCACCCTGCGGCAGATCGGCGGAGCGCTCGCGGTCGCGGTCCTCGGCGGTGTCCTCTCCGCCAGCTACGCCGGAGCCCTCCGCCCGGCGCTGGCCGGGTTGCCCGCCGCCCAGGCCGCCGCGGCGCGCGGCTCGGTCGCCCAGGCCGCGCAGCTGGCCAGCCACCTGCCGGCAGGCGGGGCTCTCCTGCACGCGGCGGGAACCGCGTTCGTGGACGGCATGGGGGTGGTGATGCTCATCTGCGTGGCGCTGACGGCTCTCACGGCCGCCATCACGCTGCGGTTCCTTCCTGGCCGGTCCAGGCGTCCGAGCGCCCAGCAGGCCGAGCGGGCGGCGTGACACGATCACGCCCATGAGCGAGCCAGGCTCGGACTGGCGGAAGCGCAAGAAGCTCGCCACGCGCGAGCGCGTCCGGACCTGTGCGCTCCGCCTGTTCCAGGAGCAGGGGTACGAGGCAACCACCGTGGAGCAGATCGCCGCCGCGGCACGCGTCTCCCATATGACCGTCTTCCGCTACTTCCCCACCAAAGAGGACGTGGCTCTCTCCGATAGCTACGATCCCCTGATCGTGGAGCTGCTGCTACAGACACCGGCAACCCGGCCCCTCATCGACCGCGTCCGAGCAGCCCTGCTCCAAGGTCTTGGACAGTTGTATGAGAGCGACCGCGACATGCTTCTCTCCCAGAACAAGCTCATCGTCTCCACACCTGCACTGCGAGAGCGTCTGTGGGCGAACCAGTTGACAACCCAGGAGGCCATCCTCCAAGCCCTCAACGCGGGAAACGAAGACACGCCGGCCGCCTTCACGACCAAGGTGACGGTCGCAGCGTGCCTCGCCGCGGCAACGACCGCGGTCCTGAGTTGGGTCGAGAATGACGGGACTCCCGAGCTTCCCGACCTGCTCCAAGAAGCGCTGGACACGCTCGCGCACCCTCAGTGAGCGTGCGTGTTTCGGAGAACTTAGAGCGTCGAGCATCGCCCCGTCGGACGAGCCCGCGCCGAGGTTCTTTGGAGGCGTCGATCTGTCGTGCGTGAGGCCAGCAGCGGCTGCTGACCACTGACTCAGGACCGACCAGTACCCCCTGCAGGACTCGAACCTGCGACCTGCGCGCTTAGAAGGCGGTTGGTCCATTGATTAGGCGAGCGCATAGTACCTTCTGAATTGGGACGCAGCGTCTGCCTCGACAAATGGCCTGCAAAGGACGGTCCGCCTCTAGCGTTAGGAAGTGGTTGGGAGAGAAAGGTTTCTGGCCGTTCCCCGCGTAGTTCTGCTAGCACCATCCGGCCCGACGACCGGACACCCCGGTGACACCCTGGCGTGGTCAGCCTGGGCCAGCCCAGGGTCTTCTAATCAAGTTGACCCACTACCAGAGGGCGTCGGCCGGTGACACCCGCAGCCGACTGGAATAAGCTAAGCCTTCTCATGGCAAGCGGCTCGCAGGTTCCTGCGGTCCTCAGGCTCGCTCGACTCCTTGGCATCGTCCAAGCCGCCGTCATGGTCATCGATACCATCCCAGCGATGCTCGGTAGGATGGTGTTCCTCGGCTTGCAGACCCACTCCGCGGGAGCGCTGTCGCTCACCATCGGCTTCGGCGACTTCGCCGGCCTGGTGGTTACCCTGCTCCTGTGCGGCGGAATCATCCTCGTCGCATCTCTCCGCCTGACCCATCCGGGCCTGACCGCCAGGTACACCCTCATGACACTGGAGATCTTTGCGGGCTTAGGCTTGTTCTTCGCCGTCGGTATTGCGGCGTTGATCACCGTCCCCTTGGCGCTGGCGATCATCGTGTGCTTGATGCTCTCCGGGGCACGGCAGCCCATCAAAGAGCCGGGCCAGACCCGCGTGGCCTGAGGTAGGGCGATCGTCCCACCGGGCGCTCGCTGCGATCGCCAGTGCGCCCGCCGTGACGGTCGCCGCTGCGGTCGCGGTTATCGTCCTGCTGCTGACGGGAGGCTCGAGCTGGACCGGCGTCGTGCTCGACGTTCCGCAGTGCCAGAGCCGAAGGCCTGCCACCCGGCAATCTGCCGATCAAGTGTCATTCCTCAACACTGGGCCAGTCCAGTGTGCTGTGTCCTGTCACTTGAGCAGCCGCCCAGGGGACCGGGGCGAGCCATTCGGCCGGGTCGGAGCTGAGGGCAGCTCAGGCCGTCGGACCTCCGCGGCTCGCTACCGGCGGCGAGATGAAGGCGCACACCTGGGAGCGAGTCAGATTAGTCGAGTGCAGCGTCGAGCATGGCGGCTCGAGCCTCCAGGTCGTCTATCGCAAGCGGCTCGGCGAGTCCGGCATCGAAGCTGGCGACCGCTCGGCGGCTGGCAGCCGTGAAGTGGACTGTTCCATCCTCATCAACATGGTCGATCCCGTCGTGATGGGCCATCTGCTGGTTGAAAGCGAGCGCGTCTCCCTGACTAAGCCCAGGGGGCAGGTCGAGGGTGACGGCGCCATTCGCTATCAGCACAGGGTATCCGCCGTCTAGCCCAGCGGGTGCGGGTGTCGACCAGCGCAAGGAAGCCGATCCGGGAAGTAGCGCTTCCAAGACGGGAATGGCCGCCGCAGCTGTGACCGCGTTGTAGCGCAGACCCGGAGCCAGCGCGGGTCCCTGGTAAGCGACGGAGTCGTCGCGCTGGCCGCCCTCGCCGAGGTAGACCCGGCAGCGTTTGCCCGGGTCCACGGGTTCGCGTGCCTGCATTGCGGCGGCGACCTGGGAATGGTGCGCAACTATCCGCACCAGGGGCAGGTCGGCTTCTGGCGCAGCCGCGCGCAGCGTAGCGCGGACACGCCGCAGGATCATCCCGGCGTTCCCGAGCCCGACGGTGGGCGCGAGACCAAGGCGCTGCAGGATGGGCCCCGTCACATCCGGAAAGGAGAGATTCGCAATGGGACCCGCGTACCCGGCGTCTTTTGCGGCGCGCATGACGCTCAGCACCACTGGTAGCTGGTAAGGCAGGCGTAAACCAAGGCCGGCGCCAACGATTGCCTGTGCTGCCGCGTCCTCGCGACCGGCAAGTGCCCAGGGGCTGCGCAGGCTCGCGCACTGCACCACCAGATCCGGCATTGTCCGGGCGAGGAGATCCGCGATATCGCCCTGTCGCATCGCGTCGGTCTGGATGGACTGGACTGGGCAGTCCGACATGCTGGCGACAGTGGCTGCGGCAGCGGAGAGTCCTGGTGACGAACGACCCACCAGGACCAGGCGGCCCACCCGACCGCTGACCGCGAGCCCGGATGCGAGCCCTTCACCCATATCGCCCATGCCAATGATCATCACGACGCTCATCGGGCCGCTCCCACTGAAGTCATGGCTTCCAAGCGTCGTAGTCCCTCACCCGGTGACGCACGATGACAGCGACCATGTCGGGCCCTCCGCGGTGCGAGCCACCACCAGGTGTGGTCGCTCGTGTTCTGGTAGTTAGCTATCAAGCTACTAGATACCGCGAGATCTGTTAAGCCCGGTCACGGCTCGTCTGACCACCACAGAGGGTGAGGGGTTTGCGCGGGCCGCGCCTCACGTCGTTCAGTTCCCGCACGTTCACCGCGATCACCGTGGCCTGGCTGAGGATCTGCCCCGCTGGCGGACCCTGTGGCGGGTGGCTCCGAGCGCGAGAGGCCGCTCCCCTTTCCTGAGGCTGGCCGATGGGCGACGCCCTCGGCACGTTAGGCCGGTTCAGAACGTCGGGACGGGGGCCTCTCATGTGTCATAGCCCAACACTCGGCCAGGCCAGGGGTACTGTCGCCGCCACTTCAAGGCTAGGCGCCTCAGCCCTCGCCGCTGTCTGAACCCGCGACATGGAGGTGGCCGAGGCAGCTCCGCACGGGCTGATGGAGCGCGGGCTACGATTCCAGTCGCCCGACGCCGATCGGGCACCGGGCGGCAGAGTCATCTGCCGGTCCAGGGGGGTTGCCATGACCACCACTCCAGACGAGCCCACCGAGCTGGAGCTGCTCCACCGCCTCATGACCAGCAGCCCCCCCTTCACCCCCCTGGAGAGGGCGGTCGAGCTGGTGGTGGGTGGCTTGCCGGCGGCTCTCGTTGACGAGGTTCCCCTGCCGTCAGGGGGTCGGCTGGTGGGAAGCCAACTCACATCCCACCAAGGGCGGCTCTCGGAGCTGCAAGTGGTGCTGGATGTGAGGGGAAGCACGGCCGAGGCGCTGAGGGCGTGCGAGCGGGAGCTGCGGGAGCGCGGATGGGACCCAGTCGAGGATCTTCCCGGGCCCATGCATCATGGCGGGTTCGTCTCGGGTGCTGCCGGCGACACCCGGATGCTCCGGCGAGGCGGGCAAGGTCCGATCCTATGGGTGGCTGCGGGCACCATCGACGAGACCCTCACCGACCTCCGGGTGCGTCTGGACTGGCAGATGCCACGGCATCTCGAGGAGAGGGGCGGCCGCGGGATGCAGCTGCCAAGCCTCAATCGCATGCCCCGGCTTCACCCGCCCAAGGGCGTGGCCATGGAGCCCCGGGGTGGCGCTGGCGGCGTCGGGTGGTTCAGCTCCCAGGGGCAGGTTGGTACCGACCTCAGCGTGCCCGAGCTGGAGGCGCACTTCGCCTCGCAGTTGGTTGAGGCCGGCTGGACCCGGGTCTCTGGCCGCGCCGACGAGGTGCTCGGCTGGAGTTCCTGGTCCCTCCCCGGCGAGGGTGAGTGGGGCGGTCTTCTTATCGTGCTCGCGGCCTTCGGTACGCGCGAGCGGTCGCTCATCTTGCGGGTCGAAGAGATCAAGGCAGTCGACGGGGGATCGGACGGTCAAGGGTTGAGCTTCGGGACGAAGTCTGCCCACCTCTGAGGGGCACAGGCCGCCTCACGCTGGCCGTCTCAAGTGTCATTCCACACCTTGGGCCGCTGTCGTCGCCGGCGGGCAAGCTCTGCGGCCCTGACGGCACGGTAGCCCGACTTCCGTCGGCCCAATCGAACCTCCCGACTCATCGTCGCCGGGTCCCGGCCCAGCTGGCGGGCCAGCTGACGCATCGAGATATCGCGGGACATCCTCAGCGAGATCTCCTCTCTCGCGCCTGCAGGGTCAACCTCGTCCTCGGCACGGGGCACCTCTCATGGCGGCTGTCCGCCAGATCAGATCACCCCGTTGCCTTCACCGGTTCAAACCGGCCCCTGCTAGGTCAAGGGCTCCGTCGGACCCAGCGAACGATGAGGTACCCGATGACCCCCACAACTAGCAGTAGCACCAGAAAGTAGAGGGGGAGCACCCACGCGTTGTTGATGATGACGCTTGAATCGGCCATTTCGGGAGTCTAGCAACCGTAATCGCCGTTGTAAATCACGTTACCATTTCCCTTGACCGTCATATAGAGGTGCTCGCAGTCTAGGGTCGGCCGCGTCTGTCAAGGTGGTGTAAAGAGCGACCGACGCCATCCGCGCGTCGTCCCATCACCACCCTGATCAGGTCGTATTGGCGCTTGACGAGGTTCCCCAACACTGGGCCATGCAAGTGTCGCCTGCTGTGAGTGAACGCGTCCACGTTCAACTCGAAAGGGAGAAGACCTGTACAGTTCGGGAGTCGAAGTTCGTCACCACTCCAACTGAGCCGTCTGTTGCCACCTCACGAGGGAATGCGCCAGCGGCGACCCAGCCTGTGATCGCCACCTGCCCAGCGACCGCCGCTCCGAGGTCGACGAGCGTCAGCGTCTGAGGCTCTCCAGGCGCGACAAAACGAGCTGAGTTTGCTACGACCGCGTATTCGCCGTTGTCGTACAAGGCCACACCCACGGGCTCCGGCCCGACCCGCACTGCCGCTCGCAGTGCACGGCTGGGCTCGTCTCGGAGGTCCGCAGTGTTGAATCCGAGCAGCAGATTCGACGCTCGGGCGGTGACCCATGCCATGTTACCCGTCGGCGTCAGCGCCACCCGCACAGGCTGACATCCGGCGTCCACGTGCGTGACCACGGCTGACTTCGGTGACTGCGCGGCGAGGTGGGCATCGATGAGCCAGAGCTCTCCCGGGCCCGAGCCGCTGCCGTCGGTCGTCACGTATATCCAGTCCCCATCGGGGGACACTGCAACGCCGACTGGCGCCGGGCCGAGGGGAACCTGGCCGATCGACACCGGCGTCGTCCGGAAGCCACTGCTGACCGCCGCCGCAATACTGAAGACGCTCAGCTCGCCACTGTCTTCATCAGTGACGAAGATGTACTGATCGTTGGTCGAGAACGCCGCCTCGATCTGCCCCGTCCCGCTGTCCTCCAGGGTGGCAACCTCGGGATCCTGAACGCCTGCCAAGAGTTCGGGCACGCTCACCAGCAGCGTGGATGCGCCTGTTGTTACTGCCAACCAGCGATGGTCGTAGCTGAGGGCCATTCCGAGGGCCGCTGACGCACCGCTGAGTGTGATCGTGTTCACTAGCAGGGTGTTGATCTTCGCTTCCGGTCGAGCGGGGAAAGGCTGAGGGGTCGCCCGATGAGCAAGAGGGCCGGTTTGCGGGAGACCCCGATCCCCGATTGAGCGTCGGGGAGGTCCTCCGACTTCCGGATCAGGCCGCCTGAGCGTCCAGGGCGGCGATGCGGATGAGGTTGTAGACCGCTCCGGTCATCAGGAACCACGCCCGGTTGCGCCGCAGACCGATGTAGCGCGGCTTCCTTCCTCCAGCCACGGTCTTCATCCACCCGGGTGCCGGGAGATCGGGGTGCCCCCCCCACGTTGCCCAGAACACCACGCACCGACGCAGCGCCATCGACGGACGGACCACCCGACATGTCGGCCACGTCACCAGCCTCCGCATCCGCAAGCGGATCGAGGAAACATGTGTCGCCGTTCAGAAAATCGGAACCGTGGACACGCAACGCTCGCGCCTGGAATTCGAGCGCTCGAGCGACGGCATATGGGACGGGAGACCGCCCTGCGCCGCTGAGTCCTGCACCACTTTCTGCTCTAAGTATATCGCGCACCCTGGGGCTTGCGGCAAGACCCGAGCCGTGCCGCAGAATCTCCGGCTGAGGACCAGAACCCGGCAATGGGAGTGGCAACGTCCATGTCTTGCGGGGGAGCTTCTACTTCGACATCCACTTCGACTCCAAGCACGCCGTCCTGGCCGAACTGGTCTAACGAGCCGTCGCCCAGGCCCTCGACGCCGCCTCCCCATGGCTCGGACACCCCGTCGACCCGGCGAAGGCGGTCCGCCAAGGCACGCAAGCCGGCGCCCGCGCGTGGTATGCGAACGCGCCTGTGCTCCGGGCCATCGTCGAGAACTGGCAGAGGGACGATGCCGCAGGCTCGGCCGGCCACCGCGGTGCAACGGAGCACGGCCACCCTGGAGGTATCGCGATGATCGAGCGCTACGTGCTGGGTCTCGAGGAGATCGACCGGACGCATGTCGCAATCGTTGGCGGCAAGGGCGCGCACCTGGGGGAGCTTTCGCGGATCGAAGGCATTCGCGTGCCGGCTGGCTTCTGCGTGACGACGGACGCCTTCCGGCGGATCATGGCCCAAGCGCCGCCCATCGACGAACGGCTCGATCGGCTGTCGCGCCTGAACCCGGACGACCGGGGGGCGATCCGCACGCTCAGCGCGGAGATCCGCCGGACCCTCGAAGGGATCACCATCCCCGACGATCTGGCCGAGGCGATCACCCTCGCGCTCGCCCGGCTCGGCGAGCAAGCCGCCTACGCCGTACGCTCCAGCGCGACGGCAGAGGACTTGCCGACGGCCTCCTTCGCCGGCCAGCAAGACACATATCTGAACATCGTGGGGCCGGTGGCGATCCTCCAGCACATCAGCCGATGCTGGGCCTCGCTCTTCACCGAGCGCGCCGTGACCTACCGCCTGCGGAACGGCTTCGACCACAGGAAGGTCCAGATGGCCGTGGTCGTGCAGCAGATGGTCTTCCCGGAGGCCGCCGGCATCCTCTTCACGGCCGACCCGGTCACGTCAAACCGGAAGGTCGTCTCCGTGGAGGCCACCTTCGGCCTCGGCGAGGCCCTGGTCTCTGGCCGGGTGAACGCGGACGTCTATAAGGTGCGGGACGGTGAAGTCGTCGCCAAGGCGATCGCCATCAAACAGCTTGCCATCCACGCCCTGCCGGCTGGCGGGACGCACGAGCAGGCGATCGCCCCGGAGCGGCAGGAGCAGTCAGCGCTGACGGATGCGCAGGTCGTGCGCCTTGCCCAGCTGGGACGGCGGATCGAAGCGCACTTTGGCCACCCCCAGGACATTGAATGGTGCCTGGTCGACGATGGGTTCCAGATCGTCCAGAGCCGGGCGATCACCACGCTGTTCCCCGTCCCCGCAGCCGGCGACCGAGAGAACCACGTCTACGTCTCCGTCGGTCATCAGCAGATGATGACCGACCCCATGAAGCCCCTGGGGCTCTCCATGTGGCAGCTGACGACACCGCGGCCCATGTACGAGGCCGGCGGGAGACTGTTCGTCGACGTCACCCAGGAGCTGGGTTCGCCAACGCGTCGCGCAGGGTTCCTGTACGTCCTGGGGGAATCCGATCCGCTGATCGGGGACGCGCTGCAGACCATCCTCGAACGCGGCGACTTCATCCCGACGCTCCCGGACGAGGGTCCTGGCGGGACGCCGCCTGGCGAGGCGCCAGCCCCGATCGAGACCGATCCGGCCATCGTCGCCGAGCTGATCGGACGCAGCCAGGCTTCCATCGCCGCCTTGAAACGCAACATCCGGGCGAAGTCCGGATCCGCGCTCCTCGACTTCATCCTGGCGGACATCCAGGAGCTGAAGCGGATCCTGTTTGATCCGCGGAGCCATCAGGTGTTCATGTCGGCGATAGAGGCCACGTGGTGGCTCAACGAGAAGCTGCAGTCGTGGCTGGGCGAGAAGAACGCAGCCGACACGCTCACGCAGTCCGTCCCCCACAACGTCACGTCGGAGATGGGTCTGGCGCTCCTGGACGTCGCGGACGTGATCCGCCCGCATCCGGAGGTGGTGGCTTTTCTGCAATACGTCGAGGGCGAGGGCTTCCTGGACGAGCTGGCCAAGCTTGCGGGCGGGCGGGAAGCGCGCGACGCCATCCGGGCCTTCCTCGACAAGTACGGCATGCGCTGCATCGGTGAGATCGACATCACGAGGCCGCGTTGGAGCGAACGCCCCACAACGCTCGTGCCCGTGATCCTCGGCAACATCAAGAACCTCGAGCCGGGCGCCGGCGAGCGGCGCTTCGAGCAAGGGCGGAAGGAGGCGTGGACGAAGGAACAGGAAGTGCTGGAGCGATTGCAGGCCCTGCCGGACGGGGAGCGGAAGGCCGAAGAGGCCAAGCGGATGATCGATCGGGTCCGGACCTTCATCGGGTACCGGGAGTATCCGAAGTACGGCATGGTCAGCCGCTACTTCGTTTACAAGCAGGCGTTGCTGGAAGAGGCCGAGCGCCTTGTGCGGGCCCACGTGCTTCGTGAGAAGGAAGACATCTTCTACCTCACGTTCCAGGAGCTCCACGACGTCGTGCGCTCGACCCAAGTGGATGACCAGCTCATCGACCAGCGCAAGGACGCGTTCAGGTCGTATCAAGCGCTCACACCGCCCCGGGTGCTCACGTCGGATGGCGAGGTCATCGCCGGGGCGTACCGACGCGATGACGTGCCGGCCGGCGCGCTGGTCGGCTTACCCGTTTCCGCCGGGACCGTCGAGGGGCGGGCTCGCGTCATCCTGGACATGGCCGACGCCGATCTCGAAGCGGGCGACATCCTGGTCACCACCTACACGGACCCCAGCTGGTCGCCCCTGTTCATCGCGATCAAGGGCCTGGTGACGGAGGTGGGGGGCCTAATGACCCATGGCGCGGTGATCGCACGGGAGTACGGCTTGCCGGCCGTCGTGGGGGTGGAGCATGCCACCCGGCTGATCCGGGACGGAGAGCGGATCCGCGTGCACGGGACGGACGGGTACATCGAGATCCTGCCTTAGCAGGGTGTTAATTCTCGCGGGCTGATTCGGTCCCCACAAGGTGACTCCGGTGTGCGAGTCTTGGGGTGTCGAATACAGCCTTGCGGAGATCGGAGCATGCGCGGCACCACCAACCTGCAGGTGACGATGCTGTCCACCTTGACCTCGGACAGCCTGATCCCAGCCGACCACCCCATCCGGCGGATCAAGCCAGTGGTGGAGGCGGTCCTGGCCGATCTGGAGCCGGAGTTCGACGCCATGTACGTCGCCACCGGCCGGCACAGCGTGCCCCCGGAGCAGCTGCTCAAGGCGACGGTGCTGATGGCCCTTTACTCGATCCGCAGCGAGCGGCAGTTCTGTGAGCGGCTGCGCTACGACCTGCTCTTCAAGTTCTTCCTGGACCTCAACGTCGACGCCGAGGGCTTCGACCACAGCACCTTCAGCAAGAACCGGGAGAGGTTGCTGAAGCAGGAGATCGCCGACCGTTTCTTCTCGGCGGTGGTGAAGCAGGCCCACCTGCGTCGCTACATCTCGGGCGAGCACTTCAGCGTCGACGGCACCCTGCTCGAGGCCTGGGCCTCGCACAAGAGCTTCCGGCCCAAGGATGACGGGGGCAAGGGCGGTCCCCCCAGTGTGGGACGGAACCCGGAGGTGGACTATCACGGGGAGCGGCGGAGCAACGAGACCCACCGCTCGACCACCGACCCGGAGGCGCGGCTGGCCCGCAAGGAAGACTCGGTGGCGGCCAAGCTCAGCTACGCGGGGCACCTGCTCATGGAGAACCGGAGCGCGCTGATCGCGGATATGGAGCTGAGCCTGGCGACGGGATACGCCGAGCGCGAGACGGCGCTGAGCCTGCTGCGGCGGCTGCCGAAGAGCGCCCGGCGATGAACGGTGGCTGGGGACAAGGGCTTCAATACCCGAGACTTCGTCGCCGGGTGCCGGGAGCTCGGGGTGACCCCCCACGTGGCCCAGAACACCACTCACCGACGCAGCGCCATCGACGGAAGGACCACCCGACATGCCGGCCACGTCACCAGCCTGCGCATCCGCAAGCGAATCGAGGAACCCTTCGGGTGGATGAAGACCGTGGCCGGAGGGCGGAAGCTGCGCTACATCGGTCTGCAGCGCAACCGGGCGTGGTTCCTGATGACCGGGGCGGTCTACAACCTGATTCGGATCACCGCCCTGGACGCTCAGGCGGCCTGATCCGGAGGCCGGAGGACCTCCCCCGACGGCCTATCGGGGATCGGGGTCTCCCGCAGACCGACCCACTTGCTCTTCGGGCGACCCCTCAGCCCTTCCTCGCCCCACCGGGAGCGAAGATCAACAGCCTGCTAGCCGCGTCGATCCCGAGCCCACCTGCAGGACGTTTAGCTGCCCGCCTTCGCCGCTAGGGGTCGATGAGACGACGACGCTGTCGGTGCCGATAATGGGTACGACCCCAAAGGGGCTGCCCGGCACGGCAACCGTGGCGTTTGGCTGCTCGAGTGAGCCCAGGGTTGCTGTGGAAGACGAGCACCCGAGGGCGGGTGACGGCGACACCGTCGCCGTGTGGGGCCCCGCGGCACCTCCGCATGAGGTCGCGACGAGCACCGCCACCAGACCGGGCAGGGCGAAGGCGCCCCTCCGGACCGGGCTGATCCGTAGACGACTGCCTCCGGGCCGCCAGTGGCCCAACTCAATGGCGCTCATGGAGCCACCCTACGAGATTCTGCCGGCGGTCGCCAGCGCCGGCCTGGTCGTCTTTGGATCGAGGCGGCCCTATATCTGGCTCGGCCCAACTAGGTTTGGCGTGTCCAACCTGACCCCCATAGCCGGCCGCTGGGGTCGGCTCGGTCAAGTGTCATTCAGCGACACTGGCCCACCCCAGGAAGCCCCTCGCCAGGGGTCACATTCGGAGTTGACCAGGTTCCCCAACACTGGGCCAGCCCAGGGGGCCGCTCGCCCTCATCCCGTACCCACGAACACAGCGGTCTCGGAGGCGTCGCGGTACCCTAGCCTGGATTATGGCCCGGGTGGTTCGCGTTCTCCCCCAGGTTGCCGGTGGAGGACTCGCTCTGTGCCTACTGGCCATCGTCCTTCTCCACGCTCGAACCCCCGTCTACCTCCTGCCGCCGGCGGTGGTTGGGGTCGCGGCGGGAGCCGCTTTGATCGGAGTCGCGGCGTCGGTGGTCGCCCTCGGGGCGGGCTGCACCCGCCTCTTCCTGCTGGGACTGCTGTTCGCCGGCTGCGTGGCGTGGGGCTTCCTTCTCCTATTCGAGTTCGGATTCATCCTGATGGCGGGCGGGATCGTCGGAGCGGTTGTGATGCTCTCGCGGGTTGGTGATCAGCGCCCTAGGAGCCTCATCGGTGCAGGGGCAGGTGCGGCCCTCGCTCTCAGCCTGAGCTGCCTCGGGCTGCTTGCTCTGGTCGGCCCAACCGTGGACTGCTCGTCCAACGGCCCGGTGATCTCGACGCGGTCGCTCGGCTTCGGCTCGGCTTCGGGTAGCTCCAGCGAAACCAGCATCGCCTCCAACGGGGTCGCGACCGGCTGGGTGTCCGCTGGCGGCACCACCTACGTCTTCAGCTGCGCCCACCACAGGCTGGTGGAATTCCGCCCGGACGCGTGAGGTTGGGCCGGCGTCCTTGCCCGGTCCGGCCAATGGCTGTGTAGCCTGCGCTGTCCGCCATCGCCGCCAAACTAGGCTCATCCAATCTAAGCTTCACCCATAAGCTCTGGAGCCTGAGGTTCTAGAGGAAGGTGGCGCTGAGATGTCGAACTTTGCGAAGCGGAGCCTGGCGGCGCTGCTGATCGTCGCCTCGGTGCTGGTCGGGCTTACGGGAGCCGAGTGGCTGGTGGGCTTCATCATTCAGCTCGTATTCAACCGCGCACCATTCGGCCCTGCTCTGCTGCCGGAGGTTTTGTTTGCTCTGGTTGGCCTCGTGCTCTTCGCGGCCGGCTTGGGACTGATGCGAGGGGCAAGGCACCTGCTCCGGTCCTGAGCGGCCAGGGATGATCGAGGGCGACGAAGGCCGATGACTGGAGGGTTACATGTACATAGTACTTTGGGTTCTTCCGACCGTCGTGCTCGTCGCCGCGATCGCTCTGGTTGTGATGCTGGTGCGCTACTTGATGAGAAAGGGACAGGGCCGCTTGTCGTGAAGCGCGGCTGATCCAGGTCCTGAAGGCTGGAGGTGCCGGTGGTTCCAGTGCCTACGGCCTCCGCCGTCGGCACGTGACAACGATGCTTCGCCGCGCGTCTTCTCCAGACCACTGTCCCCGAAGCCGCTGCATCAGAGCAGCCGCTCCCCGCGTTCGTCAGCTGTCGGGAGGGCGGCAGGAGGTCCTCAGATAAGGCGGCCGCTGTCACGGAATGGCGCCCGACCAGTACCCCCTGCAGGACTCGAACCTGCGACCTGCGCGCTTAGAAGGCGGCTTTTCCATTGATTAGGCGGGCGCTTAGTACCTCGCGAATTCAGATGCACCATCTGCCTCGTCAACCTCGCTGCAGCGTAGGGGCCGCCTCCCACGTCAGGAAGTGGTTGGGATAGAGAGGTTCCCGGCCGCCCCATGTAGTTCTGCTAGCACCATATGGCCCGATGACCGGAGACCCCGGTGACACTGTGGCGTGGTCAGCCTGGGCGCTGGCCGACCGGGTCCGCCTTCGGCCGGTCTCTTGGGTACGCCGTCGGCGTCCCTTGGATACGATACACTACACTCTCGTAACGTATCTCTCAGAGGTCAGACCAGTTGCCCCAGCCCCCGCAGGCTTCGAATGTTCAGAAAGCCACGTCACGTGGAGGTCGTCCGCGCGACCCCGGGATTGACGCGGCGATTTGCCAGGCTGCCTTGGATATGTTGGCCGAGAAGGGCTATGAGCAGCTGACCATCGAAGCAGTAGCGGAGCGGGCCGGGTCGGGCAGGTCCACGGTCTACCGGCGCTGGAAGTCGAAGGTTGAGCTTGTCATCGACGCGTTGAGCACCCTACCCCAAGAGATCGAAGAAGGTCTGGACACCGGATCGCTCCGAGACGATCTCGCCCTCTTCGGTGAGCGGTTCAACCGACATCGGGAGAGGGTAGGGAGGACCTTTGCCATCGTCCGGGGTCTCGCTGCCGCGCTCCCCCAGGACCCCGAGCTGTTCGCCGCCGTGAACGAGCACTTCATCGCGCCGAGGCTTGCCGGGTTGCGTGCAATGTTCGAGCGTGCGGTCGCCCGCGGCGAGATTAGCGAAGACAGCGACCTCGACATGCTCGCGTCGGTCATCCCGGCGCTTGTACTCCACCGCATGTTCGTCGAGGGCGCGGCATCGGACCCTGGCTTCATGGCCCGGGTGATCGACGTCGTGCTGATCCCCGCGGCGACCACCGCCTCCTCGCCTTTCATCTCAGGAAGGACGCCACATGGCGACGACCGAACGGCGTGACGACGCCGAAGCAAGCCGGGCGGCCAGCCGCCTCGGCACGGGGCCTCTCATGGTCTGCGGCGCGCAGCCGATGATGTCCTCGATTCCACCATCGTGAAGGTGACGCTCCCGACCATTCACCCGGACATCCACTTCTCGATGGTCAACCTGCAGTGAGGTGGTCACGGCCCACTCACGTTCGCACCCAGTTGCTCTCGACCATTTCGTCCACAGCCTAAGGAGAAGCCACATGCGGTACCGCACCCTCGGCCGGACCGGCATCAAAGTCAGCCCTTACGCGCTCGGAACCTTGATGTTCGCCACGTCCATCGGCAACCCGGATCCCGACGACTCGATCCGCGTGATCCACAAGGCACTGGACGCGGGGATCAACCTCGTCGACACCGCCGACGGCTACGGCGACTCCGAGGAGATCGTCGGCAAAGCGCTCAAGGGGCGCCGCGACAGCGTGGTACTGGCGACGAAGTTCAGCCGCGCGATGGGCGACGACCCCAACCGGCAGGGCACCTCGCGGCGCTGGATCATGACAGCGGTCGAGGATTCGCTGCGCCGCCTGCAGACCGACCACATCGACCTCTACCAAATCCACCGACTGGACCCCGACACTGACATCGAGGAGACGCTCTCCGCGCTGTCGGACCTGATCCACAGCGGGAAGGTCCGCGCGATCGGCTCGTCCACGACTCCCGCCTCCGACATCGTCGAGGCCCAATGGGTCGCAGAGCGCCGCGGTTTGGAGCGCTTCCGCACCGAGCAACCGCCCTACTCGATCCTCAACCGCAGCATAGAGTCTGAGGTGCTACCGATCGCGCAGCGCTACGGGATGGGCGTATTGGTGTGGGGTCCGCTCGGGCAGGGAATGCTCACCGGCCGTGTCCGAAAGGGTCAGCAGACCGACGTGATTCGCGCTCCCTTCGTCAAGGCACTCAGCGACGAGCGCCGGCTCGACGCCGTGGAACAGCTTATTCCGCTCGCCGAAGCGGCGGGATTGCCGATAACGCACCTCGCCATGGCGTTCACGATCGCCCATCCGGGCGTGACCAGCGCGCTCCTCGGGCCGCACACCATGGAGCAACTCGACGACCTGCTCGCCGGCCTCGACGTCACGCTCACTGACGAGATCCTCGACCGGATCGATGAGATCGTCCCGCCCGGCACTGACATCGGCACCCTCGTTGGCCAGGCCTACGTGCCCCCAGCCATGCAGCGCTCGGACCTTCGCCGCCGACCCATCGACGAACGCGCTGCCGCGTGACGGATCGTCGATCGAATCCGGGTACACCGACCAGTACCCCCTGCAGGACTCGAACCTGCGACCTGCGCGCTTAGAAGGCGGCTAGTCTATTGATTTGGCGATCGCATAGCACGTCGCTAATTCAGACGCACCATCTGCCCCGTCCAACATGCTGTAAAGGAGGGGCCGCCTTCCACGTTAGGAAGTGGTTGGGATAGAGAGTTTCCGGGCTCTCCCGGGCGCCGTCGGGCTTGCGTGGGCTCACCTGAAGAGATGGTCGGGTGAGCTGGAGCAGCCACTGGAGCGTCATCGAATCTCGCCGCAACCCGTCCAGGCTCATCGACCTCGCGAGAGCTCGACCCAATTCACACCACGAGATGGGACTGACCTTTGCCCGGCCGGCTATCCGGCGCCGTCGCTTAGAAGTCGAAAAACTGGGTGCCGTGAACTCGCCGCTGCGAAGTCCATATCGGTGGCGTCGGATCTAACCGTGAGGAACGAGCGGCCGCCGCGAACCTGGAGGGCGAAGTCGCGCAGGATTGGTGGGCGTTGGTCTTCCGGCACCTCTTCGAGGGCTACGCGCTCGCGGTGATGCCCACGCTCCAGATAGGCCCAGCCGGAGGTCCGCGCGTTCTTGACCCAGTCAGCCCCAGCGTAACCGGCGGTGATGTAGCGATCGTCACCCGACTTGAAGACGGCCACGGGAGTTGACCGGATCACGCCGCTCTTGCGCCCAGGGATACAGAGAAGATGTTGGGGACCTGGGCCGATTCCGCGCCGGAGGAGGGGGCGGTTGAGGCTGTTGAGTAGCTTCAGCCAGCGCGGTGCGCGGCGTTCGGGAGCGGGTGTGTCTGCACTCGTGTCCGTGATTGGTGGTCGCGACGCCGATGGCTCCTGCGTTCGCATTGTCTTCTCCTGTGTGTCGTGGTAGCGCGGGTGGCAAGTTGGATGACGACCTCCACGGCGAACGCCGCGAGTGCTGGTTGCCCGCGGAGCCCGGGGCGGTTTGCGATTAACAAGACTCGCCAGCCTCCTCGGCGTCAGGCACGACAGGCCACGGCAGGATGCCGTTACGCAGCTCCGTTGCGATCCGTCGGACCCACGCCAACTCGGCTCGGCGCATCTCCTGGGCGAACTCCTCTTCGATCCCGAAGAGGCGAGGGAAGTCCGGGTGCTGACTCCGCCCGGTGGCTCGAAAGGCGTCGGACCCGGCGATCTCCGCCTCGAGCCGCACGGCCCTTGCCTCCAGAGCTGCGACCGTGCCCTCAGGCCCGAGCGTGTAGATGTACATGAGAGGCGCCGCCAGAGGGGGGTACTCAGGGGATGTATGGCTGGTGAGCCAGATCAGGAGCTCGTCGCGGCCCGACTCCCTGATCGCGTAGACCGTGCGCTCGGGCCAGCGCCCCTCACGGCGCACCTCCGTGGCTTCGATGAGGCCGCGCTGTGAAAGCCGCTGGACTGTGTCATAGACCGAGGACTCTTTGATCTTGAAGGCGCGGTCGTGACCGCGCCCGCGCATCATGGCGGCCATCTCGTACGGGTGCATCGGCCGTTCGTTGAGCAAGTTGAGGATCGACAGCGCTACCGGAGTCCGCGCCATCGGCGGCATCGGTCGTGGTGCATGGTTCCGCTCGGCGTCCGGGCCCCGGGACAGGTGCGCAGGTAATCGGTTCATACTCACCTCTGACTACTCGCTCCTGAGTATATCGCAGCCAGCAATGCTATGACCTACGCGGGGAAGTCGGACGATGACTGGACCGTCGGCTCCAATTTCGTGGCCTGCTCCGGGAACCGGCGTCCGACTATAAAGACCCGTACCTGGTCGACGGGGGCATACGAGTCCGCTCGGAGCTCTCATGGCCGCCGCATCTAAGCTGGATCGACCCGGCCAATACCCCCTGCAGGACTCGAACCTGCGACCTGCGCGCTTAGAAGGCGGCTTTTCCATTGATTAGGCGGTCGCTTAGTACCTCGCGAATTCAGATGCACCATCTGCCTCGTCAAACAAACTGCAAGGCAGGGGCCGCCTCCCACGTTAGGAAGTGGTTGGGACGTCGCTCGGATAGAGCGCCCCTCTCTCTAAGAAACGCGTCAAGCGAGCGGGAGTAGCTCAGCAGGTAGAGCGCGAACCTTCCAAGCTGGATGTCGCGAGTTCGAGTCGCGTCTCCGCTGTCCATAGTTGATGATCGCTCGACCTCCGCTGCATCACGCCCCGGAGAGACGTCTGCTGGCGCCATATCAGGGTGCGGCGATGGAGTACCCGATGGCGGCGTAGCCGCGGAGCCGCTTCTGGTGCATCTTGGCCAGCATCGGCACGAGGGCATCCACGTAGTCGACGATCGTCACCGCCCGCTTGCGCTCGTGGAGTCGGTGGAGCCGTCCGGCATACTGTTGAACGGTGCCGCGCCAGGAGACGGGTAATGCCAGGAACAGGGTGTCGAGTCGGGCGTCGTCGAAGCCCTCGCCGATGTATCGCCCAGTCGCCAGTAGGACTCGAGGAGCGTCGTCGGGGATCGTCGTGAGCGTGGCGGCGATCGCTCGGCGCTGGCCAGGCCCCATCCCGCCGCGCAGGACGATCAGGTGTTCGACGTGCGATGTCAGGAGCTCTTGCATGTGTTCCAGATGCTCCGTTCGCTCGGTCAGGACCAGCGGCGAGTGGGCGAGGCGGATGGCTTCGAGTACGTCCGCCACAATTCTCTCTGTCCGCGTGCGATCCGCTACCAGGCGCGAGTAGATCTCCTGGATGCCAGGGTCGACCAATTCCGCGGGCAGGGTGAACGAAGTGATCCTTGGGGTCACCACATGCGCGAATGGACGCGATTCGGCATGTTGCCGGGCATCGACGCGATGCCGGATGGGCCCGCATTGCATTGCGATGATCGGGTCGTGCCCGTCCTTACGGGTGGGTGTCGCCGTGAGCCCGGTCACATAGCGCGCCCGAACCTCCCGGAGCACTCGCTCGAAGCTCACCGCCGGGACGTGGTGGCACTCGTCGACGAGAACGTATCCGTAGTCGGCGACCAGATCCTTGACCTCGCCGCGAGGGCTCAGGCTTTGCAGCATGCCGATGTCGATCGTGCCCCTGCCCTTGTTGCGGCCACCTCCGAACTGACCGATTGAGCGTGGAGGGATGTCGAGGAACGTCGCCAGCCGCTCTCGCCACTGATCGGCTAGCTGTTGCCGGTGGACCAGCACCAGGGTGTTGACGCCGCGCCGGGCAATTAGCCAGGCGCCAATGACCGTCTTGCCAAAGGCAGTAGGTGCGGCCAGGACGCCGAGGTCGTGGGCGGCGACCGCGTCCGCCGCCTCGCGCTGGGCTGGGGTGAGCTCGCCATGGAACGTCAAGGACACGGGCACGCCGGATTGGCGCTGGTCGCGCACGTCAGCCCGGATGCCGTGTCGATCCAGCAGACGTTGGACCTCATCGAGCGCACCTCGAGGCAGGGCCAGATGGGCGGGGAAGTCCTCGGAGCAGTCGATCACCCGAGGTTTGTTGCCCGTCCACAGACGCATCGCCTGAGCGCGGTAGAACTCGGGATTGGGGAACGCTGCCAGGCGTCGTAACCGGCTGACGAGTGCCGGAGGAAGATCGACTGTGGCGACGAAGACCCGGTTAGCGATGACCACATCAACCGCAGCCGGCAGCGGTCCGGCGATCCGCACCTCGACCCGGTGCCGGGACGGCGTCAGAGTCCAGGGACGATCGGCCTCCTCGTCGGTTTCGAACCACGACGCGTTGACTCCCAGGATCGTCCCGGTGCAGGCGGCCTCACGCACAATGCGTTCACAATCCGCAGCCGGGAGCCGGTTTACCGTGGCCAGGTATCGCCACTGGTCGGCGAAGGGCTGGAAGTCGCGATCCAGGAAGACGGAGTTGTCCTCCCGCCGGGCCAGCCGTTGCAATGGCAGCGCGATCAGGTTGCCGAATCCGCCCTT
>Ga0224558_1001817_pt1 | contig 21141 bp, 18 predicted proteins | sample 714S32024metaG_FD_180682 | JGI IMG/M metagenome (GOLD analysis project Ga0224558, IMG submission 180682) | Peat soil microbial communities from Stordalen Mire, Sweden - 717 S3 20-24 | ecosystem: Environmental > Terrestrial > Soil > Wetlands > Peat | place: Sweden: Norrbotten County, Stordalen...
GCCAGGGGGCCAACAAGATCGAACCGGTGCTCACCTATGAGATAACCGGTGACAATCAACCATACGACCCTAAAATCCAACCGATTGGCGCCAGCAATATCCGGATTGCCACCTCGAACGGATTGTCACCGCACCTCTATCCGGAGTATATCACCGACCTGGCTTACTATTACGGGGCTGGTCCGAGACCGGGGTTTATGTCCCGGTTCCTGGTGGCCGAGGACGGAGCACGTGGTCCCTATTGGCCAACCAGCAGCACCAATGTCGGTGGGCAGATCGGAGCCTCCAACAATGGCGACCATCCAGGCGAGATCTACCGACTGCTGGGGGGCGTGGCGCTCAGGCCTGGCAGCGGTCAGTCTCATTATGCAGGATACTTGGCCAGCGCCTTCATCCTGCCCCGTGGCAGCAACAACAACCGGGTGATCGCACCAGGTGCGGAGGAAGTGACCGGCGCTGACGGCCGCCAGTTCCGCTTCTTCCTGGTGTCCACCCGGCCAGGCATGGTCTACGAGGCCGGGACAATCTACACGCCATCCCTGCAGATCGACCCGATCCTGCCTGCGCAGATTAGCTTCAGCCTGTACTACCCGGATGGCAGCGTGAAGACCACGGCAGGTACCGGTGACGCCTCCGGCTCCTTCGTGGCGACAGACCACTGGACGTTAGACCAGCCCGGACTCTATACCTACACGATCGAGGCGAACTGGCAGGGCTATCCGGGCTGCATGCCAGGACTTCCTGATGAGGGCGGCTATATCTTCGTGGTGGACAAAGACCAGCCAACGGGGGCGACCAGGCTGGCGTTGTCGATGCCAGAACAACAATCATTCACTGTGGCTGAGGGACTGCAGGTCAATGGCAGCAGCGCAGCTGACAGAGTCTACTATGCGGCGGTAACGCCTGGGGCAGTGGTGGATCAGGGTAGCCTGTCGGTGACTGGCGGCGGATTCTCTTACTACTTTGACCCGGTAGCGATCAATCAGCGTATTCCGATCTATGATATCGCCAACCTAAAAACCGGTAAGAGCGAGATTGAACGGGTTATTCATCTGACCTTTTTCGCTGCTGAACCAGGGCCGGGGAGTACTCCTCGCCACTGCTATGCCCGGGTGATCCTGCGGGGCACCAATGCCATCTGCATCTAATATATTGTGCATGAAATTTGTATTTTGCGGATGATAGCTAGTGGGGTGGATACCATCCACCCCACTCATGCTGCTGATAAAAAATTCATGGCCTCTATTTCTAATTCATTATAGAAAGAGTGTTATAGCGCAATAGACCAGCAAGATACTCATGAGCACATTGATTGTTCGGTCTTTCCTGATCAGAAACCTCTGAAAGACTGCTCCAGACACAGCCCAACAGCAGGTGGCAGTAAAGCCGACCAGGGCGAGCAGCAGAGTAAATCCAGCCAGAGAAACAGTTGATTTATAGTTTGGCACAATAAAAGCAGAAAAAATTGTTATTCCATAGAGGATGAGCTTCGGGTTGACAAATTGCAGACCAAAACCGGAGAGGAAAGTATTAGTAATTTTCGGGTCATTGTTGCCGTGAGGTTCGGTCTTTAAGGTTTTCCAGGCCAACCAGAGGATGTACGCCGCCCCGATACAGGTCATCACTGGCTTGATAGTGGGTATAATGCTATAGAGGGCCACGCTGAATAGATCGCAGAGAGCCATAACGATTAAAAAACCAGCGAAAATACCGATATTGAAGCGAATACTTTGTTTGAAACCATATCTGCTGGCGTTGGACATCGACATAATGTTATTCGGGCCAGGTGTGAAGGTAGTCACAATTATGTATGATGAAAACGCGGTCACATTGAGCAAAACATTTTCCCTGCTTCCGACCAGCTTTAAAGCGGTTTTGTCATCATAACCACAAGCTCATACGGTTAGTTGTTATCATAACTCAAGTTTATTTCGTATACGGACAAAACAAGTCATTTATATGCGGGTTATTAATATCTTCTACTTGGATCGATACATGACCAATCCGGTATTTATTATCAAGCAGATCTTCGATCATATGGATTATCACCTGCGACTCTTTTACCGTCAAATTTCCATCAACTACGATGTGACCACTCATTGCATTTCGATTAGAGGTCAGACTCCATATGTGTATATCATGGATGTCAATTACCCCGGGGATAGACCTGAGCGTTTCAACCACTTCTTCAAAATCAATCTTTTCCGGGGTTCCCTCCATCAAAATGACATAGGTTTCCTTGATGATTCTCCAAGCACCGACTGCCACCAGTAAGGCAATCAGAAGGCTAATAATCGGGTCAACTATGTACCATTTCGTAAAATAGATGACCAGTCCGGCTATAATTACTCCCCCGGATGCTGCTGCATCTCCGAGAACATGGAGCATCGCGCTCTTGATATTGATGTTTTCTGCCTCGCCTCGCATTCCCAGCCCGATATACAGGTTAATTACCACACCAAGCGTCGCAGTAATGAAAAGCACCATACCCTGGACTGGCTGCGGGTGTAAGATCCGCCGATAGGCTTCTCCGCCGATGAAAACTGCTATGCCAATCAAGACCACTGCATTGAACAACGCGGCGAGTATCGTGATTCGCTGGTATCCGTAGGTCATAGATTTTGAAGGAGGATTCGTGCATATTCTGACTGCTAGTAATGCGACGACTAATGAAGCTACATCAGTCAGCATATGACCGGCATCACTTAGAAGCGCCAAGCTATTAGAAAAGATTCCGCCGGCAACTTCTATTAAAAGAATTAGTATGCCTAGCATGACGGCGATCTTTAATTTGTCTTGGGCTGCATGAACGTGATCGCAATAAGTAGGCCCGCATTTGCTGTGTTCATGATCACCGGCTGCATGACTATTTGAAGGCATCGTGTAGCTTCTCCTTGATTATTCATACGGACTGCTTTGATATTAATTCTACGCCCTACTGCAAATCAACATCATCCGTCAGCACGGTTTTGCGGGCTTGGGTAGCGGCAGCTTTGGTGGAGCGCTGCTGTGAACGCCGGCGGTTTCGCCGACCTTAGGTAGGATTTTTCTTAGTGCAATAGATGGGGTTTTTAAGTAATCTTATTTCATCTCTCAATATAATATCAATTTTTTCTTCACCATACTTCTCTGATAAAAATAATAATCTGAAATAGTCTTTTGCTGAGGCGTGACCAACTTGCTGATAAGCGACATTTATGCCTCCGTTGATTAAGATACCGGCAACTGGAACGATTATTCCCAGTTCTTTTTCAGTAATAGTAATCCCAAGCCTTTCAGCAACGGCCATAATTAATTTAAAGAACTGTGGCGCCTCTTTTCTTAAAACATCGTCCACCATATTTTGTGGATTTATTAATTTTCCTGCGTTTTTATTCAAGAACTGGGCAGTTTCATGCACTGCAATATTAGCCATGGTTTTTGTAGGCAAAAAACCTTCATCAGCAGAATCCGTTAGCGGGGTTATTGCAGCTATTATATGTGAATAATTAGTAGAAACTTTGGAAGAAAAACCATATGAAGTAGCAATTTGACATACATTCATAAATAGTAATGTTATGGAAGTAGAAATATCGGTTGCGATAAGAGTCGGGATAATTAATTGGGCGTAGGGAATACCTTCGCAAAGAGAGGTTGTTGCAGCTAATAATGCACCTTCTGTTGCAAGCCAAACCGCAGCGGGCGTATTAAATGATTCTGCTACTTCATCAATTTGTTCAAGGCAAATTCCTTTAATGTCTTTAATATTTGAAACTAATATTTTTCTTTTTTTGTATTTGGAAATTATCGACTCATCATTACTTATTTTATTGGCAAGTATGATTATCTTGGAAAGAGACTCATATACTAAATGGGGTATTGAACCTATTAATTTATTAAAGTATTTGTTATTATACGCTATACTTATTAATTTATCTACTGGCTTTCCCAAGGCTTGTAAACCTTTGTGCAGTGTATTTGGTTCCACAATATGAAATGCAATTTCTTTAATGATTGAATACTCATATTCAGTCATTAATTCTTCATAACTATTGGAATGCGCATACATGTTATGATACCCCCACCTTTTATTATTATTGACTAAATTTAATAATAGGAATAATAATCGAAATTATAGCAAGATTTATCCTTAATAGTTGATTTACCTTAGTTGTGGTTCTTCATTATTATATATTTATTTAATAGCATAACTCCATTCGCCCATCGCTCCATGTTTATTTTCCTATGAATTTCAGATGTTATAATTCTGTTAAGCGTTGTCGGTTTCCTGCTAAACGGTATCCTGATTATACCAGTTATTGCTAGCTAAAAGGAGAATATAATTATGCCTGAGGAAAGTCAAGCGGGAAGCCACCTGGAGCTTTGAAATGAACAACGATAAGCCGGCGCTCTCCTACGAAACGGGGATCAACAAGTACATACTGCCCTGGATCCAGGCACACCCAGCCGAGGGCGAGATCAGGCCAAACTATTACACCTACCAGGGCGTGCTCGTGGTAGCCGCTGCCGGCAATGAGGCACAGGGGTTCTGGGGTTAAAAATATCCCTATTTTTTCTGTAAGGTAAGATTAAAAATAAGCGCTTATAATTAAAAAGCCCGCAGACCTAGCGGACTCAGGGACAATGGCGGAGCAGATTAGGCGGCTATCTGATTTCGTCGACACCGCCTATTTCTGAACAGATACCCCCGCAAGCATCCAGTCGCACTGCTCTACGGTCAGTTCTCCACCGCAGTGCTCGCACCGGCCCAAGTTGTTGATGCCGGTGTCGGTTCCGCAGTTCGGGCACTGGATGACTTCGTCGGGTTTTGCCTCCTTCCCGGTGTGAACCCCTCTTTTACGGGCCATCCTGACCATGTAGCTGGCATTGACGATCCTATTCCGGCTGCCATCCAACACCTTGCGGGTGTCGTCATCGATGACGAAGCTCTTGAACCGTGCTTTTATTGTCACATCCAAAAAAATATTAACGTTGTTTCCGGCGTAGGCGGCGATCTGGGTATCGATAATGCTGAGATCCGCGATCACTTTGGTGCGTCTGCAATCGATAAAGGGCTGAAGCTCCTTTTTATGCATGTCGAACATCTCGGCGGTCTCATAGGGGCGTATTTCATCCAGGTTCTTTCTTATCCAGGAACTCTGGTATCTCAAGAAGATATTGTCGACCCGGATTGTGAAGTTTTTGATGTCAAAGTTGGGATCGTTGCGATACAGGGCAATCATCAAGTACTGCTCAGCGATCGCTTTCTCCTGAGCGGCCTTATTATTCCATAAAGAACCGCTGCCGGAACCCTTCTTTATTCGTTTTGCATAAATGGTAAGAAAGACAATCAACAAGGATATAATGACATCGACGGTTATTCCGAACGGATCAAACCTCATTTAGCTTCACCCCGCACTTGCCGCAGAATCTGACCCCTGTTTTATTATCGGAAAATATTACAGGATTCCGAACCAGTTTGGCCGATACTGGGAATAAAAAAGGAAGGTGGTTGGGAAAGATGCTCCCAACCACCTTCTCCCAATGCCTGGCCAGGCTGTCATGCTACAGACTTCTATTCCTCTTCTGGCGTTTCATGGTTCACTCAAAATATGTCCGTATCTTGCTGATTCCTCTATGGCACCGGGTTTTTTTAAAATAGCTCCAACCTCATCGACATCGTCGTAGCATAGGTTTGCAATAAGTTTGATCTCCAACATTAAAAAGAAGTACTTGACAACCTGAATGGCCCCTGCAAAAACATTGGCATGGGTTGATCCTGCGCAGCTCAGGTAGATGCCGCGGCGCTCCGGCCGGTCGCTGTCCTTGATAACTTTTTCATCAAGCAGGTACTTCATTGCCCAAAACTTCTGGGAACGGTCAATGAACATCTTGGCCTGCCCGCAAATTCCCATGGAAAAGATCGGGGCCGCCAAGATCAGCCTGTCTGCGGCCAGAATCTTGTCGTATAGAAGTTTAGCGTCATCTTCAACCACGCATATACCGGTGTCATCACAGCCACCACAAGCACGGCATGGCTCATAATTATACTCCGTCAAAAAAAGTAGCTCAGTATCGCATCCTGCTGCACCGGCACTTTCCAGGGCATGCCTCGCCAAGATGGCAGTGTTGCCGTTTTTCCTTGGACTACAGGCCAGCGCAAGGCATTTGATGGGCATGGGCGTCACTCCTCCACAATTCTTAGTTCCCTGCATCCGTTAATATATTACCAAAATCCTGCAGCATATGAATCTCGGTAAAAAAGGTGATGTCTTACCACTTATATGCAAGATAAACACCACCAAACATAAGCACAAAAGGGAGGAACTCCTTATGATGATCATTCGATACAACACCTCGATTTCCTGCGGGGTGATCGCATGTTAGTTATTGAAAGAACCACCCCATGCTGCCCCTCACACCAAGACTTGCCTTTAGTTGTTCGGCGTAGTCCGTATCCGTTCTGCAAGCTTGCAGAACGAGATATCCGAAAACGTGTTTTTCAAAAGAGACAGCTAATATGAAGGAACTCTATGCCAGTAAAAGTGGCTGTCTTTGACGTGGCCTCCATGAAGTGACTGGTTGCTGGCTTATTTAAGTATTGCATGAAAAGAACTTGAAAATACCAGCATCTACATCGATTGAACGTTGTCATAAAATAATACAAGCCCAGGAAGGGCTTTCTATATTTTAATAGAATCTTCCAGGTAACCTTATTTTCCGGATCTTTTCATAATAGATCCTCGCTGTTAGTATACCAGATGGTTGGAAGCAGCTAGCAGAAGAGAAGAACAGGAAATTCTTACTGAAAGGGAGGCTAACATTATGAGCAGAATGAGAATATTTTTAGCTATATTGTTAGGGGTATTAACAGTATTAGCTGTGTTAATTTTATCTACCACTGTTAGTAAGAAAATATCATCGTCTTCGGGAGATCAATCATTAACATTAACATATGTACCCGGTTCGGCGGTAAAATTAGAGCAGCTTTTGGGGGATTATGACAAATCAACAAAACAACCAACAAAAAATCTTACGGAAAAACGATTCTCTCTAATCGGCTCCGATCTTGGCTATCCATTTGAATATCATGATAAAATAATTTTTTTATTCGGAGACTGCATCGGAACAGGAGGCGGTCATGCGATCGGCTATTCATTTACCAAAGATCCCGACCAGGGACTTTTAATCGATATGTATAAAGGCGGAGATGGAACTTACCTAAAAATCACCCCGCCTGGAGTTTCAACAGGACCCTTTGAAGTTCCGGTTTGCGGCATCACCGCAAATAATATTCCATATGTATGGGTGAAAAACGGCCATGATACCGGAAGTGAACATTCAATACTCACACGGTTTGACGAATCGGAACTCAAATTCACAGTAGTGCGTGAATTTTCCAGTCTATGTCCAGCTGAGGCTGCTCGACTTATTGGCTTTTCGGAATATCGTGTTTGTAGCCACTGGGAACCGCCTGATGTAATTCATCCGTAAATAGGATTATCCTGTTGTTTTCTGGCGATGAACTGGCAATAATTATTCTTGGGAGCATGTCAAAGAGTGGTAACATGGTATTATAATTTAAGCAGGTAGTAATTCTGCTGGGGGGGGTATACCCATGATTCAAAAGGTTACTATTCGCCCAACCCGGCCTACAAATTATCTGGATAGGTAAATAACCGAAGTGGGCAAGGAAAAACTCATGGACATTCTCGATGGCAAGACATGGCTGCGCTACTCGATCAGCATCTGGGACGATGTCAAGTCCGCCGAAGAACGCTCCTATGGCCACCCGGCGATGTTTCCATGCTCAATGACAGACAAGTTGTTGAAGATATTTAACCGCAGCCGCGGCATGGTGCTTGACCCCTTCATGGGCAGTGGGAGCACCGTGTGCTCCGCCTATTCCAAGGATATGCCTTCCGTCGGGTTCGAGCTTTCACAGGAGTACATGGAACTGACCAGGAAGAGGATTGCGGGGATTCAGGGATCTCCGGATTGTTACCCCCGGCTGATCAACGACACCAGCGCCAACCTGCTGCAGTACCTTGCGCCATCATCCGTCAACCTCTGTGTCACATCCCCCCCGTACTGGGACATCCTGCACCAGAAGCGAACGGCCGATGGAAAGACGATCAGGAATTACGGAGATAATTCTGATGATCTCGGCACAATAGAGCGATATGAAGGCTTTTTGAACAGGTTGCAGGAGATCTTTCAGAAGGTTTATGTGTCGTTGGAGACACGGGCCTACTGCATCCTGGTCGTCATGGACATTCGAAAGAAGTCCACCTTCTATCCATTGCATATGGATCTTGCCTCAAAGATGCTTGAAATCGGCTTTACCATCGACGACATCGTCATCTGGGACCGGCGCCAGGAGTACAACAACCTGCGACCCCTCGGCTATCCTTCGGTGTTCCGGATTAACAAGGTGCATGAATTTATATTGATATTCCAGAAACGGAATTGACAATAAAAATATTAACCATGATTTGTTCGAGCTGGCGTAACGTGGAATAATAGATGGCAGGAGGTGTTTGACGTGGAGAACGAGGACACTGCGCGAATGAATATTTCGATCCCCCACTGGAAGGACCGGGCAAGGTGGTGGGGGATGCCGATCATATTCGAATGGTACGAGATCGCCCGGGACAAGCTGATCATAAAGAGGGGCATCCTTTTTCAGCAAGAGGAGCTGCTGCCGCTGTACCGGATAATGGACGTCAAAATGGAGCGCTCCCTGCTGGATCTGATCTTCGGCACCGGGAAGATACATCTCTTCTCGGTCGACGCAGACGAACCAAGGCTGACATTGAAGGGGATCAAGAATCCCCGTCAAACTGCAGAACTAATACTGGACTATGCCGAACAACTCAAGGCAAGTCTTGGTGTGAGGGGCAGCGAACTATTTGGGGCATCCCTTGCAGAAAGAGATATCCGAAATCGTCGCCGGTGGTAGAGAAAATGAGTGAAAAACTCTCTTGAAAACAACTTGAAAATGCCAGATTATCCAATCGATTGAACATAAATGCAATAGCAGACTTTTTAAGCATGAAATATATTTACGGGAAGGTCTTTTTTTTTATTTAACTGCAGGCCTTACCGGGCAAGGCAAAAGCAGAATATTTTATCCTAGCCGGTAGGCAACCAACTGCGGGTTCTCACCAACCCCAACAGGTATGACAATCATGTTGCCGGCGACTGCAGGCCATCCGTTGATTCCACCCTGCGCCTGTGTCATCCATGCTTGTTCTCCGGTCTTCCGGTTATAGGCATAAACCTTACCATTGAATGTAGATGTGAACACCAGATCGTTGACAATGGTGGCGGCTCCCAGGCATAGTGAATCCAGATTGTGCTGCCATAGCATTTTGCCGCTGGATATATCTATTGCCGTAAATTCGCCCCTGCCTTTCATGATGACATCGAGGTTGTCAGGCACCATCCCGTCCGGTGTGAAAGCGGCCTCCAGGTTGTCCACCGGAACAAAGACCAGGCCTTCAGCGGAGCCTATCGGCGTCAGCACGCCTCCCAGCACGCTGGGCATCACTCTGGTGATGCCTTCCGGCAATTCTTTGAGATTATCATTCTGGTGTTTGCCTACCGGGGTTGACCAGATCGTCTTTCCCGTTTGTCGATCGAGGGCATAGACATATCCCATCTTGCCTGCAGCTATAATGATCTGCAGCCTCTCACCGTCAATATCAGCCTCGGATAGGATAACCGAGTTCTGCATATCCAGGTCGAACAGGTCATGCGGCAGCACCTGGTTGTACCAGAGCAGGCGGCCATTGCGGTGATCCATGGCCAGGACGCAGTTGCAGTAAAGGTTCGGGCCGGGACGGCTGGAGCCATTTGGGAATTCGGGAGTGCCCGGCCAGGGTGCCGGGTTTCCGGTGCTCCAGTAGATGATGCCCGTCTCTGTGTCAATAGAGGGTGGATACCAGGCCCCACCGCCGCTGTTAACCTCGGGGTTGCCCCAGATATCGGGAGAGTCGGCGGTATCGAACCGCCATACCACCCTTCCGGTGGCCTGGTCCAAAGCATGGAGCACCCCGGTAGCCCCTCCGGAGTAGAAATCTGTATGGCCGGTTCCCGGAACAGTGGAAACAAAAACCAGGCCGTCGTAGGCCAACACCTGGATATCCAAGCCCTCGGTCTTGCGCTCGGAGATGCGACTCGTCCAGAGATCTGCTCCGGTCCTCAGATCGTAAGCTGCCACTTCGTAGGGCGCCTTGATAGCAAAAACTTTTTCCCAGCCCACGGCAACACCGTTAGGGCCAAGGTTGGATACTCCTACAGGCCTCTGCCAGATAGGCCTGCCGCTAGCCAGGTCGATGCAGTGAACTCCGCACTCCAGGTCCTGCAGATAGACCCGGTCGCCGAGGATGAGCGGGTTGGTCGCCATCGCTCCAAAGCTGCCGATTGCCTTGATCGGCAGGGTCCAGGCAATTTCCAGGCTTGCCACATTGGACATCTCAATGGCCGAATCGAAGGTAGCTCTGGTGCTGCCATAATCCTTGTTCGGCAACGGCCAATCCTTGGCGTGACGAAATACTTCGGGCGGATACTCTTCAATGCCCATGACAAAGCCTCCTTATTTTCCCATGTTTCTTAACCGAAGACGAGCCGAAGAGGCCACGGTCGACCCAAGGATTTACCGGTTGTTCTCCAGCCTACACTATAATTTCCATACAAAGAGCACTCTTCCTTCTAAACAGAATCCTATTGATTGAGCTGTCAAGTTTGTAATGCGCAGGTCTTTGTTTCTAGCCCGTCCGTGAGTTATAGCTCTGAAGTGCCCATCCCGCAAGCGATTGCTGGATATCTTTTCGGATATTGCGCAGATCATGGGGGCCGGCGTTTGATGTGGATAACACCGCCAAGCGCTATTCTATTCAGATCCTTCATTTTTCATGCACCATCCTGACGGCTTAAAACTTAAACAACTATCACCCATTTGCAGCACCCTCTGACGTCATTATAACTGTGCACATCCGGGTTATGCATGTTTACAATAGTGGGTACACCCCCAGAAGAGCTCGTTAAAAAGTTTTCGATTTCGGGAGTTGCTCATTGAGGCGACGAAAAACAGCCTCGGCCAGCTTTATGGCTATGCCAGGCAATGCTTAGGCTGTTTAACTGCATCAATTATTTATACTGTATAGCAGGCAGTCGTTCCAGAAAAATAGAAGGCGCCCAGACAAAGGTTGGACGCCCAATTAAAGAATAGGTCTCACCCGATCAGGCTGAATGACAACCGGTTTAGCCTCCTCCGAACTCCCAGTCATCAGCAGCAATTCCACCATCTCCAGTTAAGGTAGGTTTTGGTGGATTAGGAAGACTAGACAACTTTTCACGTCCAAATGTCAACGCACCACCATACAGCTTCTTCATCTCCCCCACGTTTAAATCCTTGGCAGGGGGTTTGAGATCTTCAATTTTCACTCTCGGCATATGGACATCCTCCTCCCATTTGATTGATACAGTTTTGACCAGTTACGGCAGGCCTGATCAGATAGGCTTCTTAATGCAAATTCCAGCTTGGCCCCGCCTTTGCTTATTATTGTACTTGCTCAACCGCCCCGATTCTGTCACCTAGGTGACAGAAAGCAAAATATTTGTAGCCGCTGCACTCATTTCACCGCGCTGGCCAGCCAGTCGGCATACAATAGCTCAGTCGCTGCTTCTTTGCACTGCGGGTCGGAAAATATGTCTTCGATCTCGGCTTCGGATACCAGCGCCTGCTTTAATTTGAAAATCAACAGGTTGGTTTCCAGATATGCTTCATACTTGTCAATGGTCAACCCGGAGTTTTCCAGCCACTTATTGGTGTCGCTGGCATTGAACAGGCCGTTTACAGCCCGCCAGGCATCGGAAGCCTGCTGCAGTTCTTCGTCAGAAACCGCAAGCCCTTTCTTGACCGCTGCCTTCACGGCCAGTTGGCGTCCTGCCACCTGTTGCAGGGCGGTGGCAAAGCCGCCGGTGCAGCGCAGGTAATCCACCACTTTTTCCACGGATGCGGAGCCCTCTTTCTTGGTTGTAGCCATTTTATTTCCTCCCTTCATTTTTTGAAACCTGCTGAACTGATTGAAACCTGCTTATTAAAACGTTATTACTGTTTAACCCCCCTCCAAAAACACGTAACCGGCTGTTCAGTTTTCACTCACCGGATCATCCTGGCGGTAATTTCCAATCCGGGCTGCCGGGGGATCTAACCGCCGCTGGAAAACAAACTCCACCTGCACCTCGTACAGGGAAGCGCCGTCACTTTAGTTAAGAATGTCATCGTGTTATAGAATATCATAGCTGTGGGCTAAATTCTGTCTCATAAATGACAAATTTGATAGCAAGACCCCTTCCTACAAAGGTAGGGGATGATTCGCCGTCAGTCTCTAATAGAAATTATTGATATTACAAACATATGTGCAAAACTGGTAGCGCCAAAGACTTGGGATAATGTATAATTAAGCATGGGAACGGTTCTCTTGAGAGGGAAGAATCATAGTTATTAAAACTGCCTGTCCACCCTGTTTTTCCACTCATTGCGGCAAACAAGGGGGTCAATAAGTATGGCTGATGGCAAAGTAAGAATATTTGAAACATATTATAATACAGCATGCGCAATATGTGGAGGCAAATGTTGCAAACAACAAAGCAAGAACTTCTTTTATCGTTTATTTAACAGTAAAGATCACGCCGATATAGAACGTGTTGAGTTCATTAAAGCGCACTATAAGCCATTACGAGACATACCGGCACAACCTGGCAAAGGTTATCCAGATATTAACCTGGGCGAAAAAATGATATGTCCCTTCCTGAGTGATGATGGTTGCATAATCAAGCGAACTCACCGCCCCTATGCCTGTCTGCAGTATGATTGTGGTAATATCTCGAAGTTTATGGACACTAATCGAGGGGAATATGACAATTCAGTACCCGAACGGGATATATGACGTGCGCCTTGGGATGTGGGGAAACGACCACAAGAGCCGGCGAAGTCGCTTTCCGCTAGGGCAAAAAAGCTCATGGCCCGATCTGTAATATTCTCATCATAAGCAGTCCGCCATATATGGGGGACTTTATCACTTTTACCGGGATAAACAGCCCACAGGCGCAGAAATTCCCGGGTGGCATTCTTCTATAAAACCCGAATTGCCCGCTGCGCTTATTTCACCGCGCCGGCCAGCCAGTCGGCATATAATAGTTCAATGGCCGCTTCCCTGCACTGCGGGTCGGTAAATATGTTTTCGATCTTGGCTGCGGATGCCAGGGTCTGCTTGAATTTACAAATCAACAGGTCGGTCTCCAGATATGCTTCATATTTTTCTGTGGTCAACCCCGAGTCTTCCAGCCACTCAATGGTGTCAATGGCGCTGAACAGGTCGTTGGCAGTCCGCCAGGCATCGGAGGCCTGCTGCAGCTCTTCGTCAGAAACCGCGAGCCCTCTCTCGGCCGCTGCCTTCACCGCCAGGTGGCGTTTTGCCACATCCTGCAGGGCGGTGGCAAAGCCGCCGGTGCAGCGCAGGTAATCCACGACTTTTTCCACGAGTGCGGACTCTCCGCCATACGCCTTCGTTCCCTTTTCCCGGTTATACCGGGCCCGGACGCAACGCTCCAGGCCGTATTTCCACTCCACACAATCCGGTCTGTCTTTGTTGACGAACATGGCCAAGTAACCACAGGCACCCATACATACGGGCAGCACCTTGCACTCCACGCAGTCAGGATAATCGAAAGGCTCCCAGGCGACCCAGCGCATTTCGTGCATTCGCTCATCCTTGCCCTGTTGCTCGAAGTCAACAACATTGCCGATGCGGGCGGACTTGTCGCCGATTTCCGTCCAGCACTTGTAAATATCGCCGTCCGGGTCGATCACTAAACTGTTCATCCGGTTGGCCAGGCAGGCATGGGCAATCCTGGGGTAGTAAGGCTGCTGGCCCGTTTTAAAGCCTCTTTGCCGCAATGTTTCATGAAAGCTCTGTTTTAATTCCGTGAATTCTTCTATGGCCACACAGGAACTTTCGATGGACTTGCAGCCCACCGTGTCGGCTGTAATATGGCCCAAGTGCATGGATATGTTTTTTAAATTGTTGGTTTCCAGTATATCCAGGAGTTTCAGCACCTGGTCCCTGTTGTAACGGTCTATATTAATTCGTAGTGATACTTCCAGTTCATTTGCCGTCAAGAGCTTGATGCCTTCCAGGATCCGGTCGAATGTCGGGCCGCTGTCGCCCTTGAGCATCCTGCGGCTGTTATGCGCCTCTGGCGGTCCGTCGAGGGTGATCTGGAAAGATGTGATCCGGCTGTCTTTCAGCTTTTGCACTAGCTCCGGATCTACAGTAAGCAGGTAGCCATTGGTAGTCATATTGGCTGAGTAACCAATCTTGTTCTCCTCGGTGATGTCGATTATTTTCCGTGTCAGGTCGAAGATAATTTCCTTTCCCAGGAGCGGCTCTCCACCGTACCAACTGACAGAGATTCCTTTTACCGTTTTGGCTAACCGTTCAATAAGCTTCAGCAGCTCCTGCTGTACATTCTCCGGCATGAAGGCATGTTGTCCATCCCGCCTGCCCTCACCTTCCCCCGATTGTTCATAGCAATAGGTGCAGGCAAAATTACAGCGCAGGGTAGGAGCAACGGTAAGTCCCAAATCCATTCGGTCATATTTATTGCTGTTATAGATAAATTTCAGGATTTTCAGTTCATCAACCTGGTCGTCCAGGACAAACCCGCCCCGCTTTAACCAGTCAGCAAAATGCTTTTTATCTTCAGGCAGGGCATTATAATCAAACCAGGGATTATCTAATAAGTCCGCATAAGTTTTTCTCACTTCGACCAGTGAGGTAGTCAGGCTGTTAAAAATCATTACCTTCTCTTGATTGTCTGTTTGCCAGATGAAGTTATAGCTAGACGGTTTCATTTCACATCCTCCAAGTAATACCTAACCCGGCATAGCCGGAACAAAAAAGGTTTTAAATATGCCATGTTGAACTGAATCAGAAAGCTTTTCAGCATGGGGAGAAAGTGATTTTCAGTTTGAGCGGTTGCGAAAAGGTCAGAGTAAATAAGTCTCTCGATGTAAATTCCAGCTTACCTTTGCTTATATTATACCTGCTCAACCGCTACGATTCTGTCACCTGGGTGACAAAAAACAAAATATTTTACCTATAAACCCGGATCGTCCACTCCGCTCATTTCACCGCGCCGGCCAGCCAGTCGGCGTACAATAGTTCAATAGCTGCTTCCCTGCACTGCGGGTCAGAAAATATGTCTTCGATCTTGGCTTCGGATGCCAGCGCCTGCTTTAATTTGAAAATCAGCAGGTTGGTTTCCAGATATGCTTCATACTTGTCAATGGTCAACCCTAAGTCTTCCAGACACTCATTGGTGTCAATGGCGCTGAACAGGCCGTTTACAGCCCGCCAGGCATCGGAAGCCTGCTGCAGTTCTTCGTCAGAAACCGCAAGCCCTTTCTCGGCCGCTGCCTTCACGGCCAACTGGCGTCCTGCCACCTGTTGCAGGGCGGGTGCAAAGCCGCCGGTGCAACGCAGGTAATCCACTACTTTTTCCGTACTGATGGCAAAAGGGAAGGCGCTGCACCTGTACTGCAGGCAGACATAGGGGCGGTGAGTTCGCTTGATTATGCAACCATCATCACCCAGGAAGGGACATATCATTATTCCGCCTCGTTTAATATCTGGATAACCTTCGCCTGGTTGTGCCGGTATATCTCGTAATGGCTTATAGTGCGCTTTAATGAACTCAACACGTTCTGTATCGTCGCGATCTTTACTGTGAAATAAATGATAAAAGAAGTTCTTGCTTTGTTTGCAACATTTACCTCCACATATTGCGCATGCTGTATTATGATATGTTTCAAATATTCTTACTTTGCCATCAGCCATACTTATTAACCCCTTGTTTGCCGCAATGAGTGGTCTATCTTGCTAAATCTCATATACCCGCTTTCAGGTCAAAAACTGACCGCAACTCCAGCTGGTCTATCGGGTTCTGCAGCATCTTCTCTTTTAAGGAATGGACAATACCAGCCAGCCGGGAGTAGCGACAGTCGGGGCTCAGGCTGCAGCTTGCGCAATCCCAACAGGCAGGCATTTCATCTTCCATGACATACGCCCACAAGCCGGAGAAGTCGCTTTCCGCCAGGGCAAAAAAGCTCATGACCTGATCCGTAATATTCTCATCATAGGCAGTCCGCAATATATGGCGGACTTTATCACTTTTACCGGGATAAACAGCCCACAGGCGCAGATATTCCCGGGTGGCATAAAATAAGGGAAGATCGACCTGTGTGGCCAGTTCCGGCTTTGAAAAGGAAGCCTCCATCAAGTTGACATACTCTGAATAATAGCGGAAAGCTTTATCATATTCGCCCAATTTGAAACACAGCATGGAGAGCACAGAATGTAGGGAGTTGCTCCATATATGGGGCGCCAGCACCTTGCCTCCGGCATATTCCCGGAGCAGCAGCAGGCGCGGCTGCCGCTGTTCGGCGACAAGATCTTCCATGTCCCGAAGCAGATCGCGCAGAGCATCCTCGTCTGCCTGGGGCAATGCGCCCAGGTATTCCATCCGGTTTATGATGTGACGGTTAAGGTCCATGGCTTTTTCAGGGTAATAATTTTCCGAAAGCCCGGGAACCAGCAGCAAGTAGGCGTTGAATCCAAGATAAGAGACATCCCGGGCGAACAGAGTGTAATCTCTTTGCTCCAGCCAATCAAGCAGGAACTGCAGGCGCTGTTCCGGATTGCTCAGATTGGCCGGCGCGTAGGGTTGAAACTCATAGCCGGGCTGATCATCGAACAGGGAAGCCGGGTGCAGACCCTTACCGTTGCGCAACAACATCCAGAAATTGAAATCCTGTTCCCTGCCCTCGCCATCCCAATGCAAATTGACGGGATTGAAGTGCATTTTTTCCCTGGCAATGTCCATGCCCTGAAAAAACTCTGTCAGGCAGCGTTCCAGGGCCATGGCAAAGCTGGGATCGGAACCGGGCACGAACAGGTACTGGCTGGCCGGCTTATAGACGACAATGGCCCCTACCACCGGCACCCCGTCTCCCAGGGAACAGTCCTTGACGGTCACCATGAAGTCGCCGCTGTCCTCCATGGCCTGGATCAACCGGTACTGCTCAGGGGCTTCGCTTTTTATGTAGGCCCGGGGAACAGTGGGCGGTGTCAGCCGGCCAAAGTAAAGCCGGCCTGCCGCATAGCGCTCCATGATCTCCGAGAGCCCCTGGACGATGGCCTCCCGGGCGGAGTTGCCGGCGCACATGCCGTTGCTGCCATAAACAAGGCTGATCAAAGACTGTGGCAGGTAGACTGTTTTGTCTTTTCGAAGATTATAGAAGGGCACATAGACAAGATCCTGAGCCTGCCCGGCCAGGACGGATTTGCCCTTCTCCCACAAATCATAGAGATTGAGCGGGCTGCCCGGGATGGGGTGCCTTTTGAACTCCCGGGGCATGGCAGGCAGCTTATCTGAGGCAAAACACTTTTCCAGGGGGTCATTATAGAAGCCATGCGAACGGAGCAGGTTCTGCCCAATCAGGTCCGGCTGCAGCAGGGCCTGGTTCTGCAGCCGCTCCATGAACTCGGCCAGGGCGCTGGCCAGGGCTAGGTCGCGTGAGACCCCCTTGCCGTTGGTGCCGACAGCGGTCCCTGCTATGGTGACCCGGCAAGAGTAGAAGCAGTCCAGATTGTTAAACCAGACTTCATCTGTCTGGATGCCGAGTTCCTCCAGCATAGACCTGATGTGCCTGATAGTGTCCGCGGCCGGTCTGGTCTTATAGTTGGCAAATACTCCTGGTGACAATTCATTTGGTGATGTTTTGCCCTTGCCTGCCACCCAGCTCACTCCTATTAAAATAGCAGCCCCTGAAGCAATAATCCTGCTTTGCGTTCATCCTGCGGGACCGGCGCGGCTGACGGCCCCAGTGCGTACACCGATTGTCTGGAGCACAACCGGAAACGGCTGCGGCCGAACCATCTCTTGCCGGCAAGATCGACTGCTCCATGCCTGCCGGCTCATGCCCGCCATTTTAAGCCTGCCGTATTTTATAACCCTTCCGGCTGTGTTCGACTACCGGTTATCAAAGTGGTACCGGGCATGAAAGGCGATGGCATAATCTTACACATCACTTGAAGCCCTGAATTGAAAACTTCGCTGGCTGTATTTCCACCAACAATGACACTGCCACCAAATAGCTTCTTCATCTCTTTCATGTCCAAGTCCTTGGCAGGCGGTTTGAGGTCCTCAATTTTCACTCTCGGCATCTGGATCACCTCCTTCATTTGATTGATTAAGTTTTGAACTTGTCTGAATAACTAGACTTTGATCTCGTGTGTCTCCCAAGACACTGTAATACCTTCTGTATTTCCCTTAACAATGGAAACACCACCAAATAGCTTCTTCATCTCTTTCATGTCCAAGTCCTTGGCAGGGGGCTTGAGGTCCTCAATTTTCACTCTAGGCATGTAGATCACCTCCTTCCATTTGATTGATTCGGTTTTGACCGGTTGCAGCAAGGTCAGGGTAAATAAACTTCACGATGGCAATTCCAGTTCGACTCAACTCAGCTCTAGCTTTTAGTATTGTACAGTGCCTTGATCTCGTCAAACCCTAAGGCAGTGTTGTAGATCCGCAGATCGGTCATCTTGCCCCTGAAGAAAGAGGAGGAGCCGCTCTGGTTATAGCCGCCGATCAGCACATTGCCATTCCCTGCGGTCAGGGGGGTTGACGGCTGTGTCTGGCTGTCCAATAGTTCGGCATTGACGTAGAGGAGCATGTTGGTGCCGTCGTTGACTTCTGTCACCAGATTCCAATTATCGCTCAGAGAGAAACTCAAACCTGAGTTATTCCCGGCCTCCGTATCGCCGTATTGCCCATAATACTGGATAGTACTATCATTTATAGCCAGCAAGAAATAGTCACTGTAGGAGCCGTCGTCGTCCTTCTTGGAGATGATGGCGTTGCCATTGGGCTGGGCTGCCGGATCGGTCTTGATCCAGGCGGAGATGGTGAAGGGCCCGTCCAGATCCAGGGCGGTGGAACTCGGCACCTGGATGAACCCTCCGTTGAACACGCCGCAGGGCCCCTGGGTGTCGGTCCCGGCGGAGACGTCCCCGACTACCGTGCCGTCGTGCCCGTTGCTGGTGGCGTCCTTGCCAACTCCGTCGCCGCCGAACTTGTATTCGGCGATCAGGCTGCCGGTATTCGCCCCCGCATTGCCTGTGGAACTACTGCTGCCGGACGTGACGCCGGGTGCGGACGCCGTACCTCCCAAAGAGCTGGTCACGGCATTCATAATGGCGGTGGCCACGTTGTTAGAACTCGGGTCTATCTGGTTCTGGACGGCAGTTGCTGTCTGCTGCACCCAGTCCTGCACCGACTGCCAGTTGCTGATCTCCTGGCCGGTCATGGTGACCGGAGTCGTCGGAGCGGCAGTCGGACTGGTGAGGGAGGCCTGGAAGCCGGCCGTTACCTGGACGAGCTGACCGTTGTTGCTGGTGACCTGGACTTTGCCGTCGGCGGTGCTGAGAGTGGTACCCTGCAGGCTGATGTTTATATGCCAGATGGTGCCCTCGATGCCGGCATCGCCCCAGGGCATGTCGACCTGCACCAGCACCTGCTCGCCGGCGCTGGCCTGGTACCATGGCAGGCTGCTGCTGGCGCTGTTACCGGTCTCAACATCGGCCAGGTTGATCGCCTGGCCGGGAGCGCTGCCCTGAAGGCCATGGAGAGACAGTGGCTGGAGTTGGCCGGGCTTCTCGTAGCTGGAGGCCAGGGCGCCGAACAACTGGCCCTGGGTCAGGCCCACCTCCAGCCAGGCGATGGCGGTGCCAGCCGTGCCGTCCGTCTTCAGACGGGATTTTCCCTGCATCTTCTTGACGGTGAGGATGGTGTTATCCTTGAGGAGCAGGCTGGAACCATCCGGGAAGTCGATCTCGGCCGAGCTGCCGGCCGCGGTGGTGATGGTGTCGCCTTCGGCGATCGGAGTCGCCGCCGTGACGGTGGCAGGAGAGGCGCTGCCGGAAGCAGCCAGCGTCACGGTGCCTGTCAGGGGCTTCAGGGTGCCGGAGAGGGCAACCTGGTCGTAGTCCGGGTTCTCGGTCAGGATCACTCCCAGCATCCTGGCGAGGTCGCTGCGGGTCAGGGGATCGTTCGGGGAGAACTGCCCCGGGGCACTGGTCTGCATCATGCCCGCCGCCAGGGTGAGGGCGACCGCACTAGCCGCCCAGTTGCCGGAGGCAAGATCGCTCAATGAAGGCAAGGTGGCCTCGTTAGGCTGCTTGATCAAACTGGTGAAGAGGGCGGCGCCCTCCGCCCGGGTGAGAACAGCGCCGGGACGAAATGTGCCGTCCGGGTATCCGTGCAGCATTCCTGCAGCCGAGGCGGCGGCGATATTGCCGTAGGCCCAGTAACCGGAGGGCAGATCGGAAAAGGGTATGGCACCGGATGACTGCTGCAGGCCGGCCACCTTCACCAGAAGCGTGGCGGCCTCGGCCCTGGTCAGGCCGGAATCCGGGTGGAAGGTGCCGTCGGGGTACCCCGCAACCAAGTTGCGGCTGGAAAGGTAGTTGATGTAGAGGAGGTTGGGGTTGCTCCGGGAGACGTCAGAAAAGGCCGGGTCTCCTACCGCCGAAACGGCAGCCCCGGTGATTCCTGCGCCAGGATTGAGTCCGGAGCTGGTTGCGGCCGCTGTCAGGCCTGCATTGGAAAACATCGAAGCGGCAAGGAACATCGCCAATAAGATTGCTACTAATTTGCCATTCCTGCGTTTCATTTTTCTCCTCCTTGTAGTAGCTGTAGTTTCTCGAAAACTGAAAGCACATCTGGATCAAGGCTTGCACCTCGGGCCATTTTTGCTTTTTCCTGCAAAAATAGTTCTAAGAAAGTCTCAAAAAGAACACATCGCCATGGAGGCACTTTCCTACCAACGATTTGGTGGGATGGTTAAGGAGTTTCAAGGCCGTTGCTTGGTTTAAAAATATCATAGCCATAGGATAAATTCTGTCGCACAAATGACATTTTTTGATTAATTTAAAATTTACATGAGCAGCAACTCGCGCAGACCATCCAGATCAAGAATCTGAACATGCTTTTGCGCTACTTCGATGAACCTGCTTGAGCGCAGCT
>Ga0224558_1001819_pt1 | contig 21123 bp, 17 predicted proteins | sample 714S32024metaG_FD_180682 | JGI IMG/M metagenome (GOLD analysis project Ga0224558, IMG submission 180682) | Peat soil microbial communities from Stordalen Mire, Sweden - 717 S3 20-24 | ecosystem: Environmental > Terrestrial > Soil > Wetlands > Peat | place: Sweden: Norrbotten County, Stordalen...
GCGCTCGAAGACCTTACCCGAGACTGCCGCACCCTCGCCGGGAGCGTTTCAGGCGGCCTACGAGCGCGCCAAGGCCGACGGGTGCGATGGCGTCATCGTGCTCACACTGTCGGCCGCGCTGTCGGCCACCCACCAATCGGCGGTGCTCGGCGCCGATGCCGTGGCGGGAGCAATCGACGTCCGAGTCGTCGACACCAAGGCCGTCTCCATGGCCCAGGGTCTCGTGGCGATCGAGATCGCCGAGCAAGCCCAGGGCGGCGCCACGCTCGACGAGCTCGTCGAGCACGCCGAAACCATGAGGGCGAAGGTTGGCGTGATCGCGATGCTCAACACCCTCGAGCAGCTCGTGAAGGGAGGACGCGTTGGCGGGGCGCGGGCCCTGCTCGGCCAGGTTCTCTCGATCAAGCCCCTGTTGGAACTGAAGGACGGAGTAGTCGCCGAGGCCGGTCGTCAGCGCACGACGGCCAAAGCCCTCGCCGCCATCGTCGAGACGACGAAGTCCCACGCTCCCCTGCGCCGGCTGGCGCTCGTGCACGGCGATTCCAGCGATGTCAAGACCCTCGAGAACCTCGCCTCTGGAATTTCCACCGAGTTCCCGATGATCATCACCGACATGGGACCAGTCGTCGGCAGCCACGGGGGCCCGGGAATCATCGCCCTGTGCTGGATTGAGGCCTGAGGCCACGGCGCCACTATCGTTCTTGGTGTGAGCGAAGAGAACCAACCGCGCGAACCCGACTTGGTCGACAAGGCCCTGCACTCCTTCGATCACGTCCTTGACCTCGTGCACGACCGAGTGCTGCGACCGCTGTTGATCGCGGGACGAACGATCGCCTTCGGTTTCATCTTGGTCCTGATGGCCCTCGTCATCGTCTGCGCCTTGGTCATCGGATTCGTGCGACTCTTCAATGTCTACCTCTTCGCCGGCCGCGAATGGCTGACCTACTTGGTGCTCGGCGTGATCTTCCTCCTCGTCGGAATCGTGATCTGGCGTCGGCGACGACCTGTCACCTTGAGGAAGTGATGCCGCAACACACCCGGGTTCTCATCATTGGTTCAGGCCCCGCCGGCCTCACCGCGGCCATCTACACCGCGCGGGCCCAGTTGAATCCAATCGTGATCGAGGGCGAGCCGTCCTCGACGACCGATCAGCCGGGCGGCCAGTTGATGCTGACGACTGAGGTTGAGAACTTCCCGGGATTTCCCGATGGCATCACCGGCCCCGAGTTGATGGCCAACATGCGAGCCCAGGCTGCCCGCTTCGGCGCCGACCTGCGCGTCACGAAAGTGCAGAAGATCGACACGTCGGGTCGGCCCTTTCACGCCTGGCTCACCGATGACGTCGAACCCAGCATCAGCGCTGACGCGGTGATCCTGGCGACCGGTGCGCGCTCGCTGATGATGAACGTGCCAGGTGAGGAGCGGCTCCTGAGCCACGGACTCTCCACCTGCGCGACCTGCGACGGCTTCTTCTTCCGCGGCCAGGACATCGCGGTGGTCGGCGGCGGCGATTCGGCGATCGAGGAAGCGATGTTCCTCACCAGGTTCGCCTCGAGCGTCACCGTCGTCCATCGGCGCGATTCACTTCGCGCGTCAAAGATCATGCAGGAGCGGGCCTTTTCGAACGAGAAGATTCGTTTCGCGTGGAACACCCAAGTCGTGGAGGTCCTCGGCGACGAGCGCGTCGCTGGCCTGCGGGTTCGTGACTCGATCTCGGGCGAGGAACGCGACCTCGACGTGACCGGCGTCTTCGTCGCAATCGGCCACATTCCCAACACCACGTTGGTGAACAGCCAAATCGACCTGGAGGAGAATGGCTACGTGCGCACGGGCCACGGCTCGTTCACCACGGTCGAGGGCCTTTTCGCCGCCGGCGACGTCCAGGACCACGTGTACCGCCAGGCGATCACGTCCGCGGGATCGGGCTGCATCGCCGCGATCGACGCCGAACGCTGGCTCGAAGCGCAGGGGTTCTAGCCCCCGGTCGCTAAGGTGGAGCCTGCGACGCCGCGACTACGGCGTCATTTGGAGGTAGACATGAGCGACCAGATCACAACCCTGACCGACGCCACCTTTGACGAAGTCATCGGTGCCGCGGACAAGCCAATCCTCGTTGACTTCTGGGCCGAGTGGTGTGGACCTTGCAAGATGATTGCTCCGATCCTTGAGGAGCTCGCCGTTGAGCAGTCCGAGAAGTTCACGATTGGCAAACTCGATGTCGATGTCAACGTCGCCACCGCCACGAAGTTCTCGGTGATGAGCATCCCCACCCTGCTGCTCTTCAAGAATGGTGAGGTTGTCGCTCGCCTCGTGGGTGCCAAGCCCAAGGGTGCTCTGCTGCAAGAGATCACCGCAAACCTGTAGATCAGCTTCTGCCCTTCAGCACGCTCAACCGCGGCGCCACGGGCCAACGTGTGCGCGACCTCCACAAGAGACTCGCCGACCTCGGCCATACTCCCCTCGCGGCGTCACTCGACGTCTACGACGACGAGACCGTCGCGCTGGTCGAGGCATTCCAGCGGGCCACAGGCCTTGTAATCACTGGAGAAGTCGACGAGGTCACGTGGGCGCGCCTCGTGGAGGCGGGGTGGCGGCTCGGTCAGCGACTGCTGTACCTCGCGCGGCCCTACTTACGTGGTGACGACGTCGCCGAACTCCAGGTCCGCCTCGCGCAGTTGGGTTTCAACCCTGGGCGGATCGACGGGATCTTCGGCCCGCTGCTGGAAGAGGCCCTTCGTGACTTCCAACGCAACTGCGGCGTCGAGGTGAACGGCACCCTCACACGGCGCACACTGCTTGAACTCTTGCGGGTCTCACCTTCAACCTCGACCCGCAACCTCGTCACCGACGCGTTGGACCTCGCGGGATTTCACGAAGACTCGCCCGGTCCCATCGTGCTCTGCGGCACGAGCCCCTTGAACGCTCTCATCCAAGAGTCGATCGGAGCAAGCCGCGAGGTAGCTTCCCTCGATGCGCAAAGCGTCGCCGAAGTGGCGAGGTTCGCCAACGACAATGATGCGACGCTCGTGCTCTCGCTCGAGCAGGTGGACGAACTTGAAGGTGTGCATCTCCATTACTGGGCCAGTTACCTCTCGTACTCGCACCAGGGCGAGAAGCTGGCGAGTACCATCGCATCGGCTCTTTCGCAGGAAGGCCTCTCCACGCGCGTTGATTTAACGGGAATGGCGTTGCCGATACTCCGCGAGACGCGGATGACGACCCTTCGCGTCGAGCATGGACAACTCCCCGAAGAGCGACTCCGGGGCCTCTCGGCCGTGATTTGTGTCGTTTTGGGTGAAGTTATCCACAGGTAGTCCCAAAAACCCGACTACTGAAGCCCTTTCCAGGCCCCCAAAATGCCAGTTTTTCATGACTTTTTGAAGTAACCCACAACTTCATCCACAACTTGGGGATAACTTCAAGATAAAGGCGAGGTTGAGGGTTGAGGATTACTTGGCCTGCGAAATCGCAATGTAGATTCGTTCCAGGTCATCCAGATCGGCAAAGTCAATGATTATGCGGCCGTTTCGGCCCTTCAGATCCACGTGCACACGAGTATCGAGATAATCTTCAAGTAATTGCTCTAGTTCTGCCACGCTGGCATCCGGTACAGGTCGAAGGCGTGGCTTGTCCGTCGCACCACGAGTCGAAACCTCAGCACCACTGACCGGCTTAGGTTCGAGAAAGGCCTTGACTGCCTCTTCCGTCGCTCGGACTGAAAGTTCACTCTTGATGATTCGAGCGACCATGGTGGCCTGGGCGTTTGGATCGCTGATCGCAAGCAACGACCGCGCGTGTCCTGCCGTAATCTGCGAATTGGCCAGCGCCGCCTGCGCAGTCTCTCCAAGTTGGAGGAGACGCAGTGTGTTGGTGACGTTGGCTCGACTCTTGCCGACCCGCTGAGCCACCTGCTCGTGGGTCAGGTCGAACTCGCCAATCAACTGCTGGTACGCCGCCGCCTCTTCCAGTGGATGGAGGTCGACGCGGTGCAGGTTCTCGACAACGGCCTGTTCCAGTGAGAGCCGATCGTTGACGTCGTCCTGGACGAGGACTGGAACCATCTCCAAACCGGCGAGGCCCGCGGCTCGCCAGCGACGTTCGCCGGCGATGAGCTCGTACTCACCCTCCTTACCCTCGACCGGACGAACAATGAGGGGCTGAAGTACGCCGAGTTCACGAACCGATGAAGCCAGCGACTGAAGGCTCTCGTCGCTGAACGACTTGCGCGGTTGGAAGGGATTGGGACGGATGGCGCTCACCGGTATCCGGCGCAGTGGACCCTCAACCGCGACCTCCTCTGATGCTTCAACCTCAACTGTTCCTTCGGGGATAAGAGCTCCTAGGCCTTTTCCCAAACCTGGTTTCCTAGCCATTGTTGATCTCCTCTGCTAGTGCTCGGTACGCCATGGCACCCTTGGATGTTGGATCGAAAACCGTGATTGGCTGGCCGAAGGAGGGCGCCTCAGCAAGACGCACTGTTCGAGGGATCACGGTCCGGCAAAGCTCTTCTTCGAAATGCCGTCGCACCTCTCTCGCGACATCACCCGACAGGGTATTGCGCGAGTCATACATCGTTAGCACGACCTTAGATATCCGAAGCGTTGGATTCAAGTTCTTCTGCACGAGATCAACGATACGCTGCAACTGTGTGAGACCTTCAAGCGCGTAGAACTCAGTCTGAACGGGAACCAAAATATCGGTAGCCGCGGCAAAGGCGTTAATTGTGATGAGCCCGAGAGAAGGTGGGCAGTCGATGAAGACGTAGTCAAACTCCCCTTGGACTGATTCAAGAGCCTTCTTCAGTCGTAACTCTCGGGAGATTACAGCAGTGAGCTCCTGCTCAACGCCAGCGAGATCGAGCGTTGCCGGAGCCACGAAGAGATTCTTGAAGCCAGTAGGCTCAACGATATCGGCCATGGGAGTGTCGTTGAGCAAGACGTCATAGACAGACTTCTCGAACTGGCGACCATCTACTCCGAGCCCGGTTGTGGCGTTCCCCTGTGGGTCCAAGTCAACTACCAGTACCCGCTTGTCAAGTTCAGCCAACGCTGCGCCTAACGAAGTGGTGGTGGTGGTCTTACCTACTCCGCCCTTTTGGTTGGCTACAGCAAAAACCCTCATTGTGCTGGCATCCGCCATGAGCCTCTTCCCGACTTTAAGGAAATCCCGACACCGCGTCGAACCCCTGCCATTCAACACGGTTTTTCACATTCCGTCAAGTACCAGTGTGGCACGTGAGCGCTTGAATGACTGGGACTTGCGCGCAGAAGTGTCGCCAGACGTTGGTAATTGTAGTGCTTTAAGCAATATGGGGCCAGCGACTCGGGCAAGGCTATTGCGTCTTCCCTGAGGGAGGCCAACCATACTGAATGGCCCTGCAAAAAGTCAAGATCGCTCTACTAAGTGGCGCTAATTCCCCACAAGAGGATGGCCGCGCCGTTGCCATGATGCGATGAGGGCTGCGATGGGCAAACGTGGTGATTCCGGCTACCACGAAGCAGTGAACTCCCTCAGGCCCTGACGGAGGCCCCGCTGTGGCATGGGAAACGGTGGAACCGAAGCGGTGGCTGAGATCTACGAGATCAATGGAGAGGTCTGGGCTCGAATGGAGTGATGGGCAACTTTCGAAGCATCCCGTCCGGGTCATTTGACTAGAGGTCTGCCCACCAGGAAGGCTGGGCACGGAGTTACGTAGCTCGATGCTCCAAGGCTGGAATGTTTCACGTGAAACAAACAATGCGCGCAAGGATTTCGATGTTTCACGTGAAACAACTTTGCTCCAAACTCCTACTGGGACTCAGGTTTCACGTGAGACGTCCGCGGCCTGCCGGCTTTCGAAGAGAAGATGTTTCACGTGAAACATCAGAACAATGGCTTCTTCCCTGGGACTCCAACCGCCCGTGGGTACTCTTCCGGTGTCGGTCGAATCTTGACTAGAACCCGAAAGGCAGCTCCGTGCCGAACACGTCCATTGTCGTGCAGTCCCAGCTTGGTCAGTGCCTTATGGTTCCACCGACTCCGATCACTGTCATCCGGTGGTTCTGAAACGATCAGCACTCCCCCGATCCTCAAGAATCTCACCGCGCACTCCGCCACCACAGCTGGAGGACCAAAGGATCGCGCTGTGACCAGATCGAATGAGGACTCAAGGTTGGGATCCCTCGCCAGATCCTCCGCCCGTCCTGTTATGACCTCGGCGTCAGTTGGGGCATCAGGCCACTCGAGGACCTCGCGAAGGAAGTTCATGCGCTTCTCCATGGAGTCCACAAAGACGGCTCGACAATTCCAATGATCAAGAAGCACGAGTCCCGGGAGCCCTCCTCCACTTCCAAGATCAAGAAATGATTTCGGTGGAGTGGGGGAGTGTTCATCCCAACACTGGGCGAAACCTTCTGAATGGGACAGATGGGCCTCAATTGGTCCAGGGCCTAAAAAACCCCGCGCCCTCGATTCCTCGAGGGCGCGGGGCAACCAGTTATTTGTCACTTGACAATTATGCCGGAGCAATCACCACAAAGCGACGAGGCTCTTCGCCTTCAGAGCGAGTGGCCACCTGACCATTGTCAGTGAGCGCGTCGTGCACGGCCTTGCGGTCCGCGGCAGACATTGGCTCAAGGGCCCGCTCTTCGCCGGACTCAATGACTTCTTGCGCGACCTGCTGAGCGAAGCGCCCAAGGGCCGCAACCCGACGCTCACGGTACTGAGCGACATCGACCAGGATTCGATCGGTACGGCCGGGGCTCTTTGACTGAACCACGGTGCGCGTGACCTCTTGAAGAGCCTGGAGGGTCGTCCCTCGAGGTCCTACGAGGACACCGAGCTCCGTCGGGGGATTGGCGTTAACCAATAGCTCCACGGTCTCTGCATCGAGTTCCTTGACTGAAACCTCAGCCTTGATGTTCATCGACAGCAGCAGCCCTTCAAGGAACTCCTTTGCAATCGACCCTTGCTCGGCCAGGGAAATTCCTTCAGCCATGGTGTCCTCCTTCATTGAACCCTTTTCAGATCTCGGGCCACCGCTTGGCGGACCCTGCTTAGGGCGCCTTGCGCCGTTGTCCTTGCTTTCCTTCTCTTTACGAGGTGACTCGCCCTCTGCCGCCTTAGGCGAACGAGATTTCTCACCGCGAGCAGCGTTAGTGCGCGGGCGCTCCTCACGGCCGCCCGAACGCCTTGAACGCTTTGGTCGAGGTCCCGAAGGGCGAACACGAGCGCGAACTCGGGCCTCACCGCGAACACGGCCAAACAGGCCCGCCTTGGGTTCTTCGATTACTTCGACTTCAGCATCATCTCGGTGAACACCGAGATGCGCCAAGGCACGATCTGTGGCTTCGTCGATTGATTTTCCAGTGGTTTCTACCCAATCCATGGGTTAACGCGCCTTTCTTTTACGCTTCGCTTTGGAGCGAGACTGTGGTTGGGGCTTGATGGTTGATGGTTTGTCTTCAACCTTTGCTTCTATTGCTTCCTTTGCTTCCGGGGCTGGAATTGCGCGTACACCATTCTTCTGGGGATTGGACACGCCAGCACGGAACATGAGGTCTTGAGTAATTATACGAATGACTGTAGAAATAATCATATACAGCACAACAGCCGCTGGGATGATCAGGTAGAAGTATGCGAAAACAATCGGAAGAAAGCGCTGCATCGCTTGCTGCTGGCTCGGCATCGCCTGCCCCGTCTTGCGGTTTCGGTTATTCATCTGGGCCATTTGGAAGTACTGCAGTGCCACGGCGGCGGCGACAAAGACAAAGAACGGGATCTGAGCGGCGAAAGAACTGTGCACGCTGAAGGGCTTAAGGTTCAAGTCCATGCCGAAGGCCTTGATCTGGCCGTGCGACTGAATCAAACTCTTGTACATCTTCGAGGTCGTTGGGATATAACGGGGGAGCGCGTGAAGTTTTCCGTGCTCCAATACCTTATTGGCCAGACCCTTGATGACGCTGTAAAGAATGAAGAGGAACGGCGCCTGGAGCAGCACTGGGAGGCAACCACCCACCGGATTGGCGCCTTCTTCCTTGTACAGCTTCATCATCTCTTCGTTCAGGAGTTGACGATTCTCCGGACCCTTGTACTTCTGCTGCAACTTCTTGATCTCCGGCTGCAACCTTTGCATGGCCATCATCGACTTGGTGCTCTTGATGGTGAACGGGGTGAGCGCACCCATGATTACCACGGTCAACATGACGATGGCTATGGCGTAGTTGGGAACCAAGCCATAGCAAAAGGCCAGTATCCAACCAAAAAGGTGGAATATTGGCTGAAAAACCGAGCCAATGGCGTGACTAAAGGATTTCATGAATGCGTGCTCCTAGCTTTCTTTGGTTCGGGTACGAGATCTACGCCATGCGGTCCCAGTGGACGACATTTGCTGAGGCGCCGGAGTGCGAGTCCACTTCCGCGCAGCGCTCCGTGCTTCTCGACGGCTTCGAGCGCGTAACTGGAGCACGAGGGATAGAAGCGGCAGGGCGCGGGGCGGCCAGAAGTGAGGCGCTGGTAGGTGTTGATCACCCGGACGAGCAACCTTGCGGGCATCGACGACTTAGAAGGCACCAGCTCGCCCCATGGCTTGGCGGAGGTGGTGATGGAGTTCGTCATAAGGAAGATTTCCTGTCTCTAAACCACATCTGATCAAGTAAATTCCTGACCGTGGTTGAGGGTTAAGATCATCCACGAGTGCCCGCAAGCGTCGTCGGATCCGGTTACGGGTAACCGCATTGCCGACTTTCCGGCTGATCGCATACGCCACGTCCACAGAGGTTTGCTGGCCGGGTTGGGCTACATAACTGATTCGTAGTGGCCCACTTTGGCCCCGTCCCGTAGGCGAAGCGAAAAGCGCGAACTGCCGTCGGGTTCGAACCCGACCGGGCACGTGCGGCTCAGACCGTCAGCTCGTGGCGACCCTTGTTGCGACGGGCCTTTAGGATGGCACGACCTGCACGGGTGCGCATACGAGCACGAAAACCGTGCGTTTTAGCCCTCTTCCGCTTATTTGGCTGATAGGTACGCTTCACAAAAACCTCTTCTCAAACTGTATGGATGCGCTTCGCGGTACCCCCTGGGGGTCGCTGGCGCGCTACTGACAACAATCTTACCCGACGGGACACCACCCAAGGTGAGCCGCCCCAAATAGGTGTAGTGTGGCTCTCCCCGAGTGAAGTGAAGTCGATTTTGACCCGATCCTTCTTGTGGATAAAGTCGGTACGGAGCTGTGGAGGAAGATTGTGCAGAGTGGTGAGGAGATCTGGTCAGCATTGCGTGACTCCTTACGTGGCAACGCTTCTGAGGCTGTTTGGTCGGCCGGACTCAACACACTGCAGCTTGTGGATTACCACGATGACCAACTTGTGATTGGTGCTCCCAATCAAATCCAGCTTCTGCGAATTCAACAACGCTACCTTCCGTTCATAACCGAACAGGCACAGCAGATAGTCGGTTCTCAGGTGACGGTTTCGTTAACGGTGAGTGAGGCGTCCGGCGATACCTCCACCGACGAGAAGCCTGTTGCTGCGATAGATGCAACCGCCTCCGCCGCAATCTTTTTACAAAGTGTTGATCGTCCCGCTCGACTAGACCCACGCATGACATTCGATTCATTCGTACCCGGATCGTCGAACAGGTTGGCCTTCGCGGCCGCACAGTCAGTGGCTGAAACACCTGGTCGTGCCTATAATCCACTGATGATTTACGGCAACTCCGGCCTCGGCAAGACCCACCTTCTCCACGCCATCGGCAACTACGTGCAGGAGAATTACCCGGGACGAAAGGTTCTCTACGTATCAACGGAGACCTTCCTCAACGACTTCATTCGAGCGATTCAAACCCGGACGCAGTTAGCGCTGCACGACCGCTACCGAGAGAATGACGTTCTTCTCATCGACGACATCCAATTCATGGAAACTCGCGGCGAAACTTTCCACGAGGAGATCTTCCACACCTACAACGCACTGCATGGTGAGGGTAAGCAGATCGTGCTCACATCCGATCGGTCGCCTCGCGACCTCGCTGGGCTTCAAGAGCGATTCCGCAGCCGCTTGCTACAAGGACTCGTCACCGAGATTGATCAGCCTGACCTCGAGACGAGAATCGCCATCCTGCGATCCAAGGCCGAGCGAGAGGGCATCGATCTGCCCGACGATGTCGCCGAATGGATCGCCCATCGGGTGCGTGACAACATCCGCGAACTCGAGGGCTCGATCACGATGCTGCGGGCGTTCGCGAACCTACGCCAAGAGCCGATCTCCTTGGAGCTGGCGAAGAATCACCTCACGAATCTTGGCCAGGAGCAGATAATCCTGCGACCCGAGACAATCCTCTCGGTGGTCTCCGATTTCTACGGACTGTCCGTCGAAGATGTTCGGGGGTCCAAACGTCTCCGTCCGCTCGTGCACGCGCGACACGTCGCCATGTACTTGGTTCGCGATCTCCTCGACAACTACTCGTACCCGATGATCGCTCGAATCTTCGACGGGCGAAACCATACGACGGTCATCAGCGGCGTGGAGAAGATCAGAGAGCAACTCGCCATCAACGCCGAACTGTTGGCGCAGATCAATCTACTCAAACGACGACTGCAGGGGGATGGTAGAGATTAGTTTGTGCGCAACCTTGGGTTCTGGCTGTGGGGTACCGGTTGATAACCAGGCAGTGCTCCACATGACTTCATGGTTGAGATTTCAAGGTTTAGGGAGTTAGTCACAGAGGTGTGTACCGAGTCGCAGCTATTAAGTTGGTTTTGATCAGGGTTCTTGAGGAGCAATCCACATATCCACAGACCTACTACTACTAGCAGTTCTCCACATACAAAAACACACCGTAACCTCAGTAGTCAAGGAAAGGCAGTCCAATGAAGTTCAAGTCAGAGCGCGACATTCTGGTCGAAGCACTTAGTGCGGCAAGTCGGGTCGTGGCCACACGCCTCATTGGGGCATCATCGGGCATCCTCCTCTCTCTCAGCGGCAATCACCTGACGGTCACCGGTACCGATCTCGACATCACGGTGCGCACAACTGTCGACGTGATCGGCCTCGAAGACGGTTCGAGTGTCGTACCAGCGCGTCTCATCGTGGATGCGGTTCGGTCCCTGGAGGCGGGCGCGGTCACAATTTCCGGTAATGACGAGACCGTGGAAGTGTCCCTAGGGAGGGCCAAGTTCTCGCTCCGCACGTTCTCGGTGATGGACTACCCCAAGCTTCCTCCGGTGGCCGGATCACTCACGACGATCGCCGCGCTGGACCTCATCCAAGGCCTCAATCAGGTGGTTCGTGCAGCGGCGAATGACGACGCCCGCCCGTTACTGACCGGCGTGCTCTTCACCACCGAGGGCGGTTCACTTCGACTGATCGCCACCGACTCCTACCGACTGGCGGTGCGCGATGTGCCCGGGGTCCAAGGAATTGGCGGTAATCACGACCTTCTCGTGCCGGCGAGGGCCCTGCAGGAGCTCCAGCGCGCGGCGTCGTCTCTCGCGGCCGACGCCGAAATCGGGGTGACGCTCACCGACGCCGAGATCTGCTTCGTGGTCGGCACGACGACGATCGCCTCGCGCCTCATCGACGGAAACTACCCCTCGGTCCTCCAGTTGATCCCGGCCAGTTACCCGAACCAACTTCGTATCGCGAAGGACACGCTGCTCACCTCGCTCAAGAGAGCCAAGCTGCTCGCGAAGGACTCGACCTCATCGGTTCGCCTCACGATGAAGGACAAGGCTGTCGAGATCCGTACACAGAGTCATGACGCGGGCGACGTCGAGGACAACGTCGACGCGGACTACAACGGCGAGGAGTTCACCATCGCCTTCAATCCGAGTTTCTTGATCGACGGCATCGAGGCGGTCCACGGCGACGAGGTCGTCCTGGAGATGTCAGACTCGGTGCGTCCGGCAATGGTGCACGGAGTGGATGACACGCGGTTTCGGTACCTCTTGATGCCCGTACGCGTCCAGTAGTCCGGGCAGATGGTCGTGGGTCTCCACGAGCTCCAACTGAGAAGCTTCCGGCTCTTCAAGGACTTCGTCTTCGAACCTGACCCGAGCGCGATAACGGTGTTCTTGTCGCCCAACGGGACCGGCAAGACCTCGGTGCTGGAGGCCGTGTACGCCCTCGCGACGGCGTCGTCGTTCCGGACAAGCGCCGCGAGCGACATGATCCGCACCGGAGAGGCGCTGGCGGAGGTCCACGGCGTACTCTTCCAGCACGAGCGGCGGATCCAGGTCGACCTCACGCTGACGAGGGGCGCCCGCAATACCACCAAGAGGATGCTCGTGAACGGTCAGCGGCCGGCGTCAAGGGCGGCCCTGTCCGAGGTCCTGCCCGTGACGATCTTCACGCCTGAAGGCGTCGATATCGTGCGGCAGGGTCCCGAAAACCGTAGGATTTTCTTGACGAATCTTCTCACCGATGTAGATCTCAACACGGGTGAAGTGATCGAACGCTTCCATCAGATCCTGAACCAACGAAACGCCCTGCTTCGCTCGTTGCAGGGCGAATTCCCAAGTCCCCTGCAGCGCGACGAGCTCGACACCTGGAACAGCGAGTTCTGCATGGCGAGCGAGCAACTGGTCGACGTCAGGCTTCGCACGCTGGGCGAGCTCGCGCCGCTCGTGACCCACTTCTACCAATCGCTCGCGCACGACACCCGTCTGGTGGATGTGCACTACGAGAAGTCATGGAACGGGGACTTGAAGGTTGCGCTCGAGCAGAGCTTCAAGGACGACCAATTTCGTGGCCACTCGACGATCGGCCCCCAGCGCGACGACATTGCCCTGCACCTCGATGGTCGCGACGCCCGTCGCCAAGCCTCCCAGGGCGAGCAGCGATCGTTGGCCCTCGCTCTTCGACTCGCGGGGCACGAACTGGTGCGCAAGACTCGCGGGCTGGACCCCCTGTTGCTGCTCGACGACGTCTTCAGCGAGCTCGATCCCCAGCGAAGCCACCGGCTGCTCGGATTGCTGCCGGTGGGTCAGACGTTGGTGACGACCGCGTCGCCACTGCCGTCAGCGATGAACCCGGCGGCGATCATCGACCTCACGAAGGCGTTGGTATGAGCCGGGGCAGCGACTCGCCCAAGGCGCTCAGCGAACTGCTCAACACGATGGCCGGGCGGTTGCGCAAGGTCGATCTGCGGCTGATCGACGAGGTGCGTCAGCTCTGGCCGACGGTCGTCGATCCGGTGCTCGCCGAGCACTGCCGGCCCGAGTTCGTGAAGAACGGCGTCTTGCTGGTGAGCGTTCCGTCGGGAGCGTTCGCCCAGCGAATCAACGCGCAGCGCGAGGCGATTCTGCGCGGATTGGCACCGCTCGGCGAGCGCGCACCGAGCGCACTGAGAACGGTGCTCGCTGACAGGTAAGAAAGTGCCAAAAAGCGCTCAAATACAGCATTTTCCCGTCTGAACGTCACACCGCAGCGGGTAGGATATTGAGGTCGAAAAGTTGTGGTCGACCGCGCGGAATGCGCCGAAATTTTTTTACCGAAAGGAATCCTTCGTGGCCCAAAAGTCCAAGGGCTCATCTAGCTACGGAGCTAGTGACATCACCGTTCTTGAGGGCCTTGAGCCGGTTCGGGTTCGACCAGGAATGTACATCGGATCAACAGGCCCCGCGGGCCTGCACCACCTCGTATGGGAGGTGGTGGACAACGCCGTCGACGAAGCGATGGCGGGTTACTGCACACGTATCGACGTGACGATCCTCGCGAACGGCAGCTGTCGGGTCGTCGACGACGGCCGCGGCATTCCGGTCGAAGAGCACCCCCAGTATCCAGGGAAGTCCGCCGCGGAAATCGTGCTGACGGTCCTGCACGCGGGAGGCAAGTTCGGCGGCGAGGGCTACAAGGTCTCGGGTGGGCTCCACGGGGTCGGCGTGTCGGTAGTGAACGCACTCTCGAAGGAGCTCATCCTGGAGGTGGACCGCGATGGCGACCACCACCAGCTCGTCTTCAAGGACGGCGGCAAGCCCCAGGGCAAGCTTAAGGTCACGGGTTCTGCGCCACGCGGACGCACTGGAACGACGGTGACGTTCGTGCCGGATCCCACGATCTTCGAGGACGTCGACTTCCGGGCCCAGACAATCCTCGAGCGACTTCAGATAATGGCGTTCCTGAACCGCGGACTCGAGATTCGATTCGAAGACCAGCGCACCGGGCGCGAGGCCAAGGAGACGTTCAAGTACAACGGCGGCATCGTGGACTACGTGCGTCACCTGAACAACACCAAGGAGTCGCTCTTTCGCAAGGTCGGCTTCTACGACCAGTCCGAGGATTCGCAGGAGGTCGAAGTCGCCTTCCAGTGGAACACGGGCTACTACGAGAGCATCCACTCGTTCGCCAACGGTATTTCCACCATTGAAGGCGGAATGCACGAGGAGGGCTTTCGAAAGGCGATCACCAACGTGGTCAACCGCTACGCCCGCAAGCGCAACCTTCTGAAGGAGAAGGACGACAACCTGCTCGGCGAGGACATCCGCGAAGGGCTCACCGCGATCATCTCGGTGCGTCTCGCCGAGCCTCAGTTCGAAGGACAGACCAAGGGAAAGCTCGGCAACGTGTCAATCCGCTCGCTCGTCGAGCGCGCGACCAACGAGAAGCTCGCCGAGTGGCTCGAGGAGAACCCCAAGGAGGGAGGCCAGATCGTTGCCAAGGCCGTCCAGGCATCACGCGCGCGCATGGCGGCGCGACAGGCCCGCGACCTGACTCGACGAAAGAGCGCGCTCGATGGCGCGGGCCTTCCCGGGAAACTGGTCGACTGCTCGTCGAACGACCCTCGCGAGTGCGAGCTCTTCATCGTCGAGGGGAACTCCGCCGGCGGTTCGGCGAAGGACGCCCGCAATCCGCGCAACCAGGCCATCTTGCCGATTCGCGGGAAGATCTTGAACGTCGAGAAGGCCCGAAGCGACAAAATCCTGAAGAACACCGAGATCCAGGCGCTCATCTCGGCGATCGGCGCTGGCGTCGAAGCCGACTTCGACGTCACCAAGATCCGCTACGACAAGATCATCCTGCTCGCCGACGCCGACGTGGACGGCAGCCACATCCGCACCCTGCTCCTGACGTTCTTCTTCCGCCAGATGACCGAGATGGTGAACAACGGTCACGTCTACGTGGCCCAACCTCCCCTCTACTCAACGTTGGTCGGCAAGGAGAAGGCCTACCTCGGAGACGACGCCGCGAAGGCGAGGTTCCTCGAGGAGAACCCCAACCACAAGAACGACTTCCAGCGCCTGAAGGGGCTCGGCGAGATGGACTTCGACGAGTTGCGCGACACCACCATGGACCCGAGCAAGAGGGCCCTTCTGCAGATCACGGTGGAGCAGGCGGCGCTCGCGGACGAGGTCTGTTCGATTCTCATGGGTGACGACGTTCCCCAGCGTCGTCACTTCATTCAAACCAATGCAAAAGACGTTCGCTTCCTAGACATCTAGGAAAGAAGGAAACATGGCACGCAAAAACATAAGTTCTGGCACCGACGACACGGGCGACGAGGTCATTGGCTACGTCGAGCCGATCGAAATCAACCTGGAGATGGAGCGCTCGTTCCTCGAGTACTCCATGTCGGTCATCGTGTCGCGGGCGTTACCCGACGCGCGTGACGGCCTCAAGCCCGTGCACCGTCGGATCCTCTATTCGATGTTCGACCAGGGCCTTCGCCCCGACCGACCGCATGCGAAGTGCGCCAAGGTCGTCGGGGAGGTCATGGGCACGTACCACCCCCACGGTGACAGCGCCATCTACGACGCCCTCGTTCGCATGGTCCAGGACTTCTCAATGCGCCATCCGCTCATCAGCGGGCACGGCAATTTCGGCGGCACCGGACCCGACGAGGGTGCCGCGGCGATGCGGTACACCGAGTGCCGTCTCGCCCCGATCGCACTCGAGCTTCTCGACTCGATTGACGAGGACACGGTGGATTTCGAGGCGAACTACGACAACTCGACCCAGCAGCCGACCGTGCTGCCCGCCCGCTTTCCGAACCTGCTCGTCAACGGTTCGCAGGGAATCGCGGTGGGTATGGCCACGAAGATCCCCCCGCACAACCTCGGCGAGGTGATCGACGCGACGCTGCACCTGCTCGCGAACCCGGGCGCCACGCCGGACGACCTGATGGTCTTCGTGAAGGGTCCTGACTTCCCGACCGGCGCGCAGATCCTCGGCCGCCAGGGAATACTGGACGCGTACCGCACCGGACGTGGCTCAGTGAAGATGCGCGCGGTCGCCGAGATCGAGGAGACCGCCAGGGACGTGCGCATCGTTGTCACCGAGTTCCCGTACGAGGTCTCGGTCGAGTCGATCGAAGAGAAGATCTACGACCTGGTGAAGAACGGCGATCTCGAGGGTATTTCGGCCGTGCAGAACGACTCCGCCGGACGCCAGGCCCGTCTTGTCATCCGCATGAAGCGCGACGCCAACGCCAACGTCGTGCTGAACAAGCTGTACAAGAACACGTCGCTGCAGACCTCGTTCGCGGTGAACATGCTGGCCCTGGTGGACGGAGTCCCGCGCACGCTCAACCTCGCCCAGGCGCTGACCCACTACATCGCCCACCAGGTCGAGGTCGTCACCCGTCGGACCCAGTTCCGTCTTCGCAAGGCCGAGGCCCGCGCGCACATCGTCGAAGGGCTCCTCAAGGCCATTGACATGCTCGATCTCGTCATCGCCACCATCCGTGGCTCCGACGACCGTGGAGATGCCCGCATTGCCTTGATGGCCGACCCGTTCTCGTTCTCCGAGGAGCAGGCGAACCACATCCTGGACATGACCCTTGGTCGACTCACCCGTCTCGGCCGCAGCGAACTCGAAGACGAGATGGCCAAGCTGCGCGAGACCATCGCCGAGCTGCAGTCGATTCTCTCGAGCGAAGTGAAGCTGCGCGCGATCATCAGCGACGAGCTCCTGGCGATACGCAACAAGTACGCTACTGACCGGGTCACCCAGATCGTGAACGACCCGGGCGAACTCGGGGCCGAGGACCTCATCGACGACGAGGACATTGTCATCACGATGACCCAGGCGGGCTACGTGAAGTCGGTGGCAGCGGATTCGTTCAGGGTGCAGGGACGCGGCGGACGCGGCGTCCAGGGCGCGAAGCTCAAGGACGAGGACTTCGTCGAGCAGATCGTCCATACGACGACCCACGCGTACGTGCTCATGTTCTCGAACCGGGGACGGGTGTTCCGCTTGAGGGGGCACGAGATCCCGATGAAGGAGCGCACCGCGAAGGGCACCGCCATCGTGAACCTGCTGAACCTTCAGCCCAACGAGAAGATCCAGGCGATCGTCACGACGACCGACTTCCCGAAGGACAGGTTCCTCGTCTTCGCGACCGCCAACGGCACCGTGAAGAAGACGGCCTTCAGTGAGTACGACAAGTCACGTCGCGAGGGCTGGATCGCCATCAACCTGCGCGAGGGCGATGAAGTCGTTCGCGTCGTGCAGACCAGCGGGACCGATGATCTCATGGTCGTCACCTTCAGGGGAATGTCGATCCGATTCAACGAGGCAGAGGTTCGCGAGGTCGGCCGTGACTCGATGGGAGTTCGCGGGGTCAAGTTGAGGGGCGACGACAAGGCGATCTCGCTCGACGTGGTCCGCCCCGATGCCGATCTCTTCCTCGTGACCGACACCGGATTCGGAAAGCGCGTGAAGACCGAACGCTTCAACCGTCAGGGCCGGGGCGGCCAAGGCGTGCGTGCGATCAAGCTCTCCGCGGCCAGGGGTTTCATCGTCGCGGCGTTCATGGTGAGCCTTGACGACGAGCTGCTGCTCGCCTCGAGCGGGGGAGTGCTGATCCGCACGCCGGTTCGCGAGGTCTCCTCGCAAGGGCGCGACGCCACCGGCGTTCGGGTCATGAATCTTGACGAGGGACATTCCGTGGCGACTGCCGCGCTCGTCCCCGCCGAAGAAGAGGACTAGACCTTCACGCGGCGAGCCCAGGCCCGCTCCAGCACGTCGAGAATCTGGTCGGCGCCCTGGGCGCCCACGACCATGAACTTGCCGTCGATCAGCATCGACGGCACGCCCGAGATCGCCAGTTCCTGCGCGTCGGCCTCGTCGGCTCGCACCTCGTCACTGAACGCATCGTCGCGCCAGAGCCCCTCGACCCCGACGACCCCCACTTCCTTCGCGAGCGACGTGAGCACCTCGCGGTCGCTGACGAGTAGCCCTTCGCTGAAGTAGGCCCGGAACAGGCGTTCGCTCATGGGCCGGTCGAGGTCCTGGGTCCTGCTGAGGGCGATCACCCGGTGCGCGTCGAAGGTGTTCGTCGGCCGGGCGTCCTTCATAGACCAGACCATCCCGAGCACCGCCGCGTCGCCTTCGAGCCTCTCGTTGAGCGAGCGGGCGCGCTCGACGGGCATGGAGTACTTCCTGGCCAAGAGCTCGGGCAGGGACAGGTCGTAGTCAGTTGGGGCACTTGGATCGAGTTCGAACGCACGGTGGCGAAGGACCACGTCGTCACGGTGCTCGAAGCGGTTGAGGGCGAGGTCCAGCTGGCGTGCACCCAGGTAGCAGAAGGGACAGACGACGTCGCTCCAAATATCAACAAAGAACGGATCATTCATCTGATAATCGTGCCACAAAGGGAACTTTCGGGCAGAATGTCTCGATGACCGCACGAGAACTGAGTGCCGAAGAAGCGACTGGACTCATTCGTCCGGTCGACGCGATTGGTCTGGGACTGGTCACCGCCACGCCAGCGGGGCTCTTGAAGCAACTCTCGCTTCGAAGCGACTGGGAGGACCTCACGTTCAGCGGTGGCCTGTTGCTTGGCATCTACGACGTCTTCTTGCACCCGAACGTCCACTACCGCGCGACCTTCTTCGGCGGGGGAGAGCGTCACTACCAGGCGAACGGTGCCGACATCCAGTTCGTCCCGTCGTTCTTCCGTCACTACGGGCTCCTGATCCAGCACCTGGCGCCGCGGGTGATGATGATGCAGGGATCGATGCCCGACGCCAACGGTCGGGTGAGCCTCTCGCTCTACAACGGCGCCCACTTCGACGAGTACCTCGCTGCGGGACGCGACCCCGATCGCCTGCTCATCGTCGAATGCTCGCCCCACTTTCCCAGGACCTTCGCTCTCGAGGGCTTCGTGAATGACATATCGGTCGATGACATCGACGTGATCGTCTACACCGACGAGCGTCCGACGGTGCTGCCCGACGAAGTTGGCACACCCGAGGACATGGCCATCGCGGACTTCGCCGCGACATTCGTGAGGGACGGCACGACCCTGCAGACCGGGATCGGGGCCGTGCCCAACATGGTGGCGAACGCGCTCGCGGAGCGAGACGGCGGAGACTTCGGCGTACACTCCGAGATGTTCACCGACGGGCTCTTCAAGCTGTGCTCGTCGGGCAAGGTCACCAACGCCCGCAAGGACGTCCATCGCGGAACGTCGGTGATCACGTTCGGACTCGGCTCGGCCGAGATGTACGAGTTCCTCCACGAGAACCCGACCATCGGGTTCGCGCCGGTGCAGTACGTGAACGACCCCTCGGTCATCGCGAGGAACCCGCGCATGGTCTCGATCAACTCCGCGCTCGAGGTCGACCTGCAAGGCCAGATCGTCGCCGACACCATGGGACCGCGCCAGTACACGGGCGTGGGCGGGCACATGGACTTCGTCGAGGGGACGAGCCTTTCGCTCGAGCACGCGTCGCTCATCTGCCTGCAATCCACCTGCACGATCAACGGTGAACTAAAGAGCCGTATCATTGGAGACATGACTCCGCACTCCGTCGTGACCACGCCGCGTCACCTCACGGGCGTCATCGTCACTGAATACGGCTTTGCCGACCTACGAGGGCTCACGGTGAAAGAACGAGCACGAGCCATGGTCTCGATCGCCCACCCCCAGTTCCGAGACGAGTTAACTGCCGCCGCTGAGTTGCTGGGTCGCTAAATGCTCATAGTCCGAGATTTGGGTATAGAGATCGGTGCACGCCGCATTCTCGAACCGGTGTCCTTCACTGTCGGCAACGGCGAGAAGGTCGGCCTCGTCGGACGCAACGGCGCCGGCAAGTCAACCCTGCTGTCCGTGCTGCTCGGCTACAAGCCCGAGCACCTGCGCATCACTGGTTCGGTGCAGCATCAAGGAAAGATCAGCCACCTTCCCCAGGAACCCGTGGCGGGGGGGCTCGGGGTCGAGCCGATCGGACTGTCGCACGTCCTCTCGGCGAGGGGCCTCGACCAACTCGACGCGGACATGCAGCACGCGCGCCACGAGCTCGCGGCCAATCCGACCGAGGAGACGATCGAGCGCTTCACCGAGCTCGAGGAAGCGTTCCGTGAGCGTGGCGGCTACGAGGCGGAGTCCGAAGTCGGACGCCTCGCGGCCGGCCTGGGCCTCGATGAGGGACTGCTGCTCGAGGACCTGAGCTCGCTGTCGGGGGGGCAGCGCCGGCGTGTGGACTTGATGCGCGTGCTCTACGAGCAGCCTGAGACCATGGTGCTCGACGAGCCGACGAACCACCTCGACAAGGCGGCCAAGCGCTGGTTGTTCGATGAGCTCGAACGCTTCCGCGGTACCGTGCTCGTGATCAGCCACGACCTGCCGCTGCTCGACAAGTCGATCGACCGCGTGCTCGCTCTTCGTGACGGGCAGCTTCGCGAGTACAAGGGCAATTACACGAAGTTCCTCGAACAAGAGGAGACCCGCCGGCTCAGCGAAGAGAAGACCGCCGCTCATCAGGATGAACAGATCGGCCGGATGAAGAACCTGGCGGACTCGATGCGCGGCCAGACCGCCGCGCGGGCCCGCCTCGCGAAGGTGCTCGACCGCAAGGTCGAGAAGCTCGAGGACAATCGGGTGGAGGTCACGAAGAAGGAACGCAAGGTCACTTTCAAGCTCCCGCCCCCTCCGCGCAGTGGTGACGTGCCGATGGCCGTCGAGCACGTGGGTGTGCGGTACGGGACCCTTGACGTGCTGAAGGACGTCAACTTCATCAGCCGGCGCGGCGACCGCATCCTCATCGTCGGAAAGAACGGCGCCGGCAAGTCGTCGCTCCTGCGCTGTCTCGCGGGAACCCAGGGCGCCCAGAGTGGCACGGTGAAGTTCGGGGCCAACGTGAAGGTCGGATACTTCGCCCAGGAGCACGAGCAGCTCGACTTCTCGAGGTCGGTGCTGGACCACCTG
>Ga0224558_1001821_pt1 | contig 21112 bp, 12 predicted proteins | sample 714S32024metaG_FD_180682 | JGI IMG/M metagenome (GOLD analysis project Ga0224558, IMG submission 180682) | Peat soil microbial communities from Stordalen Mire, Sweden - 717 S3 20-24 | ecosystem: Environmental > Terrestrial > Soil > Wetlands > Peat | place: Sweden: Norrbotten County, Stordalen...
GTGGGTGAACCTCGGCACCAATTCAGCCGACACGAACGGTTTTGTGCAATTCGACGACACCAACGCCCCGTCGTTTAATTGCCGCTTTTACTACACCGTCCCGCAATAGCCATGAAGATGAGAACTGAGTATGGAGAACGTAGCGTGTCAGGCCGCCACCGAATCCGGCATTGCCCGCAGAACACGCTGAATACGCAGAAGTTGAAGGAGACATTTCGTATCTGCGTCATTCCGCGTGTTCTGCGGGCCAATGCCTTTGCTTCTCCCAAAAAAGTGGAGTTGCGTCCATCAATGATGGCGGGAGCGCCGGTTGCCCGGCATCCCCTTGCGCGATCATAATGATGCGGAAAATGCAAATCGGGCCTTTCCCTGTCGTCAGATGGCTGGTATAGTTTGCGAACCAGTCATCGAATAATAGAGGTTGAACATTATGCTTTGCCAGAACTGCCATGAGCGCGCAGCGACCGTTCACGTCGTTCAGATCGTTGATGATGCGCTTTAACAATTAGCCGCAGACTCGTTTTATGCCATTTGGATCGATAGCCTTTGTCGCCTTTTGGGCCGCGGCCATCAAGCTGTGGTTTCTTGATGGCGCGAAGATCCCGCTTATATGCATCTGCCTATGGCTGCTCGCCGGCTTGGCGGTGCCGAGGCTCCATTGGCCGGGAGCTGTTTTCGTGGTGGCGGAGTGCGTTTTGGCGGTGGTGTTGTTGCTGATCGAACGATACAAATCGGCCTTGCTGTAAAATTGCCTATATGAAAGCGAACTTTTCAGACGGCGGGAGCCTGCGGGCCACAAGAGATTCGTTCACGCCAGACTTGGCCGGGGCGTGGCTGGCTTGGATTGCGTTGCTCATCGCTGGCGCGCTCGCCGCGGGTTGTTCCGGGCTGGCAAACCGGGGGGAGAGCTTCAGGCCTCGGACGATCAACTTCGATTCGACCGCGACCGGAGCGTTGCCGGCTGGCTTTTCGACCGCGCTGACGGGCGGCGGCGGCCCGGTTTCATGGGTCGTGCGGGCGGACCCATCCGCGCCCGGCGGCGGGAAGACTCTCGTTCAGGAGAGCGCGGATGACACGAGCTATCGTTTCCCGCTTTGCATTTATGACAAGATCGTCGCGCGCGATGTTGCGGTTGAGGTGAATTACAAGCCCCTCTCCGGAAAGGTGGATCAAGCGGGTGGCATCGTCCTGCGATACACGCCGGAGAACTACTATATCGCGCGGGCCAATGCGCTGGAGGAAAACGTCATTCTCTTCAAGACAGTCCAAGGCAAGCGCTCCAAGATCGAGGAGGTTCCGGTCAAAGTGGCGGCGGGCCGGTGGCACACGCTCCGTTTCGAGGCCAACGGGCCGCGCCTCAAAATTGTCTTTGACGGCAAGATCGTGATCGAGAGGGACGACAGCACCTTTTCCAATCCCGGCAAGGTCGGTCTCTGGACCAAGGCGGACAGCGTCTCGGCTTTCGCCGATTTCAAAATCGGGCGCGTTCCGTGATCGGCCCCGCAATTCCTACCGCTGGGGGTGTGAGACAAAATTCTTTGGGGCTCGACCTCACCCCGGCCCTCTGCTCCAGGAGAGGGAGAATCATCCGCCGTAGCACCGCAAAAGCACGCGACTGGATTTGCCGGATGCTCATTCGCAAAACCAGAACCGTGCGCCTGCTGTTCCTTCTCCCTGGGGGAGAAGGTTAGGATGAGGGCGGTCCCCGAAGAATTCCGTCTCACACCTACCGCTGGATGCGGGCTGAGCCGCCTTTGGCAAACGCCTTCACCTGCTCCACCGTCGCCATCGTTGTGTCTCCCGGAAAGGTCGTCAGCAACGCGCCGTGCGCCCAACCGAGATTCACGGCCTCCTGCGGGGATTCTCCGCTGAGCAATCCGTAAATGAAACCCGACGCGAAGCCGTCGCCGCCGCCGACGCGGTCCAGGACGTCCAGTTCGCACGTCGGCGAGTTGAAGGACTGGCCGTTGACCCAGGCCACCGCCCCCCAACTGTGGCGATTGGCGGAGTGAACTTCCCGCAGGGTGGTGGCGACGATTCGGATATGGGGATGTTTCTTCGTCACGCTGCCCATCATGCTGAAAAACGCTGCCGGGTCCAGGCGGTTGGCCGCCTGAACCTCCGGCCCCGGAATATCAAGGCCAAGCTGCAAATCCTCCTCGTTTCCGACGAGCACGTCCACATGCTTGACAATGCGGTCGAGCACCTCTTTGGCGCGGTCGTGCCCGCCGGCGCTGTTCCAGAGTTTGGCGCGGTAGTTGAGATCGAATGACGTGACCGCCCCCGCCGCCTTCGCCGCCCGCATCCCTTCCAGGATCAGCACGGCGGTCGAGGAGGACAAGGCGGCGAAGATGCCGCCGCTGTGGAACCAGCGCACGCCCTGGGCGAAGATGTCCTTCCAATTGAAATCGCCCGGCTTGAGCTGCGCCGCCGCCTCGTTGCAGCGGTTGTAGAAAACAACGGGCGGGCGCGCTCCCTGGCCCCGGTCGGAATACACCGTCGCCATGTTCGGGCCGCGAACGCCGTCGTGCTGGAAGTGCTTGTAAATGGGTTTGACACCCATGGCGCGGACCCGCTCGGCGATGAGGTCGCCGATGGGATAGTCCACCATCGCCGAAACGATCCCGGTTTTGAGCTTGAAACAATCGGAGAGGTTGGCGGCGCAGTTGAATTCGCCGCCGCTGACGTGGATGTCGCAGCGCGTGGCCTTGCGGAACGGGATGACGCCCGGGTCGAGCCGATGGACGAGCGCGCCCAGAGCCAGGAAGTCCAATGCGCCGTCCTTGGGGATGTTCAGATCATTTGTCATTTCGCCTTAATGTAAAATGAAATCGCCCTGATAGTAAACCGAAGAAAACGCACATGCAGAACCAATGCCATTGACAGGCTCGCCCAAGTCCGGCACGAGTTGTGCTGAAAATATGGCCATGACACACAATCGCAGAACGGAGGCATTCACACGCCGCGATCTGGTGGTGGTGATCGCGGTGATTTTCGTTACGGACCGGTTTGCTGGTCGAAAAAGATGCATTCGCTTGGAAATCGCGCGGGCGCGGGCAATATCCTCCTGGGCGACGGGAGCGTCCAACAGACAACTTCGGGCAATTTGTATGGAAATTGTGTGAAAAATGCCCTGGTGGAGAAGGCCGGTAACGATAAAGTAACCAATTTGACTTGGATACGGTTGGTTTTTCCTTAAAGGGACTTGCGTCATAACGTGGGAGCAAATCTGTTTTTGCCGAGGCCTTTACGTGGCGCAGACTTCCAAGTGTGCTGTGCCGCCGATTTCCAAATCGGCACACCGCGCAAAGTCATCGCCGGAGCGGGCTTGGAGAAGTGAACAAATTGTTGGAAAGACGCTGGCGGGTGGGCCCGCGACACGGCAGACTTGGAAGTCTGCGCTACAAAAACAGATTCGCGCACCATTACAATTTTCCCGCCACTGCGGGCTTGCAATTCCGGCGCGACGTTCATAGCCTTGGGTCGCGCGCGGCGGGCGCGGCTTTAACCCTGTTTTACCTATGATCGCTACACAAATTCGGCAAAAGGACGCTCTTTTTTATTTCGCGGCTTACCCGTCGGACAAGTTGCTAGACGCCGTCCGCTTTATCAGCCGCTTTTACGGCGAGGAGGGCGGCCAAATCCAGCCCGACCCGATTGAGGAGCAGGACGATGTCGCCCAGTTCATCGCCAAGATTGAGCGGAGCGACAAGGCCTTTCAGCGCGAATTGGGCCGCGCCAAGGTCCGCGCCATCCGGAACTTCTACGAGACGGCCATCTCCCAGCCGCCCATTCCCGGCACCGTGTTGCTCTTCACCCCGCAGAGACTCCGGTTCGAGGCTTGGACGGACGGATCGGGCGTCGGGCGGCTGCAGGAGCCTGATGAGAAATTCCTGATCATCGACGGGCAACACCGCCTGGCCGCGTTGCAGTTCTTCATGCGCTCGCATCCCGACGACGCCCGCAACATCCAGGTCCCGTGCGTGATCTTCGACGGCCGCAGCGAGGATTTTGCCACCGAGATGTTTGTCATCATCAATTCCACGACGACCCGCATCAACAAGAGCCATTTGGTCGATCTCTACGAGCGGGTGTCATGGGCGGAGCCGGACCGCCGATTTGCGGCGCACATATCGGAGATGCTTTACAGCGAGTCGGACAGCCCGTTGCGCTACCGCATCAACCGCCTGGGCGGGCGCAGCAGACAGGAGAAATGGATTTTGCAGGCGGAACTGTTCAACGAAATCCACCGCTGGACCCGCCAGTCCTGGACCCAGATCGAGAAGGAAGGGCCGGACAAACGCCTGGCCGCGCGTTACTACGCGGTGGCGCGCGATTTCTTCAAGGCGGCCGCCGAAGTCTGGGGTTCCGCCTGGGGCGATGGCGACTTCATGGTCACCAAACCCGTCACGCTCAAGGCGATGGCGCGAGTTTGCGCCGATCTGGCGGCGGTGGATGCCGGGCCGGAGGAAGGGCGCGTCGGGCGTTGGCGCGCGCGGCTGGCCCCGTGGAGCGAGCAGGCGCGCAACTTCCGCAACGAAGGTTTCTATGAACGATTCCCGGCCCGGGGCCAGGTTGAGCGCGTGGCGCGCATCCACCGCGAACTTTCCCGTCTGGCCGGCGTGACGCCGCGATCTTCAGCCCGGACTTGAGGCCCGCAAACTCGACGCATTCCAGCCGCAACCGCGGCTCATTGAATAACTGTCGAGAAAGGCAGTTGACATTGCGGCGCCAATCGCATACGAAGATTGGAAATCCTGCGATGAGATTGATATGAAAACGCTCCGCAAAATCGAGATGCTGGCATTTGGCGTCCTGGCTGTAACTGTTTTTCAAGGCTTTTCCGCCGAGCCTGACAATGCTCCTCCGCGCAGCGTCGCGCCTTTCTTCACGCCCGCCACAACGTCCCCCAAGGCGCCAGACGCCGACGGCTTCCTGCAGCGCTGGCTGCTTCTGGAGCCGATCAAAAAGCAGATCCGCAGCAACGCCGTGTTTACCGAGGAGTACATCCGGAACGCCTTCAATACGAATTACTTTGCCAATCAATTCACCGTGGTTCCGCACGACGGCGACAAGGTGAGGGTTGGCGACGATGAACTCGCGTGGCATGCCCTGGATTCCCCGACGTTCAACGTCAAACTCTTTCGCTTCGCCTATGGCCTGAACAAGCCGTCGTACAGCGTCCTGTTCTGGGCCGTTACCGTTGTCAACAGCCCGCGGGAGATGCGGAATGTCCGCATGGCCGTCGGCTCCAATTCGGGGTCCATGTGGTGGCTCAACGGCAAGGAAGCCGTCGGCCTTTTCGGTGATCGGCGCATGGTTATGGATGACTGCGTGTCCAAACGCCTTACGCTCAACAAGGGACCGAACGTCATTCGCGGCGCCGTCATCAACGGCCCCGGCTTAAGCGATTTCTGCGTCCGGTTTATCGATGAGAATGGTCAACCGATAAAGGATCTCACCCTGAGCCTTGAAAACGCTGGAAATTAAATCCCGCCGGATTCCGCGCGGCGGCCTCCCGGCTGGCGCCTGCTTTCTTGGTGTTTCTGCCAGAGGGCGCGGCGTTGTGGCAGGTTTAAAGAGTCGTCCCAGTCTTGGTCTCTATCGTATTGTTATTGGAGGTTCTATGAAATCCCGTATTCTTGCAGCCGCGGTTCCCGCCCTGCTCTCACTCTGGTCGTCCAGTCCGGCATTGGCTTTGGACGGCGAACCGTACATCCACGACCCCTCGACCGTCATCCAGTGCGACGGCAAGTATTACACTTTCGGCACCGGCGGCGGGGGCTTGATGTCCGACGATGGCTGGACCTGGCACAGCGGCGCCGTGCGACCCGGCGGGGGAGTGGCACCCGACGTCATCCACATCGGGGATCGCTACTATGTAAGCTATGCCACGGGTGGAGGCGGTTTGGCAGGTGGGCACGCCAGCTCCGTCCACATGATGTGGAGCAAGACGCTCGACCCCAAGTCCGCCGATTTCGGATTTCATGACAACATGATCGTCGCCTCGTCTGACGGCGTCGAGGACTGCGATGCCATCGATCCAGCGTTCTTGCTCGATCCCACCGATGGCCGGCTGTGGCTCAGCTACGGGACCTATTTCGGTTACATCCGGATAGTCGAACTTGATCCCACAACGGGGGCGCGCGTCCCCAGCAACCAGCCCGTTAACGTCGCCATCGACTGCGAAGCGTCTGACATGATGTATCGCGACGGCTGGTATTACCTCCTGGGCACTCACGGCACGTGCTGCTCCGGCTCCAGCTCCACCTACAATATCCGCGTGGGCCGCTCCAGGCAGGTGACCGGCCCTTACCTGGACAACATGGGCATGGACATGCTCAAAGGCGGCGGCAAGCTCGTTGTGGCCGCCAACGGACGCCAGATCGGCGCCGGCCACTTCGGCCTGCTGGACTTGGGCGACGGCGTGCAGAAGTTTTCGTGTCATTACGAGTCCGACCTGGACCGCAGCGGCCGCAGCGTGCTGGACATTCGCGCGCTGCTCTGGAAAGACGGCTGGCCCATCGCCGGCGAAAACTTCACGGGTGGGACCTTTGAAATCGAGTCCCAACGCAGCGGCTATGCCCTGGAACTGGGCGTGGAGGCCGTGCGGCTCCCCGGCGGCCGTCGCGGCGGTTTCGGGCGAGGAGGAGGACCCGGCGGCGGACCTCCAGGCAGTGGAGCGCCAGGCGGTGGAGGACCAGGCAGTGGAGCGCCAGGCGGTGGAGGACCAGGCGGCGGAGGACCGGGCGGTGGAGGACCGGGCGGTGGAGGACCGGGCGGTGGAGGACCAATGGGTGCCCGCGACAGTGGCGGGCCTGTGACCCCGATTCCGCAGCAGGATGTCGCCAAGGTGTCAACGAATTGGCCGGCTGGCAACGTCGAAATCCGCATCGGCGACTACATGCTGGAGGCCCGACAGAAGTGGACCATCACGCCCGTCGCCAACGCGGGAGGTTATCCCGGCTCGCCCTATTTCAAGATCACGATCGCCGGCACGGATCGCGCGCTGGCTGCAACCGAAGGCGCGGAAGTGATCGCGGTTCCCGCCTTCTCCGGCAAGCCCGAAGAACTGTGGCGCATCGACCAGTTGACCGATGGCACTTACCGCATCATGCCCAAGGCTGTGCCCAATTCCGCCGAACCCCTGGCTCTGAGCGCGGTGGGCCTCAGCACGCCGACGCTGGCCAAGTTCGACGCCAAGAGCGACGAGGCGCGCTGGAACTTTAGAGCGCCGTGAAGCTTCGAGATTTGGAAGTATGATGAATGGATTTGTTGGATCGGGCCTGATCGCGTGTGCGATGCTGGCGGCAACCGCATACGGTCAGAACAACGGCGGCACCACGCCGGAAGCGGCGCCGCAAACGAATTCCAGTCAGGCGGAGTCGGCGCCCTCCGTGGGGCTTAAAGACGCGTTCGCCGGGAAGTTCCTCATTGGCACGGCGAGCGATCTGAGGGGTTACTCGGACGCCGAGTTGGCGAACATCAAGGCCAACTACAACGTCATCACTCCGGAAAACTGCATGAAGCCCCAGCCAACGCAGCCCTCCGAGGACACGTTCAACTGGACGACTCCCGACGCGCTCGTGAAGTGGTGCCAGGACAACAACATCAAGGTCTGGGGCCACACCCTGTGCTGGCATGCGCAGACGCCAAACTGGTTCTTCCAGCCGGGAGCCGATGGCCAGCCGGTGACGCGCGAACTGGCGATGGCGCGGTTGAAAAACCATATATTGACTGAGGTCGGGCGCTACAAAGGGCGCGTCATCGGGTGGGATGTGGTCAACGAGGCGATCAACGACGGCGGCGCCGGTGAGACGGAGAATTTGCGAAATTCCAGTTGGAATCGGCTGATCGGGCCGGACTTCCTGACGTTGGCGTTCAAGTGGGCGCACGAAGCCGATCCGGAGGCCCAACTGTATTACAACGATTACAACATTGACCAGGGTTCCGTGGAGAACAAAGGCAAACACGCCAGTTCGATGCTGCTGCTCAAGCGCCTCCTCAAGGAGGGCGCGCCGATCAACGGCGTGGGCATCCAGGGGCACTGGCATCTGGACACAAGCATCCCCGACGTTGAGAAGGCGATTGCCGACTACGAGTCGTTGGGGCTGAAGGTCAGCATTAGCGAGCTGGATGTGACGGTCACCGGAGGCAACAGTGGCGCCTTCCCTGGCGGCGGCGGCGGCGGCCCCGTGTCCGCGGAGGCCTTCCAGCAGCAGGCGCAGGTTTACGCCAAATTATTTGACATCTTCAATCGGCATTCCAAGACCATCTCGCGTGTGACGTTCTGGGGCATCAGCGACCGGCGGTCATGGCGTTCGGGCCAGAGGCCGCTGGTCTTTGACGCCCGACTTCAACCCAAGCCGGCGCTTCAGGCGATTCTTGATGTGGGCTTGGGCAAGAATGTGACGAAGTGACCGTGAACTGGGTCTCGTGATGAACCCGGCAAGAATCCTTCTGCTTTTCCTCTTCACGGTGGTCCTGTCGGCGCGCGGGGATCCATCGGTAGAGCAATGGGGTGTTTTTGAACTCGCCTTGAAAGGCCCGACCAACGGCAATCCGTTTCTCGACGTACGATTCTCGGCGCGCTTCAAGCAAGGAACCAATTCCGTCGAGGCGAACGGCTTTTACGACGGCGAGGGCGTTTATCGCGTGCGCTTCATGCCGGAGAAAGCGGGGAAGTGGAGTTACAGGACCGCCAGCAACGCGCGCAAGCTGGACGGCAAGAGCGGCTCATTTGCGGCGACCCGGCCGTCGCCGTCAAATCACGGTCCGGTCCGCGTGGCGCGCACGTATCATTTCGCATACGCCGACGGCACGCCTTACGAGGAACTGGGCACGACCTGCTACGTTTGGGAGTGGCAACCGGAGCCGTTGAAGGAGCAGACGTTGAATACGCTCGCCGCGTCGCCGTTCAACAAAATCCGCTTCTGCGTTTTTCCGAAGCATTACGTATGGAATACAAATGAGCCGATTCTGTATCCGTTTCCCGGCGGGCCGGCGGCGACCAACTGGGACTTCACGCGTTTCAACGTGAAGTACTTTCAGCACCTTGAACAGCGCGTGCTGGACCTGGAAAAGCCTGGCATCGAGGCGGACATTATTCTGTTTCATCCTTACGACGAAGGCCATTGGGGATTCGACCGGATGCCCGCGGAGGCGGATGATCGCTACCTGCGTTACGTCGTCGCGCGGCTCGCGGCGTATCGCAATGTCTGGTGGTCGCTCGCCAACGAATGGGATTTCATGAAACGCAAAAAAGAAACCGACTTCGTGCGCTTCGGCGAGATCGTTTCACACGAGGACCCGTATCGCCATCTGCTTTCGATTCACCACGGCGCGAAACTATTCAATCACAACCTGCCCTGGATCACGCACGCGAGCATCCAGAGCGGCGCCGCCGTTCAGACCCCAGCCCGCGCGCGGGTTTTTCGCGACACGTATCACAAGCCGGTCGTTTATGACGAAGTGCAATACGAAGGCAACATTCCCAGCGGCTGGGGACGACTCAGCGCCGAGGAACTTGTCTTCCGCTTTTGGAACGCAACCGTCGCCGGCGCCTACTGCGGGCACGGCGAGACTTACAAGAGCGACGACCAGGTTCTGTGGTGGTCCAAGGGCGGCGTGCTCAAAGGCCAAAGCCCCGCGCGTCTCGCATTTCTAAAAAAGGTTCTCGATGATGCGCCGGCTGAGGGCATTGACCCGATCGACCACCATCCCGAAATGGGCGGACAGGCGGGGAAATACTACCTTGTTTATCTGGGCAAACAAACCCCGACCAACTGGAGCTTTGAAATTCCGAAGCCGCCGGCGGGCGGTCTCCAATTTGCCGACGGCTTGAGATTCACCGTGGACGTGCTCGACACGTGGAACATGACGGTGACGCGCGCGCCCGGCGATTTCACGCTCAAGAGGAGAGACGATGACACCTACGCCGACAAAGACGGGCGCGGCATTGAGTTGCCGGGCAAGCCCTACATGGCGATTCAACTGAAAAGATTGAAGAACTGATTATACAGTCACCAGATCGGCCCACTCAAGCGGGTTGTGCCGGCCAAGCTTCAAATGGATTTCAACCCGCTTTCCCTCTGGCAAGTGCAGATCGCAGTCAGCCCCGCCCGACTGGGGCTTCGCCGCCAAGACGCCGGCAGGCGCGGAAATCTCTTCGATCCCATGCCGGGCCACCAACGCGATGTCTTGATTTTTCATCGAGGTGATGGCCAGGTCCACGGTCCGAGCTTCCATGTCCCAAGCCAGTTTGTCTATCCTTGCAAAGGTGCGGGCCAGCATCCCGTTAATCGAGCCTTTCACCAGCGAGGGTGGAAGGGCGGGAAGCACTTCAATCACACCGGGGCGCGAGTAGGCCAGCATTTCCATCATGATCGCGGGAATTCCGCCCTGCGCGTCCGGCACAGGGCCGGCATAAGGGTCGCGCGAACATCGGAGCGCGGTGCTGACGTAGCCCTGCTCCATCAATTGCCGCAGTTGGATGTCCACGATGATGTTGTCTTTGAGCCGCGCCGCGGCCAAAGCGCGATGGCAGCGGGTATAAGCAGGCAAAACCTCGCCCGCAACGGCGGTGGACATGACATCGAACGTGCGCCTGCGGTCGGCTATCAACGCGGCTCGGGCCAGTTGCGGCGTGCGGTCCGGATCAATTTCATCGCCCGGCCAGGCGCCGTAGAGATGAGAGACGTGCCGATGGTTGTAATGCTCTTGCAGTGTGGGCCAGGCCCATTCCTTCAGGGTGCCGTCCAGTTCGACCAGGTAGGGTGGCATTTTGGCCAGTATCGCGTTCCATTTGGGCACGCTGTCGGTCTCGATGCCGAGGGTCTGGCACGCCTGGATCAAATGGGTCAGGACTTCGCGACAGACCGCGATGTCCATGGTGGCATTGACCAGCACCGGGCCTGATGGGTCCGTGCTGGCGGGCGTGTTCTCCGGCGAAATGGACGGGGCGAAGATGTAATTTCCATTCTTGTCAGTGGCCGTCAGGAAATCCTCGTAAAAAAGCGCCAGCTCTTTATATGCCGGCACGACGCGGTTGCGGAGGAAAGCCTGGTCGCCGGTGGCCAGATAGTGATCCCAGAACGGACGCACGCACCCGCCTCCGGCGGAAATCCAGTAAGGCCCGGCTTTGCTGGCGGAGCCGCTGTTGTAATAGAAATTGACGCCGAGACCCTTGTCTGGAAAAAGCGGATACGAGGCGCCGCGAAAGCCGAAAATGTTTTTGGCATTGGCGCGGCAATCCGGCGCCAGGCTTTCCATCCAACTGAAGTAGGCCTCCATGCCTTCCCGCAGACCGCCCTGCGCGGCGCCCGCCGTTTGCAAGTTGATGGTGGAGTTGACCTCGGCTGCGATGCTCGGATACTTGCCGCTGTTAAGGATGAACCAATGGCGCCCCATCTCAAACATCTTCTCCAGCAAGGCGGGCGAAAAGTCCGGCCTTGACCGCTGATCGGACAGAAGCTCCTCTACGGACATGCCGTGTTGGGAGGCGCCTCCGAAATCCACGGTGACGCGGTTAAGCATCTCCGATTGAACGCCGCGATGCCGCTCCAGCAGCGCGGAATAATCCGGCGTGATTCCTTCGACCGCCTGGCGCAGGGCTTCAACTTTGTCCTCGCTGTAATCCGGATAATATTCGATGCGCGTAAGCAAAATCACCGACGACGCATTCTCGATGACAAGCGCGCCTTCTTCCACGCGCGCCGATCCGCCGTTGCGAACGACGCGAGTCACGCCGGCGTAGCCGCTGTTGTCCACGGAGGGGTCCAAACGGCATTTGTAAATCAGCCGCTGTTCGTTGGAGTCCTGCCGAACGTCGCCGGCTTCGACGCCCTTAAATGCTCCCCTGGCGGGGTGGTTGCCCCAAGTCATCCCGTTGCTCATGCTCCACTGCGCGGACTTCTGCAAAGAGATTCGGACATTGACGGTCTGACCCGCCGGAGCGGCGAGCCACTGGACCACGACGTTGTCAGGGCGGGAAGCGAATGTTTGACGAGCCCAGTCGCCGCGCTCGTCCGTCCAGGCGACTTTTATTTCACTGTTCTCGAAATTGACGGTGCGGAGATAGTCCTTGACCGACGCGGTTTTCGGAAGATCAAGCTGCATCAGGAACGCCGGGATTGTGAGGTGCGGCTCGGTATTCTGCTTGATGGGGCTTTCATTCATGCGTTGGACAGCAAGCGACATGGCTTCGGCGTGTTTGCCGTCCAGCACCATTTGCCGCACTTGCGGAAAGATGTCCGCGACGTTGGGCGCCTCCAAAGGGTGCTGCCACGGCATGAGCAGGCTTTCGTGGTGGAAAAGGATTTGCTCCGAGTAGGGATCGCCCATCAACTCGATGTTCATCGCGCCATTGCCGGAAATGAGACACTCGCTGACCAGGTTGCCTGGCGCGATGCTGCAAAATCCCCGCCGCGGCACGATCTTCCGCCTGACCCGTTCCGCCAGCGGCATCGGCAAAATCGGATACGATCTGGCGGGCGCCGGCGGCTTTGGCAGGAACCGATCGCCCTGCACGCGGTGAAGATATTCAGACGGGCGATTGTCCGCCGGCGGCGCTCCTGTATTTGAGGATTCACTTTCGGCCGCGGCGAGCATGGGTGATATTCTTAGAGAACCCATCAGGCCGGCGGCGGTCGCGCTTGTTTTAAGAAATTCTCTGCGTCTCATAATTCCCTCATCTGGTGTATTGCTTGCTGATCACGCCCAATTAACCCAATCCAACGGATTCCGCCGGCCGATTTTCAAATGAACTTCCACCGGTTTGCCTTCCGGCAAGTGCAAGTCGCAGGCGGCCTTGTCAGATTGAGGCTTCGCCGCCAAGGCTCCGGAGGAGGCGGAAATCGCTTCGATGCCATAGCGGGCAATCAAAGTGACATCCTGCTTTCTCACTGACGTGACCGTTAAGTCCACGGTCCGCGCATCCATGTCCCAGGCGAGTTTGTCGAGCCTGGCGAAGGTACGGAGCAGCATTCCATTTATCGAGCCTTTCACGAGTGACGGAGGAAGGGCCGGAAGCACTTCAATCACACCGGGGCGCGAGTAGGCCAGCATTTCCATCATGATCGTTGGAATTCCGCCCTGCGCATCCGCTATGCCGACCCCGGAGTAGGGATCGTGGGAACACCGGAGCGTTGGGGCGACCCAACCTGTTTCAATCAGTTGCCGCAGTTCGCTGTCCACCATGTAGCAGTCTTTGAGCCGCGTCCCAACCAAAGCGCGATGGCAGAGTCCATGAGCGGCCAACCGCTCCGGGATACGGTGCCGGTCGGCGATCAGCGCCGCCTTGGCCAGTTGAGGTGTGCGGTCCGGGTCAATATCGTCGCCTGGCCAAACGCCGTAGAGATGAGAAATATGCCGATGAACATAACGATCTGTCAGCGTGGGCCAGGCCCATTCCTTCAAGGCGCCGTCCGGTTCGAGCAGGTAGGGCGGCAGCTTGGCCAGCATCGCCTTCCATTTCGGCACGCTGTCGGCCTCAATGCCGAGCAGCTCGCAAGACTCCACCAAATTGCCTAAGACTTCCCGGCACCCCGCGATGTCCATGCTGGCGTTAACCACCAACATGCACGACGGGTTCAGGTTGCCCGGATTGTTCTCCGGGGAGAAGGATGGGACGAAGATGTAATTTCCATCCTTGTCCGTCACCGTCAGAAAATCCTCGTAAAAAAGCGCCAGATCCTTGTAAGCCGGCGCCACGCGCTTGCGGAGGAAATCCAGGTCCCCCGTCACCAGGTAGTGGTCCCAGAACGGGCGCACACACCAAGGCCCGTCGGAAAGCCAGTAGGGATGCGGCCAGGTTTCGCCGGTCTCGGTCGAACCCGCGTGGTCGTACATGGTTTCGATGCCCCACTCTTTGCTCGGCGTGAGGGAATACTTGGCGCCGCGCAGGCCGAAGACATTCCTGGCGTTGGTGTGGAAGTCTGAGACCAGGCTCTCCATCCAGTTGAAGTAGGCTTCCTCGCCTTCGCGGTGATAGCCCAATGCCATGGGCGCGAGCTGAAGGTTGATGTTGGCGTTGGTCTCGGCCGACATGCTGCAATACTTGCCGCTGGTCAGGATGAACCAGTAGCGGCACATGTCGAATAACTTCTCGAGATAAGCGCCCGAATAGCCCGGGCTGGACCGCTGATCAGACAGAAGTTCCTCGGAAGACAATCCATACTTGGAAGCGCCGCCGAAATCCACGGTGACGCGGTTGAGCATCTCGGCCTGCACTTTGCGCGCCCGCTCCAGCAGCGCCGGATAATCCGGGGTGAGTTGTTCCAGTGCCTGCCGGGCGGCTTCCACCTGATCCTCGCTGTAGTCGGGGAAGTATTCGATGCGCGTGAGGAGCATCACGGAAGTCGCATTCTCGATGACCAGCGTGTTTCCCTCCATCCGGGCCGCGCCGCCGTCGCGGACGACGCGAGTCACGCCGGCGTAGCCCCTATTGTTGACGGACGGATCCAATCGGCCCTTGTAAATCAGCCGCTGCTCGTTGCAGTCTTGCTGAGCATTGTTTTGTCCGCCACCCGCGCCAGCTGGCGGACCGCCCCCCCGGCCTCCTCTTCCGCCGCGCCCTCCCCCCCCGGCAGCCAGAGCGATTCGAACATTGACCGACTGTCCTTTGGGGGCGGTGAGCCGTTGGACCACGAGGTTGTCAGGCCGGGAGGTAAAGGTCTGACGAACCCACTCACCGCGGTCGTCCGTCCAGTGGACCTTCACCTCTGTGCTCTCGAAATCAATCGTGCGGAGATAGTCCTTGACCGACGGGCTTTTTGGAAACTCAAGACGCATGGAGAACCCCGCGCCTCCGCCGAACCCTCCCATGCCGCCGGGTCCAGTCAGGCCTTCATGCCATTTCTGGTGGGCCAAGGCCGCGGCTTCGTGGTATTTTCCGTCCAGCAGCATTTGCCGCACCTGCGGGAAAATATCCGCGATGTTGGGCGGCTCGGCGGGCCTTTTGCGTGGCACATACAGCATTTCATGGCGGAAGGGAATCTGTTCGGTGTAGGGGTCGCACTCCAACTCAATGTTGATGGCTCCAGTGCCAGAGAGCAGAGCACCGTCGCCGGGCGTCAGACTGCAAAAGCCCCGCCGCGGCACGATCTTCCGCTTGATCCGTTCCGCCATCGGCATCGGCGAGATCGAAACACCGGCAGACTCCGGCGGCTTGGGCAGGAACTGGTCCGATCTCGCGCGGCGCAGAAAATCGGCGGAACGGTTTTCTCCCGATCCTGGCGCCGGCGGCTTTGGAGAATCGCCCTCGGCGGCGTTGAGCGATGGGAGAAGCTTCAACGAACCCGCCAGTCCGGCGGCGACCGCGCCTGTTTTGATAAAGTCTCGACGTTTCATCGTTATCTCCGTTGATTAAATTTATTTGATGGAAATGGCAGTGGCGGGAGTGTTGTATCCTTCGAGTTTGACCCAGCGGGGCTTGGCGCCCTTTGGAACTATTCCGTTAATCTCGGCCGTTTCGCCGGGATAGACGGTGATGTAATTGTCGTCGTATTCGATGGGGAGAATTTCATCGCCATCGCGCGCCGTGGAAATGGCGGCCCGCTCAAAAAACGCGATGTGCCCGGAAGGATTGCGCAAACGAATGGTCACATGGCTCTCTTTGCCAATCTTGATCTGCGTCGCCCCGATTTCGACGGCCGCCGGAGGCATGGTGTTCAGCGCGGTCATGTCAGCCCATTTGTCCTGCCGCAGAGTCATCACCATATCATGTCCTCGCGCGCCGAGGTCGTCATCTTTCTGCGATTGCCAGTAAGTGTTGTCCACGAGAAGTTTCCCACTGTCGTCAAACAACTGACAACGCACGAAGAAGATCGGCGAGCTTTCGGGATACCGGGGCAGCGACAAGACCTGTGCAGCGCCGTTGAAAGGAACGGCTATGTCGTTGGTGGAACGGTCGTCGCGCACTTTGCCATCGAGATCGTAAATGCGCACCCGAACGCGCAGGCCGCGCACGTCGCCGGGAGTTTGATTGAAAGCGATGATCCTGGCCTGGCTGTTGTCGCCGGTCGCGTAATAATCGAAAACCACCGAGAGCGGACGCAAGCCTTTCTTGGCGCCGTAGTATGCGCCGCCGGGACTCAGGTAATAATCAATGAGGTTGCCGTAGAACGTAGGCCAGTGGCTGTTCAACATCCAGTAGCCGACCATCTTGTGGGTTGCCCAGCCGGACGCGGCGACATTCTCAAACTGCGCGCGGGTGTTTTCGTAATGGGCAAGCTGGGCCTTCCGCACAAAGTCTTCGACGTTGGTGGAAGGGCCATAGCGTTGTTTCAACGCCAGTTGAATGTTGGCGAGCGTGGAATTTCCGCCCCACGCTCCGGCGTGCATAAGCCAGGTGTCGTTGATCGGCCAGAGCTTGTCCGCGGGAATGAATTTCTTGAGACTTTCCAAAGTGGGAATGTGCTCGTTGTCGCCTTGCTCGATGGCGGAGCCGAACGTGGCGGGGTATTTTCCGCTGAACCAGTAATTGGGAGGCCGCCAGCAATACGGGCCTTCCATACGGATGCCATCCCAGACGCGGTCGCCATTCGTCCCCCTGGCAAAAGAAGAAACGGTGTCCACCGCGGCGTTTTGCCAGTGCAACTCGGAGAGAATGCCATGGTATTCCCGGCGAATTGGCTCCGGCGGCAGGCCGTCGCTTCCGTTGGCCCAGACGAACGCGGAGGCGTGCGGACGGAGCATCAGAATTTGCGAACGAACACTCTGCGGCGCGACGCGATGGTCTTCCTCGCTCCACTGGTTCCACTTCTCCCACTGATTGCAGCACATCCAGCCGAACATGAGCGGAATGCCCTCCTCATCGGCGAGTTCGACAATGTGTTCGCTCGAGATTTTCGATTCCCAGCGCAAAAAGTTGATGCCGAGGTCCTTTGCGTAACGCAGGATGTCCGCCTCGCGCTCCGGATCGTAGCGATAGAGGAGGTCCGGCGTATAGTCGCCGCCGCGAACTAGAAAATCACGCCCATTCACCTGCAAGTAGAAATTGCCGCCCTTGCCAATGTCGGGGAATTGTTCGTCGTTGTCGCGATGCTGCGTGACGCTGCGGATTCCGAAACGAATATGAGCGCGGTCCGAAGGCGTTTCGTTCCGCGCAAACTCCAACTGGAGGTCGTAAAGAGCCGGCGTGCCCATGGTGTAGGGCCACCAGAGGTCTGGGTTTGTCACAACCAATTCCGGGAATCTTTCCGGCGCGAACCCGACCTCGCGGTCCTCGCCGGCGGAAAGATTGGTGACGCTTTGCTCGAAATGGACTGTCGGTTTGCCTGGCCGCGAAATCGTTCCTTTCAATGTGCCGCTGACCGGCTGCGCCGAGAGGTTGCGCAGGTTGACGAAGACCGTGAGCCGGGCGGTGGATTCGGCGAGCAATAGTTCCGAATTCACGAGCGCATGGTTGACCGAAACCGGGCCTGTCACCCGCAAATAAACAGGTTTCCAAACACCCGCGTTACGATCCGAAACGAAAGAAACGCCCGCCCCCGTGTTATATTTTTTCCGGCCCTTGTAGCCGAGATATTTCCAGTTGATCCAATCATACCAACTGTCCGCCATTTCGACGCCGTCCACGTCCTGAATCATTCGTTCGGGCGTCACTTTAACGGCGAGCACGTTCCGCGAGCCTGGCTTGATCCACGAGGTGACATTCAATTCGTGAGCGGCATACATTCCGACCACTTGCTTGTTGTCAGCGATCTTCCCGCCGTTGAGCCAGATTTCAGCCCGATAGTTGATTCCAGGAAATTCGAGCGTGTAAGATTCGCCGGCGGGCGCCTTGAAAGTCGTCCGATACCACCAATCCTGCTTGTATAAATCCTGCGGAGCTTTCTCCAGCAGGTTTTTTCCAACATACAGGTTGGGACAGACGCCATCCTCCTGAAGTATTTCAAGAACCGTGGCCGGCATCCGGTGAATCGGATGCCAGTGGGCGTCCCTGTAGCCGGCAACAGAAATCGCGGCGCCCTCCGACGGCGCTTCCGTTGCGGACGCCAGCTTCCAATTCTCCGCGAGTTCGACTCGTCCGGGATTTTCGGCGGCCGCAAATAACGGGACAGTGGCAATCCCGAGCAACAGCAACGCCATCAATATAACGCGGAACATGTTCAAGTCGGTCCGCGCGCTGGAGAACCTGCCAAACCGTCTTCGATTATGCATGAGTCTTGTTTGTTTTCGTGGGTCCGAGTTTTCACCACAGAACCACTCCGACGTTTCCGCGTCAAGCCGCTTAATTGGATTTCATCCAGACCTGGGAGTCATTCTGGCGGGGGGCGGCGGCGGTTGTGTCAAGACGATTGTTGCGGGCGTAGTTGGGGATGGCCAGCAACGCACTCCCGTCCGCCCACGCGCCTTTGATGGCCATGACGCCGTGGAGAAGGTCCGGACGCCAGTCCACCGAGAGCGGCTTGTCGGCAATGGGGCCGGTGATGCTGGGGTTGTCCGCCCGCTCAACGTTGTAAATCAGCGGGCCGTAGCGCAGCGCGACCAGCCCCTTGTCGGCAGCGACTTTGGGGTCGGCGGTGAGGCGCTGCACTTCCATCGGGAGCACCAAGTCAATCTTGTCGCCGGCCTTCCAGGTTCGAGTGATGATGGCGTAGCCGTTTTGGATTTTTGGAGTGGTTTTTTTGCCGTTGACGGCAAGGGAGAGCAAACCGCTGACGGCCGGGCTTTCGGTGTAGAGGGCGCTGGTGTGGCGGTCGGGCACGCGCACGTGGATCGAGAATTTCCTGGGTTCCTTGGGATTCACAGTCATGGCCACATTGCCGCTCCAGGGGTAATCGGTTTTCTGAATCATCTGAATGTCAGTCCCGGCGACTTTCTCGATGTTGACAGCACCGCCGATGAAGAGGTTGACATAGAGGCCGTCATCGCCCTTGGCATAAGTCCAGGTCGGGAGCATGAGAAGGGTGCGCGGGATGTTGCCCACGCAGCAGGGGCAGTTATGCCAGGCGGCGCGCCGCCCGCCGCGCAGGGGGTTGGTGTAGTAGAAGGTTTGGCCCTCCTGATCGGTCGCGCCCAGAAGCGCGTTGTAGAGGGTTTCCTCGTAGAGATCGGCATACTTGGCGTCGTGGTAGGCCAGGTTCATTTTGTATTGGAAGAAGACCAGGCCGCAACTGGAGCAGGATTCGCAGTAGGCGTCGTTGCCCAGGGCGTAGTTGGGACCGAAGCCCTCCGAGGCGTCGCCGCGCGCGCCTTCGCCCATGCCGCCGGTCACGTAATACTTCTTATTGACGATGTTGTCCCACAGGGAAAGGACCGCGCTCTGGTAATCGGGGTCGTGGGTTTCGGCGGCGACGTCGGCCATGCCGGAATAGGTGTAGGCGGCGCGGACGGCGTGGCCCACGGCCTCGTATTGCTGGACGACGGGCAGGTGGCTCTGGTCATATTCCGAGCCGCCCTGGCGGGAATCGAGAAGGAATTGGGCCAGGGCGATGTAGGCGTCGCCGCGGCCGTGGCCTTCCATATCATTGACAAAACGGCCGAAGCGGACGAGCGCCTGCTCCATTTCCTGATGGCCGTCAAACCACGGTTTCCTGCCCGGGCCGAGGTTGGCCACCCAGCAATCGGCCAGCTTCTTGGCGGCGTCGTAGAGGCGTTTGTCCTTGCCGTTGGTCATCGTGTAATGGTTGATGGCCGACTCGATGAAGTATCCCGCCACGTAGCCTTCGTGCTCGCCGCGCGTGCGCGGGTCCCAATGATGGACGGCGCGTCCGTTGTCCCCGCGGGCGCCGAGCGTGAAGCGGGTTTGCAGATAGCCGTCCGGTTCCTGCGCGGCAAGGATGATGGGAATCCAATCGTCCAGCGTGGCGCGCATCTTTTTCTGGGCCTGGAGCATGGCCGGATCGTCTTTGGGGTCCACCATCAGGGCCAGGCAAATGGCTTCCACGGTTTGATGCACCCAGGCGTTGGCGAATGGGTAGCCCACGTGGAACTTGGCCGGTTCGCCGCGGAGTTTCTTGCCCGCCTCGACGAAATTATTGATCCCGCCTTCCTTCAAATTCGGGTCATTGATCTCGTCAATGCAATGCGGAATCCAGCCGACGATCAGCGATTTCGCGCGGTCATTCCACAGCGGGCTGTCGATCTGGTAATCGCGGGTATAAACGACATCGAGCCGGTCTTTGGGGGGAGGACCCTGGACGTTGACGATGAGGGTGGAAGCGAGGTTGGTGGACGGGTCTTGCGCCGCGAGTTTGAGCGCGTAAACGCCTTCCGTGGAGAACTTGGCCGTGGTGACAGCCGAATGAGCGTCGGCAAAAGACACTTTGCCCGGCCCTGAAACTTTGCTCCACAGGGGCATGAAATTGGTCCCCGCGTCCTGCTGGCGGTTTTGCCGGGGTCGCCTGGCATCCTCGTAGCCGGCGTATCCGTTGAGGTAAGTCTTGCCGGGAAAGACCACGTCGCGATCCACCCCGGCTTCGACTCGCAGGTGAGGCGATGGCTTGGGGCCGGCTGAATTGGTGTCTTGTGCCGCGGCGGTGAGCGTGGTCGCAAGGAGGCAGGAAAGGGCGAATGTTGCGGTTAAGGATTTCATAAATTGATAACTATCTCTCACTCCCGACGGCGGCGTCTCCGCTGCGGAAGGGGATGGCGGGCAGGCCCGCGCCGTTGAAGAGCGTGGCTTTTGGGTTGGATTGCCAGGCGTAGGACGCGGCGACCGGGGTGGGCGCCTCGGATGACGAAACGACAACGCTGTCGCCCACAATTGTGGCGTAGGCCCAGTGCCATTTGCGGTCCTGGCCGCAAATGGAGAATTCTTCCAGCTTGCCGCCTTTGACCACCAGGCCGCCGTCCGCGTGAGTGAAAGTGAGTCTCAGAGCGCCGGGAAGTCTTTCCACGGAGGCAAAGCGCGGGCCGGAATAGGGGATGTTTTTACCGTAATGCCGCGCCAAGGCCACCCGTGCGAGACGTTCGCCCACTTCCTTCTTGTCTTTTGGATGGATGTTACCGGCGTCGCCGACATCGATGGCCGCCGCCAGTCCCGAGTTCGTGACTGTGTTTGCGACAAAATCCTGCGCCGCGCGCAAGTCAGCCCAGGAATCCTCGCCAGGGGCGTCCTTGCGTTCCATGTACGCGGCAAGACTGACGATGTAGAATGGAAAATCAC